>ERZ501033.6-NODE-6-length-142604-cov-17.750437_pt1 | contig 142604 bp, 138 predicted proteins | sample MGYA00248844_ERZ501033 | MGnify/ENA primary metagenome ERZ501033 (study PRJEB25958, sample SAMN03398539) | human skin metagenome | study: EMG produced TPA metagenomics assembly of the Human Skin Microbiome Metagenome (human skin metagenome) data set.
CGGTAAAACCTTCGTTGACCAGCTGCTCGGTGGCGTCGATGGTCTCCACCACATCCGGCAACAGGGTGCGGTCGTCGTGGATGACCTCTACCTTGACCCAGTTGGTGCCCAAGGCCTCTTGGGCTAGCCGGGCGGTGATCACGGCATCTCGCGCGGTGCGGCAACCTGCGGTATTTGGCAGCGGCGCGATATTCAGGCGTTGCAGCAGGTCAAAAACGCTTTCACCCTCACCCTTGGCAGCAGCACGGAACCGACGCATGGCCACGGTGGTTAACTGCGTTCCAGAAGCCACCAGTGCCTGCTCCAGCATGGACTGCGAAGTGGCCCCGCCCGTGCCCATGATGAGGTGGGATTCGAACTGCTTGTCCGCGATGTTCAACAACGGTGTTAGCCCCCTTGGACTGCGGTGAGGACGTCCACGCGGGCACCGTCCTCGAGGGTGGTTTCTTGCCATGCGGAACGGAAAACTACGCGACCTTCCACGGCCACGGCCACTCCGGCTTCTGCTACTTCGCCGGTGAGGTGCTCCACGAGGTCCGCGACGGTTGCTCCGTCGGCAAGTTCGGTCTTTTCCTCGTTAACGATCACGTTCATGGTTTATTCCTTCTCTCGTGTGGCGTTCTGGCGAGCACGCGACAATATCCACACTAGGCTGAACGCCTTCGATGATCTCCCGCGTGACCTTCGCAGCCAGCGCTGTCAGCAGGATTCCGTGGCGGAAGTAACCGGTGGATACCACCACGTGTTCGTTGACTCTTCCCAGGTAGGGCAGGTCATCTGGGGTGCCCGGGCGGGCTCCGGCGCTGGCTTCCACAAGGTCGCACTCTTCCACTCCGGGCACCACGCGAATGGCATCCCGCAGCAATTCGTGCACTCCGCTTACTCGGGGCTCGGCGCGCCCGTCCTCACGGGAGGTTGCGCCGATGGCCACGGTCCCGTCCTCGCGGGGGATCACGTAGATGGGCCGGTCTTCCACGAACCCGCGGATGACCTTGGTCACCAGCGGCTGCAGTGGCTTCGGCACGCTCAGCCGCAAGATATCGCCGTACACCGGGCGTAGCTGCAGCGGCATGCGATCTTCGTACCAGCCACGCACGGACGCTGCGCCCAGCCCATTAGCCAGCACGATCTGCTCGGCATCTACGGTCTCCCCGGAGCCCAGAACCACCGAGGCTCCCGCAATCTCTTCGGCCGTCTCCGTGATGAAACGCACTCCCAGGTTCCCCGCCGCATCCTGCATCGCCGCAGCAAACTGACGCGGAAACACCTGGTGATCCCCCGGAATGCTCACTGCTCCGGCCAGACGTGGGCTCAGTGCGGGCTCTTGTGTACGCGCCTGCCGAGTGGTGATCTGCTCCACGGTCATCCCGTGGGCCACTTGATAGTCCATCAGCTCGCCCAAGTGCTGGGCATCGGCCCTATCAGCGGCCACCACGAGCGTGCCGTGAGCCTGATGCCCCGTGGGGACGTCCGTGTGCTGCGCCACCAGTTCCACCAGCTCTGGGTACCACTGCCCCGCCGCCTGCATCAGCGGAAACAGCGGATCCTGCTGGTAGACCACCTCTGCGGCAGGCGCGAGCATGCCGCCGGCGTGATACGTGGAGCCAGAAGCCGGAGCGGGGTCAATCACGGTCACCTCATGACCGCCAGCCGCCAACGTCACCGCCGTGGACAGGCCGATGGTCCCCGCTCCAATAACAGTCACCTTCACCGGACTCGCCCCGCCTCGAAGCCCGCAATCACACCGCGCACGTATTCCTCGGGATCTTGGGCGTGCATAATACCTCGCACAATCGCCAGCCCATCCACTCCCACGGCTGCGAGATCAGCGGCATCGTCTTTGGTGACGTCGCCAATTGCCACCACGGGAACCGCGCATTCCGCAACGATCGGCGCGAAACCCTGCAGACCCAACGGCGTGCGCCCGGAATCCTTGGTCGGCGTGGCGCGGAACGGGCCGCACCCCACGTAGTCCAGAACCTCGGCGTGCTGGTTGGCCGCCTCGATCAACTCCAAGGTGCCGGTGGTCAGGCCGATCACCGCATCCGGTCCCAGCAGCGCTCGGGCGGAGGGAACGGGCAGGTCGTCCTGACCAATGTGCACGCCGTGGACGTGGTGACCCTCGTTGATTAAGGCAGCCGCCACATCAACACGGTCGTCCACCAGCACCTTCGCCTCCGGCGCCACAGCGTGCACCTCCGCGGTCACGCGAGCGGTGAGCTCATAGAGTCCGCGCGCGGAGATCGGCTTGGAGCGGACCTGGATCATCCCCGCTCCGCCCATCGCAGCAGCGCGAGCGGTGTCCACAATCTGCTGTGGCTCTCCGCTGCCGGTCACGAAGTAGCAGCGGAGGTCAAGCTCAGTTGATCGAGGCATTTTCTCCTTCTGCCTGCTGAATTTCTTCTTCCACCTCGGCTTCGTCGAGGTAGAGCTGTCCGCCGTGCTCGCGGAACTTCTCTGACATCTCCTTCATACCTTCTTCCACCGCAGCCTGAACATCCGCATCCACCACGCGGTTCGGGCCGCCGGGCATGCCCAGCTGTGCAGGGTAGGTATCGCGGATGTCCTGGGAGATGCGCATGGAGCAGAACTTAGGGCCACACATCGAGCAGAAGTGCGCGGTCTTGGCTGGCTCCGCGGGCAGGGTTTCATCGTGGTACTCCAGCGCGGTATCTGGATCCAGCGCCAGTGCGAACTGGTCATGCCAGCGGAACTCGAAACGAGCCTTGGACAGCGCATCGTCCCGCTCCTGCGCGCGTGGGTGGCTCTTGCCCAGGTCAGCGGCGTGAGCAGCGATCTTGTAGGTGATCACGCCCACCTTCACGTCATCGCGGTTCGGCAGTCCCAGGTGCTCCTTCGGCGTGACATAGCAGAGCATTGCCGTGCCGGCCTGGCCGATGATCGCCGCACCGATGGCGGAAGTGATGTGGTCATAGCCCGGCGCGATGTCCGTGGCCAGTGGGCCCAGCGTGTAGAACGGCGCACCGTCACACCAGTTTTCTTCCCACTCCACGTTGATGGGGATCTTGTGCATCGGAATGTGTCCGGGGCCTTCGATCATCACCTGGGCGCCGCGCGACTTCGCAATGCGGGTCAGCTCACCCAAGGTCTTGAGCTCCGACAATTGAGCCTCATCGTTGGCGTCGGCAATAGAACCAGGACGCAGGCCATCGCCGAGGGAGAAGGTAACGTCATAGCTCGCCAAGATGTCGCACAGTTCCTCGAAGTGCGTGTACAGGAAGGACTCGCGGTGACCATCCAAGCACCACGCCGCCATGATGGAACCGCCACGAGAAACGATGCCGGTGACGCGCTCGGTGGTTAGCGGGACGTAGCGCAGCAGCACGCCAGCGTGGATGGTCATGTAGTCCACGCCCTGCTCGCACTGTTCGATGACGGTGTCGCGGTAGATCTCCCACGTCAGCTTCGTTGGGTCGCCGTTGACCTTCTCCAGTGCCTGGTAGATGGGCACGGTGCCCACGGGAACAGGGGAGTTACGCAGGATCCACTCACGGGTCTCGTGGATGTCATTGCCGGTGGACAAGTCCATGATCGTGTCCGCACCCCAGCGCGCGGCCCACACCATCTTTTCCACCTCTTCCGCGATGGAGCTGGTCACGGCAGAGTTACCCATGTTGGCGTTGATCTTCACCGCGAAGTTGCGACCGATGATCATCGGCTCGATCTCTGGGTGCTTGTGGTTGGCGGTGATCACCGCGCGGCCGGAGGCGACTTCCCGCCGGACGAACTCCGGCTCGAAGCCTTCGCGGTGAGCGATGAATGTCATTTCCGGGGTGACGATTCCGGCGCGTGCCCAGGCCAGCTGAGTCTTGACCTTGAGCTCGGGGTGCTCGTCGCTGGCCGGTGCGGCTTCTGGCTTCTCCCACTCGTCGCGGGTCTTGGCCAAGCCAGTCTTGAGGTCCAGCTGTGGGTTGTCCTCGGTGTAGATGCCAGAGGTGTCATAAACCTCGAAATCCTCGCCGGTGGTGAGCTCGATGGCGCGAGCGGGGATGCGCAGATCCGTGGTGGATCCGTCAGTATTTGTGTGTGTGACGGTGTTGTAGACCTTGCGGCTGCGGTAGATAGGACCGGTGGTGACCTGGCCCTCTTCCGGAGGTGCAGATTTCGCAGTTAGACGTGTGCCCATGATGGGTTTTCCTTCCTTCGCCGGCATTACCCGGTCAGGTTCAAGCGGTCGGCCCTTATGTCCTAGGACCCTCTCAGCGCACTGGATCACGGCTAAGTGCCATTAGGTGTACGCTCCCGCGGAGATGTGCGAGTTATGAAGTTGTCTTGCCCAGTGTAACCACTGCGGAGACAATCATCAGCAACTCCCCCATCTCACTCAGTGAGACACGCTCTCCCATGGAAATACCCCCTTTTCGCCACAGTCATTGTGATGCGCGCTATAGTGATCTGCATGTTCTCATTCCGCGTCTGCGCTCTCCTTCTGCGCCGCGGCGGGGCTCAGGTCTAAATTTTCTTTCCGACCGGCACCCCGTCGCGGAGTAAGTGCTGCCGGTCGGAAATCTTGAAACACCACAGACTTTCCAGGAGCCTCTTTTCTCATGAACGACACATTCATCTCCGCCCCCGCTGCCATCAACACTCCAGACGGCAACATTCCCGATGGCCAGCCCGCATGGAACAAGCAGCGCAATTCGCAGATGCGCGATGCTCGCTACCTGCCATTCTTCGAAGAAGTCGATCACATCACCCTGCCTGATCGCACCTGGCCAGATAAGGTCATCGACCGCGCTCCCCAGTGGTGTGCGGTGGATCTGCGCGATGGCAACCAGGCCTTGATTGATCCCATGAGCCCCGAGCGCAAGCGCCGGATGTTCGATCTGCTGGTGCAGATGGGCTACAAGGAAATCGAGGTGGGCTTCCCCTCCGCGTCCCAGACGGATTTCGATTTCGTCCGCGAGATCATCGAGGGTGGCCGCATCCCCGAGGACGTGACCATCCAGGTTCTGGTTCAGGCGCGCGAGCACCTCATCCGCCGCACATTCGAGGCGTGTGAAGGCGCGAAGAACGTCATCGTGCACTTCTACAATTCCACCTCTGAGCTGCAGCGCCGCGTGGTGTTCCGCAAGGATCGCGAGGCCATCAAGAAGCTGGCAACGGATGCAGCTGAGCTGATCAAGACCATCGCCGTGGATTACCCAGACACCAACTGGCGCTGGGAGTACTCCCCCGAGTCCTTCACGGGCACCGAGGTGGACTACGCCAAGGAAGTCTGCGACGCAGTGGTTTCCATCATGGAACCAACTCCAGAAAACCCGATGATTTTGAACCTGCCGTCGACGGTGGAGATGATCACCCCGAACGTCTACGCGGATTCCATCGAGTGGATGCACCGCAACCTGAACAACCGCGATTCCATCATCTTGTCCCTGCACCCCCACAACGACCGCGGCGAGGGCGTTGCCGCAGCTGAGCTGGGTTACATGGCCGGCGCAGACCGCATCGAGGGCTGCCTGTTCGGCAACGGCGAGCGCACCGGCAACGTCTGCCTGGTCACCTTGGGTCTGAACTTGCTGACCCAGGGCGTGGATCCGCAGATTGATTTTTCCGACATCGATCAGATCCGCCGCACGGTGGAGTACTGCAACCAGCTGCGCGTGCCGGAGCGTCACCCTTATGGCGGCGACTTGGTCTTCACCGCGTTCTCCGGTTCTCACCAGGACGCCATCAACAAGGGCCTGAACGCCATGCAGGACCGCACCGGCGATATCCGCGAGGCCACGTGGGAAGTTCCGTACCTGCCCATCGATCCGAAGGACATCGGCCGTACCTACGAGGCCGTGATCCGCGTGAATTCGCAGTCCGGCAAGGGCGGCGTGGCCTACATCATGAAGACGGATCACAACCTGGATCTGCCGCGCCCCATGCAGGTGGAGTTCTCCTCCGTGGTGCAGGCGGTCACGGATGCCGAGGGTGGCGAGGTCAATCCGAAGGCCATGTGGGATATCTTCGCGGGCGAGTACTTGGATCGCGTGGCTCCCATCGAAGCCATCTCCGTGACTGTCGACGGCGGCCAGGCTGAGGGCGAAGAAGCCAAGGTCACCGCGCAGATCGAGTACCGCGGCGAGCCGCAGACCATTAAGGGTCATGGCAACGGTCCGATCGCCGCCTATTGCAACGCCCTGGAGTCCTTGGGCATGGACGTGGAGGTTCAGGAGTACTCTCAGCATGCGCGCACCTCTGGTGACGACGCCGAAGCCGCCGCGTACGCCTTGGTCTCCGTCAATGGAACGAAGGTGTGGGGCGTGGGCATCGCTTCCTCCATCACTTACGCTTCCTTGAAGGCCATCACCTCGGCCGTCAACCGCGTTCAGGATGCGGGAGTGCCACAGGGCGCTTAGCTCGTGGACCTCTCTAGTAACATCTCCTTTCATGACTGATAGCAGAAGGCGCCCCCGTCGCACCGTTCATCGCCGTGCGGCCCCGCCTTCTCCTATTTCCGACGCCAACCCCGAGTCCACCCAGCGCACCCCACGTCCTGCCACGTTCCCCTCCCCTGAGCAGGCGCCGTACGCGGCCGTCAGCATCGTCACTTCGGGAATTCACCCCACGACGTCCCGTCTGGTGGCACTGTCCGTGGCTTTTTATTCCCCAGCTTTGGAGCCAGTCGAGGCGTGGACCCGGCACTTGAACCCTGGTGAGGATGCAGGGCCATGGCATTTGCACGGGTACCAGCCTGGGGATCTGGCGCAGGCTCTTGGTTTTGCCAGCTCCGCCGAGCTCATCCACGAAGCCCTTGATGGCCGCACCCTGGTCATGCATCAGGTGGGCTACACCTGGGGTTTCCTGGCCAACGAGTTCCGCCGCACCAAGCGTTCCGCGAACCGCGGTCGTCGCGGCCGGGGCCGTGGGCGCGGTGCGCGGAAGGTTCCAGTTCCTACTCCCGTGGAGATCATCGACACGCTCGGCACCGCACGGCGACAGTCCACCGAGTGTTATGACTTCCGTCTGCGGGCCATCGTGGAGTGTTATAACCAGGGCCCGTACGGCGTTGATGCCCCAGAAGAAGCTATCCCTGAGGTGGGGGCGGTGGCGTCGACCGAAAGGGGAAACATCGACCCAGATGCCCTCCTGGAGGCGGACGCCCACCTCACCATGTATCTCCACCTCGCCCAGCTGCGCGCGGCTGGTGCCGGCGCGGGGCTGATCGAGAAGTTGCAGCCAGCGGACCTGGTGGCAGATCAGTTTGGAATTCAGCGTTCGAAGATTCGCGTCGATGCGGCCAATGCACCCCGTCCGCACGAGAATCCCGGAAAGTGGGCACCGGGTATGAAGCTGGTCGAGGGCATGGAGTTTGTGGTCAGCCCGGATGTGATGAGCGATCCGGATGAGATCATCGGCAAGGGTGTTGCCGCGGGCCTGGTGTACTCGGAGAAGCTGAATCGCCGCAGCTCACTGGTGGTGTGCAACACGAACCACGAGCTGCGCGGCAAGGCGATGCACGCGGATCGGAAGAACATTCCGCTCGTCAGCGATCAGACGTTCCTTGAGCTGCTGGACGATGTGGACAAGGGCAAGCGCACGCCGTCGCCCACCAGTCCGCAAGCGGGCGTGCGACCCGCTACGCAGGGCATTCCTCCTACGCGCGGCGGAAATCGGCGCTCCCGCAAGCGTCGGTAGCTGGAGCTGGAAGCGGACTCGACTAGTCTGGGGCGAGTGAACTCTAAGGACAGCAGAAGCAACATCCTGCAACGCGCCCGGAGTGCTGCCGCCGTCAGCGCGGCGGATCTCGCCACGTGGGCCAGCCGCAAGACGGGCCGTGGCTCCGGCGGCATGATCGGCGGCCTCATCGCGGGTGCCATCGATCCGCACCTGATGAACTCGCTTGCTAAGGGCCGGCCGGTTGCGCTGGTGACGGGCACCAACGGCAAGTCCACCACCACGCGCATGTTGGCGGGCGCCCTTCAGTCCGCGGGAACCGTGGCCACCAACGAGGGCGGCGACAACATGGACGCCGGCGTGATCTCCGCCCTGCTGGCGGGGCGCGATGCGGAGATCGTGGTGCTGGAAGTCGACGAGTTGCACGTGCCCAACATCGCCGAGAAACTGGATGCCTCCGTGTTGGTGCTGCTCAATCTGAGCCGTGACCAGCTGGACCGCGTGGGTGAGATCAACAAGATCGAGCGCACCTTGAGCGCTTGTGTGGATGCGCGGCCGGACATGACGGTGATCGCGAACTGCGATGACGTGGGCGTGACCTCCGTGGCGTGGGATTCCCCGAACGTGGTGTGGGTGTCTGCTGGCTTTGGCTGGGCGGGCGATTCCACCAGCTGCCCGCGCACCGGTGGCGCGATCGTGCATCAGGAGCGCGCGGACGGGATCATGGACTGGTTCGCGGTGAGGAAGCTTCCCGACGGTTCCGAGTTCCGTCGGCCGGAGCCGCAGTGGCGCATCACGGACGAGGGAATCGTGGATGCCTCCGGTTCTCTGCACCCTCTCAACCTGCGCCTTCCCGGCAACGCGAACCGCGGCAACGCTACCCAGGCCGTGGCCGCAGCTAAGACTCTGGGCGTGGACATCAGCGCCGCGATCTCCGCCGCCGAGCAGGTGGACAACGTGGCCGGCCGCTACTCCGTGGTGCCTTTCGAGGGGCGCGACGTGCGGCTGATGCTGGCGAAGAATCCCGCCGGTTGGCAAGAGGCGCTGTCCATGGTGGATCGCGACGCCGATTCCCTGGTCATCTCCGTCAACGGCCAGGTTGCCGACGGGCAGGATCTGTCTTGGCTATGGGATGTGCGCTTTGAGAACTTCGAGGATCTCAAGGTGGTCTCCGCAGGCGAACGCGGCACGGATCTTGCCGTGCGCTTGGGCTACGCGGGCGTGGAGCACACGCTGGTCAAGGACACAGTGGAGGCCATTCGTTCGTGCCCTCCGGGGCGCGTTGAGGTGTTGGCGAACTACACGGCGTTCCGTGATTTGAGGCGCGTTTTGGACCGCAACAATGAGGAGCAGCGATGAGCACACTGACTATTGGCCTGGTCCTTCCCGACGTTCTGGGCACCTACGGCGATGACGGAAACGCTCTGGTCCTGCGCCAGCGCGCCCGCATGCGTGGCTTGGACGCGGAGATTCACCGCATCACGCTGGGCGACGCAATTCCCGAGACGCTGGACATGTACACCGTCGGCGGCGGCGAGGACGTGGCGCAGCGCTTGGCCACCGAGCACCTCCTCGCCGATGGTGGTCTGACCCGCGCGGCGAATGCTGGACGCCCGATTCTGTCGATCTGTGCCGGGTTGCAGGTCCTCGGCCGCACCTTCACGGCTTCTGATTCTGTGGTTGAGGGGCTGGGTCTTATCGACGCCACCACGGATGTCTTGTCTAAGCGCATGATCGGTGAGATCACTTCGACCCCTCAGCTGGAAGGGCTCACCGAGACCTTGACGGGTTTTGCCAACCACATGGGTTCCACCGTTCTGGGTTCCGATGCCTCCCCTCTGGGCACGCTGACGAAGGGCACCGGCAACACTGATGAGGGTGAGCAGGTGTCCTACGAGGGCGCGGTTCAGGGGTCTGTCATCGCCACGTACATGCATGGCCCAGCCTTGGCCCGTAATCCGCAATTGGCAGATCTGATCCTGGCCCGCGCGATGGGCGTAGACATGAGCGAGCTTCCCGAGGTCACGGGCCAGTTCGCTGATCAGCTGAATGGGGAAGTGCAGCAATTGCGTAAGGAACGTCTGCGCTAGGGATCCGCTAGAACGGGATATTCTCGGCTGCTTCGTCATCATCTGCTTCGGTGCGGATGCGGTTGTGCTCGGCGAGAACTCGGGCGCGCCTGCTGGCTCGTCGCTCAAAGGTTTCCCGCCCCAGTACTCCACCTGGCTCGGTGACTACCGTGTGCCCGTCCCCGTGGGAGGTCCACACCTCGGTGCCATCGGGGAATAGGGATACGTCCCACTGCCCTGCGGTCTTCAGCTTGTGGTGCTTGCGGCACAGGCAGTGAAGATTCGACGTTGAAGTTTCAGCGCTTCCGCCCAATGGTTGGCTATGGTCCCAACGGTTGACGTGGTCTAGGTCGCAGCGCTCGGCGATGACATCGCAGCCCGGGAAGCGGCAGTGTCCGTCTCTGCCGATCACGCTGGCGCGAATTGTCGGCGTGGGCTGGTACCCCGCGCATCGTGCCCACCCAGGGGATGCGACGTGCGTGACCCGCTGCATCCACTCCGCGCTCGCTTCCTGTTCCAGCCAGTCTCCTGCGATCCATACGCGACCAGGCTCGGCCTCGGATTCAGAGACTGTCGCAGGCCGGTAGATGTTCAATGTGACCTCGGTGGTGCACTGCCCGCGCAGGAGAAGCATCAATGCAGCTCCTCGGGAGCACTTTTCCTGCCGACATACACTCTTGATCATCTGGATGAACTCCTCCGAATCACCCTTGTTCATGGTGAGGAAGAAATCAGTGACTTCGGCGCCCCGCTCATCCCAACCCAGCTCCGGCTGGTGCGGCTTTCCCTTGTCCTCCTGGCGTACTTTCTCATCCGGATCTTTCGGCCGGGCGGGCGGATGATGCTGGTAGATAATGTCCCGAATCAGCTTGCCCACTCGCTTCACAGACGGCGTGGCCTGCAATGGCCTGCGCGGAGACAAAGCCTGTAGGAGATCTGATTCGACCACCTCGTGAAACTCTGGAGGGAGGCACTCTAGAGAATCAGCTAGGCGTCGAACATGATCGAAGGAAAGATGCCCCTGGCCCAAGTTGGCTGCCAGACGCGGAAAGTTGAGCAGCATGAAGCCGATGCAGACGTAACTCAAAGCGCGGTGCTCGGCCACACCGAGGCGCACGCCCAGACGCGAAGAGACATCGGCAACGCATTCCTGCACGTCAGGCACACACATGCGGGCGATCGCGAGGTGGTGCTGGTTAGTTAGGACTGCAGCTCGGCTCAACGGATCCGCATCGTCCAGAATGCGCCACGACGGCTCTGGCGCGTGTAGGTGCGGCTCGCTATCCGTAGGTGTATCTGTGTCCGATTCGAAGAGTGGTTCGGTGACGTTCATGGTTCCCCCTGCCCCATCAACTCAAGGTCCACCGGCAATCCCCACCAGCGCTAACACCTTAAGTAGTAGAACAAACGTTTGAAGTTATACCCTAATAATACACGCCGACGGGACACCCGTCCACACTTATCGAACACTTTCTCGAAATATTTTTGTTCCGGTTAACTCGCCCCGCAGTCAATCCCACAAGCAGCCAGCCCCGCAGCCCCTCAAGCAGCCAGCCTTCAAGCCAGAACCTAGTGCCCCAACTTCCACGTGGAGTACATCATCGGCAGCTGCAAAGGCACGCGCACAAAAGCAATGGAACGCTCGGTCAAGTCCTTGTTCCGCCAATCCCATGCCATCTTGATGTTGCCCGGCCACACGCCCGCCAGGAACGCGGTCGCGGCGGTGGACACGGCGGCCTCATAGGAACTCGACGCCCGGCCCGTCAAAGACCCAGCGATCGCAGCCCCCAAGGCCAACTCCACAGCGCCGGAACCATACGTCCACACGCGCCTGCCACCAGGCAACTCAGGCGGAACCAAGGTGTCGAAAGGCTTCGGCTGAGCAAAGTGCATCACCCCAGCAAAACCGAACACTCCTGCCCAAATCGCCCGTCGGATAGCGTCACCATTCTGCTTCTTCATGCCTACAGCCTAGTGCGCCCAGCAAAAGCGCGAGACAAAGTCAGCTCATCCACGAACTCCAAGTCCCCACCCATCGGAATTCCAGAGGCCAATCGGCTCACGGACAAACCTGGAAAATCTCGCAGCAGACGCGCCAGATACGCCGCGGTGGCCTCGCCTTCCGTGTTCGGATCCGTGGCGATGATTACCTCGTTGACCTCGGGGCCAGGTTCCAGAATCGGCTCGCTGTTTGCGTCGACTTCATTGGTCGGAACATCCGGCAGCGCACCACCGACACGCTGCACCAACGCCGTGATATTGAGCTCCTTGGGACCGATCCCGCCGAGGGGATCCAGCGCACCACCAAGCACGTGGTAGCGGCCGCGATACTCACCCGTGCGCTCGATGACCTGGATGTCCTTGGTCTCCTCGACCACGCACACCAAGGACTTATCGCGCGAGGAATCAGCACACACGCGGCACACCTCCTCTTGGGAGATGTTGTGACAAATGCGGCAGAACGTCACGCCATCCTGCAGTCTTCCCAGAGCAGTTTGAAAGCGCTGCACGTCCTCTGGATCTTCGTCGAGGAGATGCAGCGCAATCCGCTGAGCGCTTTTCGGCCCAATGCCGGGGAGCCGGGAGAACTCGTCGATGACGTCCTGTAATGGACCTTCGAACAAGTTCTAGAAACCCATTCCGTTCATGCCCTGAGACAGTGGACCCATCTTCTCCTGGGCCAGGTTCTGCAGCTTGTTGTTCGCATCGGTAAACGCACCGAGAACCAGGTCCTGCAGGGTTTCGATGTCCTCAGGATCCACGATCTTTGGATCGATGCTGAGGGACTTAACCTCGCCGGAACCAGCCATTTCCATGGTGACCAGGCCGTTGCCTGCTTCACCGGTGACCACAGAAGCGACGATTTCCTTCTGGGCTTCCTGCAACTGCGCCTGCATCTGCTGGGCCTGCTGCATGAGCTGGTTCATATCTGGCTGGGTCATGACGCGGTTCCTTTCGTTGGGTACGCGAGCCACTCTACCCGTCCGACTAGCGTAATCGCTGCCCACCTAGGTGTTTCTCCACAAGTTCACCGGCAATATCCAGCGGTTTCCGATGGTCAGCCTCGCCAGGTCCTTCGGCGATCTGGTCGAGGAACTCATCGTCTTGTTCTTTTTTCGACGCCAACTCTGGCTTTTCCGGTACCGGCGCCCGCGGGGACGGGTCGGCGGGCTCCGGTGGAACGGAGTCCCATTCCTCTTCCGGGGGTTCCGGAGGCAGAGGCACTCCGTTGAATCCGTTGTCCACGTTGTGCTGGTGCTCGGAGCGATACTTCTGAGCGCGGGCTTTCCAGCGCGGCTCGGGCTTGTCCGTGCTGGCAGGGGTGGAGGTGTTCGCGGAGGGCTGCGGCTGGGTTGACGCGGGCTTTTGATAGGCCTCCGCCATGGCTCGGGCGCGCTCGAGAGCGCTGTTGGAGTTGCTCTTCAGCTCAGCTGGGTCAAGGCCAGTTTCCTGCGGGATGATGCCGCTCGGAGCGGCCTCTGCTTTTCCCGGCTGCGACGGCTCCTTCTGCCTATCTCCCACCACCGCGATGACGGTCAGAGGTGAGCCGAGCGCTTTTTCTGCAGCTTCGGCGTAGATCTTACGGTTGGCCTCGGAGTTCACGAATTTCGCGAGCGCTCCGGTGTGGTGACGAACCAGGAGCTCGTCGGCTTCAGTCTGCTCGTCGGCGGCCACTGCATCACGGGCGGCGATCCAAGCGCTGAGGTTAGATTCCTTGACCAGCGCCAGGATCTGCGTCCACTCCTCGGCCGCGTTGCGCGGCGAGTTGGGCTGCGGCTCTGGCTCGGGCACTGCGACTGGCACTGGTTCTGACTCTGGTTCAGTCTGCGCTCGGTTGCGGTCCATGATCTCGCGAGCGCGGCGGGCCTCGGCGATAACCGGATCCTCCTCGACAGCTGGCTGGGCAGGCTCTTCGCGCTTGGCCTTGGAAGGACGCTCGTAGCGGCGGCCAGAGGAAAGAACCGGAGCAGTCTCTTCCGCGGAGTTCGTAACTGCAGGCGCATTGCCGCGGCCCTTCTCCAGGGCCTCCACGCGCTGCGCCAAAGCCTCCACCGTCATGCCCGCGGCTGGCAGCGCCATGCGCGCACACAGGATCTCCAGAAGCAGGCGTGGGGCAGTCGCGCCACGCATTTGGGACAGCCCCTCATTGACTAGTGCTGCACAGCGGGTGATGGTGGCCTGGCCGAGAGCCTGTGCCTCTTCGATCAACACCTCCTGCGCCCCTGCGGGAGCATCCACCAGACCGCGCTCGAAAGCATCGGGGACAGCCTTGAGAATGAGCAGGTCACGGAACCTATCCAACAGATCGGTGGCGAAGCGGCGCGGCTCGTAGCCTGCGTCGACAACATCATCAACCACACCGAACAAGGACGCCTGATCCTGATTCGCCAGCGCATCCACCGCCTTGTCGATCAAGGCAGAGTCCGTCACACCCAGCAGCGCCAACGCGCGCTGATAGGTCACGCCCTCGGGTCCGGAACCGGCCAGCAGCTGATCCATCAGGGACAACGAATCACGCGGCGAACCACCGCCCGCGCGCACCACGAGAGGATAGACAGCATCCTCGATATTCTTACCCTCACCAGCAACAACGCGCTCCAACAGTCCGCGCATCGCCGGTGGGGTGAGCAGGCGGAACGGATAATTGTGCGTACGCGAGCGGATGGTGGCCAGCATCTTTTCCGGCTCGGTGGTCGCGAAGATGAAGATCAGGTGCTCCGGCGGCTCCTCCACGATCTTCAGCAGAGCATTGAAGCCCTCCTTGGAGATCATGTGCGCCTCATCGATGATGAAGACGCGGTAGCGGGAATCCGCCGGGGCGTAGAAAGCGCGATCGCGCAGCTCACGCATGTCATCCACGCCGTTATGCGTGGCAGCGTCCAGCTCCGTGACGTCCAGCGTGCCGGAGCCGCCGGGCGCCAGGGCAATGCACGAATCGCACTTCCCACACGGCGTGGATGTGGGACCTTCCACACAGTTCAGGGAGCGGGCGAGGATGCGCGCGGAGGACGTCTTGCCACAGCCGCGCGGGCCGGAAAACAGGTATGCGTGATTGATCTGGCCGCTATCCAACGCCGTCGACAGCGGCTCCGTCACATGCTCCTGGCCCACCACTTCAGCGAAACTGGCAGGACGATACTTCCGGTATAAAGCCACGATCTAGACCTTACAGTTCCGCCGGGACACGCCATAGATCGTTCAGGTTCACCGCTTGTTCCGCCATCGCTGTCTGCACGGCGCCCAGACCTTCGCGCAGCGCGAGATCGTATTCAGCATCCGTGAGCATGATCAGCTGCGCCGGCACAGTGAGCCGCCCTGGGTGCGTGAATTCGATGTCTGACGTGGCCGTTTGGGCACTTCTCTTTCCGCCCGACGTCACCTCGTGCGCATGCGGGACTCCCTCTTCCCAGACAAATGGCACCACCAGAAGGCCGTGCTTCGCCGTGATGGAGCTATCCACGGAAGGGCCCAGCTGTGGGAGGAACGTGCCCGGCTGCGGCGAGCGAGCGCCTGGGTTCTCCGCGATCATCGTGGCTGCTGCGGTGACCAGCTCCGCGGCGGTGGACGAATGGCCCGTGGTGATCGTCAGAAGCTCGACGCGCAGGTCAGAACCGTCTTCGGTCTCCAGCGCCGGCTCAATCTGGGAGGCGTTCAGCGTCATGGCGACGGTTTCTGGGCGGTCGGGGGTGGCGTCGTCGACAAGAAAAACCTCAGCCACCTCAAATGAGGGAAAAGACTCCCCCACCTGGCGCGATGAGACCTGAGGTTCGCCGGGCAGAAGGTCCTTTACCCAGACGAGGGTTTCCTGTTCATTCATGAAGCGTCGGATTCCAGCTTCTCGATGGCGGCCAGCAGAACGCAGGTGGCGAACCCATTCATCGCGACCTCTAACTGATCGATGGTGGGCATCGACGGGGCGAGGCGGAGGTTGCTGTCCTGCGGATCCTGCTTCAGGGGGAACGTGGCGCCCGCGGCGGTGAGGGAAACACCCGCTTCCTTGGCCAGCTCCACCACGCGGGAGGCAGTGCCCGCCAGCAGATCGACGCTGATGAAGTAGCCGCCCTCGGGCTCAGTCCACTCGGCGACGTTGTACTGGCTCAGACGGCGCCGCAGGATCTCAATGACGCGCGTGAACTTCGGAGCCAACGACCCGGCGTGCTTGCGCATGATTGCGCGCACGCCTTCGTCGTCACCGAAGAACTGCAGGTGAGCGAGCTGATTGACCTTGTTCGGGCCAATGCCGCGGATGTTGGCGATCTTGCCGTACCAATCCAAGTTGGCCTTGGAGGAGGCAAAGAAAGCCACGCCCGCCCCGGCCAGGGTGATCTTGGAGGTCGACGACATGAACCAGAAGCGGTTCGGGTTACCCGCCTGCTCCGCGAGTTCGAGGACGTTGATGACCTCGGGGAATTCATCCGTCAGGGTGTGGACGGCGTAGGCGTTATCCCAGACGATGCGGAAGTCAGGCGCGCCGGTCTCCATCTCCGCCAGCTGCTGCGCCACCTCGCGGGTGATGGTGACGCCCGTTGGGTTGGCGAATATCGGCACGGTCCACATGCCCTTGACGGCGGGATCCTTGGCCAGCTCGCGGACGGCATCCATGTCCGGGCCGGTGGAGGTCATGGGCACGGTGAGCATCTCACAGCCGAAGAGCTCCGTGATGGAGTGATGGCGATCGTAGCCCGGAACGGGGCAGATCCACTTCACTTCTTCCTCGACGGACCACGGCATTGGGGAGTCATTGTTGCCGAAGGTGTAGGACCAGCTGATCAGGTCAAACATGATGTTCAGCGAGGACGCATCTCCCGCGATCACCTGATCAGCAGGGATACCCAGCAAATTGCCCCACAGGGAGCGAAGCTCGGAGAGGCCGTTCAGTACGCCGTAGTTGCGGACATCCAGGCCGCTGGGCGAAATGAAGTTATCGCCGGGGAGGCTGAGCAGTTCCGTGGAGAAGTCCAGCTGCTCGGAGCTGGGCTTACCGCGGGTGAGATCCAGATTCAGGCCTGCGCCTTGGAGCTCTTCATAGGCTGCAGTGATCTCTGCTTTATCAGCAAGGAGCTGCTCGGTGTTGATGTTTTCACGCTGCATGGGTGCGTCAGCCTCCCTAGGGTTTTTGGTCAAGTCCCAAGCATAGTGACCGGCGAGACAAGGCGCAGTTAGGTGCTCTATCCTCTTCGCCGCGTTCTGCTGAACTTGGATCCCTGTCACAGCGGAACCAGCAGTACCCTCGAAAATCACCCACCGCTCCATGTCTGCAGATTCCGCCACAAGCATCACACCAGCGGTGTGCGTTGCGATTCGAAACTGTGGGTAGCCATATTTGGAGAACAATCCCGCGAGGAATCTGTAAATCTTGTCCCGTCCAACGATTGGATTACGAGCAGCGCTGGCTGTTCCGCCCGAGTCCACCCACAACACGGCACCTTCCGAAATCGCGTACACGAATTGCTTCAATTCGCCTGTAGCCAAGAGGTGGCTGAGCTCTTCCACGTGTTTGGGGTCTAGCTCGGATATGGAGGCAGTTCCGCTGTTTTCCGGATCTCCATGGTTGCCTTGATGGGAACGGAGCAACTCGCGTGCTCTGGACAGTCTCTTCCTCACGGCAGCAGGTGTGCTGCGCAACACGGGAGCCGACTCAGCCGCGGAGTAACCAGCGACATCCACCAACACCAACGCTGCCCGGTCGAGCGGCGGAAGCAGTTGCAACAACCGGGTTACTGCCAGATCGATATCTGGGTGCTGCAGCTCCCCAGCCGCAATTTCTGGCAGCCATTGGCCCACGTACTCAGTGCGTTGATGCGCGGCACTTCGAGCGACGTCCAATGCGAGGCGTGTAGTCACCGTGGTCAGCCATGCGGCAGGCTTTTCCGGTGCCTGAACGAGCAACCTCGACAAGGCTTCTTCAGTGACGTCTTCGGCACTCTGCCATTGCCCAATGATGTTGTACGCAAGAGCCGTCAACCTTCGGAAGTGGGTGCGATATAGGCGCTCTACTTCCTGCTCAGGCGTCCGACGCGGTTCCATGCGTTGATGGTAGCAATGGCCGCTACGAGGTCGGCCGTCGTTGATTTTCCAAGGGCTTCGAGAGCTTCGTCGAGCACTCCATCCTCAAATTGCTCGAGCTTTGTCCCCATCGTGGTGACACGGAGAATTAATTCCTCACGCTGGTTTTGTGGCGTGACGTCGATTTTCTTTTTCGACGCCTCTTGCGAGTGAAGGTTGATGCAGAACTCGCAGCCGTTTAGTTGTGAAGCATGGAGCTGCACCATGAGCCGTTCCCTGGTGCTCAGCCCACGACTTGCTGCCTCGAGCGCGATCATGGCTGCGTTGAAACGCTGTTTCAATGAAATTGATTCCATACAGTGATGACGAATCACCGCGCCGCATTGTGACAAATTACTGGTCAGCCGTATTTTCCTAGCCCACCCCAGACATAAAAAGGGGACCCCGCGCACCCGGTAGAGCTCACTGACCCTTGCTGCATTCCTGCCCTGGGGGAGTTCATGAGATAACCGCCGCACGGAATCCTGTCATCATGCTAACCCACTTGCCCCAACGGATACAAAGGCTCCCACACAAAGCCCGCGCACACAGGGATTTTGCTCCAAGGTTGCCGATTGTGTAACCTTTCCGGAGTACATGAGAGCCACGGCTCGAGTGTTCGGCATGGAGGATTCGACTAGCGGCCTATGTCACACGCCTGGAACGCGTGCGGGAGTCACATCCCTCAGGGGTTCAAATCCCCTATCCTCCGCCACACCCCCCTTGGACCTTCAGGTTCAAGGGGTTTTTCGTTGCGCAATCACCGTCCGGGCCGCGCCCCGCCATACTTTCGTACCAATTCTCGATAGCAAGTCTGCGTTTCCCCAAGTAAATGTGGCGCATGTGACTACGCGACGGAAGGAATAGTAGGAAAATATGGGGCAGTCTAAAAAGCGGGCAAGCATGGCGTCGAGTAAGGCGAACAAAAGGCCCACAAAACACCAAGGGCTTCATGTAGCCTACTTACCAAGAGTAAGAAACTCCCTGGAATCGGCACACTCACCGTAGACGACAACGGTGACCTGCACACCCCGCAATTCACGCTGGCACCGTTAGACCTAGAAATTCACGTCGAAATCTCCGACCTCGAAGAGGACAACGAAGCCAAAGCCACAGAAGCCATCCGCAATTTCAGGGCGCTGCCCGCAAACGCCCTCGAAGCAGCCACAAACGCAACCTTCGACTACTACAAAGACTTCGCCAACGAATTCGCAGATGACGAAGACGTCCAAGAATGGCTCCCTCAGATCGAGGAGCCAGCGAAGGTATGGGAACACGTCACCTTCCCAGACTATGCCGTGGCACAGCCAGGGTACGAAGACGATTCACCCTGGTACGTGGTCCTCGAATGCGAATGCGATTGGGAAGAAAAACAAGGTCTGCAGCTGGTTTTCCGCAATGGGTCCGAAATCACCGAGGCCGGCGAGTACGACGGCTTGCCGGACTGGAGTGACGACATGCACGACGCTTCCGGCGACGGGCCTTACAAAAACTAAAGATAAGAACCCCCGCTGCACATTTGTGCACGATTGAACGATCGCGTCTACCCTCGGCAATGGACACACAACCTCAACGCAGGAGGCATAATCATGGCTCAACTAGAAAACAAGAACATTGCAGTCTTGGCCACCAACGGCTTCGAAGACAGCGAGCTCAGTTCCCCAATTGAGGCGGCAAAGAGCGAGGGCGCGCAGATCACCCTCGTGGCCCCATCCACTGAGGACATCGAGGGCAAGAACGGCTCCAAGGTCTCCGTGGACACCACCACCGAGGAAGCCCGCGGCACGGACTTCGACGCCATCATCCTTCCCGGTGGCACCGGCAATGCCGATCAGCTGCGGACGGACGAGGCCGCGGTGGAGATCGTGAAGAAGCACGTCGAGGCCGGCAAGCCACTGGCCGTCATCTGCCACGGCGCGTGGATCCTCACGGACGCAGACGTGCTGCGAGGACGCACCCTGACCTCCTACCCATCCCTGAAGACGGACCTCACCAACGCTGGTGCCACGTGGGTGGACGAAGAGGTGCACGTGGACAACGGACTCGTTTCCTCCCGCACCCCGAAGGACTTGGATGCGTTCAACGCCAAGCTCGTCGAGGAATTCGCTGAAGGCCAGCACTAATTAGTTTCGGTAGTTTCCGCTTCTACCGTTTCGTTGAACTCGGCAGTATCCAGCTGCCACGGCTCATGGCGCTCCGGCTTATGGAAGGCCATGGGCGTTTCTACTTTCAACCATCCGCGGTATTCCGGATCCGGCATATCTGCAGGTGGTTGAGCTGATTCTGAGGGAGTTGCGGATTCGGTGGGGGGTTGGCGCGCAAAGGCCTCCGGGTTCGATGTCTCGAAGGTGCCGCAGAGGTTGGTGTCATCGAGCTTGACGGGCTTGATGTCCATCTCCACGCCCTCGCCGCGCAGGTACACGTTCTGGTGGTCGGATTCCGGATCCGAGTTGTCCTCGATCTTGTCCGACTCTGAGTCCATCAGCTCCTTGGCCTTATCGGCCGTCACGCCGGGGCACTGGACATAAAACTCCTGGTAGTCCGGCCCGTAGATCACTGCGAAGTTGGACTCCGCGTACTGTTCCCGGCCGTCGTCAAGGTTGCGGGAGATTTCCTTGCCGCAGGCGCTCAGGCCCAGCACCATCGGCAGAATAAGAGCAGTCGCCACAATCCGTGATCGCTTCATTGTGCGCCCTCTTTCTGTTTATCCCCGGCAGCCGAACAGTTGTCTGTGCCTGATCTTAAAGCACCATCGCCGCAATCCAGCCGGAAGCCAGCAGCGGTATGTTGTAGTGCAGGAAGGTCGGGATGACGGAGTCCCGGATGTGGTCGTGCTGGCCGTCCGCGTTCAGGCCGGAGGTTGGGCCCAGTGTGGAGTCCGACGCCGGGGAGCCGGCATCGCCCAGCGCGCCAGCAGCGCCGATGATCGCGATTGTTGCCGCTGGGCTGAAGCCCATGGCGGTACAGAGTGGGACATAGATCGTAGCGATGATCGGCAGCGTGGAGAACGAAGAGCCGATGCCCATGGTCACCACGAGTCCCACGATCAGCATGGCGATGGCTGCAGCGGGACGGTTCTCGCCGAAGATCTCCGCAGTGGCGTCTACGAGGGTTTCCACCTCGCCGGTCGCGCTCATCACGGCGGCGAAGCCCTGGGCGGTGATCATGATGAAGCCGATCAGGGCCATCATCTTCATGCCGGAGGTGAACACATCATCAGCTTCGCGCCAGTTCACGGCACCGGTGAGCATGAAGATAGCCAGGCCGGTCAGAGCACCAATGAGCAGCGAGTCCGCCTCAGTCTCCATGGACTGCATGATCACCTGCACCGCGAAGGTAGCCACCACGGCAACGAGTGCCACGATGATTTTGTAGCGGGAGATCTCCTCGGGCTCCTTGGCATCCGCGATGGGCAGGTTCTCGTAGTCGCGTGGCTTGCGGTAGGTCACGAAGACTGCGACCAGCATGCCGGCGACCATGCCCAAGGCAGGGATGGTCATGACGTGCACGATATCCACGCCGGAGGTGTCCAGTCCGGCGGTTTCAATGTTGCCCAGCAGGATCTCGTTGAGGAAGATATTGCCAAAGCCCACGGGGATCCACATGTAGGTGGTGACCAGGCCAAACGTGATGACGGACGCCACCGCACGGCGGTCCAAGCGCAGGCGGTTCATCACGCCCAGCAGCGGCGGAACGATCAATGGAATAAAGGCAATGTGCACGGGGATGAGGTTCTGACTCATGATGGACATCGCCAAAATGCCCGCGAGCATCAGCCACTTCGTCACGGCAACGGCGCGGCCCACAGTTACGGAATCGTCCTTACCCAGCTTGTTCATCACCGAGCGTGCCAGCAGCGTGGGCAGCCCGGAGCTGGCCACAGCCGTGGCGAAGGCACCCAACAGCGCGTAGCTCAGCGCAATCTGCGCACCGCCGGAGAGGCCAACTTGGAAGGCGACCATGGTGGCGTCGAGACCAATTCCACTGAGCAACCCACCCACGAGGGCGCCGATAAATAGGGCCAGGACCACGTGCACGCGCACAGCGGCGAGCACCAACATGACCAGCACAGCAATGAGAACAGCATTCATGCTGGAAAATATACGGCAGGGAGGAAAAAATTCGTTAGTCGCGGGTCACCCCTCCCGGTGCTCTAGGATTGGTGGCATGAGCAGCAGCAACGTGACATTTACTCGAGGCACCGGCGAGCTTGAGAACTTCGCCTACATCACTCTGGACCGGCCGGAGAAGCTCAACGGCCTCACCCTGGAGATGCTGCGCGATCTGACGCGCTACTCCAAGGAGATCGCCGCTGATCGCAGCATCCGCGCGGTGATCGTGCAGGGCGCGGAGCATAATTTCTGCGCTGGCCTGGACTTTGGCACGGTAATGAAGAACCCCATGGACATCGCCAAGGCGTTCGCGCCGCGTCCGTGGTGGGGCACGAACCTGTTTCAGGAAGGGCCGTGGTGTTTCCGACGCTTACCTGTGCCCGTCATCGCTGTTGTGGAAGGTTATTGCTTCGGTGGCGGAGTGCAGATCGCCATGGCCGCCGATTACCGCTTCACCACGGCGGATTCCCAGTGGTCCGTTCTGGAGGCCAAGTGGGGTCTGATTCCGGATATGTCTGGAATCCAGTCCTTGTCCGAAGTGCTGCCCATCGACGTAGCCAAGCGCCTGACCATGACGGGCGAGCAGTTCAACGGCACGCGCGCCGTGGAACTGGGCCTGGCCAGCGAGATCAGCGACAATCCGTTGGCTGCGGCGGAGGAGTTCGCACGTCTGATTGCCACACGTTCGCCGGATTCCGTGGCGTACGCGAAGCGCTTGTTTGAAGAAACGTGGAACAAGGGCCCGCGAGCCACGTTATTCAAGGAGCGCCTGCGCCAAGCGCGTTTGCTGGGCGCGAAAAACACCAAGATCGCGCAGAAGGCCGCGGAGAAGGCCAAGGGCATCGGCGAGGCAGTGAAGTACAACAAGCGAGGGGTTTAGGGGCTCCAGGTCACTGGCTGTTGAGTGACGCGAGAAGGGTCGAAGTCCGCGATATCTCTTAACCCCAGAGAATCTTTGACCCATTCCAGCGCGCGGTCTGCTCCGATTTCTCGCAGCGTCACCGCGCCATCGCGCTTGGCCAGGCGCTTGCCGTCTGGGCCCAGCACCAGCGGGACGTGCACGTATTCCACGGGTGCGTAGCCCAGCAGATCCGCGAGGTAGGCCTGTCGAGGAGCTGAGCTGAGCAGATCATCTCCGCGCACCACTTGATCCACTCCCGCCAGGTGGTCATCCACCACCACTGCCAGGTTGTAGGCGAAGTCCGAGTCGGTCACCTGGTTCGCGTTGCCTCCACGCCGCAGCACGAAATCATCCACCTCGCCGGTGTAAAGACCGCCTTCAGCTTCCAGGGAGAAAGATTCGCGGACGGTGTGCGAGTTGGCGTCGGGCCGAAGACGAAGGGCGGGGACGCGATCCTGCGCAACCAATTCAGCCTGCTTTTCCGCACGCTGAGCAGGGGAAAGATCGCGGCACGTGCCCGGATAGCGGCCGGGGATGGCATGCGGAGCACGGGAGGCATCTTGGATGTCCTTGCGGGAGCAGTAGCACTCGTAGACAAGGCCGCGTTGTTGCAGGTCAGCGAGAGCCTCGGCGTAAAAAGACAAGGTCTGCTGCTGGCTGGCAACGGGCTCCTCCCACGTGATGCCAAACGCGGCCAAATCCTCGAGCTGGCGGGTGGCGGTTTCGGGAGAGGAACGTTGGGCGTCGATGTCATCAATGCGCATCCGGAACCCGCGTCCGGAATGCTGCGCGAACAGCCACGCGAGCACTGCCGTGCGTAGGTTGCCCAAATGCAGGTCACCGGAGGGGCTGGGCGCGTACCGGCCGAATCCTTGTGTGGTCATCCCCACCAGTGTAGATCTAGATTAAGAGTATGGAATCAGGCAGAGAAAGCCGTCACCTCTTGTGGTTTATTCTTGCTGCCTTAGCTGGGATTATTCATGCCTCCATCAGTGCGTATTGGGCCGCCGGTGGCAGTTGGCTCTTGGACACTGTTGATCCAAAACTTGTTGCATCCATCAAAGAAACAGCGTGGATCTTATGGTTCGTAGCAGCCGCAAAGTTACTCGCTGCAATCCTCCCGCTGTTCGTGGAGATTCGTGGTGGCTGGCTTCGCGGCATCATTCGCATCGTTAGTAGGATTGGTGCCGTGGGAATCATTGTATGGGGAGGGTGGAATTCCACACGAGCCCACTTAATTTTGCTAGGCGTCATTGAGCGCAATCCCTCCGCCACAGACAGCAGCCTTATTGGTTACGCGTTTCTCTGGGATCCCCTCTTTCTTGTCTGGGGGATCTTCCTGCTTATCGGACTTGTCCGCACGCGCGGTAAAGTCTACTCCCATGGATAACCAGCGCCAGGACATCACCTTCAACCTGCACACTCGCCTCGCGGACACCCTAGATGGGCCGATGGATCGCGAGCCGCAGGGGCGCACAGGCGTGATCCACACCCCGCACGGCGATATCCAGACTCCCGCGTTCATCCCCGTGGGCACCAAGGCCACGGTCAAGACCCTGACCCCGGAGCAACTCCACACCACCGGCGCGCAAGCAGTTCTCTCGAATGCGTACCACCTGTACTTGCAGCCGGGCCCGGACATCGTGGATGAAGCCGGTGGCGTGGCCACGTTCGAGAACTGGCACGGCCCCACCTACACGGATTCCGGCGGGTTCCAGGTGATGAGCCTGGGCCTGGGCTTCAGGAAGGTCCTGGCGATGGACATGAGCGGCAAGGAAAAGTCGGACATCATCGCGCAGCAGAAAAAGCGCATGGCCGTGGTGGATGAAGAAGGCGTGGATTTCCGCAGCGTGATCGATGGCTCCAAGCATCGCTTCACCCCGGAGATCAGCATGCAGATCCAGCACCAGCTGGGCGCGGACATCATGTTCGCCTTCGACGAGCTCACCACCCTGGCAAATACCCGCTCCTACCAGGAGCAATCCGTGGAACGCACGTACCGCTGGGCCGAGCGTTGTTTACAGGAGCATGAGCGGCAGACGCAGGCCCGTTCGCATCGCCCGTTGCAGTCTTTGTGGGGCGTGGTGCAGGGCGCACAGTACGAGGATCTTCGACGCCAAGCTGCCCGCGGTTTGGTGGAGCTCTCTGACGCTGCGGAGGCGCGCGGTGAGCGCGGGTTCGGTGGCTTCGGCATTGGTGGCGCGCTGGAGAAGCACAACCTGGGCACCATCACCAGTTGGGTGTCCGAAGAGCTTCCGGATAACAAGCCACGTCACATGCTGGGCATTTCCGAGCCCGATGACATCTTCGTGGCCGTGGCCTCCGGTGCGGATACTTTCGACTGTGTGGCGCCGACTCGTCTGGGCCGACGCGGTGGTGTGTACACGCTAGACGGCCGGATGAACCTGATGGGCGCGAAGTTCAAGCGGGACTTCACGCCAATCGACGCCGAAGTTGGTGGCTACACCAGCGAAAACTACACGCGCGCCTACATCCACCACCTGCTCAAGGCCAAGGAATTCTTGGCGGGCACGCTATGCACGCTGCACAATCTGCACTTCATGATCCAGCTGGTGGACAACGTCCGCGCTTCGATCAACGAAGGACGCTTCGTGGAGTATCGCAAGGAATTCATGTCCCGCTACTACGGGCCGGAGTGGGAACAGCGGCTGAGCTAGGGCTTCTTTGAGCCCAACTCCCCAGACTCAAAGGCCTTCTCCAGCGCGGCACCCTCCACATCCACGGTAGGCAGCAGCTTGTCCAACCACTTCGGCATGTACCAAGTGAAGCGTCCCATGAGGATCATCAAAGCGGGTACTACGGTCATGCGGATGAAGAAGGCGTCGAACAAAACGCCCGCACCCAACGCAAAACCGAAGATCTGGATGAACGGCAACGGCTGGAACACGAAGCTGGCAAACACGCCAATCATGATCAGCGCGGCCACGGTCACCACGCGGGCACCCAGGCCGAAACCGCCGATCACGGAGTCCTCGACCAACGAGTCCTTGCTGTTCCACTCGCCGCCATTTCGCAGACGATTGCGCTGCTGCACGAACCGCTCACGCATGCGCGAGACAATGAACACCTGGTAGTCCATCGCCAAGCCGAACGTCACGCCGATCAGGAAGATCGGCATGAAGCTGATCAGCGGTCCAGGCGAATCCCACAGCCCCCACAGGCCTTCCTGCCACACCAGAACTGTCACGCCGAATGCGGCGCCCACGGACAGCAAGAAGCCCGAGGCGGCAATCAGCGGCACCGCCAAACTGCGGAACACCATCATCAACAGCACCAGCGCCAAGCCCACCACCAGGGCCAAGTAAACCGGCATGGCCTTGGACAGCGAATCCGTCACATCCTGCTGGATCGGAGTCAGGCCGGTAATGCCCATCTCCACGCCCGTCTCGGACTCAATTTCCGCCTGCTGCGAACGCAAGGCGTGAATCAACTGCACGGTGCGCTCATCAGTTGGACCCCACTCCGGTGTCACCAAAATCTGCGCAGCGCTGCCATCCTCGGACTGCCCCACCAGCTGAGCATGGCGCACATCCACGTTCGCCCCCATGCGCTCCACGGTGTAGAGGAACGATGCCCTCTGCGCCGCCTGAGTCCGGTCACCCTCACCCTGCGCAGACACCAGCGTCTCCAACGCAGGCGAATCCGGCTGCACGTCATCCGCGTTCACCACCACGAGAATCGGCGCGTTGCGACCAGGCCCGAAGCCCTCCTCGGTCATCTCCGCAGACTTCCTCTGGGTGGAGTCCACCACTGATGTTTTATCCGAAGGCAGGGACAATTGCAGATCCATCACTGGCAAAGTCAAAGACACGAGGATAGCCACCACGATGGCGAACGAGATGCCCGGTGCGCGCTGGACCAGTTTCACCCACTTGGTCCCCCACGAATCGCGCTGGGGCTGTGGGGGCACGGCCATAGCGCCGGTATCCGCATCCTCAGCTTGTTCGGCAGAGTGAGAAAGGGCGGAGTTGGCGTCGGACTTAAAGACGCGCTCGCCAGCCAACCCGAGAATCGCGGGCAGGAACGTCAGAGCAACCAACACGGAAATCAGGACCGTGGCCGCAGCCGCATAACCCATGTAGGAGAGGAAAGGGATGTTGGCCAAGCGCATACCCACCAGCGCGATGATGACAGTCAGGCCTGCGAATACCACCGCGGAGCCCGCCGTGCCCACAGCCAGACCGATGGCGTCTAGGCGGTCGCGCCCTTCCCGGAGCTCATCGCGGAATCGCGCCATGATGAACAGTGCGTAATCGATGCCCACGGCCAGGCCCAACATGATTCCCAGGGTCGGGGTCATGGAGTTCAGCGGCATGAACGCGGTAGCGCCGACCGTCATCAGGGCGCCCAAGCCCACGCCCACCACTGCGGTGATCAGCGGGAAGCTGGAGGTAAGCAGGGAGCGGAACATGATGAACAAAATGATCAACGCCACGACCAAGCCCACGACCTCGGAAATGGGCTCCACGGCGATCGGGTCTCCAAAGCCCGCACCGCCGACCTCTACCTCCAGGCCGGCATCGCGAGAGATTTGGATGGCATCATTGACCGCTTGGCGATCTTCGTCGCTCACTTCTGCGGGCAAATACACGTCATACTCAAAGCTGGCAATGCCGTAGCGACCGTCCTCAGAGAACGTGCGCAGGTTCTCCGCATCAGCTTCCGCGGTTTCTGCAGGAAGGCCCTGATCGGTCAGCTGCTTTGTGAGTTGATCGCGCAGCTGCTCGTTCATGGTCACAGGATTGTTCAGCTGCAGGTCGTCGCCAAGATCGGGGACGTTATCGCGAATAGACTCCACGGTCTGATCCATCGCCTGCATGTACTCCGGTTGGTCCAGGCGCTGCCCCTCGGGAGCTTCAAAGACCACGTTTACGCCCGCGGCAGCCGCAGGGTTTTCTGTGCCGGGGAACTTCTCCATCAGTAGCTCGGTAGCCTTGGTAGACGGCATGTCCGAGATCTCGAAGATGTCGTTAAAACCCTTTTGGAACGTCAGCGCAGCGGCACCCACGCCCACCAAGAGCAGAAGCCACACGGCAATCACACGCTTGCTATGGGTATAGCACCACCGTGCAAGACGGAAGAGAAACTTCGCCACGAAATAAGTCCTTGGATGTAGCCGGAAGCGGAAACTTCATCCACCCTAGTCTCCGGACAAGACAGTACCTAGCCCCTGCAGCACGCGCGCAGCACAACACCGCAGCGCACGTGCGCAAAATCCCCCAGGAAAAGTATGGCGGTGGCGGAGGGATTTGAACCCTCGGTTGGGGGTTACCCAACATTCGCTTTCGAGGCGAACACCTTCGGCCGCTCGGACACGCCACCAGCGTCTTTACTCTCACACCACCGTTATGGAGGTGGAACAAAGACCAGCTCAGCCTAGCAGCAGAGTTTTAGGGCAACAAAAATGGCCCGGCCGAAAGCCGGGCCAGATTCAGAAGCGATTTACTCGCCGAGAGAATCCAGTCCCTTGTCGCGGGCATCGCGAGCCTTATCGGACTTGTCGCCGTCCAGCTTGTTGTCGATGACCTTGTCAGACTGCTCCTCGATCTTGTCGCGGTTGTCGTTAGCGAGGTTCTTTGCCTTGTCGCCCAGATCTCCGAGTCCCATGATTATCTCCTTCACGGCTCACACGTGAACCGTTAATTCGTTTCGCTTTTGTCGGTTTTCTCAAGCGATCCCCGCTAAGGAATCGCGCACGACCGACGATACGTGAACAAGAAATCTGCTGCAGAAGGCTCGAGCTTCATGCCCAAAGACTCAGTGCGCGCGCAGCTCACCGAAGAAATCACGCAACAGGGCCTCACACTCCGCAGCTAGCACACCGCCCACAACTTCCGCTTTGTGCAGCGGTGCTTCCCGGGGCACATCCCACACGCTCCCACACGCCCCGGTTCGCGGTTCCGATGCGCCGTAAATAATCGTCCCGATGCGCGCTCCCACTGCCGCACCGGCGCACATGGCACACGGCTCCAGCGTGACCACCAACGTGCAATCCCCTAGCCGCCACGCATCCCCCAAAGTCTGCACCGCAGCGCGAATCGCTGCGATTTCCGCATGCCCGGTGGGGTCAGCATCCACTTCGCGTCGATTAGTACCCGCGCCCAGCTCGCGTCCATCCGGGCCGAACACCACGGCGCCCACGGGGATATCGCCGGCGGGAGTCTGCTCTGCCACCTCCAAGGCGCGACGCATCAGCTGCTCCGCGCGCACCTCAGAGACAGTCCGCGGCAGGCCGTCCCCAATCACACCCCTCTCGCGGGAAGGATCAGTAGTCCCCATCGGCCAGCAAGAAGTCATCGAGGTCCAGCTTGGTGGCATCCGCCAATTCCTCCGCACAACCCAGCTCATCAGCAACACGGAAGATCTGCGCGGCACCGTACAGATCGTCATCATCGAAGATCACAGACAAGACCTGCTCCGATGCCCCCAGATCATCCAGCAGATCGAAATCCCCTTCGGGCCACGGCTCATCAGAGTCCGCCTCGCCCTCGTCAGGGACGTCCACGTCCAGCTCATCCAGTAGGTCATTGGCCAAATCGTAGGAGAGAGCCGCGGTGGCGTCGGAAAGAAGAACTCGCATTCCGGAAGGAACCGGCCGCACTACCGCAACCCAGTCATCCTCCGCGCACACCAACCCCACAACCGCGCCTTCCTCACGGGATGCGCGCAGGTCAGAGAGCAAATCGTCCAAGCTCAGCAAAGCACTTTCCGGCAACAGACGCACACTCCAGCCATCCGGGCCGTTGTGCGCGGCAGCGGCGAAGGTGGGCTGCTCCCAATTCTCGATAATGCTCATGGCACTAGGCTAGCCGTCCTTGTGCCAAACTGGGTAGCGTGAACTGGAATCTTGACGCTGACTCTCGGCCGATCTGCATCCTGGGTTTGGGGCTGATCGGCGGCTCGCTCATGCGGGATATCGCCGCAGCTGGGCGGGATGTTTTTGGGTGGAACCGCAGCGAGAAGACGGTGCACGCGGCCCAAAGGGACGGTTTTGATGTCTCGGAGGATCTGCAGGCCACGCTGGAGCGTGCCGAAGCTAGCGATGCCTTGGTGGTCTTGGGCGTTCCCGTGCCAGCCCTGCCCAGCATGTTGGAGGCGCTGAAGGAGCACGCGCCGTCTGTTGGTTTTACGGACGTGACCAGTGTGAAGGCCGAGGTGCACGCGCTGGTAGATCAGTACGGGCTCACGGATCGCTTCGTGGGTGGGCATCCGATGGCCGGCACCGCGGACTCGGGTTGGTCCGTGACCTTGGAGGGATTGTTCCAGGGCGCTGTGTGGGTGGTGACGTACGACAACGCCGTGAGCCTCGGTGCTGCGCGCGGTTCCGAATCGCGTTGGGTGGACACGTGGGTGCGCGTGGTGTGCATGGCCCAGCTGGTCGGTGCCGATGTGGTGCCTTCTATTTCTCGACGCCACGATGGTTCCGTCGCGCGCATCTCCCATCTTCCACACGTGCTGGCCGAGGCTTTGGCGATGGCTGGTGACGCTGGTGGACCACTGGCGCTGACTCTGGCTGCCAGCAGCTTCCGCGATGGCACGCGCGTGGCCGGAACCGCCCCGGAATTGGTGCGGGCGATGTGCGAGAACAACCGTTCCTCGCTGCTCACCGCACTGGACGAGACCTTGGAGATCCTGCACAGCGCTCGCGAGGCGCTGGCCGACGATTCTCGCGACCTCCGCGAACTGGCCGCCGAGGGGCATGCAGCGCGCGGGCGCTTCGAGGCCCGGGCGGGGCGCAACAAGGGAGATCAGACCAACCGGCCCATCATCCGCGTGCGCCCTGGTGCGCCCGGCTGGGTTGAGCAGCTGGAATCTGCGGAATCCATGGGAGCGCAAATCAGCATTTTCTAGGGGACTTAAGAGAAGAGGTTGCTCAAGAATCCGCCGGACTTGGCGGCCTTCTCGTGTCCTGGGCACTGCTGTGCTGCTGGAACGTCCTTCATGACCTGGTCCACGTGCTGGCCACAGCCTGCCCAGGTGGTTTTACCGCATTGCTTGCACGTTACTGCTCGACACATTGTTGTGACTTCTTTCTTTTTGTTTTTTTGGGGGGGTTTAGGGGACGAACGGCGAGCTAGTTGGCTTGGTTTTGCCAAGCCGCGTAGCTGCCTTCCAGCTCCACGATGTGGAAGCCAGCGCGACGCAGGGCGTTCGAGACGACCGTATTGCGAGCGCCGGACTGGCAGAAGGTGACGATGGTGCCGTTGTCTGGCAGCTCGTCCTGGTGCCACAGGGCCACACCGCCGGAGATGTGCTCAGCGCCGGGGATGGAACCATCGGCGTACTCAGACTTTCCGCGGACATCCAGCAGCATGTCGTAGGAAGCGTCCTGGAGATCCTCGGGCTGGATGAGCTCTGGGGTAAACGTAGGCAGGCCATCGATGGACTCGGTGAAGAAACGCACCGTATCAATGCCCACGCGGATCAGGGCGTCGCGGAATTCCGCTGCGGATTCCTCATCCTCAGCCAGAACGATGAGATCGCGCTGTTCGGTCTCCGGATCGATGGCCCACGCAGAGAACGTGGAAGCCTTCTCGCCCATCGGGATGTTCAAAGCGCCTTGCACGGTTTCCTCGTGAACCTGCTTTTGATCGCGGGTATCGACGAAGATGGCGGAATCGCTTTCCAGCTTCTCCGCTGCCTCGCTGACGGAAAGCTCCTGGACAGCAGCTCGCGTGCCGATGATGGCTGGACCCTGCTTGTTCTGCTTCTTCATCCGTCCGAAGTAAGCATCAGCATCTGGCTGGCCTTCCAGCAGCTCATCAATGAAGCCCTGCTGATCATCGGCCTCTAGGTACTTGGACCACCACGCAGACTGTCGCTCGTAGCCGACAGTAGTGCTAGGAACGGAACCCAGCGCCTTGCCGCATGGGCTACCTGCACCGTGAGCAGGGAAGACCTGGATGTAGTCCGGCAGAGTCAGGAACTGAGTTTTCAGGCTTTCGAAGAGCTGCTTGGCTCCTTCGAAGCGGGTGTCCTCACCACCAGCGGCTTCATCCAGCAAGTCCGGGCGCCCCAGATCGCCGACGAAGACAAAGTCTCCCGTGAGCATGTAGCCGGGGACGGACGCGGCGGCGCCATCAGTAATCAGGAAGGACAGGTGCTCAGGCGTGTGGCCCGGCGTGTGCTTGGCGGTAATGGTGATGTTTCCGAGGGTGATTTCGGAATCGTGCATGAGCCGCTCGCCCTCGAACTCGTACTGCCAGTCCTCCCCGCCTTCACCGGAGACGTAGATGGTGGCGCCGGTGGCGTCCGCGAGCTCGCGGGTACCCGAGAGGTAATCCGCGTGAATGTGGGTTTCCGCCACGGCGACGATCTTCATGCCGTTGTTCTCCGCTACCTCCAGGTACTCCTGAACATCGCGGCGCGGGTCGATAACGATGGCCTCACCTTTTTGCTGACAACCGATGAGAAAGCTCGCCTGGGACAAACCGTCTTCGTAGATTCTCTCGAATAGCACTGAACGTTCCTTTCCTCGTTTTCCTCTTCTCATATACCCCCTAGGGTATAAAGCCAGCCTAGATCATCTTACTTTGACGTTCAAGATACGGCGGGGGGTATAGTCATTTGTCTATAAAGGCGCTCAACTATTGACGAAGCGCCACCAACCCAATCTCCGGAAGGACGCCCATGCAGCTCGAAGGCCAAGAAATCAAGCCCATCATCAACCGCCTCAAGCGAGCTCAAGGCCAGCTCAACGCCGTGACCCGCATGATGGAAGAAGGCGCCGAGTGCGAGGATGTAGTGGTTCAGCTGGCCGCCGTGTCCAAGGCGCTCGACCGCGCTGGATTCTCGATCATCGCCACCGGTCTCAAGCAGTGCACCACCGCCGAAGAGCCAGAGATTGACCAGAAGAAGCTGGAGAAGATGTTCCTCAGCTTGGCTTAGCCACGCGAGGAGCTAGCTAAATACCGGCAGTTCCGGCACGTTTTGCACAGCAATAAAGACGGCCACTCCGCACAGAAGTACCGCAAATCCGAGCTGCAAAGCAGATTGGCTGACGCGCTTGTTGATGAATGCGCCACCCAGCGCACCCAAGACCGTCAGCACCACAATCGGCCATAGGGTTCCCCACTCAATAGTGGAGAGCTCTTGGTAGCGGAACGCCATCGTGACCACGCTGTTGATGGCGATGACCACCAGCGATGTTCCCACCGCCACGCGCATCGACACACCCAAGACAATGGTCAGCGCAGGGACAATCACAAAGCCGCCGCCCACTCCGAATAACCCTGTCAAAAATCCCACCGCGGTAGCAGTCACGACCAGCATCGGTAGGCGATCTTTCAGCTCATGGCCCGCTTCATCCCCATCGGCGGTCTCGGGGTTGGCGTCGGACGAAGAATTTCGCGCCTTGAGGAAGGTGAGTACCGCAACCACAACAAGAAGAATGGAAAAACAGGTCAGCAATAGCGGCTCGCTGATCTTGCCGTTCAGTAGCGTTCCCGCCAGCGCGCCCACTGATCCGAGCACGCCAAAGATGAGGCCCGTCCGGTAGTTCACAGCACCGTTTCTGTGCTGCATCACCAGGCCCGCGAGTGCGGCGGAAACCACGATGACCAGCGAAGATAACGTTGCCTGCTGTGAGTCTTGACCCGCGCCATAGACCAGCAAAGGCACGCCCAAAATGGCACCCCCTCCCCCGAGAGCACCCACGAGCATGCCGATGATCAAACCGCCAGCAACCGCAATAATCATGCGAATCCTCACCCTGTTTCCAGTCGTATGGAATACCTAGGGGGGTATATTATCAGCTGGCGGTGAGCCTCACTACTTCAGCTGGCCCAAAGTCTCGTTGAGAGCCTCCGTGGACGAAGGGTGCGTCCAAATCCCGTTCTTGAGCTGCGTGGCAGTGAATCCCGCGCGCATCGCCAGAGCAACCAAGTTGATGACTTCCTGGGAATCGACGTGGAACAGGCGCGCGCCCAGGATCTCGTCGGTGGAGGCATCCACCACGAACTTGATGAGACCGCGAGGATCGTTCACGGCCTTTGGGCGAGGCATGGCCTTGATCTTGGCCACTTCCTGCACCGCCACCTTGATATCGCGGCCTTCCTCGCGCGCCTGGGTCTCGGTGATGCCCACGGAGGACAGCGCAGGAGTGATGAAGATGGTGGCTGGCACGGCCACGCGGTCGGTTTTCCGGCGCGCCCCTTCGGCCTCAGTCTTTCCGGTGAGCTGGTCCAGCACCACGCGGAAATCATCCAGGGAGAGGTAGGTCTGCTGCTGTCCGCCGGTCACATCGCCAATGGCGAAGATGCCATCCACGTTGGTGTGCAAGTACTCGTCAACCTTGACCGCGCCACGTTCGGTGAGCTCGACACCGGCTGCTTCTAGGCCCAAGTCATCCGTGGCTGGGCGGCGGCCGGTGGCAAACAGGATGGCATCAAATTGCCGGGTCTCCGCCTGCCCGGCAATGGACAGCTCCACACTTCCGTCTTCAGAGATGGACTGGACTTCCGCGCCGTTGATGACGTTAACTCCTGAATCCGCAAGCACTCCCGCCACCGAAGCGGCCACGTCCTCGTCCTCACGAGGGAGGACGCGCTCTCCACGGTCCGCCACCGTCACCTGCGTGCCGAAGCCCGCGAACATGGAAGCGAACTCGAGACCGATGGGGCCCGCACCGACAACAAGAAGAGAGTCCGGACGGGGGCTGACGTGCTGAATAGTGGTGCTGTTGTGCACGCGGGACGAATCAATGCCGGGGATCTTCGGCATCACGGGCAGCGCACCGGTGTTGATGATGATGGTCTCGGCGTGCACCTGCAGGGTGTTGCCCTGATTGGCGACCTCGATGTCCTTCGGACCGGTGAAACGGCCGCGGCCGGAAACCAGCGTGACGGAAGGGATGTCCGCCAACATGTGGTGATTGACGTTGCGCAATTTACCAATCAGGGCGTCGCGACGGTCCACGGCGCGGGACCACGCCTGGGCAGCTGTTTCGGAATCGGACTGCTGAGCGCGAGCCATCTCAGAATCGTGAATGAGGGTCTTGGTGGGAACGCAACCGATGTTGATGCACGTTCCGCCTTGCATGTCTTCGAACTCTTCGATCATGGCAATGTTCTTGCCCTGCGCGCCGAGGGTGGCGGCGAGGGTTTTACCGCCCTTGCCCCAACCGATCACGGCGACATCGACGTTGAGAGTTTCTGTACTGGTGTGTGCTGAATCGCTCATGCATCTGATGCTAGCGATTCTTCCAAATCGGCTGTTTTGTTAGCACCCGAGCTGCGTCGCTACCCAGCCGAGTCCAGATTTGTCTCATTCACGCCATATCACGGCGTCGGCTATCTACACTGAAATCATGGGTCGAATTTTGTGGTTGCTCACCGCTCTTATCGGCATTGCATACTCCGTTTACGTCGCGCTGAGCTGGAAACTTCAGGACATCGACATGAGCTGCTCCAAAATCGGCGAGCATGACGCGGGTCAACCCTGCGATTCCTCTCTCATTTCCGCCTATGGGATCTGGCCTCTGCTCCTGCTCGGCATTGCGCTATCCGTCCCCGTTCTCATTGCTGCGGGATCCCGGCGCACCAGAACTTCTTGGCTCGCGGTGGCCTGGCTGATGATCATGTTCCTGGTCGGAATCGGACTCTTGACCTCGCTGTTCTCCCTGCTGCTGTTCGCCGCGCCACTGGTTTTGCTGGGATTGGTGGCAACCGCCTTCATCCAGCACGCAAACAAGAAAATCCCCAACTCAACTGCCTAGGAAAACTTCCCTGCAGGAGCTATTCACCGAGGTGCCGTAACGTGGTCACCATGACTTTGCGCAAACAACTCACCAAAGATATGCCACCACAATTCACCATGCCGGAAGAATTTCTCACTCTGGCGGACTGGATTCAAGAGAAGGGCTACACCTGGGGGAACATCGGCCGAATCGCCGAGCCAGGCACCCACATCACTGACGATCCTGCGCTGTTTTTCGGAGGTAACAACGAACACAATTACCCAGAAGAGACCCCGAAACGGCTCTACCCCGTTGGCTATACGGGCGGTGAAGGCTCCACTTTCTGCCTGTGGCTCGACGACGAAGGGAACCAGCACGTAGTTCACATGGGTTCTGGTTCCGGATCAGTGTTGAACGCGGTTTTTCCCAACCCAATCTCAGTGCTTCGTCTTCTCGCCGTCGGCTACTTCACCCCAGCCTTTAATGATGGTTGGGCTGACGAACCGAACTATGAAGAGTGGGATTCAACTAAGGAAGAGACTGACGAAGCCCTGGCGCCTTATCGCCAATGGCTGCAGGAAACGTGGGGACAGGAAACCCCAAGGACCGGCTTAGAGGCACTTGGGCTCACCGACGCAGACTCGAAAATCATCGACGGATGGCTAGACGACGGCCCAGAAGGTGATGTTTTCGATCAGTGGCTTACGGAGACCCTCGACTGAACCCGGTCTTGTCGCATTCACGCCAATTTTTACAATTCGACTATACAAAATCCCCGGTCGAACTAGACGAGGCTGCAGAAACTGGCATATGCACGACATTTCGATCCCGGATCAGGCCCCCGAAACACGAAAGAACCCCAGGCAGAAACTATGTTCTACCTGGGGTGATTGTGCGCCCGAAGGGATTCGAACCCCTAACCTTCTGATCCGTAGTCAGATGCTCTATCCGTTGAGCTACGGGCGCAGCCGTTGATGCATATCACGTGTTCTCGCGATGTGCTGTGCAACGAGGAATTACTTTACACACACCGCCGTGCTTCTACAAAATTCCAGCTCACACAGGCTCTCACCTGCGCAAAGACAACCGTAAAAGCACTTTGGCCACAAATAAAAACAACTCCGACAGAGCACATCCGCGGGCACAATCCCAGCGAACCACCACAGGCGCACCACACGCCCCACAACACTGTTCGCTGCTGTTAGTCCCAGACCTCACCACAAGTTACTGGGCAGCTTTTGGGCAGCTCACACGGTTGTGCTCTGTCGAAGTTGCGGAGGCGACAGGATTTGAACCTGCGGTCCCTTGCGGGACAACTCCTTAGCAGGGAGCCCCATTCGGCCGCTCTGGCACGCCTCCAGGTCAGAAGTTTTCATGCGAAATCTCCGTTTGACCGTTACTCAGAGTACACAACGCCCTCGTGCGCCACCAAAACACCCCAGTGCGGAAATCTGCGGTTATGGTTAGGGCATGATTCGCCCAGATCTCACGTCACTTCCCGCCTACGTTCCGGGCACTACTGTGCCTGGTGCGCTCAAGTTGGCTTCCAATGAGTCTTCCCTGGCTCCCCTGCCTTCGGTCGCCGAATTCATTTCGGAGACCACCGGATCCCTCAACCGCTATCCGGACATGGCGGCGGTAGATATACGCGACGAGTTGGCCACGTTTGTTCAGCAGCGCGACAACGTACAAATGCCGCTAACCTGGAACAACGTCTCCGTGGGCAACGGTTCTTCGGCGCTATGCCTGCAGTCCATCCAGGCGACGTGCGCGGCCGGCGATGAAGTCCTGTTTGCATGGCGCAGCTTCGAGGCCTACCCCATCTTGGCGAAGATCGCCGCGGCTGTGCCGGTCCAGGTGCCTCTGGATGCGGAGGGCAAGCATGATTTGGATGCCATGGCTGAGGCCATCACCGAGCGCACCCGCCTGATTTTTGTCTGCAACCCGAACAACCCAACGGGAACCACCGTGACGGTGGACGAGTTTCGTGACTTCATGAGCAAGGTTCCCGGGGATGTCCAGGTGGTGCTGGATGAGGCCTACACCGAGTACGACCGCACCGGCACCAGCCCTGGTGCTTTCTTGCTGGACGAGTATGAAAATCTCGCCATCTGCCGTACGTTCTCCAAGGCATATGGCCTGGCAGGACTGCGTTTGGGCTATATCGTGGGCGCGGAAGAGTTCATCGGCGCGGTCAACAAGGTCGGCATTCCTTTTGGCGTGAATGCGGTGGCACAAGCGGCGGGTTTGGCGTCGCTCAGGGCACAAGAGGAACTGACGGAAAGGGTGGAGGCGACCGTCCAACAACGGGAACGAGTCAGCCAGGCGCTGGGCGAGCGAGCTCTGCCCAGCCAGGCGAATTTCGTATGGCTGCCACTGGGGGAACGGGCGGCAGACCTGGACGCGGCGATGAAGCAGCGCGGCATCATCCCGCGCTGTTTCCCCGGCGAGGGCGTGCGCATCACCATCACCACGGAAGAAGAGATGGACCAGCTGCTGAAGGTGCTTCCGGAGGCGCTGGAGGAACTGGACAACGGGAGCTAGTTCGTTGAGTTCCGATTCCGCTGTGCCTGCCTACCGCACCACCACGCAGTACAAGGCGTTGGTGAACATGTTGAAAACGGTGCGCGCCGGCATCCGCGATTCCAGTCTGGATAAGTCCACCGCGGAGCTGATGAATCTACTGTCTAGCAGCATTAATGGCTGCGAAGCGTGCTGGGTTACACACGCTCGCGAGGCGCGTCGGGTAGGCGTGGACGAGCAGAAAATGCAGATTCTGCAGTACATGGAGCCGCGTGCCGCGATCCGCCACGAGGTTTTCTCTGCCTCCGAGCAGGCCGCTTTGTACTTCGCTTTTGCGTTTACCGTACCCGCCGAGGATTTGATCTCGGAGGCTCGGCGTGAGGCATCGCGGTACTTTTCCTCCGAGCAGCTGACCGCGATGGAGTGGTTGACCATCGCCATCAACAGCTTTAACCGCATCACCATTGCCCACGAAGATGATGCTGATGCGTGACCCGCAGCGCATACCTGACGTTTTGAGTGAGCTCGCCCGCACGTGGGAGGCTCAGCCGGACGTGACGTTGGCGCACGTGTGGGCACAATTGGAGGCGCGCGGGGTGGCGCTGAATTCCTCTGACGTTGAGGTGGTGGAGGCGCTGCGTGCCGTGCGGCGTGATTTTCCTCTTTCTCTTTCTTTTCCCGACGCCACTTCTGACCAACCCGCTTGTGTCCTCATCGAGACAGAGGGGCCGGTTCGGCGCGTGAGTCTGAACTTTGTTGGGGATGAGGCATGGATCGTGGTCCGCACTCCGAGAACATCGGGGAAAGCGCGCGGGCGCGGAGGATCCAGCAACCTGGGAGAGGAACCTCAGCCCGGCGTGTGGCAGGTCTCTGAACTGGTGAAATGCCAGGCTGGGCTGCCGCTTCAGGCCAAGGATCTGGATGGGATCACCCATCGGCTCGGGGTGATCCGGCAGATTCGGGTGATGGAGTCAGAGACCAGCTACAGCGATGCTGTACAGATTTCCTTCGATGGCACGACTCGTGACAGATGGCCCGGGGAAACCTATCTGGTGCAGCTAGAAGATGCCACGACCGTGCTCATCGGACAGACCCTGCGTATGTGGGAGCAAGACAGGCGCGAGGTGTACGCATCTGCAATTACGTGGACGAGGCTAGATAAGTGCACCGTGGGGTCACCGCTAGAACTCACCGATGCTGCAGGAGTTTCGCGAAATTTCAGTGTCATCGCCCGCATTCTTCGCGCTAGCTAAGTAGCAACGTTGCCTTCAGCCACTCAGACATGCACAAATATCCCCCGGAAGTGCCACCGTCCAACTCACGACCTGCGGAAACGCAAATCGGATGGCAGTTCCGGGGGATATTTGTGCAAAACAGTTAACTAAGAGTCCATCAAAGCACCCCAGACAGAACAAAACCCCAGCTCATTGCTGAACTGGGGAAATGTATTTGGCGGAAGTAGAGGGATTTGAACCCCCGGATGGTCTCCCATCGCTTGTTTTCAAGACAAGTGCATTCGGCCGCTCTGCCATACTTCCTTGGGACCGCTCGAAACGGTGCCATCACACAATACCCCACGGACTTGTCTCGTCGTTAGTTAGTGTGGGGACCATGGAGCACACCACCGAACACACCATGCACGCCATCATCCAGACAGACGCGGACAATCCCTCAGCACTGTCCTGGCAGCAAGCGCCGATGCCGGAGCTGAAGGACGGCGAAGCACTGGTGGAGATGAAATTCGCGGGATTGAACCGCGCGGATACCCTCCAGGCCGCCGGTCACTACCCGCCTCCGGCGGAGGTCACGGACATCATCGGATTGGAGGGAAGTGGCGTCGTTAAGGAAGCAAACGGCACCACCCGACCAGACGGAACACCATGGAAAAACGGCGACCACGTGGGCGTCCTGCTTTCCGGAGGTGGCTACGCGCAGTACGCGGCTGTGCCACAAGGCCAGCTCCTTCCCCTGCCGGAGGGCTTTGACCTGCAGCAAACGGCCAGCGTCATCGAAGTGGCCTGCACGGTGTGGTCAAACATCATGCTCACCGCGCACGTTGAAGAAGGCGATACGGTGCTGTTTCACGGTGGCGCGGGCGGCATCGGCATCTTCGGCATCCAGCTGGCCAAGGCGCTCGGTGCCACGGTGGCAGTCACCGCGGGATCTGCAGAAAAACTGGAGACCTGCAAAAAGTACGGCGCGGACATCCTGATCAACTACAAGGAAGAGGACTTCGCCGAGGTGCTCAAGAAGCATGGCGGCGCGGACGTGATCTTGGACATCATCGGCGCGAAATACCTAGACGGCAACGTCAGCGCGCTGGCCAAGGACGGACACATCGTCATCATCGGCATGCAAGGTGGTGTGAAGGGCGAGCTCAACATCGGCAAGTTGCTGAGCAAGCGCGGAAACATCAGCGCCACTGGCCTGCGCTACCGGGATAAAGAAGATAAGGCGCGGATCGTGGAGGACACGGTGAACAACGTGTGGCCCATGCTCGCCGACGGGCGAATCACGCACCACATCGACCGTGTGGTGCCCGTCCAGGACGTCTCGGCGGCGCACAAAGCCCTGCTCGATGGGGAAATTACCGGCAAGGTAGTGCTGGAGATTCCCAGTGCCTAGCAGCAGATAATTCTGCAGCCGCAGGAAACGAGTTCGTGGAAATCTGTATCGTCGAAAGCATGACCACAAACGCTGAAAATCCCACCACTCGTTTCGCAGTTGTCGGCACCGGGCAGATCGCCCAACAAGCGTTCATCCCCGGTCTCAAACAACTGCCTGAAGCTGAGCTCGCAGCCATTGTCAGCTCAGATCCTTCCAAGGGCGATGCCTACGGCGTGCCCGGATACTCCTACGATCAGTACGCTGAACTGCTGAAATCCGGCGATATCGACGCAGTCTACGTAGCCACCCCAGTACACCAGCACTTGGACTACACCGTTCCCGCCCTCGAAGCCGGACTTCCCGTACTGTGCGAAAAGCCCATGGCACCATCCATCGAGGACTGCCAGACCATGATCGATACCGCCGAGCGCACCGGCACTCCTCTCATGCTTGCCTACCGCATGCACAGCGACCCGTTCATGACGGATCTCGTAGAGCTGGCCAACTCCGGCAAGCTAGGCGAACTGCGCTCCTTCACCGCGTCCTTCGGGCACATGATCAACCCAGACAATCACCGTGGCAAGGAAGGCTTCTGGGCAGGCCCCGTCCCAGATCTGGGCGTGTACCCGCTCAACTTCATCCGCAACATCTACGGCGAAGAACCCACCACGGTCCACGCCATCGGTGTGGAACATCGCGGTTCGGAACTGGAGGTCACTCCCACGGTGGCCGTGACCTTAGGCTTTGCCAGCGGCCGCCTCGCGCAATTCACTTCGTCCTACGCCACCTGCTCCCAACAGGGCTTTACGCTCTCCGGCACGGAAGGTTACGTGCAGTCTGCCGCCGCATTCCAGTGGGGCGATGGTGCACCGCTGAGCTACACGGTGGATCTCGGCGAAGGCCCAGAGGACAAGGAGTACAGCGCCAAGGATCAGTTCGCGGGCGAGACCCGCTACTTCTTGCAGTGCATCCGCGACGGTGTGCAGCCCGAACCAGACGGCACCGAAGGCCTCATGGATATTCGCGTGTGCGAGGCCGTACAGCGCAGCCTAGAGACCGGTCAGGTGCAGACGCTGGAGAAGATTGAGCCCACTCGCGCCATCACCTCAGCTCAGGCGGTGAGCATCCCGGCTCCCCCAAAGCCAGAGGTCAGCGAGCTGGTGGGCGTCGAACCTGAGGAACAGTAACCCCGCGCGCTGCAGCAACTAGCGCAGGGACGCCACCACGCGGATGATCTGCTCCATGTCCCCGATGGTGTTGTGCGGGCTCAGCCCAATCACCACGGCACCAGGGCCGGTGTGCTGCGGCGTTGCGCTGGCGGCGCGGTCGCTGCCTCGCTGAGCCCGGCGCGCATGAGCACCGCTAGCGGGCTCTTCAAACACACCCATCCGCTCCAAAAGCATGGACTGGCCGTGCTCCACCACGGACGGCACCAGCCCATTGCCCAGCAGTCGATCTCGCACGGTGGAGGCGGAGACCTCGTCCACCATGAAGCTCACGCGGGGAATCCGCGGGATGGCATCGAAGCTGGCCGGAGTCTCGCTGAAGTCCCCGTCCACGCCAATGACGTGCACCGCACCCAAGTCCTGTAGACCCTCGACCAGGTGTTTTGCCAAACGGTTCATGTATTCGGTGGCTTGCGGCACCGATTTTTCTAGTCGACGCCGCCTCGTGCCTCGTGCATCATCGTCCAAGCTGGCAAGGTGATCAATAGTTGCGGGTACTCCGCCGAGCAGTCCCTCCGGCAGGCCTCCCAATTCCAACACGGCACGGGCTCGGGCTACGGAGGGCTGCACAGACGCAGACTCGCCATAGGCGCGAGTCTGCGTGTGCTGCCGCAGGCTCGAGGCAGGGAGCACAGAACTGAACAGGGACTCGTCGCGGAACACCAGTGCGCCCACGGCGGGTCCGCCCAAGCCCACGAGGTCCACAGCCATCACGTCCGCGCCCATCGCGTGGATATCCAGCACCCGATAGGGTGCCGCTGCATCCACATCGACCACGAACAGCCCTCGGGACTTGGCGTGCACTGTGTCTGCGATCGCCCTGACGTCGGTCACAGATCCCACGAACTCATTGGCCGCAGCAACGGCAACCACGGCAGTGTCTGCAGACACCAGATCCGCGAACTGCCAGCTAGGCAGCACGCCGGTAGCCAGATCAGGCTCCGCCCATCGCACGCGCGCGCCGTACAAGTCCGCGGCCTGCTGCCACGGCTCGATGTTGGCGGGCGCATCCACGCGAGACAGGACGATCTCCTGCCCCAAGCTCAGCTTGCGACCCATCGTCATGGACAACTGTCGGATCAGGGATGCACGCGAGGCGCCGAGGATCACACATTCTGGGCGGGATCCCACCAGATCAGCCACGGCGATGCGCGCGGAATCCACGAAGTTCTCGCCAATCCTGCGGCCCACGCGCTGGGCTCGGGAATGTGAACCTCGCACCGATTCCGCCTGCTCAAGCAGGGGTGCGGTGCGGAAACTGCGGGAGACTGCGGAGGAGACGCGCTCTGGGATTTGCGGGCGCGATTGCGCGTTTACGTAGATCCAACCGTCCGACAACGAGGCGTACAAGCCGCGCACTCGAGGATTATCGAACACCCAAATCCACCTTCTCCACTAACCGCTGGGATCTCTTCACTGTCGTCACTTCCATCACAGAACCTAGACTCCGACGATACTAGCCTGCCATATTCGGACAATCCCAGATGAGTTCGGATCTGCTACACCACGACGCGTTATTCCTGCTCAGCATGGGCACGCAAGGGGAGAAATAAAAAGAGAACATTCCCTCAAACCGCGCTACATTGGATCGCTATGTGGATCATTTTGCCCGGCCTGGGTTGCCCTCCTCAGGACTATGCCGCAGTTTGGCTCGGGCGTGCGGATCGCTGAGAGTTTGCGTCGGAAAATCAACGAGGGATTTGGACACCATCCGCCAGGCTTCCAACAACACCGAGGGTGTGCCAGTCCGCGAGGCACCCAGGCGCCCCGTAACGGAAATCACATCGCCCTTGCTCACGAACCAACGGAACGTGCAGGCTGCTTCGCCCGCGCTGCGTTCCACCACAATCTGGAACCGCACGCCGCCTTCCTCGATGTCCGCGAACTGCACCCCGCCGTGGTCGCGGGGGCGATGCACGCGGCCGGTCACCGAGATGGCCTGCTCGCCGTCCTTGAGGTTCCCCAACTGTGCCAAAGAGTGGGTCCGGGGCACGCTGGCCGGGTAGCCCGCCTCACCGTATTCGCACAGTTCGGCCGATTTTTCTCGACGCCAGCGCTGCTGCTGCAACAGCTTGGGAGCCCACTTCTTGCTGGCCAGCAGCTTCTCTTCGAGCGTGTGGATCTCCGCGGGATCTCCGTGTGGCTGCAGAGGAGGCTGATAGCGAGGAAGGAAGCCCTCGCCTGAAGCGAAGGCGATGAGCATGCGGGCCGTGTGGAAGGCGCTATCCACGGCCAAGAACCGTGGCTGCCAATCCGGGTTGCACTTCAGGTTGGACCGATACAGGGTCTGGATCTGCCACCACCCAGACCAGGAAATTAGTGGTGATGAACTCTGAATAATCCAGCAAGTGCTACGCCATTAATAGCGTGGGGCAGTTCGGCAAACCAGCCAGATAGAACCCCACCGCAATATCCTCAACCAGAGCCCGGGAGAACAAGCGCAACAACAAACCCACGACGAACCACAGGGTGGCAAGGTACACCGTGAAAAGGAGAACTTTTCATTCCCATCTGCTTTTTATAGCCGTACCCTACTACCGCGAAAAGTCCTTACAATACCCTTCTCAGTTAAATAGTAAGTAACGCTTCGCCTATTCCCAGACGGCGCCAGAGCATGGCGTCGGAACAAAGAAACCAACCACCCACCGAGTAGAATGCCAACAATGAACGAGCCACGGAAACAGCCCGATCTGGCGCGCATCACCGCCGAGATCAACACCGGCGCCCCCGAAAGCCGCTCCGAAACCTTCCGCACCGCATGGAATGACCTGCGGAAAGGATTCCAACAACGCGAACTCTGGCTAGCGCTCGGCTGGCAGGACATCAAACAGCGCTACCGCCGCTCCACGCTAGGACCACTGTGGATCACCGTGGCAACCGGCGTGATGGCCCTGGCGCTGGGCCTGCTGTACTCAATGCTGTTCCAACAAGATCTCAGGCAATTCCTGCCACACGTGGCAGTGGGCCTGATCATCTGGGGCTTCATCGCCGGCTGCATTAAAGAAGGCGCCGAGGTTTTCATCGCCAACGAAGGCCTAATTAAGCAACTCCCCAGCGCGCTGAGCGTCCACGTTTATCGCCTGGTGTGGAAGCAATTCCTCTTCCTACTGCACAACCTGGTGATTTGGCTAGTTCTGCTGGCCATCTTCCGCCCGGCGCTGGGATGGAACGTGTTGCTGGTGGTTCCCGCAATGGCGCTGATTCTACTCAACGGCGTGTGGGTCTCAATGCTGTTCGGCATTATCTCCACCCGCTTCCGCGACGTGGCTCCGCTGCTGGATTCCCTGGTGCAGCTGGCTTTCTACATGACACCGATCGTGTGGACCACCAAGACTCTGGAGACCCAAGGCGGCGAGGTCGCCCAGCGCGCCAAGCTGGCGGAAATCAACCCGTTGTACCACTACCTGGAGATCGTCCGCGCGCCGATGATCGGCGAAGAAGTGGCGGCCTACCACTGGTTTATCGTGCTGGCCTGCACCGCCGTGGGCCTGCTGCTGGCTGTGCTGGCCATGCGAAAGTGGCGCTTCCGCGTCAGCTACTGGGTTTAAAAAGAAGCCAAGGAAGGTACTGAACATGGTCAGCATTGACACCTACGATGCGTGCGTTGATTTTCCTATTTTCGACGCCAAGTCCCGCTCTTTGAAGAAGAGTTTCCTAGGCGCCGCGGGTGGGCAGATCGGCAGGAATGATTCCAACACGGTGACCGTAGAGGCGCTGCGGAATATCAACCTGCACTTGGAAGAAGGCGACCGCGTGGGCCTGGTGGGTCACAACGGTGCTGGTAAGTCCACACTGCTGCGTTTGCTCTCGGGGATCTACGAACCCACGCGAGGCGCCGCAGTGGTGCGGGGACGCGTGGCCCCGGTGTTTGACCTGGGCGTGGGCATGGATCCAGAGATCAGCGGATACGAAAACATCGTGATCCGCGGACTGTTCCTGGGCCAGTCCCGCAAGGCGATGCACAGGAAGATGGACGACATCGCGGAGTTCAGCGAGCTGGGCGAATACCTGTCCATGCCTCTGCGCACCTACTCCACGGGCATGCGCATACGCCTGGCTTTGGGCGTGGTGACGTCCATTGAGCCGGAAATCCTGCTGCTGGACGAGGGCATCGGCGCAGTAGATGCGGCGTTCATGGCCAAGGCGCGTGAGCGCCTAGTGAAGATGGTGGAGAACTCCGGCATCCTGGTGTTCGCCTCACACAGCAACGAGTTCCTGGCGCAGCTATGCGACAGTGCGCTGTGGATCGACCACGGCCAGGTCCGCCAGGCTGGGCTGGTGGACGAAGTTGTTGGCGCGTACGAGGGGCCGGACGCGCAGCAGCACGTGCGCAATGTACTGCGGGACCTGGGACGGCTGTAGTTTCGGCTGATTGACCCCCGGTGGCTGTTGACTCGCAGGCGGTTACACTCGACAGAAGCGAACAAATACACCTTTTATAAATACACCTGCACCGACTTTGAGGACTGGATAACGTGAGCACGCAATCAGAGGCATTCAACAATAAGACGTGGTTAGAGCACTATTCACCGTGGACCGTTCACGATATTGACATCGATGAACTCTTCGGCGCCGGCGCGAACGGACGCACGCAAGCGCACACGCGCACGCTGGTGGATGTCTTTGACAATGCCGTGAAAGAATACGCCGATGTTCCCGCGTTCACCTTCTTCGGAAAGTCCACCACGTACAAGGAATACGGCGCTCAAGTGGAACGCGCGATGTCTGCGCTTCGGGCGCTCGGCGTACGCAAGGGGGACTTCGTGGCAATCGTCGCGCCAAACTCCCCGCAAACGGCCATCGCGTTCTACGCGGTGCTGTGCGTGGGTGCCGTTCCCGCGCTGCACAACCCGCTGTATACGGCCAGCGAACTTAAGGTTCCGTTTAATAATCACAAGGCCAAGGTGGGTTTCTTCTGGGAAAAGGCCAACCCAATTGCCCTCGAGCTGAAACAGAACAGCCCGCTGGAAACCGTCATCGATATCAGCTTGATCGCCAGCATGCCCACCGCGCAGCGGATCGCGCTGTCCCTGCCACTTCCCATTCGCGCGCTCAAAGATGCACGAGCCAAGCTGACTGGCCCGACAGAATCTTCCCTGAGCTTTGCGAAATTTATGCAAAAGGGCGGTAAGCATGGCGTCGAAAAGGAAAAGATGGACCCTCGCGATGCGGCCTTGATCCTGTACACGTCCGGCACCACGGGCACTCCCAAGGGCGCGCTGTTAAGCCACATGAACCTCATCAGCAACCTGCAGCAGGGGCTGGAATGGGTAGAGAACCTGGGCAAAAATCGCACGGAAAAGATGCTGGCAGCGCTGCCAATTTTCCACGCCTACGGCCTGACCATGAACTTCACCATGGCACCCGCCATCGGAGGCACGCTGCAATTGCTGCCTTCGCCGGAGATGGACTTGATCATGGACATCATGAAGAAGGATTGCCCCACCTGGCTGCCGGGTGTGCCGACTCTGTACGAGAAGATCATGGACACGGCCGAGGAGCAGAATGTCTCGCTTAACGGCATTCGCAGCTCGTTCTCCGGCGCGTCTAGCTTGCCGGTGGCCACGGTGCACCGATGGGAGAAGATGACCTCCGGCAACATCGTGGAGGGCTACGGCCTGACGGAAACCTCCCCCATCATCTGCGGAAACCCCATGGGCCAAGGGCGCGAAGGCTACATTGGCGTGCCGTTCCCCTCCACGGAAATCCGCATCGGTAACCCCGAAAACCCCGCCGAGACCATGCCGGATGGCGAAGCCGGCGAACTGCTAGTCCGTGGCCCGCAGGTGTTCAGCGGATACTTGGACATGCCGAAAGAAACCCAGGAAGCCTTTTACGAGGACTGGTTCCGCACCGGCGATATGGCCGTAATGGAATCCGATGGATTCATCAAGATTGTCTCGCGGATCAAGGAAATGATCATCACCGGTGGGTTCAACATCTACCCCGCCGAAGTTGAGGCCGTGCTCACCGAACACGAGGCAGTGGAAAGCGCCTCGGTGGTGGGTCTGAATCGCGAAGATGGTTCAGAGACTGTGTGCGCAGCATTGGTGCTGGCAGACGGCAAGAAGATGGATGACACCCTGGTGGACGAGCTCAAGGACTACTGCCGCGAGAAGCTCACCCGCTACAAGGTGCCACGCGTGTTCGAGCAGTTCGACGAGCTGCCCTCCGACCAGCTGGGCAAGGTGCGCCGCGGCGAGGTCAAAGACCTGTTTATAAAGCGCCAGAAGTAGCTCCTGCCCAGTAGCGCGTCACAGTGAGTGCCGTGCGGACGTGGGTGGCACACTGGACACATGCCAATTCAGCGTTCGGACAGCATCGCCGCCGTCATCGTCACCCACAATCGTGCCGATTTGTTGGCCGCCAGCCTGGAGCAAGTGGCCCTCCAAGAAGGAGCCTCCGTCAGCCACATCATCGTGGTGGATAATGGTGCTGATCCGCAGGTAGAACAGCTTGTCAGCAGGGTTGCTGGCGAGCGCGCCGTCTACCTGCCCAGCCGCACGAACCTCGGTGGCGCAGGCGGTTTTGCGTACGGTTTCCTCACCGCCCTGTCTCTTGGTGCCGACGCCATCTGGTGCGCCGATGATGACGGACGCCCCGCAGACCACCATGTGCTGACCACCCTGCTGGGCGTGGCTGAGCGCGAGAAGCTGGATGAGGTCAGTCCTGTGGTGTGTAATATCGCCGACCCGCAACGCTTGGCTTTCCCGCTGCGCCAAGGATTGGTGTGGCGCCGGAAACTCGACGAGCTAGAGGACGATTTCCTCCCCGGAATTGCCTCCTTGTTCAACGGCGCGCTCATCAGTGCCAAGGCCATGGAGATCATTGGTGTTCCCGATTATCGCCTATTCATCCGCGGCGATGAGGTGGAATACCACCGCCGTTTGGTCCGCAGTGGGCTGGCATTCGGCACCTCGTTGAAGGCTGCGTATCTGCACCCGGATGGTTCGGACGAGTTCAAGCCGATCCTGGGCGGGAAGATGCACACGCAGTACCCAGATAACGAGTTCAAGCGCTACTTCACGTACCGCAACCGCGGGTACATCATGAACCAGCCGGGCATGCGCAAGCTATTACCACAGGAGTACGCCCGCTTCGGATGGTTTTTCTTGATCCAGAAGCGGGACATCAAGGGATTCCGCGATTGGTTCCGCCTGCACGCTAAGGGGCGGGCGGAGAAGTTCGAACGCCCCTAGTTCGCTGTTCTTCCTCGCGGCAGCACGCAAACCTGGCCGTCACCCAAGGTCACAATTTCGATGGGCCAGTCATAGATTGAACTGAGTGTTTCCGCGGTGTAGACCTCGGAAAACGTTCCATCGGCAACTACGCGACCAGCTGAAAGGCAGACTATGTGGTCAGCGTAAGCCGCCGCTGCGTTGAGATCGTGCACGACAAGTATTACCGTCGCGCCTTCTTTCGCGAGAGTACGGGCCAAGCCCAGCGATTGCTCTTGGTGGCGAATATCCATCGCCGCCGTCGGCTCGTCGAGCAAGATTACTGATGTACGTTGTGCCAACACTCGGGACAGCGCCATTCGCGCACGCTCGCCGCCCGATAGCGTCATCGCCTCTCGGGCCGCGAGGTGAATGATGTCCGTGGCTTGCAGCGCGGCGTCGACGATTTGATCGTCGTCTTCCGTCTCCTGGTGACGCGACCAAGGACGTCTACCCATTTCGGCGACATCTCTCACCAGGAAGCTGAATGCCACTTGCGTGTCCTGCAACATCACAGCCCGGGTACGAGACAGTGCATTGGCACTCGCGGCGCTGATGTCCATCTTTCCCATGTGCACGCTTCCGTGGGCGAGCGTGACATCCCCAGCAATGGCGGCGAGCAGTGTGGACTTCCCTGCCCCATTTGGGCCGATCAACGCTGTGATTTCACCTGGTCGAGCAACAAAATCAACCTCGGATACTATCTCCTTGTCTCCTAATCGGACAGTCGCTGCCTGTACACGAACGGCGGTCATCGCATTCCACCTCGTTTCATCAGACGCCGTAAAAGAATGAAAAACGTGGGGCCGCCCACCAAAGCCGTGAAAATACCAATGGGAAGATCAGCAAAGTTGACCGCTGTGCGTGCAACCATGTCCGCACCTGCGACCAGCACCGCTCCGCCCAAGGCTGACGCAGGTATGAGAATCTTGTTCGCCGGTCCGACGATAGTGCGCACGATGTGAGGAATGACCAACCCCACGAAGCCGATGAGCCCGGCGTAAGACACCGCCCCAGCGGTCAGGAGCGTGGCAGTGGTGATCGCTGCGAACCGCAAGCGTTGGACGTCGATACCCACGTGCCCTGCTGCACGATCCCCCAGAGCCAGCAAATCCAATGTGCCCGCCATACTGATGGATACCAGCAGTCCGAGTCCGGCGATGAACGCCGCTAGCGGCACGGTAGAACCACCAAGGAAATTCCAGCCCGTCACCAGTACAAAAGCTGCGCCCACCCCTGCGCCACTAGTGACTCCAATCACGGATGGTTCGGCGAGCGGATTGGCAAAGACGGCTTGCATCAGCGCGCCGCCGACACCCAGCGCAGCGCCCACCAACAAACCAAGGAGGACGCGGGGGATCCGAATCCTCCACACCACGGGCTCATCCAACAGCCTGGCGCCCAACGGCCCCTTGGACAGCACTCTGCCAAGGTCAGACACCGGTACGCTAAACTGCCCGGCCGAAACTGACATGACGGCCACGCCTAACACCAACAAGATCAGAATTGTGAAAAGCAGAAGTCGTTTTGTTCGCCGGGCGGCGAAGACCTGCTCGCTAGTCGATACCTGCGAGGTCACATCAACTCTCCGTTTTCTTGGTACAGAGCGTGGGCCGCGCGCAGAAGCATTTCCCCGGTTTGCGGGCCGAAAGCTAGGGAATCGCCATCAGGCAGAGCCAAGATTCTCTGATTCTTTCCGGCGGTGGTCTGGGCTACTCCTGGGCGAGTCAACAGGCCTTGCAATTGTCCCGCCGATTCGAGGCCGTGGGACATCATGACAAACACGTCAGGATTTAGCTTTGCTAAGGCTTCGGCGTTAGCCGGCGAGGGTGCTCCAATTCTGTTGTCCGTGGCTACGTCTTTGCCACCGAGTGCTGAGATGAGGTCGTCGGTGGAGGCTTCTTTACCTAGCACGTAAAACACTCCGCCCTCGCCGCGCGCATAAAGGAAGGCCATTTTTAGTGGTCGCTCGGGGGCAATCTCCTTGATTGTGCGGATCGCTTCGTCATATTCATCGGTGGATTGCTGCGCCAGCGTGTCGCCTTCGTCAGGAAGGCCCACCACGCCCGCGAGGTTACGGATGCTTTCACCGAGCTTCTCTGGCGAGCGATCAGGAGACATGACCACAGTCGGCACTCCAGAATCGCGAAGCTGATCAATTGCCCCAGCAGGGCCGATGGAGTGGTCAACAACGATCAACGTAGGTTCAAGCGATAGCACCGCCTCCACATTGATATCGTGGCCGCTCTGGGTCACGACCGGCAGGTCTTGGAGCGAAGCTTCAGTGGAGGAGCTGGATCGCCCGACGATGTTTTCGCCTAGCCCCAGTCCCCTGAGCGTTTCTGTGTACGTGCCGTAGATGTCGAGCGCAACGATGCGGGAGGCATCTTCGACTTTCACGTCGTTGCCATCGTTGTCGGTGAGCTCGACAGGCAACTGAGGCTCTGGATTGTCAGCGACAGGCTTCACCTCATCCAGCGCTCCTACTGTCGAAACTCCCCTCAATTCCCGCGGGTTCACATCTTTCCCTGAACCTTGGATCTCGGAAATCAGGTCGGAATTGGACGAGTCCGTAGTTGTTTCTCTCCCATCCCACGAGGAGCATCCAGCAAGGGCAAGAGTGACGGTGGTCAATGCTGCGAGCAGGGCTCGGCGGTGACGTGATGGCACGTGGTGGTTCATGTTTACCTCAGACAATGCAAGCGCCCGCCGCAGCCAGAGCCGTGACGAGCGGAAGGAACTTTTAGGCGGCGGTAGGGTTGCGTCGAACGAATTGAGTCAATGCTGCTCCGCCGATGACAAACAGGGCTGCGAGCAGAATGAGCACCGACACGCGAGCATCGTCGAAACTGCCGTTACCGCCTTGTGCGGTGGGTTTAATACTGAATTGATCGCCTTCCTCACCACGGTTGGTGCGGTGTGCAGGATCAGTAGCCATTTCGTCAAAGACACTGGAATCTGAGTCTGCGGCATTCATGGCACCACCGTTCCCCGATCCTTGGCGGAGGGATTCCAAGTTCGCGAGCACGATGCGTCCGTAGTCATATGGCTTGCCGTCGGTGGAATTGGAGCGGGCGTTAACCAGTAGTCGGCCCGAGTTGCCCTCGAATTGAATCTCCATGTTGGACAAAACCATGTCTAGGGTTCCGCCATGTCCGGTGAAGTGGATCGTTCCTGGGTACAGCAACGTGCCGGTTTTTTGTCCGACATTCACCGCGCCCGAGTTACCGGAGAATTGAAAGATGCCTTCGTTTTCTTCGACGCCACCAGTCGCCCAACCACCATTGGCGGTAGAGCTGGACAGGTAGTTGCGGAAGGATTCGCGAACTCCCCATTGCGCCTGAGATTGGGTCACACCCACGGAATCGGCAGCTGAACAAGCTTCTGCGTTGGTTCCAGCAGAACCGGTGGCTGCGGCATTCGCGGCACCGTTCGCCTGTGCCGCCCCGTTGCTCGTGGTGGATGTGGAGTTGTTGTGGCCCAGATCATTTTCGCTCGGGTCATTTCCACTGTTTCGACCTTGTGGCGTTGCTGATTCGTTTTCAGACCCGGGCTTCTCTGTATTTCCGTAGTTTCCGGTATTTCCACCAACGCCCGGGATGGATGGTAAAAGGCTGCCACAGCCCATGTTCAGTGAACCCGTGGTCGGGGCGAACTCGGTACCTGCCTTGTAGCTTCCGAAGAGTTTTTCACCTTCGGCAGTGAGTGTGGTGGTTCCAGCAAGATTGACCGAGTTCGAGTCGAAATTGGTCGGATTGGCCAACTTGATCTTCACGATGCTGACATCTTGGCCTGTGATTTTTTGACCCATGAGACCGGCCTCGCGGTTTGAAGGATCGTTGGAGACGTAGTCCACCTGCAGTTCTGCGGTGTTTCCGTGCACCTTCGCTGTGATATCAGAAAGGTTCATGTCTAGCGCACCAGCATGGCCATAGAACTTCATGTTGCCTTGGAATTTAACTGTTCCTTGGTTTCCTGCGACAGATGTGCCCTGCGGGGTCGGGGTGAAGTTGAACTGCTTACCGTCCCATCCACTTCCGCTGACCTTGCCTAGGACAAAGGGCTTGGCCATGTATTCCATCCATCGGTCGGACAAGCGCCAACCCAAGTTGCCGCCCTGCTCCGTGCGCTGACCCCCGATGCACGGCTGCGCCGCTGCCATAGCCGAGGTGCTTTCTGCGGCCATCGGGATAAAACTGGCTCCAAGGGTGAGGGCGGTTGCTGCGGCAGCCGCAAAAATGGATCGTGGAGAGCGGTTTACGCGAGGGAGGAAAGACACCGATTCCTCGTTTCTCAAAAACTCGTCTGCATGCGCAGGGTGGGCAACGAAGCAGTTGCGTGGAGCCCGCTCTCTTCTCTCGGTCTGCGACGTTGAAAGATTAGACAAGGTCAGGCTTAGCTAACTAAGGTTAGCCTAAACATAAAAACTGGAAAATCCTAATTAAGGATTGTTCGTGCCCCCTTCAAGGAACAACATGGCTTCATACGCGGATTTCACTCGCCTGTACCCGGACGTCGATCCCGAGCTCCCTCTTCCACTCAGCAGCGTAGAACGCCTGGGTATTGCCGTTGCTGCAGGAATCTTGGCGTACGGCGGCGCTGCAGGTCATCTCGCTATCGCCGGGGCGGGAGCAGCTGTGCTTCTGCTCACGGTTTACGGCATCTCTACGCGCCCGCCTCGCCGCCTGCGCAGTGAGGCACGCAGTCGCTTCCCCGATCTGAACTAGTACGAAGCGGATGCCGATTCCCAGCTCAAGCTGGGCTGGGCCCTCCCTCTTGTCTGGCTTGCGATCATGACCCTGTGTGCAGTCTGTCTCTTTTTTGTCTCCGCAGAATACGCGCTCACTGGCGCAGCAATCTGTGCGATCATCGCAGTCGCCCTGGTGTGGTTTGCTCCGGGCCTGTCCACCGCATGGAAAGTTTCCTCCCCCGCTTTCGAAGAGCCAGACTCTCATGAAGTCGACTACTCAGACGAGGAGCATTCCCAGCCTCTGTGAAGCATAGGGAATCCGCAGTCAGGGCTTATGCAGCTCCGACAAGCTTTCAAACACTGCCTGATTGTGACTAAATGCCGCTACCGCTTCGCTCATCATGGACTCTTGTTGCGCGGAGTCCAGCTCTAGGCCATCGAGCCCTGCCTTGCACCTGTCACGGAATGGCTTGATCTTGCCCAACTCGGAAAAATCGTGGAAGTTCAGGGCCGCCGCCTGCACCCCGTAGTGTTCAGATACCCGGCGCGCGATAACTTGCCCTCCCGCCAGATCTCCCAGATAGCGGACGTAATGGTGAGCCACCAGCTCTGGTCCACTCGGGTTCGCTTCTAATTCGCGCAAGCGGTCAACGTATTTAGACGTGCCTTCGAGCATCGTGACCTGCTGCTCCCAATCTTGCCCCCACTGCTGCGCCAGGTCGTGTTCCAGCTTCTCCTTGCGCTCTAGTCTGCTGTCGTAAATTGCCTGTACTTCCGGCAGACCCCTTCCCGCCCTGACGGCGGACTCTAACGCGGAGTACACGCACCACAATTGCGCAGTGTGATCAGCATACGCGGCCGCACTCAGCGTTCCGTCCATCAGCCATGCCACGAAGTATGAGCTTTCCGCATCCTCATGTGCCCGTGCAGTCCCCTGCCGCAACTGCATGGAGATTAAGGAGAGAGTATCCGCGGATGGTTCAGATGGTGCAGTGGCCATGGCTAAGGCCTCGATCTTTGAATGAAGTTCAGAACCCCCTCGTGAGAGCCCTAGACAAAAACTTACCCTAGCCTAAATTAGGCTACCTTTACCTACCGCCCGGTAGAAGCAATAAACTTTTCCATTCGCGCCGGCCAATTCTCCACTTCCGACGGAGTATCCGCGACTTCCAGTTCCGCGTTCGGTAGAGCCTCTGCCAAAGCCTCAGCACTCCACAGTGGATGTGCGGGATCTTCCGTCCATGCCAAGATCAGCACCGGAATATCCAACTTTTCAATCTCTTCCCGGGGTGGCAGATTGGTGCGGGCGGCCCCTCGGTAGAGCGTCGGCAACAGTGTTGGGTCTACATCAGGGTCAGTATCTGGGCGTTCGGGATCAATGGCGGGCGGGAGCTGCCCGCTGGTGGATGCATCGCGGAACAGCGACATTCCGTGTTGTTCAATCAGTTCCGCAAAACGCACGTACTGTTCTGCCTGGTCGCCACGAACCTCCCAGATGGTCGGTGGGATTATTAGGACGAGACCTGCGAATCGCTCTGGGTTACGCGCGGCTGCGGTCAACAGTGTGGCGGCGCCCATGGATTGTCCGATTCCCACAACGTGCTGGGTGGGTGCAGTGGTACTGTCTGCCGTAGAGCTCGACGTTTCACCGGTATCTCCGCTCGGGAAAATACTGTCCATCACCCCTTCCAGCACCTCAGCCAATCGCGGCCAGGAGAAGTCGGCAGGCATCGCGTCGCCGACAGAGGGTACCGGTGATTCCCCGTGTCCCGGCGCGTCGTAGCGCGCGGCTCGCACGCCATCAATGTCAGCGGTGAAGTCTAATCCGAGAATTTCATCCCGCGCTCGAGAGCTGGTCAGGCCGTGCAACTGAATCACGGAAATGGTTCCACGCTCTCGCACGTCGTAGGCGATTTCTTGACCATTTGGCAAGGAAATTTTCGAGTTCATGAGCCGATCCTCTGTTTCGTGTTCATCAATAACCCCGCAACACCGTGGAAATATTCGCTGCTTAGTGTAGGATTCATGCGACTCACAACGGTGTACAACATGGATCTCCGTCCGGGGATGGTTCTTCGTTACGACGTTACCGCGCAACCGTACAAGACCAGTTCCACCCCACCCATCTCTTTTGATCAGAAGCGGCATTGTTCTCTAGGTCCACGGCCTGGTTCGTGGATGGCGGTAGCTTTTGCACTGCCCTCAGCCGCCACGGACACCCAGTTGGAACAGGCCTGGCTACAGGTGATTCAACGCCACGAGACGTTACGTACTCGGGTGGTCAATCCCTCGAATCCTGCGTTGGAAATGGTGCATGTCAGCAGTGGTCAGTGGTCGGCGGCTCGGCCTTCGCATCCACGCGTCCGCTTCAGTTCCACTTATACATCTTCAACAGATCCTCGGAGGGTGCTCCGCGAGGTCTTTGACGAAGCTTGCGATCCGTTTGCCACCCCCAGTCATCAGATGTGCGTGGTTGATCACACCACGCACATTGACCCTCAAGCTGCGTCTATGACGGGCGATGGTGACCTCACTCCTCATCAGTTCACGGATGCCACGGTGGTCATTGGCCTCGATCATTGCCACACAGATGCGTGGTCGTTATTGGTTTTGATCCGCGATTTCACCGCATTTCTTCACGCCATCCAGGCGGGGACTTCCGGTAGCCTCACTCCTTCTCCCGTCCTTCCGCCGGCTCATTCTTTTGGCGAGCACACCCGTGATCTTCTCGCCCGGCCGTTGGCTCCCGCCGCAGTGCATAGTGCGTGGAAGCGCATCATGGAGGTCGACGGTCAGATGCCCACGTTTCCCCTCCCTCTGGGAGATCTATCCGAACCGCGGGATCAGGTTGTAGAAATTCATGATGTAGTCGATGCGGAGGGGTTACAGTCCCTCGAGACCGCCGCTCAGAAGCGTGGTGTCCGTCTCCTCGGCGTGGCAGTCGCCGCAATGGCACCGTTGAAAGCGGTGTTCCCAGTGCATTCTCGACGCCAACCTTTCACCCCTCCGAGAACTTGGGCACAAGCCATGGGATGGTTCATCACCAACTCAGTCATCCGTTGCTCATCCTCTGATCCGCAGGAAGCTATGAAATCAGTAAAGGAGGCTATTAAGCTGGGCAGCTACCCTCTGGAGCCCTTGTTGGAGCCATGGGGAGGTATGCCTCACACCACCGGGATGCTGGCGGTGAGCTGGCTAGACAACCGAAAACTGCCTGTCCAGGTGGATCCTGCGCTTGATCCACAACACGTTTCAGCGGAAATCAAGGTTAATGGTGTGATGCTGTGGTTTGTGGTGAACCACGATGGGATGCATATCCGGGTTCGCTATCCCGATACTCCCGAGGCCCGGTCCAACGTGTCCGGCTGGTGCCGGTCCGTGTGCGAGTCCATTCGCGAGTTCGCTGGAACCTCACACGCGGCCGCGTAGGCGAAGCGATAGACGAACTAGGTACGGAAAATCAAGAACTTCTGGATCAGGAAATTCAGTACCGTGGCCGTACCCTGGGCAATGACGAAGCTGAACAGCCGCACCCAGAACTCGTCCAGGCCCATGTCCGCCAACCACGGGATGCTTACCAGATACAGCCCCACCTGCACCGCATAAGTCAGCGCGTAGGTCACCATGGTGATGACAAAGCGGGTAACCGAAGGTTCCGCCTTAAACGTCCAACGCCGATTGATGAGATAAGCAGTCAGCGTTCCGAGGATAAAGCCAAGGGTCTTGGCGGTGGCGTCGGAAAATCCAAAGACCCACGTAAACAGGGACGTGGAACCAAAATCGACTATGGCGCTGAAACCACCCACGAGGATGAAGCGGACCAGCTGATTGTTCATCAGATGCCCCACGGCGGAGGTGTGGGCGGCTGGCTCAGAGGTTTCGTCAATCGAGTTGGCGGGTTGGTTCGAGCTCATCGGTTGTTCGTATCCTCCTGGGTGACATTGGGCTTCTGAGCAGAGTGCTTACCAGCCTCTTCCTTACCCGTCACCACAGCACCCACAGCCCCGACCGTGTCCTCAGGATCCTTGTGCTTGGGCTTCGGATCGTGAGAGACGTGATCACGCTTTTCCCGCACCACGCGGAACGTCCACAGTTTGTTGAACAGGAAGTTTGCCGGCACAGCCACGATCACACCGATAAAGTTGCCCCAGTACGCCTTAGTGCGCAGACCAGTGGAATCGTCGAAGAAACTTTCCGGCAGAGCAATGGGGGACTCCGGATTCACCAGAGCGGTAGAGACAGCCAACGTGATGATCAGGCCAAAGATTCCCACCGCCATGAACTGCGGCAGCTGCTTCCACCACTTCTGTTTTTCCGCGCCGCCAAACGTCCAATAGCGGTTGAGTACGAAGTTCCAAATGTTGGCCACCAAGAACGCCAGGATGGAAAAGACGTGGTGCCAGCGCAGGTTGAACTGGGTGCCCAGTAGATTGAGGAACACGTCATAGGGAGACAGCTCGAAGCCATCGTGGGAAATCTTCTTAGCCAGCACAAACACCGCTTGGTTCACCAGAAAACCAGAGGCGCCAACAATTCCGAAGCGCATGAATTGTCGCGCGATGCGCCTGCTGCGCTCTAGGGCCGATGAGGATTCCTTCGCCGCGGGTCGCTCAGCGGGATTCTCGTTTGTGCTGTGTTTAGTCATAGGAAATCGAGAATTACACTACGCCCCGTTCCAGGCAGTTTCCGCCTCGGCGCGCCGAGTTACTAGCGCTGCAACAAGAACCGGTACATCTCTAGCCGCTCCACCACGGAGCAGCGAGGAACCAGGGGGACGGGCTCGCCAGGACGCGCGCCCCAACCACCAGCTCCGGCCAAGGCCAACAGGTGGCCAGTAGGGCGGGAAAGCTCGCGGATTTCGGTGGCGGTCAGTGGATCCTCAGGGTCCAGATTTTCACCAGTATTAGCGGAGTCCATCTGCGGCAGGTGAGCAACATCACCACGGCGATACCCCACCGCCTGCATGAATGATTCGCTGACCTCGTCCACGCTATCGCCATCAACCAAGGTGGACAGCGCCACGATCCGCGCCCACGCAGCCGCGCGCCCCACGGCAGAGTCCTCACTCGGAGCATCCGTCAGCAGTTCTGCAGCATGGTCGGAGACCGTTGCAAGACGTTCCAAGTCCAAAGCCTGCAGCAACGGCACGAATTCGTAGAGCTCGCCATCGTGCAGCAGCGCCTTGAGCTCCGGCTGGACGTGCGCCATTACGTGCTCCACGGTGTCTTCACCCGCCAGCTCGATGTTGATCTCGCTAAGGCTCACGGCGGTGGGAATTCCCAGTGGATGCAGCGCATCGACCTCCGGAAGCGGACGGCCGAACTGATCAGCGGCGGGGAGGAATTCCGCGCCCAGCAGCACAGCTGTGGGGTCTGCGTCTTGGTGGTTCACCACGTCGGTGGCGTGCACGATGAAGGCCATCTCCCCCACCTGGAGCTGAGCCACGCATCCCTTACTCAGGGTCTCGCCCACGCTCTTTCCGGCGCTACGCACGCCAAGCATTTGCTCTGTGGCGCCTAGTTTGCCCGGCGCGTACATGGTCACCAAGCCACGGTTTTTCACGCGCAGGGTCCAATACTCGGGAGTGGTGGGCCAGCGATAGGCCACCAAGATCGCCTCTACGAGTTCCGCGACGGACATTGCCGTGCTTGCCGAAAGCAGCCGCGTGTAGTGCCCCACCTGCGGAATCGCGTGTTCGATGCTGAGTGTCAGCAGTCCGTGTGGGCTGCGCTCTTCGCCTTGCGAGCCGGTTGTTTCCTCACGGCCGCCTTCGTTACCGCGTCCCCCTCGGTTCATCGTCCCCCGTGCCGTGAGAGCCACCACGTTATCCGGACCCGACGACGGCGCGCGGTCCGGGTTGTGTGCATGCGTGGCGATCATGCAACACACAATAGTTGGGCTGTGTCTGATTCGCTGTGCGAGCAGCTTCACTCCACGTCGTACAAAGGATCCAGTCGCCGCGCGCGCACCTTCTCAAATGCTTGCTTTTCTCGCAGCCATACGCGCAGGCCACGCGCGGTTTTCATCGCCGCCTCGATGGCCTCAGTTGCGGCCTCATCGTGCTCCTGCGGCGCAGGGCCCTCCACCGGCTCGATCTTCCCGATCTTCCCCCATGCAGGTTGCGGTTTGCCAGGCGCCAACCGAGCGAATTCCGCACGTGCGTGCTCGACCGCCTCGTGTGCCTTTCGCTCAAGTTCCGTAGCGGTTGTTTTCTTTCCGACGCCACCCTGGCCCTTCAGCGTCTCAATTTCCTCGTGGGTGGTCCCTTCGGCAGGTAGATAGGGGTAGCGCAGCAGGTGCACGAGCATTGCCGCTTGGTCTGCACGGTCATCGATCCAGTCTGCCTCCGCCGCAAAGCCGTGGATGCCGGATTCTGTCACCAGCCACGCGCCCGAGAAATCTCCGCGGGTGACGGTGGGGTCCGTCTCTACCTGCCAGATAGCCACGGTGAATCCGTGGACTGCGACCACCATGAGGGGGTCGTATTGCGGTTCGGCGGTGGCGGTTGGTTCGCTCATGCCTCTTGTATAGCACCCCGCCGAGACAGGAAAATTTCTCTAGCGGCTTTCGTCCAGCAGTGCTGCCAATCCCACGCCTGCATTGACCGTGCCCCACACTGTCGATGGGTAAGGAACTCCCCACTTTCGGAGCTTGCCTACCGCTGAGCTATGCATCCCAATCCCCGAGTAGCCTAACCGTATGGCAGTCTTCGACATTTTCTCCCGCAAAAAACGCAGCCCTGAAGAGCAAGAACAGCGCGCAGCTCCCGTGCGCGTCGGTGGTGTGGGCCAGAATTCCACGTACGAAGCTGCAGAACGCACTAACCTCCCCCTCTCCCCCTTCATGACGAGACTCATGGCACAAGAGCTTCCGATCATGGATTCTACGAGTCGGCGTCGGGTAATGGAGATCCTTAAGGAATGGGACGGCGAGGAGATCAAGGACGTTGAGGACCTGCCCGAAGAGATCCGGGAAATCATGGATCTTTACTAAGATTAACTAAGTTTATTCAACCTAGATAAACTGGGTTAAAGTTGTTAATCTTGTTGCATGGATCCCATCAGAAACCCCTATACGCCTAACGCGGGAGCGCGCCCTCCCGCCATTGTAGGGCGGGATGACCAGCTAGATTCCTTCAATCTACTTTTAGCCAGGTTGGAAAAAGGACGCACCGAACAGTCCATGATCATCACCGGACTCAGAGGTGTGGGTAAGACTGTCCTGCTGGGAGCCTTCCGCGAAAAGGCCCTCGAATCCGGTTGGGTGACTGTAGAACTCGAAGCTTCGAAACATGACGACACCCGGTTCAGCGAAGAACTGTTCTACAAATTCAAAGCTGCGCTCTTCGAATTGTCTCCACGAAAGCGATGGGGGACAAGAATCAAACGAGCAGCATCGATTCTCTCTTCCTTTGGGTTCACCGTCGATCCTTCCGGAAATCTGTCCATGAGCATGAACATCGATGCTTTGGAAGGGCGCGGGGACACACAAATCTTGGCTTTAGACCTCACAGAAGTTCTAGTAGCGCTCGGTGAAGCCGCACAAGAAGCCGATCGGGGCTTGGTGCTCCTCGTCGACGAAATCCAATTCCTATCTTCACACCAACTTGAGGCACTGATAAGCGCAATCCACAAGACGGTCCAAAGAAGTCTCCCGATCACCATGGTGGGAGCTGGCTTACCTCAAATTGCCGAACTAGCGGGCGATGCAAAATCATATGCAGAACGACTGTTCAAATTCCTCGACATTGGCACTCTCTCGGAGCGAGACAGCAAACTCGCATTGGAGCAGCCAGCAAACGAAGAGGATGCGGAATTCACTGCCACCGCACTGCAAACCGCTATCTCTACCACTGAGGGCTACCCATACTTTCTTCAAGAAATCGGATCTTCAATTTGGAAGGTTGCAGATGGAAGCCCGATAACACCTGACGACGTGAAGACCGCTATCGAGCAATACCAAGAAAAGCTTGATTCTTCATTCTTCCGCGTCAGATTAGATAGGGCCACACCTCTCCAAGCTGCGTACCTGCGAGCTATGGCAGGCCTAGGTCCGGGACCTCAATCGGCGGCGGATGTCGCCGCTGTCATGGATCGCTCATCGCAAAGTTTGGGTCCTATCCGTGCCCAGCTCATCGAAATGGGGCTCCTGTTTACCCCGAAGTTTGGATTCGCCCAATTCACTGTTCCCCATTTCGACCAATTCATGCTCAGGGCGCATCCCCAATTGAACGTGCCCGAGCCACGTTCTCGAAAAGCCAAGACAACCCCCAGCAATGAAACCGAGTGAGATCTGATAACTAGCTGTCAACCGCCTGAACCACGCGCGTTGGACTAAAAATATCTACATCGTTCCGGCTACTCTGGATCGCATGACAATGCAGACCAGCATTCACACTGAGACCAAGACCCTGACCGGCTGGGGACGTACACAGCCGTCCACCGCTGAGGTGCTCTCCACCTCGAATATCGAAGAGATCTCCGCCGCAGTAGCGCAGGTCGCAGACGATAACGCAGATAAGCCGGACCATCTCAAGCGCGGCGTGATCGCCCGCGGCATGGGCCGCAGCTACGGCGATCCAGCCCTCAACGGTGGCGGCTTGGTCATCGACATGCAGGAGCTCAACCACATCTACTCCATCGATCCGGATTCCGCGATCGTGGACGTGGACGCTGGCGTGACCTTGGACCAGCTGATGAAGGCTGCACTGCCTTATGGCCTGTGGGTTCCTGTTCTTCCCGGCACTCGCCAGGTGACCATCGGCGGCGCCATCGGTCCGGACATTCACGGCAAGAACCACCACTCCGCGGGATCCTTTGGCAACCACGTGGCCAGCATGGAACTCCTGGTCGCAGACGGTCGTGTTCTGCACCTCGAGCCAGAAGGCTCCGTGGATGATCCGGACGGCGAGCTGTTCTGGGCCACCGTGGGCGGCATGGGTCTGACGGGCATCATCCTGCGCGCTCGCATCAAGATGACTCGCACCGAAACCGCGTACTTCATCGCGGACGGCGATCTCACTCAAAACTTGGACGAGACTATCGAGTTCCACTCGGACGGCTCCGAGCACAACTTCACCTACTCTTCTGCGTGGTTCGATGCCATCTCCCCAGAGCCAAAGCTGGGACGCGCAGCGATTTCCCGTGGCTCGTTAGCCACGCTGGATCAGCTGAAGGAACTGAGCCCCAAGCTGGCCAAGGATCCATTGAAGTTCAACGCTCCCCAGCTGCTGACCGTGCCGGACATTTTCCCGAACTTCACGATGAACAAACTGTCCATGCTAGCGATCGGCGAACTGTGGTGGTTGAAGTCCGGCACCTACAAGAACCAGGTGCAAAACCTCACGCAGTTCTACCAGCCGCTGGATCTCATCGGTGAGTGGAACCGCGGCTACGGTTCCAAGGGCTTCCTGCAGTACCAGTTTGTGGTTCCGATGGACGCAGTGGAGCCGTTTAAGCAGATCATCAAGGACATTCAGTCCTCCGGTCACTACTCTGCGCTGAACGTGTTCAAGCTGTTCGGCGAAGGCAACCGCGCGCCGCTGAGCTACCCGATGCCGGGCTGGAACGTCTGTGTGGACTTCCCCATCAAGCCGGGCTTGGGCCAGTTCTTGGATAATTTGGATAAGCGTGTCATGGAGTTTGGTGGCCGTTTGTACTTAGCCAAGGAGTCGCGGACGTCCGCGGAGAACTTCCACCGGATGTACCCAGGCCTGGAAGGCTGGCTCAAGACTCGCCAGGAGATCGACCCCACCGGCGTGTTCGCCTCCGATATGTCCCGCCGCCTCGAGCTTTAATCCGCACCCATATATTGCACCTTCTTTCAAGGAGTTTTTCATGATCAACGCTGTTGGTAAGCCTCAGTCCATTCTTCTGCTCGGCGGTGCCTCGGACATGGGTCTCGCGGTTGTCGAGGAGTTCTTGTCTCGCGGTTCCGCGCGCATTATCTTGGCGGCTCGCGAGGGCGAGTCCTTGGACAGTGCACACGCTCGTTTGAATAAGGCCGGCGCCTCGGAGGTGGTCGATCTTCCTTTCGACGCCACGGATTTCGATTCTCACCCCGATCTTTTTGAAAGGATCTGGGCGGACGGGGATATCGATTTGGCTATCGTTGCCTTCGGCATTCTCGGTGACAACGAGGAACAGTGGCAAAACCAGAAGAGCGCCGTATTGGCTGCTCAGGTCAACTACACAGGTGCCGTCTCTGTGGGCGTGCTGCTGGCTGAGCGGATGAAGAAGCAGGGCCACGGTCAGATCGTAGTGTTCTCTTCCGTTGCTGGCGAGATGGTTCGCCGTTCCAACTTCGTCTACGGCTCTTCCAAGGCTGGCACCGATGGCTTCTACCGAATGCTCGGCGAGGCACTGCGTGGAACTGGCGTGAACGTGCTGACGGTGCGCCCCGGTCAGGCACGCACCAACATGACGGAGGGGTTGGACGATGCTCCGCTCACCGTGAACAAGGAGGACGTGGCCAAGGCCATTTCCAAGGCTGTGGACAACAATAAGACCGTGATCTGGGTCCACCCGTTGTTCCAGCCCATCATGTTCATCTTGAAGCACCTGCCACTGCCAATTCTGCGCAAGCTGCCTATCTAGCTCGGGTTAGTTGGAGCCGCTGGCGCTACCCAGCACTGCGTCTCCAAAGGTTTCCAAATTATCGCCGATTCGTTCCGATGATCCGGCAGCAATCTGGTCCGGATCAACAGGATCCGTAACATCGGCTTGCGTATCGGTGTGGAATGGTGGCTCCGAGGTGTAGCGAGGTTCTCCAAACGCTGCTGGGTCTGCTGGACCGTCATTGCTGAGCGCATAAAGAACGCTGTGCCGTGGATGGCTCCCGCGACGGCAACAAAGTCATCCACCATTTTTCGCAGCCTCTTCGTCATAGCGAAGTGCCCACATGGACGCTGGAGGTCCAGCGCTGTGGCCTACAACTCTGGTGTTCTTGTCCAAACGGCGATGCGCGAGCTTCACAGCGTTCATCACGTACTGGGCTGCTTCTGTGAGGTCTCCCCGACCGCTATGCGGCAGATCGACCCAACAAACATCAAATCCCTCAGCGGTTAGCTAAGGGACATAGTTCCAAGAGAAGCACGCCTAGGCATTGCCGCCCACTCCGTGTACAAGCAAAACTGTCTTTTTGGCGTTTTGATCAGCTTGCGGAGAGTGGCAGCCAAATGGGTTGTCCATCTCCTGCTTCGGTGGAACAGAGTCTCCTGTGGCACGGGCATCAAGCGGGTTGGTGGACAGTGAGCCCAGTGGAGCGGAGGGTGTACAGCAAGATCTACATACAAGCAGACATCACTAACATTCTCGCCAGAAGGCGCCACGACATTGTCACTGGTTCGCTGGCCGCCGATGGGCTGCAGCTTGCTGAAATTCACGACTTCTAACGAGTGAGGAAAATGACAATGTCGCCACCCCCCTCCGGCAGCCCCCTTGACCCAACATCGCCACGAGCACTGGAATCCTTGCGACCCCTACTTTAGAGCCACGGCTCGCTGCCAAATCACAACGTGTTTCCCTCGGGGATCGTATTGCAGTTGTTGGCTGCGGCCGCGCCTTGGAACTAGCTCGCGAGCCAGGGTTCGCACGTCCTTTGTCACCATGATGCCATCGCCCATTCCCACCTCAGGATGGACAGGAGTGCCCTCCTTTTCACCTCCCGCCCCTTGAAAAATGAACATGGGGATCTTCGGAGAATCCCAGGCGCCCATATTGAGGGTATCGATGATCTTTTTTAGCTCAGGAATTTCATTCAGGTTCGGATATTCCGGCTTTGCGATGTCCGTCCACTTCCAGGATAGGTAACGGTACTGCGCTTCAATGATCGAGAGATTCCTCGTGTCCGTATAGGCCGCCAGACCGTACTCATTGAGGTACTCGGACATGTCCACCTGTTAGGTATCACCAAGGGATGACAGCGCTAGCCCAACCACTCCTGACCAGACCAAGCCATCGGACGCATAACTCAGTTTATTAATCGGGTTCACCATCAAACCGCCTTGCGCCACACCAATGAGTCGCTGCTCGATCTCCGGCGCATACTCGCGCGCCCGAATCGCAGCTCAGTTGTCGTAGCAGCCGTCGCAGCTCGCAAGGAATCCAAAGCCGCTCCATAGGCGGGTCCCACCGCGAAGTTGGCGTCCTTACCCTGCGTATCCGCCACCACCACAGAATGCCCCGCCAGCAGTGCCGGCAAAATAAACACGTTTTCCAAAGCAGGGATCAATCCGCCAAGACTGAGGTTGCCCGCAATACTGCGCGAAGGATTATCGAACGGGTTCGAGGTGTCATAAAAGGACTGGTAAGCAACAATGCTGCCATCGGTTCCCTGTGGAGGATGAATGACAGACGTCACATTGGGCTCAAGAACCCCGAGCGCGCTGGTTGTGACGTAGAGAAGCTGCGTCAAGTCCCACGAAGTTTCCATGGTGGCTACGTAGTACTTGAACGTCCGCTCACGCAGAACCGTGCCCGGCGCGAATGCGCTGACATCCGCCCCCTCAGGCGCCTCGTAAAACTCCGGCTGATCTGCCGGATCCTCCACTGCGACTTACCGCGTTCACCGGCAAATCGACATAAAGAACTACTGTGCGTCTACTGCGCTTTGAGCCGCATCTTCCGGCTTCTTGTCTCGCAGCACATCGAACTTGACGAAGATAGAGAACAAGATCGGGATAATGGAGACGACCAGGCCGAACAAGAACGCCACATGGATGCCGTGGTTCAGAATCGTCACCGGATCCGTGTAACCATCCTTCGCCTTCGACGTAGAGGCAAAGGTCATGATCGCGATGAAAATGGCGGTACCGGCACCACCCGCGATCTGCTGGAACGTGTTGAGAATCGCCTGACCGTGCGATGCTAAGTGGTTCGGCACGGAAGCCAACGCGTTAGACATCAACGGGGTCATCAAGAAAGCAATGCCCAAGTTCAGCAGCACCGCATAGCCCGTCAGGTGCCACGCCGTGGAATCAGGGTTCAGCGAGGCGAAGCCCAACATGGACAAAGCCAGCAAGATCGAGCCAGGAATGATCAGCAAGCGCACGCCCTTGGCGTCGTAAATACGCCCCACAATCGGACCCAGCACGCCCATCAACAAACCACCTGGCAACGAGACCAGGCCGGTTTCAAACTCGGACATTCCCAGCACATTCTGGCCAAACAGCGGCATCAGAATGATGAATCCGAACAGCATGGAGAAGCTCACCAGCATCAGGCCCAGCGAGAGCACGTACTCACGAGAGCGCAGCGGAGCCAGGTTAAGCAGTGGCGCTGGGATGTTGTGATCGACGTCAGCGCCTTCCACCCCAGCGGTAGCTTCCTGCTTGGCCATCGCGGCCTGCTGGGATTTCGCCAGCGAATTCTGGCGAGAGAAGAACACTGCCAGCGCTGCAACGGCGATGGCCAGGATGCCCACTCGATCCCACGGAATGCCCTCAGCCAGCGACGCCAAGCCGGCCATGCCGTAGATCAGGCCCGCGAAGCCCACGGCGGACAGGATGACGGACAAGACGTCCAGCGAAGGACGGCTCGGTGTCTCGAAGTTCTTGACTTGCCACACGCCGATAATCAACGCGATGACCACCAGCGGAATGATCAGCAGGAAGGTCCAGTGCCAGGTCAGGTGCTCTAACACGAAGCCAGAGAACGTGGGGCCAATCGCAGGGGCCACGGCGATAACCACGGACACCAAGCCCATCACGCCACCGCGGCGCTCCACGGGGACCAGTCTCATGATGGTGGTCATCAACAGTGGGATGACCAACGCTGTTCCGCAGGCCTGGATGATGCGGGCCAGCAGCAACACCGCGAAGGTGGACGAAACGGCGGCCAAGATAGTGCCGCCGAGGAACGTGAGCAGAGCGAAAATGTAAATCGCGCGGAGAGTGAAGCGCTGCATGATCCAGCCGGTGGTCGGAATGACCACGGCCATGGTGACCATGAATGAGGTGGTCAACCACTGAGCGGCCTCGGGCGTAATGCCGAAGTCTTTCATGAGGACGGGCAAGGCCACGGTCAGGGTGGTTTCGTTCAAAATCACCACGAAGGCGGCAACAACCAAAATGCCGATCAGGAGACCGACATTGGTGTTATCTTCAGGCTGGGTGTGCGCCGGATTCGGCTGCGGGGAATGAGGTTCGTTATTAGTCACCACGAGGACGTCTTTCTTAAGTGCGGACGCCTCAAAGTACGCCCGCCTGCGCCCTCGCGCAAACTAGAAAAGCAGATGTGCATCCACTGTGTAACCTTTTCGGGTTAGCGGTGGGTGATGTGTCTACTTTTCTTCGCCGAGGTAAGGGTCCGAGTCGTCGGATTGCGCGTCACCGCTCGGCTGACCATCGCCGGATTCCAGCTCGCCCTTCATCTCCGCGCGAATCTGCTCCAGGCGAGAGTTGGCCTTCATGTCATTGCCCGCAGCCGCGATCTCATCCATGCGCCCCTGCACGGAACCTTCCACCAGCTCCTGAGCGCCCAATGCGCGGGCGTAGCGGGCCTCGATCTTGTCTCGCACGCCATCCAACGTGGGCACTGAATCATCGTCCTGCAGACCCTGCATGCCATTCATCTGCTGCACGGACTGCGCAGTAGCTTCCTGCATCTTGGCTTGATCCACTTGCTGCTGCAGCTGCTGAATCTGCTGTTGCTGCTCCTGGTAGCGCATATCGGCCTGCTGCTTCTGCGCCTCGGCCTGCTTAGCGGCCTGCACGGCACCAGCGTGCATCTGCTTGGTCTGCTCCAGCTCATTTTCCACCGTGACCAGCTGAGATGCAAACACTTCTGCTGTCTGGTTCAACTCCTGGGCCTTCGCTGCATCGCCCTCGGCGGTGGCCTTGTCCGCCTGCTGGATCGCCGTGCGCGCATTATCGGAAAGCTGCTGCGTGTCCTCCTGCAGGCGGTGCAGCTTCATCTCCAGCTGATTCCGGTTACCAATCACCGCTGCGGCCTGCTTGGTCAGCTCCGCATGCTGCTTACGGGCAGCCTCCGCAGCCTGCTGGATCTGCACCTTGGGATCTGCATTCTCCTCGATCTTGGTATCGAGGGATTGCAGAAGATAGTTCCAGCCCTTAGAAAACGGATTAGCCATGAGCTCTCCTTAGATCGCGGTGTGACCTATCAACAGTGGGACAGGCGCATTTTGCCATCAAGCGTAGACTTTCCCCATGGACGTTGCATGCTACACAGCCGAATCATCTGACTCCCCACTCACCAAATCCACGCTTTCTCGGCGCGAACTCCGCTCCGACGATTGCCTCCTCGAAATCCGCTGGGCTGGCATCTGCCACTCAGATATCCACACGGTCAACGGCGATTGGCCTCACGATAACTTCCCCATGACTCCCGGCCATGAGATCATCGGCAAGATCATCGAGACTGGCCCCGACGTGCAGAAGTTCACCACAGGCGATGTGGTGGGCATCGGTTGCTTGGTCGATAGCTGTGGCACGTGCAGTGCTTGCGTCGACAATGAAGAAAACTACTGCGAAGAAGGCGCCACGGGCACCTACAACGGTGTGGATCGCCACGATGGCAGCATCACCCAGGGTGGCTACAGCACGCACATCGTGTGCCGCGAAGACTTCCTCATCCGCATCCCCGAGGCGTTCAGCGACCTCGAATCTGACCAGGCTGCCTCAGCTACTCCCCTGCTCTGCGCTGGAATCACCACGTTCTCGCCACTACAGAACGCGGGCGTTGGCCCCGGTTCCCGCGTGGGCATCGTGGGCATGGGCGGACTCGGCCACGTGGCAGTGCAGATCGCCGCTGCGATGGGCGCGGAAGTCAGTGTGTTTAGCCACGGCCTGTCCAAGAAGGACGATGGCCTGCGTCTGGGCGCCACCAACTACGTGGCCACTGCGGACGAGGGCTTCGACAAGCCCTTCCGCAATACCTTCGACGTAATCATCGATACCGTCAGCGCACCTCACGACGTGAATTCGTTCATCAAGATGCTTGGCCGCAAGGGCCGTTTGGTTCTGCTGGGCCTGCCGACGGAAGCAATGCAGATCCCTGCCGGCTTGCTCATCGGCAAGGGTCGCAGCGTGCTGGGCAGCGCCATTGGCGGCATCAAGCAGACCCAAGACATGATCGATTTCTGCGCCGAACACAACATCACCGCAGAGACCGAAGTGATCCCTGCGGAGCAAATCAATGAGGCCTACCAGCGCGTCATTGATTCTGACGTGCGTTACCGCTTCGTCATCGACGCGGCAACGTTCTAGCAGCCGGAGCTACTAGAGCAGTGGGTTACTCCCCTGCTTGCTGCTGCTCAGCCTGAGCAGCCTCAATCTGCTTGCGCACCTCTTCCATGTCCAGCTCTTCGGCCTTGCCGATGAGCTCCTGGAGAGCAGCAGCAGGCAGCAGTCCGGCCTCGCGAGCCAGCAGTACGCCGTCGCGGAAGACCATCAGCGTAGGGATGGACTGGATCTGCAGTGCTGCGGACAGCTCTTGGTTAGCCTCAGTATCAACCTTGCCGAAGGTGTGATCAGGGAATTGCTCGCTGACCTCTTCAAAGATTGGTCCGAAGCGCTTACAAGGGCCGCACCACTCTGCCCAGAAGTCCAGCAGCACCACGCCATCCTCAGAGATGGTGTCCTGGAAGTTCTCGCCGGTGATTTCTACGGTAGCCATTTTGTAACTTCCCTTTCTTTAGCGGTTCGTTGTTCATTATCAACGCTACGCGACCCATTTCTTATTCCCTCGGTTAAGCTGTGGTTCATGTCTTCCAAATTCGACGCCAACTCCAACCCTTCCTCAACTTTCTCCATGTGGAAGAAGCTTTCCTCCAAGCCCGGGGGTTCGCGGCTTTTCTCCGTCGCGGTGTGTGCCAAGGCACCGTACTTTGGCACGGTCTTTCCGCATGTGATCGATATGCGCCCCGGATACTCCGAGGTCAAAGCACCAAAGTGGATTGGCGTGAACAATCACATCAAAACGTTTCACGCGATTGCCGCCTGCAATGTGGCTGAGATGGCGATGGGCATGTTGGCGGAGGCTTCACTCCCTGCCACGCACCGCTGGCTGCCGCAAGGGATGCGCACCAAGTACCTGACTAAGTCCACGGGCGGACTGACCGCCAAGGCGACTGCCGAGCTGCCTGATTTTTCCCAGATCACCAAGGAATCCGGTGGCCAAACGGTGACTGTGACCATTCATTACACCGATGCTGCGGGCAAGGAGCCCGTCTACGCCGAGATTGATATTTGGGTCACGGCGAAGAAGTAGTCTCTTTGGGCCGCGTCTGGGGTCACACAGGGAAATACGGAACTTGGAAGATCAGGCTGCCCAAAAAGGTCCCTATCAGGGCCAACAATCCGAAAGTCAACACGCAGAAGAGCAAGTTGAACACCAGGCTTGCTATAGAATTCCACATACCCCACGCTCGTTTTACCTCCTCCACCATCGCGGTGGAGAAAGTGGTGAAACCTCCACATACGGCGGCGGCAGATACCGCTGCGGGAACCATCACTGTTTGTGGTTGTGCTTCCACAGCCACAAAGATGATCCCAGTCAGCAGGCCCAGCAACGCGCTACCCAGCAGATTGATCACCGAAACCGTGCTCAAGGGGCTCCATCCTCGCGTTTCCTTGAAGTACTGCTCCATCATGTAGCGCCCCACGGCGCCCAGGCCACCACACACGGCAATGAGAATCCAGGTCATGACTGGTCACCAGCTTGGCGTCGATCAATCATCTTCTGCGCCAACCACAGTCCCAACGCGGCGGCTAGGACTCCCACCAGCAGGGATACGGGCGCCAAAATGAGGCCTTCCAAGCCGGTATGGTCCAACACTGGATCTCGGCCGATTTTCTCAGTGCTATAGGTGCTGGGCGCTCCTGCCGTTCCATGCATCTCGGCCACGGCCTTCAGCGGAGGAAAGAGGCTAGCGGGGATCGCCGAGAAACTCGTGAAACCGCCCAACAGGCCGGTGCCGAGGAATAGTCGTCGCTGATCTTTGGCGTCGGGAATGAGACCAACCAACACTCCGAGCAACATGGCACCCACCACGTTGACCAGCAACAACGGCAGCGCTTCGTAGCCGATGAGTCGCAAACCCTGGACGCGGATGAGAGTAGAGATCAACACGCCTAGTGCCCCGCCGAGAAAAACTAACAGCACCGCTTTCCTGTTCGGCTTAGAAACCGTGTCAGGTAAGCGGTGCTGCCGTGTCATAGGCGCAGAATACTCGCGCGACTATGAGTCCTACAACTGTTTACTGCTTGATTGCAGAAATGTCGAAGTTCAGGACGATCTTTTCGGAGACCAGCACGCCGCCGGTTTCCAGTCCAGCGTTGAAGTTCAGACCGAAGTCCTTGCGGTTGATGGTGGTCTGGCCTTCGAAGCCCACGCGGGTGTTGCCGAATGGATCCACGGCCTCGCCGTTGAACTCGAAATCAATGGTCACGGACTTGGTGACGTCCTTGATGGTCAGATCGCCGGTGACGACCAGGGTCTCGTCATCCTTGGCGGTGACCTCGGTGGAGGTAAAGGTGATCTTTGGGAACTTCTCTACCTCGAAAAAGTCGCCGGTCTTCAGGTGTCCATCGCGATCAGCGTTGCGGGTATCCGCAGAGTTAACGTCAATCTCTACGTTGACCTGCGCATTGTTGAGATTCTCCTCGGAGGATGCGGTTCCGCTAAATTCGGTGAAGGAACCGCGAACCTTGGTCACCATGGCGTGGCGAGCGGTGAAGCCGATCTCGGAGTGGGTTGGGTCGATGACAAAGGTGCCTGCGTAATTGTTGAGGTTAGACATTGTGAATTCCTTTCCTGGGAACTTCTTTGGGAGAAATCTTTTGGTGAGCGCCGTATCCAGTGGTGTTGGCGTTCCGGAAACAACAATAACCGCATATAGGTGATGTGTCAACTACTTGGTCGATGTGATTAAATGAGAGCTATGAGAGCGACTAACGAACAGGCACACACCCCTGCCTCCCCTTGGCTCACCGATGCCCAACAGAGCACGTGGCGCGATTGGATCTTGGTCACCAGCCGCCTAGACACCGCCTTGGCGCGGCAAATGCAGAACGATTCCGCCATCTCCCTGGCAGACTACGGGGTGCTGGTGTATCTTTCCGAGCACCCAGAAAAGCGCGAGCGAATTGCCGCACTGGCAGATGCCCTGCAATGGGATCGATCCCGGCTTTCCCACCAGATCACCCGCATGACCAAGCGCGGTCTCGTTCGCCGAGAGCTGTGCAGCAACGATCGCCGCGGCGCCTTCGTGGCCATCGAGGATCACGGCATGGAGATCATCAAAGACGCAGCTCCCGGGCACGCCGGGGCTGTTCGCGAGCATTTCTTCGAGCAATTGGACGCCGAGGACGTCGAGGATCTCACCCGCATCCTCGGCAAACTGGCGGCACACTTCCGCGACTAAGAACGCGGCTCTTCCCTACCCCGGTATCAGCCGCTCAGGTATCGGCGCGGTTGCCTACATCGGCGAGCTGTAATCGCGCGCCATGTCGCTGAACTTTGAGTACTGCAGCTGGTGGGCCACCGTGACCGTGCCGATGGGACCACCACGGTGCTTCGCCAAGATGATGTCCGCCTCACCAGCACGCTCATGATCTCGGTTAGACGAGTCTGGACGGTTGATCAACATGACCATGTCCGCGTCCTGCTCCAGGGAACCGGATTCACGCAGGTCAGAGACTCGGGGAAGTGCGTCATCGCCACGAGATTCCACACCACGGTTAAGCTGCGAAATGGCGATCACCGGGACATCGACTTCCTTAGCCAACAACTTCAGCTGACGAGAGAACTCCGAGACCTCTTGCTGACGGGATTCCACGCGCTGGCCCGAGCTCATCAGCTGGAGGTAATCCACCACCACGAGTGAGAGATCGTGCTGCTGCTTCAAACGGCGGGCCTTTGCGCGAATCTCCATCATGGTCAGGTTGGGAGAATCATCGATGAAGATGGGTGCCTGGTCAATCTCTCCGAGGCGCAAAGTCAGGCGCTTCCAGTCATCCTCATCCATCTTGCCACCGCGCATGGCGGATAGATGCACTTCTGCTTCCGCCGAGAAGATGCGCATCATCACCTCAGACTTGCTCATTTCCAAGCTGAACAGTGCAGACGTCTTCTTGTGCTTAATGGATGCGCTACGCATGAAGTCCAAGGCGAGCGTGGACTTGCCCACACCAGGTCGCGCAGCCACGATGATCATCTGTCCGCCGTGCAGGCCATTGGTCATGTCATCCAGATCCACAAAGCCCGTAGGTACACCCTGAGCGAGGCCACCTTCAGCCTCCTTCTCCTCGATCTCCTGCATCGTGTCATCCAAAAGCTCGGAGAAGATCTGGTAATCCTCCGCAGCAGCAGTGTTCGTCATTTTGAACATCTCTTGCTGGGCGTTATCCACCACAGTGGCCACTTCTGCGCCCTCGATGCCGGAGTAGCCCAACTGGACGATCTTCGTTCCCGCCTGCACCAGCCGCCGCAGCGTGGCCTTCTCCGCGACCAAGCTGGCGTAAAAGCCCACGTTGGCTGAGGTGGGAGTGCGCGAAATGATGCTATGTAGATACGTGGCGCCGCCCACGCTATCCAGCTGCCCATCGCGATCCAAGCGTCCCGCCACAATGACGGGGTCAATCTCCTTGCCTTCGCCGTACAGCCGCAGAACGGTGTTAAAGATGGTGGCATGGGCGGGACGGTAGAAATCATCCGTGGTGAGCTTTTCCACCACGTCAGCGATTGCTTCCTTGTTGAGCATCATGCCACCCAACACGCCCTGTTCCGCCTCCACGTTCTGCGGCATTTGGCGGCCAAGGTCTTGCGCGCGGTACCTATCCCCCTGTGGCTTACCGCGCGACCATCCCTCTGGCGCTCCCCCGTCTTCAGGGAAATCGCCGTAGCCCGCAGCCCACTGTTCTTCGTCCGGCATGCCCTGTCCCTGTGTACTCATGAGAAGTACTCTAGCGCGCGGCGAGACACTACTAAACTCCTTCGCCAACACTGCCAACAAACGAGTTATCCACAACTATACAGAGCGCACTGTGGATAACTTGGGGATAAGGTGTGGACAGTTTCCTTTTCCCCAGTTGGCCCTGTGGATAAACTGTGGATACGCAAGCCCGCGACCTGCGCGTTTCTACAAACCCGCAGGTCAGAGCATGCGCCGTGACGGGTTATTCACCGTTTATTGCGGTGGATAACTTGGGGATAAGCGTTTTCCCAGCTCGCGGTAAGTCAATACTTCTATACCCGCAGGTCACGCATTATTCGCTGATTTCACCTTTTATTCACATCTTCCAGCTCTGCCCCAAGGAAGTTTTGCACAGGCCAGGAAATCTCCAAAGCGTGCGGAAAATACACCGAAGGCCCCGGAACAATTTCCCCTATGGATACATAGGAAAGAAATCACCACGGGGCCCAAGTTGAGGCGCGCTGTTGTCTATATGTGTCTCAATTTCAGTGAGCAGGATCCCATCCAGCCGTGCGTGCTCCCCCAATAGAGAACACGCGTCTTGGGTGTCTAGGCCAAGCGGTAGGCAGGCATGCTGCTAAATAACTGTCTTGCTGCTGCGTTAGGCGCAGTTCTTCGCGGCCATCCGTTCACTATCGATATCTCTACCGGTAGCCAGAAAGCAGGTAAGAACTACTGAGCAACAACCTCGAAGTTCAGGGAAGCAACAATGTCCTTCTGCAGCTTCACATCCACGGCGTAGATACCCGTGGACTTCACTTCGTTCTTCTTCAAGGCAATAGAGTGCTTGTCCAGGGAACGGCCATTGGCCTTCTTCACTGCTGCGACTACGTCATCAGCGGTGACAGATCCGAACAGCTTGCCAGCCTCGGAGGTGCGAACCTGGACGGTTACACCGGAGAGGTTTTCCAGCTCTTGCTTGACTTCGCGTGCGTGATCCAGATCGCGGATCTCGCGTGCTTCCTGAGCGCGCTTGATGCCTTCGATCTGCTTCTCTGCACCGCGGGTTGCCAGGATGGCGTAGCCGCGAGGCAGCAGGTAATTACGTCCGTAGCCAGCCTTGACTTCAACGATGTCGCCAGGAACACCGAGATTGTCAACGGCGGCGGTGAGGATCAGCTTCATGATCCAGCCTTTCGTTGTGCAATGTTGTGCATTGGAGTGTGACTTTAAGCGTTTAAAAAGTTTTCTAGTGTCAACTAGTCAACTGGCGAATCAGAACGGTGGGTCTTCATCGCCACCACCGAAACCGGACTGCGGAGCGGAGTTCCATGGGTCGTCGTCGCGAGACGCATTACGTCCACCGAAGCCCTGGTTACCGCCATTTCCGCCATTGCCAGAGTTACTCTGACCGCCAAAGCCCTGTGCAGAGCCTTGACCACCCTGGTTGAAGTTCGATTGGCCTCCGCCATTTCCACCAAAGTTGCTGCCCTGGCCGCCTCCGCGGCTGTTAGGGGCTACCTTTTGCACCTGCGCGGTTGCATACTTCAAAGATGGGCCAACTTCGTCGACCTCAACTTCCATAACGCTACGGCGCTCGCCTTCACGAGTTTCAAAGGAACGCTGGCGCAAACGTCCGGTGACAACGATGCGATCACCCTTGGTTAGGGAGTTCGCCACGTTCTCCGCAGCTTGGCGCCACACGTTGCAGGTTAGGAACAGGGCATCGCCGTCAACCCACTGACCGGCCTGCTGATCGTAGCGACGCGGCGTAGATGCCACGCGAAAGTTTGCTACGGCTGCACCGTTAGGGGTGTAGCGCAGTTCGGGGTCAGCAACGAGGTTGCCAACCACAGTGATCGGAGTATCTCCCTGTGCCATAACTCGAGCCTTTTCCTCTGTGTTCGTGAAGTGGTGTGGTGGTGTCAGTGACCAGAAACTATCCGGTTTCTGGAAAGATCAAGAACCGTATTACTGGTCCTTGCGCAGCACCTTGGTGCGCAAGATGGTGTCGTTGATGTTGAGGACGCGGTCAAGCTCCTGCACGGTACTTGCTTCACAATTCAGGTCGAGAACAACGTAGATGCCCTCTTCCTTCTTCTGAATTGGGTACTCAAAGCGACGCTTGCCCCAGACGTCGACCTTTTCGACTTTACCGTTTTCCTTGCGGACAATATCCAAGAACTTGTCCAGCGACGGGGTAACGGTGCGCTCATCCTGGGAAGGGTCGATGATAATCATCATTTCGTATTGACGCACGGACCTCATCACCTCCTATGGTCTTTGTAGTTTCGGCCATACCCTTTTTGGCATGGCAGGAGGGTCGTTGCGTCAGCAACCCGTTCAGCTTACTCGCTGTGAGCAGGGAAACCTAATGGCTGTGCGAACCCGCGAGGAGATTCATTGCCCTGCCGTCGCAAAGAAAATTGCCACAGTAACTGGAACGAAGGTCATAAAGACCACCGCGAGGGCGAACAAGGACCACACCAGTACGCGAGATTTCCGGTAGGAAAAGGCCAAGTAGCTGCTGCCAAAGAGGATGAATCCGATCATCACGCTGGCCATGGTCACAAACATCGTTGTGTTGTTCATTCTTTTATTCTTCCCGACGACATCCTGGCCACACCACTCAGTGGGTCTTTTCCACCATGAGCTGCCCGAACGGGGTCAGGGGAGTAGCCGTATATTTGGCGCACCACAATCACAGCCATCGCGACCAACAGGCCCAGGCGAATGAGCGTGAATGAATCCACCAGCCAGTCCGGAGCCGCCAACTTGTGGGGGAGGAAGGTCCACATGCGCAGGTACCAGTACACGGCCTCCACCGCGGCCCAGGAGAGCACCAAGCGCCAGCGAGGAAGGGCCAGGACCAGCAGCGGAACCAACCAGAGGGAGTACTGCGGGCTCCACACCTTGTTGGTGATCATGAAGGCAAGCACCACCAGGAACGTGATCTGACCCAACCGGGGCGCCTGCCGTGCGGTGAGTACCACGACAGTCAGCGCGACCAGTGCGGCCAACAGCAGCATCAGGGTGATCATGTTGAACTGCTCTGCGCCCACCACTTCCTTGCTGGGGGTGGCGCCTTCCCAGCTGCTTCTTCCGGTGGCGTGAGCAATCACCGCATAAATGGTGGAGCCCTCCCATCCGCGGGTGGAGTTCAGGCGGAAGAATTCTCCCCACGCCTGGGGATATAGCAGGTAGATGGGCAGATTGACCGCGATCCACGTCAACACCGTGCCCGCGATCAATTTGGCCATCGCTGCCCACTGTCGCGCGCGCAGGCACAACAAAATGATGGCACCCACCAGGAAGATCGGCCAGAGCTTGGCAGCAATTCCCAACCCAGCCAGCACGCCCGCCCCCGTGGGCTTGCAGTGTGCCCACGCCGCGATCGCTGCCACGGCAAACAGGATGGACAGCACGTCATAGTTTGTGAAGGCATGCACGATGACCAGGGGAGACAGTGCCATCAGAAGTGTGTCCCACGTGCGATTTCCTGCCAGCATCGCGATGATTGCGCAGGCAGCCATCCAGCACGCACCAAGGAACACTGCGGTCACACCGAGGTTGAGCGCAGCATCGGCTGCAGGTGGAAGTCCCAAGGCGCTCCATACCGAACTAACGATGCGGGTCAGCATTGCCATGAGGTACTGGAATAACCCTGTGATCACGGGATATTCCAGATAGCGCGTCACGCCATCGGCTTGCCAGGAGTAAGCGTAGGGGAAAATGCCCTCATTGAGCCCCCGGCCGTTATAGAGAACGACGATGTCCGAATAGCAGGCGGAGGTGTACTGCGGCTGGCCGGACCAATCCACAAACGGGCCGTCGGGAGAGGTGCCCGTGCGTACACAGTTGGCTTTCTGCATCCAGCCAAAAGAGAGAAAGAATGCACTCAAGGCAAGGATGACACGCAGGGGAGTCCACCACGGTTGCTGTCCGATATACGCGTGCGATCCAGGGGGACCGCCCAGGAAACGAACAAACCCCCGAGCTGCAGGTTCCGTCTGGGAAGGCAGCACCCGCGGGTGCGCCGTGTTCCCTTCTTTAACCTGTGGCTCGGGGGAGTGGTGGGTCATCGTCGTTGCCTTCGAGATAACGGGAGAGTAGCTACCTTAAGGGTTAATCAGTCCGTCGATAATTGCGCCGATATCCTGTCCGCCACCATTGTTTGGTGCTGGGGCAGGGGCGGGCGCTGGTGCGGGTTCGTTCGGCGATGGTGCAGGCGCCGGTGACGGAGCCGGTGCCTGAGTCACCGGTGCTTGTTCCACTGGCTGTTGTTCTTCGTAACCGCCGCCGCCACCGCCGGTGGCTACCTCTCCCGCAGATCCACTGGCCGTGTCTCCGGAATCACCGAAGTACTCCACGTCGGCGTTCTGCAGGGAGCTATCCATTACGTTTTTCCAGATCGTGGCCGGCACGCTGGAGCCGTACATGATGCCGCCCCATTCGTTAACCAGAGGCTGGTTGTCCACAGTTCCCAACCACACGGCCGTGGCCAGCTGCGGGGTGGAACCGATCATCCAGGCATCCTTATTCTGGCCGGTATCGCCCAGCTGAGAGGTACCTGTCTTGGCTGCGGAAGGACGTCCGCCCGCAAGGCTGTTGCCATTGGAGTAAGCGGCGATTGGGCCCATGGCCTCCACCACACCGTTGGCCACTTCCTCATCGATAACCTGGTCGCCCTCCGGGTTGGAGTTATCCAGCAGAACATCTCCATCAGCATTTTCTACCTTCTGCACGAAGTGCGGACGGTAGTACATGCCCTCGTTGCTCAAGGTGGCCAGGATGGATGCCATGTCCAGTGGGGAGGACTGATACTGGCCCAGGGTGATGCCTTCGAACGGAGCTCCGCCGTTTTCCTTCAGCGTCTCACCCACGCCAGGCAGCGTCTCTGCTGCACCCAGGCGGTGAGCCATATCGGCTACGTCCTGTGCACCGCCGTTGAGCTCACGAGTCAGGCGGATAAAGGAGGTATTCAGAGACATCTTCAGCGCCTGCGAGATCGGGCAGGAGCCACAGGACTGGTCGTCCACGTTGGTCACTTCGGTCTGGCCGGTAGTGACAGGGGAAGAATCGAAGTAATCGTAGATACTTCCTCCCTGGTCCAAGTAAGCCGCTAGGGCAACGATCTTGAACGTGGAGCCGGTCTGCAGGCCCGCACCCGCATAGTCGTAACCCACTGGATCTTCGCCGCCGTACCACGAGCGCACAGCGCCAGACTTCGGATCCACGGAGACCACTGCCTCACGCACATCCTCGGCTAAGCTCTCGGTCTGGGTGCGGGCTTGCTCCACCGCCGCGTTTTGCGCCTGCATGTCGATAGTAGAGGTGATTCGCAGGCCTCCCGTATTCACCTGCTCTTCGGTGATTCCGGCCTCTTCCAGCTCCGCAATCACGCGGGACTTGATCAGTCCATTCGGGCCTTCACCCACGTTGTTGTTGGCGGTTGCGGCAGGATCCTGGACGGCCGGGTACGTGGCATTAAGACGCTCGGTTCGCGAAATTGCACCAATGTCCACCATGCCGTCCATGACATAGTTCCACCGGTATTCAGCATTATCGCGGTTGGTCCACGGATCCAATGAGGATGGAGCCTGGATGGTAGCGGCCAATACCGCGCCTTCCTCCGGAGTCAGCTGGGAGACATCCTTGTTGAAATATGCCTTGGATGCTGCGGAAATGCCGTAGGCGTTTCGTCCGAAGTAGATGGTGTTCAGGTAGGCCTCAAGGATCTCGTCCTTGGACCACTCGCGTGCCATCTTGGCGGAAATCACCAACTCTTTGGCCTTACGAGTTAGGGAGAATTCATCGCCCACCAGCGCGTTCTTTACGTACTGCTGGGTAATCGTGGAACCGCCGCCGGCTCCAGAGCGTCCCAGCAACTGGCCAAATGCCGCGCGGGCAAAGCCGGTCACGGAGAAACCGGGGTTGGTGTAGAAGTTGCGGTCCTCAGCCGAGAGCACAGCGTTACGTACTGGCTCGGGGATCTCACTCAGGTCCACGTTTTGCCTGTTGCCTTCTGGTGGCACGATGCGTGCCAGTTCCGTGTCATTGTCCGACGCCATGATGTAGGAAATTTGGTTGTTCACCAATTCCTCTGGTTCTGGCACCTTAGTCACGGAGTAGGCGGTGAAGAATGCAATCAAAGGAACAATGATGGCCACTGCCATAAGAGCTGCGAATCCTGCGAGCAGGGAACGGCGGAACTCCTTGGACTTCCAGCTGTTCTTCTTCCGGGCGCGCGCAGTGATGTTGCCATTAGAGGCCACCTTCTGCTGCGTGGCCTTATTCTTCGGTCCATTCTTCGCAGCAGTGCGGTTCCGCTGGGCACTCGGGCGCTGGGCCTTAGAACCCTGGGCCTTAGAACCCTGGGCTTTAGCACCCTGGGAATTCGGGCGCTGAGCCTTAGAACTCTGGGCACCGTTGGATCGAGACTGGCCCTTGGCGCCAGCCTTGTTTCCCTTGCCGCGGGCATTGTTCGGACGACCCTGGTTGGCCGACGTGTTGCGGTTCGGGCGCTTCCTCGGTGGCTTACTGTCAGAAGACAATGGGATAAATCTCCATTACTCGAGTAATTCTGGCTATTAACGCAGCGTGAGTACCTCGTGCTGCGTTAAAAAGTTCCACTTGCAGTGCAAGCACACTTCCACAGTATGGATTGATAACTCCGCGTCCGCGCCCGTTTCGAGCGCAGCGAAATCCTCAATCAGTTTCTGTATCTCCGTTACATTACGCGCAGTACCCGACTTTTCACCTAACCACTGGCCGTGTATCCAGCGCGTCAACCTTAAGTTTTGCTGTCCGCACACCGGACAATTGGCGTCAATCGACTCGCCAAGAACTTCGGCGGAGGCGATCAGGGACGGGGTGGCGTCGAGAATTGAAGACCTGCTGCGCTCCCCACGCCGCACCTGGGCAAGCACCCGGGTGCGGTCGAGATGACGGTCCATGACGCGGCGCGAAAGGGAGGAGGCGGACATGCCGACATCCTACGTTCAGCGTCAACTTGATCGGTTCACTAAATCAACTTGATCGATAAACATCGCCGCCAACCACGGGATTTTCCGAGTAGAGACATAGTTTTGAAAGTTATGAGTGAAAACACAGTGAACATTGCAATCGTAGGTCTGGGCAACTGCGCCACCTCGCTGGTTCAGGGTCTGACCTACTACGCAGACGCCAACGATGGGGACGATATCCCCGGCCTGATGCATGCAAAGTTCGGCCCGTACCGCATCTCCGATGTAGAGGTTGTTGCCGCATTCGATGTGGACGCGGACAAGGTGGGCAAGGACGTCTCCGAGGCTCTGGAGGCTTCCCAGAACTGCACCATCAAGATCGCCGACGTGCCGGAGCTGGGAGTCAAGGTCCAGCGCGGACACACCTACGACGGCCTAGGCAAGCACTACCTGGAGACCATCGAAGAATCCTCCGAAGCACCGGTTGACGTGGTAGAAGCCCTCAAGGCCGCCAACGCAGACGTGCTGGTCAGCTACCTGCCTGTAGGTTCCGAAGAGGCAGACAAGTTCTACGCACAGTGCGCCATCGACGCAGGCTGCGCCTTCGTCAACGCGCTTCCTGTGTTCATCGCTTCTGACCCGGAGTGGGCTAAGAAGTTCGAAGACGCTGGCCTGCCCATCGTCGGCGATGACATCAAGAGCCAAGTAGGCGCCACCATCACCCACCGTGTGCTGGCTAAGTTGTTTGAAGACCGTGGCGTGCGCTTGGAGCGCACCATGCAGCTCAACGTGGGCGGCAACATGGACTTCAAGAACATGCTGGACCGGGAGCGTCTGGAGTCCAAGAAGATCTCCAAGACTCAGGCCGTGACGTCCAACCTCAAAACCAGTCCGCTGGCCGGCAAGGTGGCAGACCGCAACGTCCACATCGGCCCGTCCGACTACGTGGAATGGTTGGATGACCGCAAATGGGCGTACGTCCGCCTCGAGGGCTCCGCTTTCGGCGAGGTTCCGTTGAACTTGGAGTACAAGCTGGAAGTATGGGATTCCCCTAACTCCGCGGGCATCATCATCGATGCCGTGCGCGCCGCCAAGATTGCCTTGGACCGGGGAGTGGCCGGTCCGGTCAACCCGGCGTCCAGCTACCTGATGAAGTCCCCTCCAGTGCAGTTGCCTGATGACGTTGCTCGCGCGCAGCTGGAAGAATTCATCAACGGCGCGTAGTTTGCCGGACGTGCGCGCCTTATTGGGTTTCCCTCCTGGGTTTGCCTCCTAGGGTGCGCCAATTGCACTGTTCAGCCCACGGGCGATTAAGGTTTATCTCGCAAACAACTTAAGCCCATTGAGGTAGCGTATAAACATGCCCAAGACTCCGCTAGAGATCGCACAAGATCTGCGACCGGCCCTGTCACGTCTCAACCTGCTGTACTTCCGCCAAGCAGATTCGTACACCATCAGCTTGGCGCAGATGTCCATCATGACGATTCTGGATGAAACTGGCCCCATGCGAATCAGCCAGATCGCGCAGGCAGAGGCCATTCGCATGCCAACCGCCTCCAACGCGGTCAACCAGCTGGAATCCATGGGCTTGGTCTCTCGCGTGCGAGATGTTTCTGACCGCCGCGGAGTCAGCGTGCAGCTGACCGAGAAGGGCAAGGAAGAGCTGATCCGCAGCGGCCAGAACCGCAATGTGGCACTGGCTCGCATGATCGAAAACCTCACGCCTGAGGAGATTGCTCAGGTGGAAAAGGCAGCTCCGCTGATCAACCTGATTTTGAATCGCTACACCGAGGCACACTCCAAGGACTAGGCGCACGCATTCGTGAGCAGCGAAAATACTTCCAAAAGCTTTAAGTCAGCTTTTCCCCGCAATCCTGCGAAGAGCTCTTCCCCGCAGGGGAAGGGCTCTGAAGTTCGTCCACTCCGGGTGCTGATGACGTGGCGCCCTGATTCCGCTGGCGATGAGGCCGCGCGGTTTGTGGCGTGGCTTTCTCGCACCCAACCCGTTCTTGTCCGCACCGCCACGGTGATTTCCCGAGTGTGGACCCAGCAGCCCGGTTCCCGGGAGAACGAAGAGTTTGCGCAGTGGCTTCAGGCTGAATCTGAGGCCTGTTCTCGGGCCGCCCGCTCGGCTCTCCTGGATGCGGGAGTTCCCTCGTCCATGTTGGACGCTGAGGTTCCTTCCGCTGTTTCTACCGATCATTCGGAGACCTCCGTTCTTATCGACGCCGCCAAGGACTTTCAGGCGGATCTCATGCTGCTGGGATCCCATCCAGCCGCTCCTCAGGGGCGCTACCGCATCGGCTCCACTGCAGACGCGTTGCTGCACTGCTCACCAGTTCCGCTGGCTCTGGCTCCGCGCGATCCTAAGCTCTCTAAGCGGGGGATTACGCGAGTGAACTGTAGTTATGTGGATACAGAGCAGTCTCACCAAGCGTTGCGGCACGCGGCGGACTTGGCTGCACGATGGAATGTTCCTCTGCGTTTGGTGGCGTTCAGCCCGCGCGGGGCCACCATGTATCCCACGACGGTGCCATTTTCCGATAGCTACGACATGATGGTCGAGTGGCGCGAGCAGGCGCTGGCATTGTTGGATCGTGGTAAAGATCGCGCTTTGTCCCGTCATCCGGATCTGCACGTCCAGACTGAAGCTGGAGCTGGTTATGGCTGGTCCGGGGCTATGAACGATATGAAGTGGAAGAAGGGCGATCTGCTGGTCATGGGATCTTCCGTGCTGGGAGACTTCAACCGTGTTTTCATTGGACCTTCCACGAACCAGATTCTGCGGCACTCTCCGGTGCCGGTGATGATTAGCCCGGTGTAGCAGTAGTCCTGCAGGCTCAATAACCTGCGGTTTTTCGATTGTGTAGGCTCGGAAGCATCATGTCTAACACGCTTGGTTCCCCTGATCCCCACGAGCCACGTATCTCCGTGCCGCGTGACGGTGCCATGCCGTCGTCGCGGCCGGATGCGTTGGATTACGAAGCAGATCCGCTGCTTCGCTTGGAGAAGAACAACCAGTCCACCCGCCACGCGGTGATTTTCTTCTTCGCCATCATTTCCGCCATGTTCGGCACTGCGCTGTTGATCTACTTGGTGTCCCAAGTGATGGGCGGCCCACGCTGCGAGGCAGATAGTTCCGCGATGTTGTGCAGCACCACGATGCGTGTGATTTTCGCCATTGTGCCCACCGCGATCGCACTATTCGGGCAGTTCGGCAGCGCCTGGATCACCTACGCCCGCTGGCGTGACCACCTGCGGTGGCGCCCTTGGCTGGCCGTAGTGTGGTTCATCATGCCCATCACTTTGGCCTGGGTTATCTCTATCGGGTCTGCGCTGCTGATCGGCTAGAAGATCAGGCACTCAAGACGGACGAAAGGCAGGCACCGATTTGTGGTGCCTGCCTTTCGCTTTTTCGACTACCGTGGTTACTTCGCGACGATGTTGACCATCTTGCCTGGTACAACGATGATCTTTGCCACCGTCTTACCCTCAATATGGCCCACCACGTTGGGCTCTTCCAGTGCGGCTTTTTCAATATCCTCACGCGAGGCATCCGCGGGCACGGTAATCCGCCCACGCAGCTTGCCCATCACCTGAACAGGCAGCTCGATGCTGTCATCCTTCAACCAACGCTCTTCCCAGGTAGGGAAGGGGCGATAGGTGACGCCATTGTCGTTACCCAAGATCGCCCACATTTCTTCTGCGATGTGTGGAGCAACAGGAGCGAGCATGAGCACCAACGGCTCTACTGCAGCGCGTGGCACAGCAGCTTGGCCGTATGCACCGCTGCCGCCGTAGGTCTTGGTGAGGTAGTTAACGTACTCGATGAGCTTGGCCACGGCGGTGTTATCGCGCAGCTCAGCGTAATCCTCGTGGACGCCGGCGACGGTGCGGTGCAACGCGCGGTTGTCGTCGTCGGAAAGAGAAGCACTAGTGACTGTGGAATGGCCGGTGGACTCGTCCACAACCAGGCGCCACGCACGCTGCAGGAATCGCTGCGCACCCACCACGTCCTTGGTTGCCCACGGACGTGACGTGTCCAGTGGTCCCATCGCCATCTCGTAGACGCGCAGGGTATCCGCGCCAAAATTCTCGCAAATGTCATCCGGGCTCACGGCATTCTTCAGGGACTTGCCCATCTTGCCGTACTCCTGGAAAACCTCCTCCTCAGAGCCATCTCCGGCGGGGTCGGTCCAGAAGAACTTGCCCTCGCGCTCAGTGACTTCCTCGGCGGGAACGTACACACCACGGGCATCCGTGTAGGCGTACGCCTGGATGTAGCCCTGGTTGAACAAGCGATGGTACGGCTCGAAGCTGGATACGAAACCGAGGTCGAAGAGAACCTTGTGCCAGAAACGGCTGTACAGCAGGTGCAGGACAGCGTGCTCCACACCGCCGACGTACAGATCCACGCCGCCGGAGGGGCGGCCCTCGCGAGGACCAACCCAATAACGCTCATTTTCGATGTCCACCAGGGCATCGTCGTTGGTGGGATCAATGTATCGCAGCTGGTACCAAGAAGAACCCGCCCACTGCGGCATCACGTTGGTATCGCGCCGGTACATCTTCGGCCCATCGCCTAGATCCAGCTCCACGTTGACCCACTCCTTAGCCTTAGCCAACGGGGGTTGAGGGGCTGAATCCGCATCGTCAGGATCAAAGCTGACCGGCTTGTAATCCTCTACCTCAGGCAACTCGATGGGCAGCATGTCCTCAGGCAGTGGGTGAGCTACACCATCCTCGTCATAGACGATAGGGAAAGGCTCGCCCCAGTAGCGCTGGCGGGCGAAGAGCCAATCGCGCAGCTTGTACTGAATCTTTCCTTGACCATTACCGTTGTTTTCCAGCCAATCGATCGTTGCGGCCTTAGCCTCGTCCAGACCCAAGCCGTTGATGTCCAAGCCACGGTCGTTCGCACTATTGACAGCTACGCCGCCGTCAACGAAAGCCTTTTCCAGCTCGCCCTTTGGAGGTTGCTGACCTTCCGGAGCGACCACTTGGGTGATGGATAGTCCGAAAGCCTTGGCGAACTCGAAGTCGCGCTCGTCATGCGCCGGAACGGACATGATGGCACCGGTACCGTAGCCCATCAGGACGTAGTCAGCGATGAATACGGGAATAGACGCGCCGTTGACCGGGTTGGTGGCAGTCACACCCAAGTACACGCCGGTCTTTTCTTTGTTCTCCTGACGTTCCAGATCGCTCTTCGCAGCGATAGACGCACGGTACGCTGCAACTGCTTCAGCAGGATTGCTAGAACCATTGGTCCAGCGCTCGTCCACACCGTCATAAGCCTGCTCACCGGCGGCTTCCACCAGCGAGTCCACGAGCTCGTGCTCCGGAGCCAGCACCATGTACTGCGCACCGAAAAGAGTATCCGGCCGAGTGGTGAATACAGTGATCGAGTCATCGGTGGCGTCGGACGAAAAAACAACCTCTGCACCACGGGACCGACCAATCCAATTCCGCTGCATGGACTTGACCTTCTCCGGCCAATCCAAATAATCCAGATCATCAATCAGACGATCCGAATACGCAGTGATGCGCATCATCCACTGCTGGAGATTCTTGCGGAAAACGGGGAAATTACCGCGCTCGGAACGGCCGTCCGCAGTGACTTCCTCATTAGCCAACACAGTTCCCAAGCCGGGGCACCAATTGACCATGGAGTTCGAGCGGTACACCAAGCGGTGTTCATCGAGAATGGCCTGACGCTCAGCCTCGCTCAGAGAAGACCAATCCTCGCGCTCGGCAGCAAATTTTTCTTCCAGCTCAGCAATCGGACGCGCCTTGCCCTTGCCGTCATTAGCCTCTGGATCAAACCAGGAGTTGTAAATCTGCAAGAAGATCCACTGCGTCCACCGGTAAAAATCAGTGTCCGTGGTAGCCACGGAACGGCGCTTATCGTGACCCAAACCCAGGCGACCAAGCTGGCGCTCCATGTTCTCGATGTTCGCCATCGTGGTGGTACGCGGGTGAGTGCCGGTCTGTACAGCGTACTGCTCAGCGGGCAGGCCGAAAGAGTCATAACCCAGCGTATGCAGGACATTTGCACCCTTCATACGGTGGAAGCGCGCAAATACGTCCGTGGCAATATAACCCAGCGGGTGCCCCACGTGCAGACCTACACCGGACGGATAAGGGAACATATCCTGCACAAACATGCGGTCTTCCGGCAGCTGCAAACCCGGCTCCGAAAGATCTCCCGTGGGGTTGGGAGCGTTAAACGTGCCTTGCCGCCTCCACACGTCCTGCCAGCGCTTCTCAATCTCCGCTGCAAGCTGCGGGGTGTAGCGATACGTGGTGGCGTTCGCTGAATCCGCGTTGCCTGCGCCGGACTGGCCTTCTGGGCTGGTCGAATTGCCGGTAGCTGGGGTAGTCATGCTTGAAAATTGTAGTGGGTGGCCGGGACAACGGTGCAACCGCGTGGGCTGGTGGATGCACCGCAGGCGAAATATTGGGCGTTCGGCGGAGACGCCACTAGTGGCTAGCCATGTGACAACTTTCAAGTCCCTAGATGAGCGGCCAACTTTCTAGAATCTCACATCAGAAGCGATATACGATTCCTCTGCTTGCAGTTAAGGGATTGAACTCCTTGAGGTTAGGTAGAGCTGGGTGCTGGTGAAGTAGGACCAGGTTTCTGGACGGTGTCTGATCTTCATCTGGGACACCGTCTTGTATCTGAATTAAGAGGATTTGCTTCACCTGATCAACACGATGAAGTGATCTTGAATAACCTTCGAGAGATTCCAGATCGGGTGACACTAGTGTGTCTGGGGGATATTTCGGTACGTCGTGATGATGAGGCGTTGCAACGGTTGGGAGAGCTCAAGCGTGAGAAGTCTTTCAGGATGATTCTGGTGCCAGGGAACCATGATCGTGTGCATCCGATGTTCGGGATGGATTCAGTGGTGGAGTGGACACCGAAGTATAGGGAAGTCTTCGACGTGATCTCGTTAGATCTGCAGGTGCGGATTGGTCGATGGTTGGTGCTGTTGCCTCATATTCCGCGAGCTGTGGGGGAGTTTGCGGTGGTGGATCCTCATCAGACGGACAAGCTGGCCCGGTGGGCAGCTCGAGAGGGGTTCGAGTGCACGGTGCATGGGCATGCACATTCGGATGTGGCGATTCGGCGCGAGAACGTGAACGTATGTCTGAAGGCGACAGGCTTACGTCCGGTGTCACCGGCGGCGCTGGAGGAGATGGTGACCAAGGCAGTGCGATTAAAGCACTGAGCTAGGAACAGCAGTTCCCTCCATTGGGTGAGGTCATCATCGATGAGGTTCTATCCACAGCGGATGTGAGGCGGCGTGGATGCCATCGCTTTCTGCGACGCCGTGTTTAGTGGCAGATTTCGCTGCTCTCATGCCGCCGTGAGTGCGCTGATGGCTTGGCGAACAAGTTCGGATCGGGTGAGATGCTTTTCCGCAGCCAGGCGGTCTAGGGCGCTGAGTTCATCGGCGGTGAGGCGCACAGCGACCACTTGCGCAGGATCTGTTCCACGACCGGGGCGTCCGCGTCCGCGCTTTTTCAGAGCCTCCAGATCGTAGCCTTGTTCTGCTTCGGAGACCCAGGTGTCGAGTTGGTTTTGGGTGATGTTCACAGGCATAGAAATATTGAATAACGAAAATAGCTTATCGTCGATGCTAACCATGATTTCGCATGCCTGTTCGGCATCGTGAACATCTCTGGCGGAACGTGTTTGTTCGGTAGTAGCTACCTGCGTTTACTTGGTGATCCCCGCAGGCAGTTCTAGACTGTTAAGCATGAGTTTCCTGAGCATCATCGTGGCTATCGCTGGTCTGGGCATCCTGTTTATTGGATTGCTGTGTCTGACGGAAAATCTTCCGGGAAATGCCCTGGTAGGACTGCGGATCCCGGAGGTGCGCAAGTCTCAGGATTACTGGAACATGGGACACAAGATTGCTGGTCCAGCCTGGACAGGTTCCGGCCTCGCAATGCTGGCTGCGGGTGCCGTGGCATGGAGCGCTGCGGGATGGACATGGCTTGTCGTCGCCGGCCTGGTGGTGGCCTCCCTATTCCTCTTGGGAATGGGCGGTGCGCTTGCAGCACACGCTATGGCGCAGGTAGATGCCCGCGCGCAGAAGGAAGCCGACGCTGAATCAGGTTGCTGTTCTTCTGGATCAAGCGCCAGCTCAGCCGGCGCTTCGGATACCTGTTGTGGTGGGTCTGCGGACGTTTCACCCGAAGGGCAGGCTGCAGCCGATGGGGTAGTGAGCGCAGACGCGTGTGCGTCTGGCCAAGCCTGCGGATCCTGCTCGCTCAACGGTTCCTGCAAAGGTGGGGGAGCGGCATACGATTCTGCTCCTGCGCTAGACCTCGATGCCGCCCGGCGCGCAGTGGCTTCACAGGACACTCAGTAGTTCTTACCCTGCTGAGCGGCCTCTTCCTGCAACATTTCTTCGTCCTGCCAGGCCGCTTCGTCCTGCCAGACACTTTCTTCCGCTAAGCGCCTTTTAGAGATTCTCCGACGATTTCGGGTACGCAAGGCAAAGGTTGTCAGCCACGCAATAGCGAAGAACGCGAGAAGCAAGAGGATCCAGATGGTCGCCACGACCAGCACACCCGTGTTCACTAGTGATCAACTCATTTCTGCGCGTTCGGCTTTTCAATCTGATACAGAAAAAGTTTTGCCCTCAATTGTTTCATAGGTGCGTCCAACCTGACTTGGGAACCTCAGTCCCAGCGATAGCTTTTCCTTCCGTTTGGGTATTCTTGGGCGCCATGAACCGCTCTTCCACCCCAGCGCAGTCTGAGGCCTCCGCTACCGACGGACCGATCGTTGCCGTTTGCGGCACCATCAACGTTGATACCTTCGTGGGACTCACCGAGTTCCCCGCGCCCGGCGAGACCGTGATCGGCACCCGCGGTGTCCAAGGTCTAGGCGGAAAAGGTGCCAACCAGGCAGCGGCATCTGCCCACCTGGGCGTAGAGACTCTGCTGCTTTCTGCAGTGGGGCCAGGTGCAGATGGCACCAGCAGCTCTGCCGCCGACCCTCTGGCAGATCTTGCCCTGGATGAGCTGCAAGCACACGGGGTGGACACCACTCATGTGTCGCGTACTGATCTGCCCACCGGCCAAGCTTTCATCATGAATGATCAGTCTGGCGAGAACATCATCATCGTCACCTCCGGGGCCAACGAGACCGTCTGCCCGTTGGCATTGCGAGAGACGCTGAAGGGGGAGGGTGGCGTCGAAAAAAGAATCAAGGTCCTGCTCGCACAGGGCGAGCTAACCCCAGAACATTCGGCAGAGCTGCCACGTCTGGCGGAGGCGCTGCCCGGCGCGCGGTTCGTGCTCAACTTGGCGCCCGTCACCACGCGCGATGCAGACCTGCTGGCGGCGGCAAACCCGCTGATGGTCAATGAGATCGAGGCGGCTGATGTCACTGGCCTCCCGCGCGATACTCCCTTTGAGCAGCTGGTAGAGGCGCTGCGTTCCGTGGCGAAATCGGCCGTGATGACCCTGGGACCCAAGGGCGCGGCAGTGATCACGCAGGACGAGGTTCGCCTGGTGCCGTCTCCTCCGTCGCCAGACGTGGTGGACACCACCGGCGCGGGAGATGCTTTCTGTGGCACCTTTGCCGCGGCATTGGCGCAAGGCGCGGACATGGTGGAGGCCGTACAACTGGGAGCTGCGGCGGGTTCTTTGGCCACCCGCAAGGCTGGAGCGGCGGGTTCCTATGCCACCGAAGCAGAGGTGCGGGCGCTGGCCAAGGACTTCTTCTCTAGCGCCAACTAATCCGTCGACAGCGCTCGCCCATCAGGCGACCAGCACAACAATCCTCGCGCGACAGCGCGGATCACTGTCCCCGGTGTCCGCTCTGGGTCTACTCTGTCTTTAAAGTTCACCTTCTGAAACGATCAAGACTTACAAAGACATGAGAAAGGATCGCACCCATGACGAAGATCATCCTGGATTGCGACCCCGGACACGATGACGCCATCGCCATGCTCCTGGCCTGGGGAAACCCAGACATCGAGCTCCTCGGCGTAACCACCGTGGCCGGCAACCAGACGCTGGAAAAAGTCACAACCAATGCCCGTGCGCTCGCCACAGTGGGATCCATCACCGGAGTTCCCTTCGCGGCAGGTGCCAGCCGACCACTAGTAGGGCCACAACTCATCCCGGAGGAAATCCACGGCGATTCCGGTCTCGATGGCCCACAACTGCCAGCACCCGGCGTGGAACTGGATTCTCGCCACGCCATTCAGCTGATTGCGGACATCGTGGCCGAGCAACCGGACAAATCCGTGACCCTAGTACCCACCGGATCGCTAACCAACGTCGCGCTCTTCGCTCGGACCTACCCTGAACTGGTGGAACGCGTAGCAGGCGTGACACTGATGGGCGGTGGACACCACACCGGAAACATGACTCCCGCCGCAGAGTTCAACATCCTCGCGGACCCAGAAGCCGCGCAGATCGTCTTCGAGGCGCAGTGGCCCGTGACCATGGTCGGCCTGGACGTCACCCACAAGGTGCTCGCCACGCCCGATCGCATGGAGCAGCTCAAGAAGGTGAATACGGACGTCTCCCAGTTCATCGCGGAGCTGGTGGAGTTCTTCGGTGGTTCCTACATGAAGGAACGCCGCTACCCCGGACCTCCCATGCATGATCCGCTGGCAGTGGCGGCCGTAGCTGATCCGCTGATCCTCACCACCGTTCGCGCGCCCATCCAGGTGGAGACCAAGGGCGAGTTCACTCGCGGACAAACCGTAGTTGACCTGCGCCGCACCTGGAATCCCGACCAGGCGGAAGATCCCAGCGCGCTGGGAATCGCAGACGATTATGAAGCTGATGCCCACGGTGTGCGGCACTGCGTGGGCATCGACGTGGACGCGGATCGCTTCTGGGATCTGCTCACCAGCGCCTTGACCCGCATCGGCACCACCAATTTCCGCGGTTAGCGCGGCCAGATTCAACAGGATGACACTGTGACTAACAACCCTTCTTCACGCGCCACCGGCGCTTCCACCGGCACGGGCACTGCCTCTACTTCGCTTCCTGATCCCGTGGATTCCCGCAAGGGTGGCCTCACCCTGCTGATGACCGTGCTGATCACGGCGGCCATCGCCTTCCAACTCAACGCCTCCATGCTCTCGCCGGTGCTGGCTACCATGGCGCGCGAGCTCAACACCGATGAGGCCGCCGTGGGCTTGACCCAGACGGCCTTCTTCACGGGCGGCGCGATGTGCGGCCTGTTCCTGCCTCGTTTGTCCGACATTGTTGGTCGGCGCAAGATCCTCCTCATCATGCTCGCCGTCATGGCCCTCGGCGGTGTGATCGCCGCACTAGCCCCCAACATTGAGGTGTTGATGCTGGCCCGCGCGATGCAGGGTATCGCCGGACCCACCATCCCGATGACGCTGATCATCCTGCGCAGCCAGGTCAAGGACGAGATTCGCCTGGGCACGCTGATGGGCTTGATCGCCGCCATCAACGGTGGCGTGGCTGGCTTGGACGTGCTGATTTCCGGCTGGATGGCGGAACACTGGGGCTTCCGTTCCGTGTTCTGGCTGATCGCGATCATCGGCGCCATTGCCGTAGCCGTGGTGGCTCTGTGGGCTCCGGAATCCAAGCCTTCTGACAACGTGAAGATGGACTGGGGTGGCGCGGCGATCCTGGTGGTCTCCGTCCTGTCCGTCACCCTGGCCGCCAACGAGGCGGGCAAGGCCAGCACTGCGAACTGGCTGATGGTCGCTGGCCTGGTGATCCTAGGCCTGCTGGTCTTCGCACTGTTCTGGACGTACGAGAAGAAGCACGAGCAGCCTCTGGTGGCGCCCAAGTACTTGGCTCGCCGCCAAACCTGGGGCTTGCTGCTGACCACCGTGTTGACCATGACCGGAGTGTTCGCCGCGGTCAATGGCGTGGCTACCTCTTTGGCCCAGAATCCCGACGCAGGCTTCGGCTGGCAAGCCGATGCAGCCTCCTTGGCACTGCTGACTCCCTACGCATTGATCGGTTGGGCGGTCGGCCCACTGGCGGGACGCTTTGCCCCGCTCATCGGCTACGCACGGATGCTTCGCCTGGCTAACGTTGCCACCGCGTTGCTGCTGGTACTGCTGGCCTTCGTGGGCATTCACAGCGCAGTCGTGTTGATTGCTTCCATCGTCCTGATCGGTGTCACCTACGCCGGTGTGGCGAACATCGTCCTGAACAACTTGGGCGTGGTGAATTCCCCGAAGGACTACGAGGGCTTCCTGCCCGGCATGAACTCTGCCGCATTCAACCTGGGCGCGGGCATCTCCTTCGCCATCCTTCCGGTATTCATGGTCGCCGGATCTCCCGCGGGCTCGGACAGCGCGGCGGGTTACACCACAGCGTTTATCGTGGGTGCCATCATTTTGGCAATATCCGCAGCCACGTCTCTTTTTATTCCTAAAACTACGACTGCTGAACTAGATAACGCATTGGAAACTGTCTAGCGTTAGCTGGATGAAACGCCTACTCAGCTATCGGCCAGACTTCCTGATTTGGATGATCCTGCTCGGGGTCATCGCCGGCATTGTGTTGCCGGTCAGGGGTGGAGCGGCCGAAGTAGCTGACTGGGTTGTCAAGATCGCTATCGCGTTTCTGTTCTTCCTCTACGGTGCTCGTCTGGCACCGCAGGAGGCGCTTCGCGGGCTGTTACATTGGCGGCTCCACGTACTGATCTTGCTGTTTACGTTTGTGCTCTTCCCTGTCGTCGGGCTGGCTTTCAAACCGCTCACACCATGGATCGGCGAGGACATGTACATGGGCATTTTGTTCATGACTCTGGTGCCCTCCACGGTGCAGTCCTCCGTGGCCTTTACATCTATCGCCCGCGGAAACGTGGCGGCTTCCATCGTGGCAGCAAGCGCATCCTCGCTGGTCGGCGTGGTGATAACCCCGCTGCTGGTGCTGCTGCTGATGACCGCGCCCGGTGGGGTCCACGTGGATGGCGGCACGTTCATCAACATCGGCGTGCAGCTGCTGCTGCCGTTCTTCATCGGCCAGATCCTGCGCCCATGGGTGAAGGGATTCGCCGCCTCCAAGATGACCAAGAAAGTGGACCAGATCTCCATCGGCCTGGTGGTCTACGTCAGCTTCTCCGAGGGCATGGTGCAGGGCATTTGGAGCTCCGTGGCATGGCAGGCGATCGTGGGGCTGATCTTGGGATCCGTCGTGTTGGTCTACCTGATGCTGTGGGTCACCAGCCTGATCACCCGCAAGCTGAACTTCAATTACGAAGACCAAGTAGCTATCCAGTTCGCCGGCACTAAAAAGTCCCTGGCCGCGGGCCTGCCCATGGCCGCGGTGATGTTCGGCTCCACCGGGCTGGGCCTGATGATCCTGCCGCTGATGATCTTCCACCAGATGCAGCTGATCATCTGTTCCATCCGCGCCTCCACGTACGCCGAGCGCTATGAACAGTCCCCGGAGACCGCGCACACCTGGTAGTTCGCGAAGCCCTTCGGCGGTTAGCTAGTTGCGCTTGCTATAGCCCATGCGCGGGCGGAAACCGCCGGGATGCTTCAACTGCGCTGCGGCATCGGCGATGATCAGCCGGAACCGCGGCTGCATAGGGGGGAGCTGGGAAATGGGGAAGAAGCCGACGTGGGAGGACTCGGCGTCGGCAACAAAAGGATCCTGATTCCCACCGTCCACCAAACTGCAACGCATCGCCGTGTCCACGTAATTGGTCACGTCACCGTTCGGGTACTCCACGGGACCCACCTGCCCCACGCCCAACAGCGCCACGGGCGTGACATCCACGCCGGTCTCCTCTTTGACCTCGCGCACCGCCGCCACGTGAGGCTCCTCGCCAGGATCCACGATGCCCGTCACGGGAGTCCACTGTCCGTTGTCCGCGCGCTTGACCAGCAACACCTCCGGAACCTGCCAGATGGGCGCGTCCGCGGGCACCTCTTTGAGCACGATCGCCGTGACGCCGGGGACCCACAGCGGCGCATTTCCCACGTGCTTGCGGAGTTCTAGGATGAATTCGGGTGTAGGCATGTGCTTCATCGTAGTGCGCAGGAAATGTAGCTTGGGGTCTAGCGTGACTAGAACACCCAGTTGACCAGCACCACATAAAACAGGGTGCCCAGCAGGATCGAGAGGCTGGCCGAACGCTTCCACAAGTGCAGCGCCACGGTAAATCCCACCCCTAGCCCCAAGGCGGCGTATCCGCCGGTCTCGCCATCGCTGCCCGTTAGTGCGTAGACCATCAGAATGGCCATCACACCGGCGGGCATCACCAGGCCCAGCCAGGTCACCAGCTCTGATTCACGGAAGAACCGTAGCGCGGCGAAGGGCAGCGCGCGCAGGGCGACCGTCACAGCAAACAACACTGCCAGGATCAGCACGGTAGGCAGCAGTTGCACATCTTCGGGCAAGCCCGCACTCGCTAGGATCATGCTCGCTCACCACCCTGTTCGCGCGCCCGAGCGCTGCCGACCAATAGCTTCATCGCCGCATCCACCGGTGGCACGAAGAACCGCACCAGCAGCACGACGAAGTACACGCTCATCGCCACCATCAGCATGTTCTCCGGAGAGATAAGCAAGCCAATCCCGGCCGCCACTACTGCGGTTAGGGGAAGCGAGAGGTCCTTGTATCCCGCGAAGGCCTCGATGGCCAACACGGTAAACAGCGCGGTCAGCGCGAATTCCATACCTTCGATCTCCATCGGCAGCATGGAGCCGAACAGCCCGCCGATGATTCCTCCGCCGACCCATCCGGATTGCAGCATCGCCTGCACAGTGATCACCCGTGGACCGGTCCATTCCACATCGCGGCGGGCGGAAATCACCGCATAGGTCTCGTCCGTGAGCGCATAGACGCCGTACATGCGACCCACCAGGCTTTTTATTTTGGTCAGCGGGTAGTTCAGCGCGTAAAAGACGTGTCGGAAGTTCACCAGCAGCCCATACAACGCGGCACTGAGCGGCCCCACCCCGCCGGTGATCAGCGAGAGAGCCAAAAACTCCATCGAACCGGCGTAAATCGCAATCGAGAGCGCCGGTGCCCAGAACCAGGCGAAGCCCAATTGCGTCACCAGCAGCCCAAAGGCCACGCCCAGCGGGAACATGCCCAGCGCCACGGCCCACACATCACCGATACCGGTCTTGATCTGTTGGGGCACCCAGCCGCGAGGCTTATCGTTGTTTGTTCCCCGCGCCACTTAGTTCCGCTCCGGATGTTGCGCCCAGGTGGAGAAGAGATTCTCAGGGAAGGGGCGCCGAGCCATGATCTGCCGCCAGGTTTCGCTGGGCCTTTCGGCAAAGACGTCCTCGTAGGTGGCCTGCTCAGCTTCAATGAAGCCAGCCTTCACCCACTGCGTGATGTGCTCTACCGGGGCGGTGACGTAGCTGTGGAATAGGCGTAGACCGGCTAGCTCGCTGCCGGTGGCTTCCACTTGCTGCTCCACGGAGTTCTCCGGATCTCCCGTGTGGATGTGCAGGAACTGGTGGTTCTTGCCGAACAGTGGCGCACTGGTTTCTTCGTCATGCGCTGCGCGTTCGGCATCCATGGAGCTGGCGAGGTAGCCCACTCCCAGCACCACGGGCTGGTTGTGCCCGCCGATGAAGAACACCTTGGGCTTGCTCAGCGCCTTGGCCAGCTCTGGCAAATGATTGGCCACAGGGTCGGTAGACATCACGCCCAAGCGCACGGCGATGACCGTGTCATTGTCCTCCACAGAAAGCACCAGCAGGCTATCTGCCGTGGGGAACCCCGGTGCCGCCAGTTGTCCGGGCTCGGTGCCGAAGCAATCGGTGAAGGTGTGCATGGCGTCGAGATCAAGAACATCATCCTCAAAACCCAGCCCATCGAAACCAGGGTTGGCCACGCTGCGCGCGGACATGAAAAGGATGTCACCGGGGGAGACGTGCAGGTCAGAGGCTTGGCTCATGGTCACTTCTCCTTGTGCTGTTGGTGCTGTGCATGGTCTTGTTCTGCGTGATCCTGCTGCTCGGCCCACCACTGCTTCAGCGCCGTAATGGCCTCCTCGCGGTCCAGGGGACCCCGATCCAGGCGCAGCTCCTTAAGGTACGCCCACGCGCGACCCACGTCGCGGCCCGGCTTGAGCTGCAAGATCTCCATGATCTGGTTGCCATCCAGATCCGGGCGAACAGCTTCTAGATTTTCCTGCTCCTGCAGCTCCGTGATGCGCTGCTCGAGCCCGTCATAAGTGCGCTGCAGGCGGCGAGCCTTGTTCTTGTTCCGGGTGGTGCAGTCCGCCCGGACCAGCAGGTGAAGGAGGGGAAGCAGGTCTCCGGCGTCAGTGACATAGCGGCGCACGGCGGAATCCGTCCACGTGCCATCGTCCTCTGCAGAGCCGTTGCCCTGGCCGTACCCGTGGAAACGCATGTGCAGGCGCACCAGTTCAGAGATGTCCTTGATGTGCTGCTTGGAGTACTTCAACGCGCGCAAGCGGTGGCGCGTCATGCGGGCGCCCACTACTTCGTGCTGATAGAAGGTGACATTGCCGTTTTCGTTGAAGTCCCTGGTCTCCGGCTTGCCGATGTCATGCATCAGTGCGGCCCACCGCAACTCCAGGTTGGGTTTCATTCCGCGCTCACGCTCCAGCTCTACCGCATTGCCCAGCACCTTCAGCGAGTGCCAGTACACGTCCTTGTGCTGGCGGTGCTCATCCTGGGTCAACTTCAGCGCGGGCAGTTCGGGCAGCACATGCTCCGCCAAACCTGTGGTGACCATCAGGTCCAGGCCGCTCCACGGCTGTTCGCCGAGCATGAGCTTGTTCAACTCCACGGCCACGCGTTCCACGGTGATGCGCTGGATCTGGGTAGACATATCCTGCATCGCGGACTCCACGCGCGGTGCCACCTGCAGGCCCAGCTGGGAAACAAAGCGGCAGGCCCGCAGCATGCGCAGCGGGTCATCGTTGAAGCTGATCTGCGGCGAATCCGGGGTGTCCAGCACGCCCGCGGCTAGATCGTCCAGCCCGCCGAGCGGATCCAGGAAGGTGTGCTCGCCTTCGGTAGCAAGCTCCAAAGCCATGGCGTTCACGCGGAAATCGCGACGCACCAGATCCCCGTCCAAGGTGTCACCGAAGGTGACCTCGGGGTTGCGGGACTGGCCGTCGTACTGGTCCGCGCGGAAGGTGGTGATTTCCAGGGTCATGCCCTTGACCAGCGCAGATACGGTTCCGTACTCGATGCCCGTATCCCACACCGTGCTGGCCAGCGGCGTGACAATCTCGATGATCTCCTGCGGACGTGCCGGAGTGGTGAAGTCCAGATCGTGCGTCAGCCTGCCCAGCAACGCATCGCGCACGGACCCGCCCACAAGGAAAATCGGTTGCCCAGCCGCAGCAAACGCCACTGCCAGCGGGCGCAGCCAGCCATCCAGTTCCTGCAGACCCTGCCACGCGTTGGCCATCAGCTGCGCTGGGGCAACGCTATCTGCCGCAGCCTCCGACCCACCGGGGATCACCACATCAGACGCAGGTTCGGGCAGGCGTGGGGCGGGGGAGGAGGTTGGGTCAGTCACAGCGGTAATTCTACCTTGCGACTTTTGCGCGTTTTCAGCCCTCCCACTCACGCAGTTCGTTCTTTTTCACCTTGCCTGTGGAGGTGCGCGGAAGCTCGTCGATGATGCGGTAATCGCGTGGCACCTTGAACCCGGCCACCAGTCCGCGGCAGTGATCGATCACTGAGGCCTCCACGTTTTCATCCGCCTGGTTGCCCGGCGCGAGCACCACAAATGCCCGTAGCGCTTCACCCCATTTGTCATCTGGAATTCCAATGACAGCCACGTCCGCGATCGCCGGGTGGCTGATGATCGCCTGTTCCACCTCGATGGTGGAGATGTTCTCGCCGCCGGAGATCACCACATCTTTGTCTCGGTCCAGAATCTGGATGTACCCGTCCGGGTGTTTCACAGCAAGGTCTCCCGAGTGGAACCAACCGCCAGCGAACGCCTCCGCGGTGGCATCGGGATTGTGGAAGTATTCCCGCATCACCACGTTGCCGCGCATCACCACCTCGCCCATCGTCGCGCCGTCCGCAGGCACATCCACCAGCTGAACGTCAGCCGGGGAGTGCTTCGGGATCTGCTCCACCACGCGCACTTCTTCGCTGGTCACCATGGCAATTCCCTGGCGGGACTTCAGCTTGGCACGCTCCGCGGTGGACAGCTCCTTCCACGCGGGTTGCGGCGCGCAGGCCACCGTAGGTCCGTAGGTTTCCGTCAGCCCGTAGACGTGGATGATGTCAATGCCCAGGTCCTCGCACGCGCCGATGACTGTGGGGCTCGGCGGCGCTCCGGCCGTGGCGATCATCAGATTTGTCACTTCGTGTGCCTCCTCCGCGTTGACCAGCGTGGTCAGCACCGCAGGCGCACCACACAGATTGCTCACGCCCTCTTCGTCGATCAGCCGCCACATTTCCGGACCTCGCACCGCACGCAGCGCGATCTGCGTGGACGAGGCCGCCATCGCCGCCCATCCCGTGCACCAGCCGGAGCAGTGGAACATCGGCAGCGTCCACAAATAGACAGAATCGCGCGTGTACTGGTGCGTCATCACCATGCCCAGCGCCGCTAGATATGCCCCGCGGTGGGTGTAGACCACGCCCTTCGGCCGCCCGGTGGTGCCGGAGGTGTAGTTAATCGCGATGGCCGCGTCCTCGTCGTCCACGCCGTAGGTCAGCCCCCGGGTGCTTGCTTGTTCTTGTTCCCTATTTTCGACGCCAGCAACGAACTCTTCGAACGTGATAACCACCCCAGAATCTGGATGATGAGGCTGGGGTTGGGAGCCGTTGGCGTCGGGAATAAGAACGAACGTCTCCACCAGACCTGCGCTTCCGAGAGTGCGACGGCACGGATCGATCAGTTCTTGCTCACCGAACAGGATGTTGATGCTGGCGTGATCGCAGATGTAGCGGACTTCGGCGGGAGCCAGGCGGGTGTTGATGGGGACGAGTACTCCGCCGGCGAGGGGGACCGCGAACTGGGCGAGTAGCGCCTCGTAGCTATTGGCGGCAAGCATGCCCACGCGCTCGCCAGGGCGTAGGCCGCCTTGCAGTAGACCCCGTGCCATGGCTTCTGCGTCCGCTTTCATCTGTGCGAACGTGAAACTGCGCGGGCCGTCTTGGCAGGCAGTGCGATCTGGGTAGGCGGTGGCGCTGCGCTCGAGGAAGCGAAGAGGGGACAGAGGTGCGTTGAGTCCGGCGAGCATGTTCGGCTCCTAACTTTGCGGTAGCTGGCGCTGATGGTCAGCAAAGGATGCTTCCATCCTTACCGCAAAGTAGTGACTCATATCACTTGGTTGGGGAAACTAGTGGGCTCCGCTGCTCGTTCAGTGCTGCCCTGTATATGACATCTGCCCCCATCCCACAGCGAACACATTTGTGCACGCTCGTGCCAAAGTTCCACATTATTTAGGTGGGCGACTAGTCTTATCGGAATGAGTGAGAGCGAGACCACCGGTGGCGCGCCACGTCGTCGTCGGCGGCGCCGTTCCAACCGCAATAACGCGAATAAGCAGGGCAGCCAGCAACAGTCCGGCGGAAACCAAGGCAAGAACCCGCAGGCCAAGAACAATTCTGCGGGCAAGAGCGGAAATAAGCCCGGCAACCGTCCCGGCGGAAACGCCAACAACGGCGGCAAGTCCGGCAACCGCAATAACCGGGGCGGCAAATCACGCCGTTCGGGCAGCGCGAATAGCTCCGGAGGTAATCGCTCCGAGAACAACCGGAATAATCGGCGTACCAGCTCCAATCAATACCGTCGCAGCCCGGCGCGTCCGTCGTCGCACTACAACGATGCCCACTCCGAGCTGCCCGTTTCCGTGGAAACCTCAGCAGGTGGCTTGGTCATTTCCGGGCTCGCAGAGGCAGTAGGCAACGATAATAACGTTGACCTCTCCAAGATCTACGTCGCTCTCATCGGGCGCTTGGACCGTCGCGGGCGCCTGCTGTGGTCCATGCCCAAGGGGCACGTGGAGCCGGACGAGTCTCAGCACGCCACTGCGGAGCGCGAAGTGTGGGAAGAAACGGGTGTCGCTGGCGAGGTGATCGCGGATCTGGGAACGATTGACTACTGGTTCGTCTCCGAAGGCGTGCGCATCCACAAAACGGTGCACCACCACCTGCTGCGCTACGTTGATGGTGCCCTCAACGACGAAGACCCCGAGGTTACTGAAGTGTCTTGGCTGCCCGTAAACCAGCTGGTAGAGCGCTTGGCGTACGCCGATGAGCGTCGCCTGGCACGCCAAGCATTTGAACGGCTCCCCGATTACGCTCGGGAAGAAGCCAAGGCTGGCCGGTACACCCCGCGTTAGGTTGCTGATGTCTATTCGAGCCAATCGCCTGCGACAGCCTCAGCCCACCTCTGGGCTGAGCACGAGGTTGCGCAGGCCTGCGCTGACCGTGGCTGCCACGTGCGCTGCGACGATGATGACCTGCGCAAACGCTCTACCCGGCGCGATAAACAACGCGGTAGATCACGTACTTCACCCCATGGCCACGGCCCAGGCCCAGCAGAATCCGCGCCAATCTCACGACCCAGCCAATGACCAAGAGGCTGGGGTGTGGAGCAATCCGCAGGCACGCAGCACGGATCCTCACCTGGGCGTGCGCGTGGGGCTCGCCTCGCTCGATGTGCAGGACCGCTCCATCGATGCGCAGCTGTCCTTACGCAATGACACTGCCGCTCCCGTCAGCAACATCGCCCTGCGTGTGCTTTCGCAACCGGTGGCAGGCAGTGCCTCGGCGGTTCGTTCCGCCCAGTTGGCCAACTTCGGCGAATATCAGCAGTCCTCGGAGTTGCTCCGGCTACCAATTTCCGTTGCGCCAGGGGAAAGCCAGACTTTCTCTCTGCACCTGACCCCAAACGATTCCACAGACCCGGAATCTACAAGCACGCTGGTCACGCCCGGCCTCTTTACTGAAGGCAGTCACCCGGTGATGTTCAGCGTCACCGCCGATGCGCAGTCCTCGGATCAGTCGCAGGGCCAGCAGGAACCCACGCAGCAGTTGGTGGGCGTGGCCCGCACCACCGTCAGCATGACCGAGCCACGCACCCCGGTCGATCCAGCCGCCCCTGCCGCAAACCCTTCGGATGACGCTCCCACCAGCCCCACACCGGTGACCTTCATGTGGCCATTGGCTGCGGAAACACACGTTCTTGGAGGAGCCACGGGCGAGGCACCACAACGCGGCCCCCTTTACCTCACAGACGAGCATCTGGCCGACGAACTCGCTGACAACGGCCGTCTGCGCACCTTACTGGACACTTACCGCGAGGCACTGGAGGGCCCGGAGGGCACCAAGCTCAAGCAGGCCAGCTGCCTGGCCATCGATCCAGAGCTGATCGACACGGTGGACCGCATGACGCGTGGCTATCGCGTGGGTACCGAACGCCCGAGCCCAGTGGACGTGCCCAAGCAGCTGCGTGATTCTTGGGGCGATATCTTCGGCGGCGACGAGCCCAAGTATCAAGAGGGCCGGGGTGCCGCAGACGCTCGTCAGTGGATCGCGGATCTCAAGGACACGGTCAACCAGGGTTGCAGCGTCGCTCTGCCGTATGCAGGTGCGGATCTGGACACGATTGCGGCCACGCAGCAGGATTGGCTCGGCGTTCACGCCGTGGCTCAAGGTCCGCAGATTGTTCACCGCATTTTGGGTGTGTGGCCCACGCAGAATGTGGTGATTCCCGACGCCGGTTACCTCACTTCCGCCGCAGCCCCTTTGTTGCGCCATGCGGACACGCTGGGGGAGGAGTTGGATCTTTCCGATGAGTTTGAGCGCCGGGTTCGGCTCCATAACTTGGCGGACGGCGCTCCCGCTGCCACGCGCCCTGGAGCAGAAGGCGACGATGACACCGTCACGGCCATCGTTGCGGATAACACCCTCAACGTCTCCGCAAACAACCCAGAAGCGGACAATTCCGCGAACACCGGCATCACCCCAGTTCCCGTAGCAAATATTACCGGCGCAGTACCGCAGTCGACGCGCGGGCAAGTGACGCTGAATGCGGTGGGCTACTCCGCAGATTTGGGCTCGGCTCTGCGCGCCACCGGTTCGCACCCAGAGATTGCGGCGTATTCGGATCCCGCTAAACGCTACAACGTGGAGGAAGACAGTCCCGCGGCGCGCATGGCTGATGCCACCGCGATTTTTGACGAGGAGGTACGCGCCGGCGATGCCGTGGTGGCCATCCCACCTGCGCTATGGTCCGTCGATCAGACTGGAGCCAACGCATTCTTGGATGCGGTGACCTCCAGCTTTGCAGACAACCGAGCAGAACCAGCGTCACTGAGCGCTGTGATGCAACAGCGCTCCCAGCCGGGCAATCTGACGGAAAGCTATACGGACCCCGGCGAGGTCTCGGCAGAAACGGTGCAACGGATTGCCGATCAGGCCAACACGCTGGGCGAGCTAACCACAACCATGAGCAATGATCCCACCATCGCTCTGACTCGCGAGGCCTTCACTCGGCCGTTGTATGACGATCTCACCCGCGCCACCAGCAGTTATCGCATGCGCGAACGTAGCTCGTGGGCGGACGTACGGGCGGGCCTCGCGCGCCGCCTGGATCAGGTGCAGGACATGATTGCCTCCCTGCAGCGCAGCGTGTCTTTGGTCCCACCCGGCAACGTGTTCACGCGTACTTCGGATTCCTCGCCGCTGCTGGTGCTGGCACGCAACGGGCTTCCTCTCCCAGTACCCATCACCTTGGACTATGAAGTGGAAGACGATAAGCCGCTGACACTGGAATTGCCGGACGATAACCAGTCCATCCCCGCCAAGGGTTCCATCACGTTGTCGCTCAATACGTCCTCGGAGAGCGCTAACGCAGAAGAGAGTGACGCAAACCTCACAATGTGGCTTAACTCCCAAGGTGGCGATCGCATCACGGAGCCCGTCCAGCTGCGCATGCAGTCCGTCCCCGGAGTCTCTCCCGGGTTGATCATCGGCGTGCTTATGCTGCTCATGGGAGTGGGCGTGGCAGGAAGGGTGTTGTGGAATCGTCGCTCCGGCTCGGCCACAACGTCCAAGAATCGCCGCGGCCGCAGCCACCCACAGCGCTTGGATCTGGACAACAAATAGCAGACACGCCCCGCACAGGTTAGGTATCCGCGCGGCTGGTGAACCAAGATGGTGGAGTGACTACCCCTCACTCTTTTTCTGACGATTCACGCACGGAGCACTCCGAGCGCTCGGAGCCGGACCTCACGGAGAGTCCACGCGAGACCACAGGACAGCGTGGCCGCTTCCGCCGTTCGCGCCCTCCGGCGCTAGCTCCCGAGCGCAAGCAGAGCACGCCTGCCGCGCCCGCAGCAGCTGCGACTGCCACCGCGACAGTGGATCACTCCACTCTGTCTGAGTCCCCCAGCGAGCGGCAGCAAATCAACGCTGAATTCGCAGAGGTGGCGTCGGAACAAGAAGTCGACGGTGACGGCCGGGAGGAAACGACCAGCGACACCCAGGTGGTGCGCGCGGGCGGTTCCATGGCCATCGCCACCATGATCTCCCGCATCACGGGCTTTTTGCGCACGGTCCTGATCGGCTCGGCGCTGGGCCCCGCGGTCGCTTCTGCGTTTAACACCGCAAACACGCTGCCCAACCTGATCACCGAGCTGGTGCTGGGTGCCGTGCTGACCGCCCTGGTGGTGCCGGTGTTGGTGCGTGCGGAGAAGGAGGACCCGGATAAGGGTGAGGCCTTTATCCGACGCCTACTCACCCTCACCTTCACGCTGACCGTGGTGATCACGCTGCTGTCCCTCCTGCTGACCCCGATTCTCACGCGCGTGATGCTGGACACGGAGGGCAAAGTCGATGTAAATATGGCCACCGCGTTTGGCTATCTAGTCCTGCCACAGATCTTTTTCTACGCCATGTTTGCAGTGTTCATGGCCATCTTGAACACCAAGGAGATCTTCAAACCCGGCGCGTGGGCACCCGTTGCTAACAACGTGGTCACACTCGCCGTCTTGGGTTTTTACCTGTTGCTTCCCGAGAGCTCAAAGCTGCAACCGTTCGAGAATGTCACTATTACCGATCCACACATCCTGTTGTTGGGATTGGGAACGACTCTGGGTGTGGTGGTGCAGGCGCTCATCATGGTGCCTTATCTGCGTAAAGCCGGAATCGATATTCGCCCTCTGTGGGGCATCGATGAACGCCTGAAGTCCTTCGGTGGAATGGCAGTTGCAATCGTTGTCTACGTTGCCATTTCCCAGGTTGGTTTCGCTCTGAATAACAGAATCGCAGCCAATTCCAGCGATTCGGCAGCTTTCATCTACCAGCAAGCCTGGCAGCTATTGCAAGTTCCATATGGCGTGATTGGCGTGACGCTGCTGACTGCCGTCATGCCTCGGCTATCCCGCAATGCTGCGGATGGCGATGACAAGGCCGTGGTCCGCGATCTCACGATGGCCTCTAAGTTGACCATGATGGCGTTGATCCCGGTGATCGTGTTCTTCACCTGCTTCGGCACGCTGATTTCTTCCTCCTTGTTCGCCTACGGAAGCTTCGATCTGCAGACCGCGAACGTGCTGGGCTGGACCATCAGTTTCTCCGCCTTCACCTTGATTCCTTATGCGTTGGTTCTGCTGCACCTGCGCGTTTTCTACGCCCGCGAGGAAGTCTGGACTCCCACGTTCATCATCGCCGGCATCACTATCACCAAGCTGGCCCTGGCTTTCAGTGCACCTCTGATTGCCACCGAGCCACGCTTGGTGGTGGTGCTGCTGGGTGCCGCGAACGGCATGGGCTTTTTGGCCGGCGCGATCATCGGCCACCGCCTGCTGAATCGTTCACTGGGCAGCCTTCGCTTCCGGGACGTCTCGCACGCGGGCGGTTGGGCCTTGGGCGCTTCGTTGCTGGGCGCGTTGGTTTCCTGGCGGTTGGATGCCCTGCTGACGCGCTTTGTTTATCCCGGCGACGGCATCGGCCACCCCTGGTTCCTCATCCGCATGGGCATCACGGGCATCGTCTTCCTCGCCGTCACTGGCATCGTGCTGTCCCGTTCGCGCCTGCCGGAGGTCACCACGGTGGGTGCCGCGCTCTCCCGGTTGCCGGGTGTTTCCCGTTTTGTTTCCCGACGCCAACCCGCCCCCGATCAGCCTCTTGCCCAGCAACCATCGCAGGCATCCGAGGCAGCTGTGGTGGCTTCCGCCACCAACACGATGTCCCCAATCCTTCCGCCGCTGTCCGCCGGACGAGTCCGCGGACCCCGTCTGGTTCCGGGTGCCCCGATCCTCGGCGGTCAGTACCGCCTCCTCGCCGATCACGGTGGCTCAGCGGCGGCCCGTCTGTGGCAGGCCCGAGACCTGTCTACAGGCGAGGTGCGGGCGCTGACCATCATGGATCCCGCCGTGCTGGGTGGGCACAAGGGCCGCGACGAAACCGCTTCCCGCACCCGCAGCAATGCCTCCCGTGCACAGGCCAAGGCGCAGATCCTGCGCCGGGCCAAACTGTTGGCGTCGCTGGATACGCCGGGCATGGCCAAGATTCACTCTGTGGTTGATGGTGGATCCTTGGTGCTGGTCATTTCCGAGTGGATTCACGGCAGTCCACTGGACGCCGTGGCTGAGTCCGGACCGGATCCGCTGGCTGCGGGCTATGCGGTGGCGGACTTGGCTGATGCGGCTGCAGATGCGGCGGACGTGGGCTCGCCCATGGGCTTGGACCACCGCGACCGCGTGCGCATCAACACGCACGGTTCCGCTGTTCTGGCTTTCCCTGGCGCGCTGCCGGAAAACAGCGTGCGCCAAGACGCTCACGGCGTAGCTACCGCCCTGGGACTGCTTTTGCGCAATGTCCCGGATGAAGAAATCCCAGACGAGCTTGCCCACGAGTATTTCCGCTTGCGGGAGCTGACTCGGAACAAGAGCGAAGAATTGAATCTTCGGGAAGCCGCGCGAACCTTGCGTCGACTCACAACGGGCGAGCTGGCGATCCACGAGGACACCACGCCGGACCCTTCCTCCCGCGCTGGATTCGGCGTGGAGAAGGTGCGGGCTCGCACGCTGGTCAAGGCCGGTGCCATCGCACTGATCTCCGTGGCCATCATCACTGCCATCGTGATCACGGCCGTCAGCGTGCTGGGCGGCAACCGCCAGGATTCCCCAGTCTCGCGCAACTCCTTGCAGGACGGGGCCAATGCTGTGGCGAACCATGACCCAGCCGTGATCTCGCTATCCGTGGCGGAGGAGTGGATGCCGCAGGACGGACGCGGTACTGAGGATTCGCCGGAGCTGGCCGAGCTCACCGTGGACCACAACGCATCCACCGCGTGGGAGTCCGATACCTACCTCAACCAGCTGGGCACGAGCCCCACAGCAACGAAGGAGGGAATCGGCCTGCTCATCGACCTTCCAGAGCAGACCATGGTCTCCTCCGTATCGCTCGAAGGCTTGCGGCCCGGCACCACCATTGAGCTACGCTCCGCCGACGGTAAACCCACGACGCTGGGCGATACCGAGTTGCTGGACACCGTCCGCTCAGATGGAGCCACGAAAACCGTGGATCTGACGAGCCAGGGCAGCAATGCCGACGCAGGCGCCGAGGCATCGAGCGCGGCCCAGCCCACGGAGACCGCGTCCCACAATGCGGATCGTCCAGTAGGCAACTACCTGCTGGTGTGGATCACCGAGCTGCCACTTCCGCAAGCTGCGACGATTAGCGAGGTCAGCGTCATGGGCACGTGGAAGGATCAACCGGCCGGCGGCACCTCCGCTTCAACACCGGCTCCCACCACGTCCGGCAGGGAGCAATAGTTAACTAGCCGCTGGTTATCCACAGCCGGCACAGTTATCCACACTTGAGGTGGCAGGACGCGCTTTTACACGGCGCGCCCTGCCACCTCGTTGTTATGGTGTAGCTGTACGCACGCTCGTCAACGAACAGCATGGCTTGTCACCGCATCGGGGGATGCGCAAGCACTGCGAACGGGCGGCACTGAAAAACTCTTGGGGGAAGAGCACATGACCATCCGTCTCGCCTACGATTACCGCGCCACCACAGACGCTGAACTATTGCACGGACACATCGCGGGCAACCGCGGCGCATTCAATGAGCTGGCACGCAGGCATCACAAGCTGATGTGGAGAGCAATCCGCCAAGTGGGCATCACCAACGAAGACGAAGGCTGCGACATCCTGCAAGATGCACTGCTGAAGGTGCATCGCCACGCACATCGCTGGGATGGATCCGCCAAGGTCGGGACGTGGATCTTCGCTTTGGTGCGCAACACCGCGCTGACTCACATCCGCGCGAAATCGCGGCGTGTGGAGCCTGGGCTGATTGAGTTTGAGGAGCGGATAAAGAGTGTCGCCGCAGCGGTCCCGCGGGAAGATTCCACCGTGATGCGGTTGGATCTGCACCGATATGTGAACGCCATGGCGTCGGAACTCAAAGAGGTCCTGGTACTGACCACGCTGTACGGACTCAGCGAAGTGGAAGTGGGGGAGAGGTTGGGCATACCGGTGGGGACGGTGAAATCTCGGAAGTCGCGAGCGCGCAGGACGCTACGGGAGATCATTACTGCCGACGGTGGGGACTTGGCTCCGATGGTGGTGGCGGCGTAGGGGAGCGAACGTGGGGGCACAACGGCGAGGAATATGCTGCGGGGGCTGGCGGTTAGAATGGGATGAAACTTTCAGCACGTCTCTACCTCTATAAGGAACTCGATTCACCATGACTCAGCCTTTCCTGCAGGCCCCAGGACTACTCGGCAACTCTACGGCGAAGGATTCCTCCGCAGTACCGGAGAGCTCCGTGGGCAACCAAGGTGACGTTCAGGGCGATCAGCACGTCCATGATGTGATCATTATCGGTTCCGGCCCTGCTGGTTACACCGCAGCGGTCTACGCAGCTCGCGCGGACCTGAAGCCTTTGGTGTTTGAGGGAATCGAATACGGCGGGCTGCTCATGCAGACCACCGAGGTGGAGAATTTCCCCGGTTTCCAAAACGGCATCATGGGCCCCGCACTGATGGAAGAAATGCGCGCCCAGGCTGAGCGCTTTGGTGCAGATCTGCGCGGTGAAGACGTGGAGCGCGTGGAGCTGGACGGCCCAGTGAAGAAGGTATGGGTCTACGGCGAGGAATTCCGCGCGAAGACCATCGTTTTGGCTACGGGCGCTGCGCCTCGCTACCTGGGCGTGCCCGGCGAGCAAGAGATGCTGGGACGTGGCGTATCGGCATGTGCCACCTGTGACGGCTTCTTCTTCAAGGAAAAGCAGATCGCAGTAATCGGTGGTGGAGATTCCGCCATGGAGGAGGCAGACTTCCTCACCAAGTTCGGCGATAGCGTCACCATCATTCACCGTCGCGATGAGTTCCGTGCCTCCCAGATCATGCTGGACCGCGCGCGCAACAACCCAAAGATCAAGTTCATCACCAATGCCCAGGTGGTCGCTGTCAACGGCGAGAGCGCTGTGACCTCGTTGACCCTGAAGGACACCGTGACCGGCGAGACCAGCGAGCTGTCGATGGACGCCATGTTCGTAGCCATTGGTCACGATCCTCGCACCGAAGTATTCGCAGGTCAGGTGGAATTGCAGGATAACGGTTACGTCAAGGTTGCCGAGCCGGGAACACATACGTCCATCGACGGCGTTTTTGCCGCTGGAGACTTGGTGGATTCCCACTACCAGCAGGCCATCACCGCAGCGGGCTCTGGCTGCCGTGCGGCATTGGATGCCGAGGAATTCCTCGCGGCGCTGACACAGTAATTGACGATATTTCCGCAGTTCACGTTACTACGGAACGTCGCTATGGTTGATTGTGGCCTACTCCGAGTAGGATGTGGCTTTGTAGATATTGTCTGCTTCAAGCGTGCACGCTTTTTTCGTCACAACTAGGAGGCCCACCCGATGGCTCAGATCCAAAAGGTTACTCAGGCCACTTTCAAGTCGACCGTCACTGATTCCAAACTCCCTGTTCTGGTGGATTTCTGGGCTGAGTGGTGCCAACCATGCCATCGCATGAACCCGGCTCTCGAAGAACTCGCGGAGGAACTGGATGGCAAGGCGGTTATCGCCAAGGTCAACGTGGACGAAGAGCGCGCTTTGGGGGCAATGTTCCAGATCATGTCGATTCCGGCTCTCCTCGTCTACAAGGACGGGGAAAAGGTTGCCGAGTTTGTTGGTGTGCAGTCCAAGGACACGCTCAAGGCCAAGCTCGAGAGCCTGGCATAAACCACCACGTTATTAAGATTATTGAAGTAGGTTTTTTGACCAGTGAATAAGTTCTCGCTCCGAGTAGGCGACCGCAGCCCGCGCGTCGCTGAGGTTCGTGGCACCTTGGCGCGACTTGGCCTCGTCGAGGATTTCGAGGGCGATACCACCGGTAGCAAAACCCAACAATGGGCCCACGAAGATGAATTCTTTGACGAGGACCTCGCCAACGCGCTGCGCGCTTTCCAGCAAGATCGCGGAATCGTCGCTGACGGTGCTATTACTTCCGGCACACTCCGCGCCCTGCGCGAGGCCTCCTACAAGCTGGGCGCACGCATTCTATCCCTGCAGAACAATCAGCTTGTGGGGGATGACGTCAGCGAACTTCAGGCTCAGCTTCATGACCTCGGTTTTTACACCAACCGAGTGGACGGACACTTCGGCCCTCAGACCCACAAGGCAGTGGTCGCCTACCAAACGGATTACGCTCTCCAGGCCGATGGACTAGTGGGGCCGAGCACACTGCGTGCTCTGTCCTACCTTGGACGCCGGATTACCGGCGGTTCACCGCAATCCATCCGGGAAAAGGAGCAGATTCGCGCCGCGGGCCCACAGCTGTCCGGCAAGCGTGTGGTCATCGATCCGGGCCTTGGCGGTTCGGAAAAGGGCGTATCGGTCCAGGGCAAGCACGGGCAAATCTCTGAGGAAGACATTCTGTGGGATCTGGCAGGGCGCATCGAAGGCCGCATGATTGCCGCCGGCATGGAGACCATTCTTTCCCGCCCGCGCTCAGCTAATCCCTCCCAGTCTGACCGCGCTTCTATGGCTAATGCTTTTGGTGCTGACGTAATGATCTCGCTGAAGTGCGATATCTATCCCAATGACAAAGCAAACGGCGCGGCGAGCTACTTCTACGGCTCTATGCACGCATACTCCTCCATGATCGGAGAGAAGCTCTCTGGCTTCATCCAGAGAGAAATTGCCGCCCGCACCCCTTTGCAGAATTGCTACAACCACCGCAAGACGTGGGATATTCTTCGCCTGACCACGATGCCCACGGTGCAGGTAGTTCCTGGCTATCTCACCAATGGCCAAGACGTGGCGGTACTGACTGACCCTTCCATGCGTGACACGATCGCTGAGGCCATTGTGGTGGCCGTGAAGCGCCTCTACCTGTTGGACAATGACGTTCACTCCACAGGGCAGTTTACTTTCGACGAGCTGTTGGCTCGCGAACTTCGTGGCTAAATTTGCTCCGCTTCACCTTTGAGCTATTTCCTCAGTGCTGCGGATAGGCTCTTCGCGTGCGCCGGATAGTTCTTTTTACCGCCGATGACTGTTGGCCAGGGGCTGACTGCAGCTCCTAGTGCTTGCTTGTCTTCGTTGACTCCCACAGCAAACATTGATGCGGCTTCTCCGATGTCATACCGGTATCGAGGGTATTTCGCGTGCTTCTGAATCAGAGTAAATCCCTGATCGCGGACAATGTCCTCAGAGATAACGGGGGAGACGCTGAGATGATCCATCCGCTGCTCGGAGTGATCATTCAACACGAGTTCGTGCCAACCCCCATAGGCCTCATCAAAGAAGTACTGCTGATTTTCTAGTGGCTGCGTAGCTCGGACTGCTCCCTCTACCGGGTTCTTCTTATCGTGTGCGCGAAGGTATCCGTCGATATCTAGCTGCAGCGCTTTTTCGATTAGATCCTCTTCATCCTCTGCTCTAGCGAAGGTCTCTATTGCCTTGATACCCCGCTTCCGCGCCTCGGCTACTACGGCCTCGATAATTTGATGTTCGAGATACAGTCCCATATATGCTGCCGTGACATAGACGTGCGACATGACTACAGCGTCCGGGGAGATAGGTCCAGACGGCATCACCGCATAACCAGGAAAGTAGCCAGCCGGGGCAAAGAATACAGTTGCTGCAGGTATTGACTTCGCGTCGCTTTCCCCCGTGCTTACCAGCGCGGTAAACCCGCACGTTCCCCATTCCATGAGCACGCGTTGGATCCACAACTGTTTATCGAAGGCTCCATCCTCGCATTGGCGCGGCCGGTGGTTGTCCTCCCACTCGAGCTCCCAACACGTGGTCGATCCCGCTGCCTTTTCCAGCTGCCCGAACGCAGAGCCGTTGACTGGCGCTATCTCTATTTTCATTTCACCTCCTCTGGGCTCTTTCTTTGTTTGTTCATTGATTCTCATCCCATCCTATGGGCATGGCGGTTTCCTGTCTGAGCTTTCTGAATATCCCCTTTTGTGTGCTGCTTCCCATCGCACATCGGATTCTTTTTGAGCGGTCCCAGCGATTCCGTTCGCGGTCCCTGGGCGTTTCACGTGAAACTTCTGCTTTGGCCCGTGGATCTTCTCTATTTAGCAGTCGAGGCGTTTCACGTGAAACATCGCTTTTTTTTCAGCGAACACCCGCCCCGCCCGAAGAGGATGTTTCACGTGAAACCAACCGAGCTGTGCATAGAAACGGGGTGAGCCTTCACCAAAAGACCTCTATACCGAGTCAGCAATAGCCGACACATTGACCCAACCTCGTTCACAAAAAGGCCGGATGTTTCACGTGAAACATCCGGCCTGTCCATCAAGGCAAGGGTACTAGAACCAAAATTAGTCAGATTCGAACTTCAACATCTCCACGATGCGATCGAAGTCCTCTGGGCCGCCGAACTCAACGACGATCTTGCCCTTCTTCTTGCCCATTTGTACAGACACTTTGGTTTCCAACGCATCTGAAATGTCATCCACCCAGTGATTCACGTGGGAGGGGAGCGGTGGCTTACTTCCCTGACCCTTCTTCTTTGAAGTGTCATCTCCAGCCTGACGGTTCAGGAGAACAACCGCTTCCTCTGTCGCGCGTACCGACATACCTTCAGCAATAATGCGATTAGCGAGCCTATCTTGGGCGTCAGCACCCGCACGGACTGAAAGCAGTGCTCGAGCGTGTCCGCTACTGAGTACACCTGCAGCTACTCGTCGTTGAACTCCTACCGGCAACTGCAGTAGTCGAATCATGTTGGTAATTCTTGGGCGAGAGCGTCCGATGCGACGTCCGAGCTCGGCTTGAGTGACTCCGAATTCCTCCAAGAGCTGCTGGTAGGCCGACGCTTCTTCGAGTGGGTTCAACTGCACACGATGGATATTCTCCAGCAAGGCGTCACGAAGCATTTCTTCGTCATCCGTCTCGCGCACGATCGCAGGGATAACCTGAAGACCAGCACGCTGTGACGCCCGAAGCCGCCTTTCACCCATGATCAGTTCATAGTGAGTATCCGCATCCGGTGCCTCGCGGACAACAATCGGTTGCATTAAGCCAAATTCTCGAATGGAATGTTCGAGCTCTTGCAGTGCCTCTTCGTCAAACACTGACCGAGGCTGCTTGGCGTTAGTACGGATATCACCCAGAGAGATCTCTCGGTAGGTAGCTCCGAAATTCGTGTCTGTTGTCACCTCGTTGGCATCAGAAGACCTAGTTGACTGATCGTCAAGAATATTGGCCTGGGCTCCGTTCCTCTTCACACCTGAATCATCCGCGGAAGCTGCGACGCCAGTCTGAGATCCCTTGGTGGAATCCTCATTCGGGAAGTTTTTGGGTACAACCTTCGTGTCTGAACCTTGGCCGGCACTCACAATCGTTTCGTCACTGTGACCCTTCGTCGCTGCTGCGGTTGATCCCGAGGCAGGTGAAGTTTCGGCCGAATGAGCCGAACGACCGGAAGGGGAGTGGGTTCCTAGAATTACATCCGCCGCCCCATTGCCCAGAGAGGGACGAGCATTGCCCGTAGGAATTAGGGCGCCGAGACCTCGTCCGAGACCACCCCTTCGCGCGTTCGATACTGCGCTAACGGAAGGCATCCCAGACTTGTGCGCCTTGTTAGGGGCACCGTCATCAATCTCTGACTTAGATGATTGACGTTTCCCATTATTGTTCGTAGCCATAGTCAGGGTAATCCTTAGTGGAGATCCGGAGCAATACCAATTGGGGCAGTTTCAGAAGTCGGTGAATAGTCACCACGTTCGGCTAGCTCTACAGCAGCGTCAAAATACGCCCGTGCTCCGGTCGATCCACCGTCGTATTGAATCACGGTCTGACTGTATCCCGGTGCTTCTGAAACCTTAACACTACGCGGGATGTGATTGTTAAGAACAACCGAGCCAAAGTGGTTACGTACTTCGTCAGCAACCTGCTGCGAGAGCTTGGTACGAGCGTCATACATCGTAAGCAATACCGCAGAAATATGGAGAGAGGGGTTGAGGCTCTCCCGAATCATCGTGATGTTGTTTAACAGCTGTCCCACGCCCTCAAGGGCGTAGTACTCGCACTGTATAGGGATAAGAACCTCTTGCACCGCATTCATGGCGTTAATCGTGAGCAGGCCAAGGGAGGGAGGACAGTCAATAAACACATAGTCGAATCCATGCTCTTGCATGAAGGACTCTCCTAAGGCATCTGATAGCCGGTATTCGCGACGCACCAGAGAGACCAGTTCAATCTCCGCTCCAGCCAAATCAATAGTCGCAGGGATGCAGTAAAGATTAGGGTTTTCTCCGCTTTGCTGCATGACCTCAGAAGGTGTTGCTTCGCCGATCAGCACTTCGTAGGACGACGGAGTGCCCACGTGATGATCAGCATCGAGAGCCGTGGAAGCGTTGCCCTGAGGATCGAGGTCTACCACCAACACCTTTAAACCGTGCATGGCGAGAGCCCACGCAAGGTTCACTGTAGAGGTAGTCTTACCCACGCCTCCCTTCTGATTGGCGATGGTGAAGGATCGACAACGCTCTGGGCGATCCAAGTGCAGGTTTGCGGTATTACTCAGCCGAGCTGCTTGCCGAGCAGCCACATCAATAGGTGTGGAATCCCAATCCATACTGGTCATGAACTTCCTCTAGTCTCTACGCACCTTTTCAATGCGAAGTTTCACGTGAAACATCGGAACCTGACGATTCACAAACCGCTACCGATGACAACGATGTGTCGATGACTCAACACTAGTGGGCGAGGGAGACAGCAACAACGCGACTGTTCTTTATAAAAAGCACAAAGGGGCCGACCCCATAAAACCCAGCAAATACTACTTAACTCGCGAGATGATCACGACGTGCGTCGGTTCTCCCAAAACGGCATCTCCAACCGTTTCCACCCGGCCCGCATCTCCGCCGGCCTTCCTAATCTCCACAGCGTCGCGAGTTAGCTCTTCGGCAACAGAGTCCCCCTTCAGAGCGCGCATGCTGCCCCCCTTACGAACAAGTGGCAAAGACCACCGTGTGAGCTTGCCAAGAGGCGCAACAGCTCGCGAGGTAACGATGTCCGCTCCTCCTACTGCAACCACTGATTCTCGCTCCTCAGCGCGGCCGCGAACTACTTCGACATTCGGCAGCTCAAGGGCCGCCACAACCTCATTCAAAAACGTCGTGCGTCGCAACAGCGGCTCCAGGAGCTGGATCTCCAAGTCCGGTCGGGCGATCGCCAAAGGTAATCCGGGAAGCCCAGCGCCAGACCCCACATCAACAACACGGGCACCTTCGGGAATGACCTCTTCCAAAACTGCAGAATTGAGGATGTGGCGATCCCACAAGCGACTCACCTCACGGGGACCAATCAGGCCTCGCTCGATACCCGCGCCAGCAAGCCACTCAGCGTAGAGGTTGGCCATATCCAAACGCGGGCCGAACAATTCGGAGGCGTTTGCGGGGGACAGGGGAGCAGAGTTCTCATTGTGAAGTTCCACGTGAAACATTCTAGCCCCCCAGCGCACGCACAAAAAAGGGAGCCAACACCCCACACGGGATGTTGACTCCTCGAGGCTCCAATTGTCCTAAAGCTCCGAAAGAAAACACATCTTCAGGCCGGACGATTCACGAACTACCTGTTGCCCTTCTTACCCTTCTTCGGAATATCTGGGCGCGCGCCAACCTTTGGCGCAGACGTCCGCTTCAGCGCCGCCTTAGCTTCCTTCTCTTCTTCTTCCTCGCGGTCCATCTTGGCGAACAGCAAACGCTGCTGGACCAAGGTCCACAAGTTGTTAGTAAACATGTAGAGAGCAAGACCAGTCTGCCACAGGAAGCCACCCATCAGGTACATAACGGGCATAACCCACAACATCATGCGCTGCATCAGATCCATCTGCATCTGCATCTGCTGAGCCTTCTGATCATCGGCAGGCTTCTTAGGGTTCGCAGCCTGACGCTTCTTCTGGCGATCCATAGACATGCGCGCGCTGAAGTGCATCATGACGGCCGAAGCCAGCATCAGCGGAACCACCACGAAGATAATGTTGTTGCGCGTGAAGTCCGCCGCTACACCCAACGGGGAGAACGCATCGTAATTACCCGGATCCATCGAAATGTAAGCGGACAACGGGCTACCGAACAGACGAGCATCCAGGAAACTCTGCACATCGTCCACACCAAAGATGTAGTTAGGGGTGTTTCGCGTCTCTTCAACAGTCATGCCAAGCTCACCGAAAGCGCCGCCCGTGCGGTTGAACGAGCGCAAAACATGGAACAGACCAATGAAGATTGGGATTTGCACAAGCATCGGCAAGCAGGATGCGAGGGGGTTGAATCCCATATCCTTCTGCAACTTGCGCATTTCCAGAGCCAGCGTTTGCTGGTCATTCTTGTACTTGCGCTGCAGCTCCTGCATCTTAGGTTGGAACTCAGCCATCTTGCGAGTGGACCGAAGCTGGTTGGCCATGGGCTTGACCAGCAAAATGCGGATGGTGAACACAAGGAAGATGATGGCCAGCCCCCAGGTGATGCCGGAAGCCGGGTCGAGCACGAGGCTAAATGCCTTGTGCCAGAACCACAACACCGCCGAGATGGGGTAATAGATAAAGTTCAGCACGTCTGAAGGGTTCTCCTATGTCAGAGTTCTGGGAAAACTGATGGGCAAAAAAACTTGGTCGTCCTCAGCGGCACGCATATGTATCCAAGAGCGAAACTCGGATCATCACGTCCACAGTTCGATACGTCAGTTGCGGCGTGACGGTGGAACGGGATCCCATCCGCCGGGGTGCCACGGACCGCATCGAGCCAATCGTCCAAGAGTCAGAACCAACCCCTTGAGCGCCCCATGTCTGGAAAACGCCGTCAAGGCATAGTTGCTGCACGTCGGATCAAAACGACACGTAGGCCCCATTTTAAGACCTGAAAGGTATTCCTGGTAACCCAAGATTGCTCGGCGCGCCCACAGAGCTCGGGTTTCAGTGGGCTCCACACGTTCTGCCGGTGACTCATTGGGAATCGGCTCGTTGCTTGGCGATTCGTCTGAGGCAGCTGCGCACATCCTTTTCTACCTCCTCGGTGGTTGCGGTGGCGCTGTTGGAAAGCGCTCGGATGACGATCGTGTGGTGTGATTCGATGTCGACGCCACTTCTGTCATCCAAGATAGAGCTAAACGCGGCCCTGATCTTTCTCGCAGTATTGTGGCGTACCACTGAGTTACCTACGGCCTTGGAAACCACGAGTCCCATCTGCGGACCGCCCCAGGAATCAATACGAGGATTAGAGACCTTCCCCAGCTTCTTAGGGATCGAGGGTTCCAGGACGTAGACCACCACCGTGCGACTACCCTTTTTGCGACCGCGCTTAATCGTGCGCGCAAAGGCTGCGGACGATCGCAAGCGGTGAGGAGCAGGAAGCACGGCGGTCAAGACCTTTTCTTAAAGGGAATAAATGAAAGAAAAGCCCGGCTCCCACTTCGAGGGGAGAGCCGAGCTTTCACAAGATCGAGCAGTGAACGCGAATTTTACGCGGTCAGAGACTTGCGACCCTTGCGACGACGTGCGGACACGATTGCACGACCTGCACGGGTATTCATGCGGGTGCGGAAGCCGTGCACGCGTGCGCGACGACGGTTGTTCGGCTGGAAAGTACGCTTGCCCTTAGCCACGGTACTTCACTCCTTCATTACTAGTAACCCGAGTACGCACCGGTGACCTTCAACCTGAGTATTCATTTACTTCAGACGAGTGAGCCAGGCGGCTTCCGTTGGAACCCGCATCTGCCTCAAGGTGTTCACCTTTGCGCCCACGGATTGTGGACGGTTGTGCCGCGAAGAACTAGATATTGCGGCTTATATGGCATCTGTTGGGATAACGGGGGTAAAGCGTGAAGCTCACTTCTTACCCACTACACCGTGTGTGATGCCGCAGACCTCACCAAGGATACGCGGTCAGAACAGTCAAAACAAAACGAGCGCACATATGACCTCGGGATTAGCTTGTGGAAACGATGCGCCGATTCTTTGTCCACAAACTGTTTGCGGGATAAATGCCATATCGTCTAGCTGTGGACAACACCCACACCCCCGAAGTTTAAAGTGAGAGTTTAGGGTATGTTTATGCAGGTCACGCGATTTTCCCCAAACAAGTAGAGTTATCCACAAGCATCGACTACATTGGGGATAACTCTGAACTGAAAGTTATCCATAGCTGTGCACAACTCTGTGGAATACCAGTTAAACGGACATGTTTGGCTGTGGAACAAGCAGTGAAGAACTTGAGTATAAGTTCATGAACTTCAGGTGACGTTTCACTGCGAGCTGACAGGCACTTGCCAGCCTGCCAATACCCCCCAATCACGAACCCAGACGACCCACCACTGACAGATCGCGACACACTGACCCAATGACTGACCCCAACGCCTCCGCTTCTATGCCGTTTCCAGACCTATGGAACGCTGTCATTCCTCAATGGATCTCCGATGACCCACAGCAACCGCAATTTCCTGCGATTACCCAAAGGCAAGGGGCACTACTCGATCAAATTGAGCCGGAAGTTTTAGCTGGTCACTACATGATTTTGAAGACCACGTCCCGGCTGGTCCGCGAGGAAGTAGAGACCAAACTCAACGCCAAAATCTGCGATGTCTTCAGCAAGAAGTTAGGCCAAGACATTCAGCTGTCCATCAACATCATCGAACCTACAGAACCTTCTTCTAAAACAACCACTTCGGCTAATTCCGTACCGAGATCAGAAGCGGGAACTCCCCAGGATTCCGCCGGCCAGGTATCCCGCGCGCAATTAGCCGAGGAGCACGCTCGCAGCTACCAAGCCTCTACCGAGCACATCAACGAAGAGCCGTCGCCCACTCCAGAATCCTGGGGAAAGATGGTCAGCCCAGGGCTTCGGGAACACGATCGTGGATTCCAGCCCCCTAATCCAGCCCAGGCAGCGCCTACTCAGGGGAGTAGACAGGGCTCGAAGGGGGAGAGGTTGGCGTCGAGAAAAGAAAACGACGTACAACCACCTGCGCACAGCAAGCCTGCCCAACCCACCCCGGCTGGTCCCGGCAACGAAGACGAAGTGTTCCTGAACCCCAGCTACACGTTCGAGAATTTCGTGACTGGTTCCTCGAACCAGCTGGCCTATGCGGCGTGCCGCGCCGTGGCAGAATACCCCGGAAATTCCTACAACCCGCTGCTCATCTGGGGTGAATCGGGACTCGGCAAGACCCACCTGCTGCATGCGATCGGACACTACGCACGCGAACTGCGTCCCAACATGCGGATCAAGTACGTCTCCAGTGAAGAGTTGACCAATGACTTCATCAACTCGATTTCCACCGGTGCGCGCGACGATTTCAAGCGGCGCTACCGCAACTTGGACCTGCTGATTGTGGACGATGCTCAGTTCCTGCAGGGCAAAGAGTCCACGCAGGAGGAGTTTTTCCACACCTTCAACGCTCTGTACCAAACCGGTAAGCAAATTGTGCTGAGCTCCGATAGGCCGCCGCGGCAGCTGACCACGCTGGAGGATAGGCTGCGCACGCGCTTCGAATCAGGGCTGATCACGGACGTGCAATCGCCTGATCTGGAAACGCGCATGGCGATTCTGTCCACGAAATCCACGGTGGAGTTGCCGCAGGACGTCAAGGAACTGATTGCCTCGCGCTATGAAAAGTCCATCCGTGAGCTCGAAGGTGCGCTGATTCGCGTGGTGGCATACTGCAACCTCGGCAAGGAACCGCTATCTATGCAGGCGGCCGAGGCGGCGCTGCGGCACATCATGCCTGGTGACGGGGATATTGAGATCACCCCGGAACTGATCATTGAGATTGTCAGCGAGTTTTTCTCTCTGACTCCGGACGAGATCGTGGGTAAAGGCCGCGCACGTCAGGTGGCCAATGCCCGGCAAATCGCCATGTACCTGGGACGCGAACTCACGGATCTATCTCTGCCCAAGCTGGGGCAGGCCTTCGGCGGCCGAGATCACACAACGGTGATGTACTCCGAACGACGAATCCACGACAAGATCCAAGAGGATCACAAGACCTTCAATCAGGTCCAAGAGCTCACGCAAAGAATCAAGGCTCGCGCAAGGAATTAAGAGAATCTCAGCCCCGCAGGGGGTTGGGGAGTGCACTTGTCCACAGTTATCCACAGGTTCCTGGGGACAAGTGGAAAGTTCTGTGGATAAAGTGCGCCCGCTCGACCACTACAGATAGAAGTTATCCACAATTCCACAGTGTTTTCCACATGTGTAATTACAAGAATGTCATTACGGGTGACCCCGCACCGCTGCTGACAGGCTTGAGATTTTGATTCGAACTTGGGGATAACCCATGGTTAAACACGGGAGAAATGGTGAACAAGATGTGTATAACTGCCCCACGCAGATTTTTCTCCACAGCCTGCGGAAGTTATCCACAGTTTCATCCCCACAGTTTCAACAACTAAAAAGTGGCCACGACGTGCCCAAACAGGCACTATCCCACAGTTCACACAGCCCCTATTACTACTTCTAAATCCCTATCTAAAGGGAAAAGAGAAGCAACTTGGGGATGTGAGTTAATCTGGGAGACGTTAAACGTGCCCACCCTGGACTCCACGACAAGGAAGACGAAAGACAGCAATGGAACAACACACCGTGAGTTTCACAGTGCCGAAGGACGACTTCTCTTCAGCACTCGCCTGGGTTGCTCGCTCTTTGCCTTCCAAGCCCACCCAGCCAATTCTGCGTGGCGTAATGATTGAAGCCGACGATGACGGACTTCACCTCTCCGGCTTCGACCGCGAGGTCTCCACTCGCGTGCACATCAACGCGGAAGTCGATGAGCCAGGCAGCATCTTGGTGGCCGGCAAGTTGGTCTCCGACATCGTGGGATCATTGCCAAATAAGCCCATCACCATGCGTTATGAGGATTCCACGGTTACGCTATCCACCGGGTCCTCCCGCTTCGAGCTGCGTCCAATGACCATCGAGGACTACCCCGTTCTGCCGAAGCTTCCAGAAAACACCGGCACGATTGATCCGCACCTGTTTTCTCAAGCCATCTCTCAGGTGGCCGTGGCCGCAGGACGCGATGACACCCTGCCCATGCTCACTGGTGTGCACGTAGAAATTGATGGATCGAATGTGGTTCTGGCCGCCACGGATCGTTTCCGTTTGGCAGTGCGCCAATTCTCGTGGAATCCATCTGATTCTTCGTCGAAGGCAACGTTGTTGGTTCCTGCGCGTACGTTGGCGGACGCCGCACGCTCGCTGGATCCACACAACAACCAGGACATCGCCATTTCCGTGGGATCCGGAGAAAACATCGGCAAGGAGGGCTTGCTGGGCATCGAAATGAACGAGCGTCACATGACCACTCGTTTGCTGGATGCAGAATTCCCCAAGTTCCGTCCCCTGTTGCCACAGAATCACACTGCGCTGGCCAGCGTGGAGATTGATCCTCTGCAGGATGCCATCCGTCGCGTTTCCTTGGTGGCGGACCGCAACGCGCAGATCCAGATGGAATTTTCTGAAGGTAGCGTGACGCTATCGGCCGGCGGCAGCGAAGTGGGTAAGGCAACTGAGCAGTTGCAGTGTGCGTTCACTGGTGAACCATTGACCATCGCCTTCAACCCCGGTTACCTCAAGGACGGTTTGGCAGCGATTGGCTCCCAGCGCGTCGTTTTCGGCTTCACGATGCCTTCCCGCCCCGCCATCCTGATCCCGGAGCCAGCTGAGCTGCCGGAAGCAGATGCCGAGGGAAACTTCCCCACCCCATCCACGGAATTCATTTACCTGCTGATGCCCGTGCGCTTGCCGGGCTAAGCCAACACGGCCTTTCAAGAAAGCACCATGTATGTTCGCGCGCTACACCTCGAAGACTTCCGCTCATGGAAGTCCCTCGATCTGGAGCTTTCTCCAGGTGTAACCGTGTTTTCCGGCCCCAATGGGCACGGGAAAACCAACATCGTGGAGGCGTTGGGCTACCTGGCCCATTTGGGCTCGCACCGGGTCAATAGCGATTCCGCGCTCGTGCGGGAAAATGCCACCGCGTCCATGATTAGTGCCACGGCCGTCAACGGAAGGCGCGAACTCACAGCGCGCATGACGTTGCGTGGCCACGGAGCTAATAAGGCGCACATCAATCGCACCACCTTGGCCACCACCCGCGAGCTGTTGGGCATCGTGCGCACCACGCTGTTTTCCCCAGAGGACCTCGCGCTCGTGCGCGGTGAGCCGGAGCAGCGACGCCAATTCCTCGACACCATCATGATCGCCCGCTATCCGCGGCTGGGCGCCGTTAAGGCGGATTATGACAAGGCCCTCAAGCAGCGCAATGCTCTGCTGCGGTCGCACGCGATGCGTTCAGCGCTGGGTGGCACGCTTTCAGAGGAGGAAGAAGCGGCCCTGACCACCCTCGATGTGTGGGATGCTCAGTTGGCGGCGCTGGGTGGGCAGATCATGTCCGCCCGCATTCAGATCGTCCATGATCTGGCTCCGCACCTGGCGCAGACCTATCAGCGCCTGGCCCCCGAGTCGCGTCCGGCGCACGTGTCTTACACCTCCACCATCGATGGCCCGCTGGCTAAAGTGGGTGTTCATCTGGGTCAGTCGGTGCCGGGAGAGCCCACCGCTTTGCTCACTCCGGAGGTCGCCGAGGCAACCCTTCTGCATGGGTTCGCAGACAAGCGTTCGCAAGAAATTGATCGCGGCACGACCTTATTGGGCCCGCACCGCGATGACGTGATTTTGATGCTCGGCACGCAACCGGCCAAGGGTTTCGCCTCCCACGGGGAGTCATGGTCCGTTGCATTGTCCCTGCGTCTAGGTGCTTTTTTCATGCAGCGTGGCGATGGCACTGAGCCCGTAGTCATCCTCGATGATGTGTTTGCGGAGCTCGATTCTTCCCGACGCCAAGCTCTTGTCTCCCTGATCTCCGATGCCGAGCAAGTACTCATCACGGCCGCGGTGGAGCACGATATCCCGGAAGCGCTGAAGCAGGATGCCACGATAGTGTCTGTCTTAGCGCGAGATACGCCCGACGGGCGTATCTCGGAATTGACTCTCAAGGCAGGTGTAGACGATGAGTGAACAGGATGACTTTCGTTCTGCCGAGCGGCCTGAGAACTCCGCGGAAAACAACGCGGATCACAACCTGGACCCTATCGCCCAGGCTCTCGAGGGATTGAGAAAAGTGGGAGGAAAGCCGGGAGCGGCTTTGCCCAGGGTGGCATCGAAAAAAAGAATGAGCGACACACGAGGACGTGGATCACGCGTGTTTAAGCGACCCACTGGACTCGACGGGCGAGCGGACCGCAGCTACCGAAACCCGAAGTCTTTGCACGATCTGATCAAACCCACCATCGGGCGTTTTGGCTGGGCAGAGGACTTTGCCGTGGGATCGGTGATGAATAACTGGGAAGAAATCGTGGGTCCCACGGTGGCGGAGAAGACGCGGCCGGTGGCTTTTGATAAGCGCAAGCGCGAACTGTCTATCGAGTGCGATTCCACGCCGTGGGCCAGCAACCTGCGATTTATGAAGCCGCAGATTCTGCAGGCAATCGAGCGGCTAGCAGGTGAGGATATTGTTCGAGATTTGGAGATTCGTGGGCCAGATCTGGGTCCGAAACGCAAGGGTCGCTACAAAGTCCAAGGTCGAGGGCCACGCGATGATTACGGATGAGATATCCACAGAAGCTGTATCGCTACGTGAATTTGGGGTGCTAACAAGCTAGGATGGTGAGGTTAATGTCCACTGTTTAAGGAGCTTGACCCACCGTGGCAGAATCAAATGCAGCTGAATCCAACGCAGCAGAGTCCTCCGCGGCTCAGCCAGCCGTAAAGAACAATTACGGCGCGGATTCCATCACCATCCTCGAGGGATTGGAAGCTGTCCGTAAGCGCCCCGGCATGTACATCGGTTCCACCGGTGAGCGCGGCCTGCACCACCTGGTGTGGGAAGTTGTGGACAACTCCGTGGATGAGGCCATGGCAGGATACGCCACCACCGTGGGCGTGACCTTGCTGGCTGACGGTGGCGTGGAAGTCACCGATGATGGCCGTGGTATTCCCGTGGAGATGCACCCCACGGGTGCGCCAACCGTCCAGGTGGTTATGACCCAGCTGCACGCCGGCGGCAAGTTCGATTCCGATTCCTATGCGGTCTCCGGTGGTCTGCACGGTGTGGGTATTTCCGTGGTGAACGCGCTGTCCACGCGCATGGAAACGGAGATTAAGCGCGACGGTTACCTGTGGCGCCAGAACTTCGAATACGCCGTTCCCGCTGAGCTGGAGCAGGTGAAGAAGGCCCGCGGCACCGGCACCAAGCAGCGTTTCTGGCCAGATGCAGAGATCTTCGAAACCACGGATTTTAACTTCGACACCGTGGCAAAGCGTCTCCAGGAGATGGCGTTCCTGAACAAGGGATTGACCATCGTCCTGACCGATGAGCGTCCCCAGGCTGAGCCGGAGAAGGACGAGCTGGCCGAGGCCACCGAGGATGCTGAAGCACCAAAGTCTGCGGAAGAGAAGAAGGCGGAAGAGGCCAAGAAAAAGGGCCCACGCACCCGCACCTTCCATTACCCAGAAGGTCTCAAGGACTATGTAGACCACATCAACCGCAAGCGCACCCCAGTCCACCCCAGCGTGATCTCCTTTGAAGCCAAAGGCAAGGATCACGAGGTGGAGGTGGCCATGCAGTGGAACAACGGCTACTCCCAGTCCGTGCACACCTTCGCGAACACCATCAACACCTTTGAAGGTGGCACGCACGAGGAAGGCTTCCGCGCCGCGCTGACTTCCTTGATGAACCGCTACGCACGCGATCACAAGTTGCTCAAGGAAAAAGAGTCCAACCTGACCGGCGATGACGTCCGCGAAGGCCTGGCTGCCGTGGTTTCCGTGCGCGTGGGTGATCCTCAGTTCGAGGGTCAGACCAAGACCAAGCTCGGCAACACTGAGATCAAGGGATTTGTGCAAAAGGCCGTCAACGAGCACCTGACGGATTGGCTGGATGCCAACCCTGCTGAGGCCAAGGCCATCATCAATAAGGCCGTGGCTTCTGCACAGGCTCGCGATGCTGCTCGCAAGGCCCGCGATCTGGTTCGCCGCAAGTCTGCTTCCGATATGGGTGGACTGCCTGGCAAGCTTGCCGATTGCCGCTCCAAGGATCCGAAGCTCTCTGAGCTCTACATCGTGGAGGGTGACTCCGCAGGCGGTTCTGCGAAGTCCGGCCGCGATTCCATGTACCAGGCCATTTTGCCCCTGCGTGGCAAGATCCTGAATGTGGAAAAGGCTCGCATGGACAAGGTGTTGAAGAACAACGAGGTCCAGGCCATTATTACGGCACTGGGCACCGGCATTCACGAAGAGTTCGATATCGCCAAGTTGCGCTATCACAAGATCGTGCTGATGGCCGATGCCGATGTGGACGGCCAGCACATCGCAACGCTGCTGCTCACGCTGCTCTTCCGCTTCATGCGTCCACTGGTGGAGCAGGGATACGTCTACCTGGCTCAGCCACCTCTGTACAAGCTGAAGTGGGGCAAGGGTGAGCCCGGATTCGCGTTCTCCGACCGCGAGCGCGATGCGCAGCTGGAAGAGGGTCTGGCCGCCGGCCGCAAGATCAACAAGGATGACGGCATTCAGCGCTACAAGGGTCTGGGCGAGATGAACGCCAAGGAGCTGTGGGAAACCACGATGGATCCCACCACCCGTACTTTGCGCCGCGTTACCTTGGAAGATGCCGCGGCAGCCGACGAGCTGTTCAGCATCCTCATGGGCGATGACGTGGTTGCTCGCCGCAGCTTCATCACCCAGAACGCCCGCGACGTCCGCTTCCTGGACGTCTAAGCCTGCCGTGTCTACTTCCAAGTCTGCCGCGAAGGACGTCCGCACCAAGGACATTCGTATGCCCGATGGGTCCACGAGTTCGGTTCGTTTATTCGACGCCAACTCTGAGACTTCGGCTTCTCCTCACAAGCCGTTAATTGTCATCTGGCCGGGCTTCGGCATGGGCGCGCGGTACTACGATCCGATCGCCTTGGAGCTGGCCGCGCGTGGCTATCCCACGGCCACGGGTGAGTTGCGGGGTCAGGGATCGTCGACCGCGGTGGCGTCGAGAAAAAAGACATGGGGATACCACGACCTGGCCTCTCAGGACTACCCGACCACCGTGCGGGCGGCGAAGAAGGAGCTAGGCCTAGCAGAGGATCACCCGACGCTGCTGCTGTGCCACTCGATGGGTGGGCAGATCGCCTCGCTGTTCTTGGCGCGGCCGGAGGCAGAAATGCTGAACGTGCAGGGCATGATCGGTGTGGGCGCGGGAACTCCGTACTACAAGAGTTTTAGTGGTGATTCGAAGCGTCGGTTGCTGTTTGGTGCTCCGGTGATGGGTATCGGCAGCTTGCTGATTGGCTACTGGCCTGGCGGCAAGCTGGACATCGCGGGTTACGGGCGCCAAGCTCGAGCACACACGTGGGAGTGGTTCCGGTTCGGTCGTACCAACACACTGCGCAAACTGCGTGGTCAGGACCGTAATTACATGGATGCGTTGGCGCAGGTAGACAGTAATGTGATGCTGACTCGGTTCACCAACGATGACGATTGCCCGCGGCAATCCGCGCAAAATCTTGTGGACTTGATGCCGTGTGCGAACACTTCTGTGGTGGAGCTGAAGGGCGGCCTAGGCCACAATCGGTGGGCGCGGCAACCCCACATTGTGGTGGACAAGCTGGAAGAATTTGTGGATGAGGCCAAAATTTCTGTGCGATGATTGGCACATGAATTCTCAACTTCTGCGTAAAGCAGTGGCGGTAGTGGCAGCAACGAGCCTGTTCGGCTTGGTAGCCTGCTCCAATTCTGGAGATTCCGCCGATCCAGCCCAGTCAGCAGCATCTGGTTCCACCAGTGGGGACTTGGGGGAGTCCAGCGCTGGGGACAGTTCTGCGGCAAATTCCACCGAGAGTTCTGGTAGCTCGGATGCTTCGGAAAGCGAACAGGCACAGTCCGAAAGCGTGTTTGATGTCAGCTTGGGAGACTGCCTGATGCTAGGGGACGCGCCCTCCGGCGAGGTTAAAGATCTGAACCGCATTGATTGCGATAAGCCACACAATGCGGAGATCTATGCGCAGAAAGATATGGCGGACGGAACCTTCCCCGGCACTGAGGCTGCAGCGAAAGAAGCTAAGACATACTGCGCGCAGGAGTTTGGTCCATTCGTGGGAATCCCCGGATCCGATTCCAAATTAGAAGGCCAATTTATTCACCCCACTCAGGAGAGCTGGGATCAGGAATCTGACCGTCGCATCCAGTGCGTGGTCACCGATCCGGCAGGCGGGGTTACTGGTTCCATGAAGGATGCAAAACGATAGGCCCAAAACCCGCTCTGACATGGGAGATTTAAGAGGAGCCATTAACCGGGAATAGCACTATTACGTGCTAGAATTGGTCGGTCTGTCCCAAGTAGAAAGGAACGCTCTCACGTGAGCGACGATACTAACGGCGGAGATTCCCTCTTCGACAAGATCGAGCCAATTGATCTCCAAGAAGAGATGCAGTCCAGCTACATTGATTACGCCATGAGCGTCATTGTCGGCCGCGCCCTTCCTGAGGTGCGTGACGGACTGAAGCCCGTACACCGCCGCATCCTTTACGCGATGTACGACAACGGCTACCGCCCCGAGCGCAGCTATGTGAAGTCCGCGAAGCCGGTTGCGGACACGATGGGTAACTTCCACCCGCACGGCGACTCGGCGATTTACGACACGCTGGTCCGCATGGCGCAGCCGTGGTCGATGCGATACCCGATGGTTGACGGCCAGGGTAACTTCGGTTCCCGCGGTAGCGATGGCGCTGCGGCCATGCGTTACACCGAGTGCCGGATGACCCCACTGGCGATGGAGATGGTGCGCGATATTCGCGAAAATACCGTTGTCTTCCAGCCAAATTACGATGGCAAGACTCAGGAGCCAACGGTTCTGCCGTCCCGCGTTCCCAACCTGTTGATGAACGGCTCCGGCGGTATCGCTGTGGGTATGGCTACCAACATTCCTCCGCACAACTTGAACGAGTTGGCCGAGGCCATCTACTGGATGCTGGACAACCACGATGCAGAAGAGGCCGAGGCTCTCGAAGCCTGCATGGCTCGCGTCAAGGGTCCGGATTTCCCAACCGCTGGTCTGATTGTTGGCGATAAAGGCATCGATGATGCCTACCGCACCGGCCGTGGTTCCGTCCGTATGCGCGGTGTGACCAGCATCGAGGAAGAAGGCAGCCGCCAGACCATCGTCATCACGGAGCTTCCGTACCAGGTCAATCCGGATAACTTGGTCTACAACATTGCGGAGCAGGTGCGCGACGGCAAGCTCGCAGGCATCTCGAAGATCGACGATGAGTCCTCCGACCGCGTCGGCATGCGCATCGTGGTTACGCTCAAGCGCGATGCGATCCCTCGCGTGGTGCTGAACAATCTGTACAAGCACTCCCAGCTGCAGACCAGCTTCGGCGTGAACATGCTCTCCATCGTCGATGGCGTGCCTCGCACCCTGCGCTTGGATCAGATGATCCGCCTGTACGTGGATCACCAGATCGACGTTATCGTTCGCCGTACCCAGTACCGTTTGGACGAGGCTGAAAAACGCGCCCACATCTTGCGCGGCTTGGTCAAGGCACTGGACATGTTGGACGAGGTCATCGCCCTGATTCGTCGGTCCGCGACCGTCGATGTGGCACGCGAAGGCCTGATGGATCTGTTGGATATCGATGAGATTCAAGCCGATGCCATCCTGGCCATGCAGTTGCGCCGTCTGGCCGCTCTTGAGCGCCAGAAGATCATGGATGAGCTGCAAGAAATCGAAGAGACCATCGCGGATTTGAAGGACATCTTGGCCTCCGAGGAGCGCCAGCGCACCATAGTTCACGATGAGCTCAAGGAGATTGTGGACAAGTACGGCGATGAGCGGCGCACGCAGATCATCGCTGCAGCTGGCGAGGTATCTGAGGAAGATCTGATCGCACGCGAGAACGTGGTGATCACCATTACCTCAACGGGTTATGCCAAGCGCACCAAGGTGGATAGCTACCGCAGCCAGCGCCGTGGTGGCAAGGGTGTGCGCGGTGCAGAGCTGAAACAAGACGATGTGGTGCGCCACTTCTTCGTCTGTTCCACGCATGACACGGTGCTGTTCTTCACCAACTTTGGTCGTGTTTACCGCTTGCGTGCCTTCGAATTGCCAGAAGCATCGCGTACTGCGCGCGGTCAACACGTAGCGAACCTGCTGGAGTTCCAGCCGGGCGAGCAGATCGCTCAGGTCATCCAGATTCAGAGCTACGAAGACGCTCCGTACCTGGTGCTGGCAACTGCACACGGACGTGTGAAGAAGTCCCGTCTGACGGATTACGATTCCCCACGCTCCGGCGGTTTGATCGCCATCAACCTGAACGAGGACGACCGCCTGGTTGGTGCCCAGCTGTGCACTGACGAGGACGACCTCCTGCTGGTCTCTGAAGAGGGACAGGCCATGCGCTTTACTGCCGATGACGAAACGCTGCGCCCAATGGGCCGCGCCACCGCCGGTGTGAAGGGCATGCGTTTCCGCGGCGAGGATCAACTGCTGGCGCTGACTGTTGTTCGCGAAGGATCCCAGTTGTTCGTGGCTACTTCCGGTGGTTACGGCAAGCGCACGCCAATGGATGAATACCCAGCTAAGGGCCGTGGTGGCCTGGGCGTAGTGACGTTTAAGTACGATCCAAAGCGCGGCAAGCTCATCGGCGCATTGTGTGTCTCTAACGATGACGAGATCCTGGCCATGACGTCTGCGGGTGGCGTGATTCGCACCGAAGTCAGGCAGATCCGAAGCACCTCTCGAGCAACGATGGGCGTGCGCCTGGTTGATCTGGGCAAGGATGTGGAACTGCTGGCTGTGGACCGCAACATCGAAGAAGAAGTTGAGGAACACGCTGAGGCAAAGGCGCAGGAGAAGGAGAAGTAGCCCATGACTTTCCACAGCCCCGGTCCGGACGGCAAAGATAAGGAAAGCTCTAACCCGTACAAGGATGGAGAGGTCTCTAAGGAAGCTGGGGCGAAGGAAGTGAAGGCTGCGAAGCCGGAAGCTGGTGCCAACCCAAAGAAGGCTGCCGCTCCGAAGGCTGCGAAGAGTTCGAAGGAGACTTCGAGTAGTGCCGCTGCCGCCTCTGCCGGCGAGAAAAAGTTGCCTGTAATGAACAATCAGGAGACTGTGGCGGCCAAGGCAGATGTCTCAGCCGAGAAACCTGGTGTCCCAACTAAGAAGCCCGGTGTGATGGAGACCTTGCGGGAGTCAGCTCGAGTCACAGACCCGGAGGAGCGCACCCTTGCATATATCAACCCGCTCAGCGCGTTGAAACTGGGCGCGTCGGTGAACGTGTGCCTGTTGGTGATCGTACTGGTGGCATCCGCCGTGATCTACGCGTTGTTGGGGATCGCAGGCGTGTGGGACAACCTGAATTCTCTTCTCGGGGATCTCACGGGTATGGGATCGTTTGGCAGCGCAGAGTACTTCGGCATCGTGTTGACGGTGGGCATCATTGAAGTGATCATTTTCAGCTTGCTGGCGCCCGTTTTGGCAGTGGTGTACAACCTGTCTGCGAAGCTTGTGGGCGGGCTGCGCATCACCGTGAGCAAGCGCAGCGAATAGCCTTTTGACCAGCCGATTTGGTAAACACCTCAAGGCTGGGTAGAGTACTTTCTTGTTCGAAGGGCCTATAGCTCAGGCGGTTAGAGCGCTTCGCTGATAACGAAGAGGTCACAGGTTCAAGTCCTGTTAGGCCCACCATTCGAACACTTCGAATGAAGATTCGGGGCATTAGCTCAATTGGTAGAGCACCTGCTTTGCAAGCAGGAGGTCAGGAGTTCGATTCTCCTATGCTCCACAGCATCAAAGTGGCGAGGAACAGAAAAAGTTCCTCGCCACTTTTTCACTTGGCCCCGCAAGGCAGCGGGGTGGAGAAATGGCTTCGGGGAAGCAGCCACCACACCCATGACAAACGTCATGCTCAAGTCGTGACGGATTACGTCCGCCACACCGCGTGCGCCGGGCGAAGCTGTAAAGCACGAATCCAGCTGCATGCACAGTAGATACGGCAACCAAGAGGTTCTGTTCGGCCCAAGCCCCGCGAAGCAGTCGCGAAATGCAAGGTCAGCGTGGTTCTGCACACTGGTGGGCTGCTACCGGACCTTTCCGTCAAGGATACGATCCGCATGATCGCCCCCACCTTCCCCAAGCCCCGCGATGTGGACGAAGTGACAACGGAAACCAACCTTACGCATCTCGCCAAGCAGGCCGTCAAGCGTTGTTCGGGCGGCGAGAAGCAGCGAGTCCGTCAGGCGCTGGCGATCCTCGGCTCACCTGACCTGCTGATTCTGGACGAACCCACCGCTGGCATGGACCCGAACGCCAGATGAGCACGTGGGCAAGCGGGGAAGACCTGCCTGCTGGGGTCACCGAAGTAATTCAAGATGGTGACCGCCTCACGTTCACGGTGCTGAACCTGAAAAGACATCTGCCTAATATCTCCAACCTCGTGTTTTCTATGTTTTCGCCCCTCCTGTTCTTTCTCTTGTTCGGGTCGCTACAGGATTAGGGGGCGGAGATGATGAAGCACGGCAACGTCACTGCTTACGCGATGGTGGGCATGGCCGTCTACGGCGGCATTACCGCAGCGGTATCCACGGTGGGAACCACTGTGGTGGAGCAGACCACAGGATGGGGGAGGCAGCTGGCGCTAACCCCGATGACTGGTTCCCAATTGCTGACTAGGTAATGCGTGGTCATCTTGTTCCGCGCAATGTTCCCCGTCGCGGCGGTGTCTCTGCTGGTCATCTTTCTGGAGTTTCAGGATGATCCACTCTTTGCCACCTACATGCTGCTGGTGGCCAGTTCCTCTGCCGTGATCGTGCCTTTAGCCTTGGCAGTTGATTTTGGTGATGAGCGAAAGCGCGACGAACAGAACCTCTTCGTTCTCCAGGAGCGTGAACGATTAGCGCGAGACGTTCAAGATCTCCTGGGACACTCGCTGACCGTGATTAACCTCAAGGCAGAGCTACGCGGGCGGTCGTGGATAACGACCCTAAAGTGGCTCGCGCAGAGTTGGAAGAGATCGTGCATCTTTTCCGCACCGCCTTGGCAAAGGTGCGCTCCACAGTTACTCGTATCGAAAGGCCAGACTTTGCTGGAGAGGTTTCTGCAGCTCAGCGGGCGATGGAAACCGCTGGGATACAAGCAGACCTGCCCAACCCAGACTCTGCCCAACACATCAGCGGCGTGAATGCGCAGCTATATTCTTGGGTATTGCGGGAGGCCGTGACGAATACTGTTCGGCACGCTGAAGCGAGCTCATGCCGCGTTATCGTTACTGCAGATCAGTGCAAGGGTGGTCTCCGCGGCTTCCAGCGACGTGCTGAAGAAGCGTGCCCCGCGGGTGCGCTCGTCGATTGTCACCACATTTGGCAAGCCCGGTTATGTGCGCAGAGCCCTGCAGGAAGGTGACAGCGGGTTCATCGTCAAAGACACCCCGCCGGCGCAGCTGGCCGAAGCTATTAGACGGGTGGCGTCCGGACTGAGAGTGGTGGATCCCACGCTCGCTGAGGATTCATTGTTCACCCCAGCCAATCCTTTGACCGAGCGAGAAACCGAGGTGTGTCAGGTGGCACGACATGGTGGGAGCATCAGCGAAATAGCAAATGAACTGCACTTATCTTCAGGAACAGTGAGAAATCACATGTTATCTCTGATTCCAAAGACGGGGACAGGCAATCGTCACGCTGCCGTGCGGGCCGCCGAAGATAATGGGTGGCTCTAAGCCACCACAGTCTCTACGTCCGCAGTCTCAGCGTTGTTCGTCGCTCCGCCACGCCCTGCTTCGTCGAGTACAGCATCGCCACGGGCAGCGACGCTCTCACGCTGATCGCAGACCACGCCGTAGCCCATGTCCCACTCCAGCATGGACTGAGCCAGATCTTGCTCGCCCACGAACAGAGCCGTCGCCCAAATGTCAGCCCAGGTAATCGACGGGCCGAACACGGAGATTGCCCCTTCGTGCTGGCTAACCTCCTGCTGGGCTGCATCGCTGAGATCTCCGAAGTCATAGGTGCGGGAGTCCACAGGCGTTGGCCGGTACAGGTGGTTGCCCCGCGCGTAGGTGCCCGTGGTAGCCACCGCTCCCTCGTATAGCGTGACCGTCCCTAACAGGGAATTCGGATCCTCGGCGCTTTCAATACCTACGGTCCACGGCCAGTGTTCATTCGCTCCGCCCACCAACACATCGCCGCCACCGTTCAGGCACCAAGTCAACCCGTCAGCCTTCAGTGGTTTGAGGTGCTCGCTGGCCACCTCCATGGCCAAGCCCTTGACCAAGCCCGTGGGATCAAAGACCAGATCCGACCCTTCAGTCACAAACGCTTCGAAGTATCCCCGGGTCACCTCCTTGGCCTGTTGTGCCAGCTCAAAACAGGTAGCGACACGAGAATCCAGCTGGGACATGTCCTCGCCGCGGGCTAAGCGGTTAATGTCTGAATCTTGCTTCCATCGGGAGAAGATGGCGTCGAACTCCCGAAGAGTGCTCCACACGGACTCGGAGGCATCCACGAGACGCTGCTCGAGACCGGCCCGCCAATTCTTTTCACTAATCAGTCCGTAATTGGAGGTTGCTCGACGAGCCGGGCGGATGTGCAGGGAAAACGGAAGGCCCATAATCTGTTCAACGGCGACAAAGGGCTGCATGGTGTGGTTCATGATGAAAATCTTTTCTAGAAAATCCAAAGAGAGGGTTTACAATCCGGCCTGGCTTCGTGCGGAGGATGACCTATGTACTCAACATGGCGCGAGACGGTAGGGAAGGGGATTCATAAAGATCATTTCAACCCGCAAACCTGAGATAAAGCTGAGAATGAGTGGTGATCGTATCCTCATTTTCAGTGGAGTTTTCAGGCAGCAATCCTCTGAGATTTATGCGGTATGACCGGCGAAATTCTTGGAAAAGACGGGTAAAAATGAGGCAGCGACCGCGGAACGGAATCTGTGAGCAGGCGGCGGTGTCTTGGGTTGCGGTAAATTGATTGGCATGTCTCTCATTGAGCTTCGCGATGTACGAAAGATATATTCAGCTAAGAAAGGCGAGGTCAGAGCGCTAGACGGTCTGAACCTTAGCGTCGAAGAAGGCACCGTTCGTGGACTACTCGGCCCCAACGGTGCGGGAAAAACTACCACAGTGAAGGTGCTGACCACCCTCATCAAGCCCACCTCGGGGCAGGCCACCGTTGCGGGTCTAGACGTGATGAAGCAGCCGGATGACGTGCGCAAGATCATCGGCGCGTCGGGGCAGTACGCCACGATCGACGAGGAGCTCACCGCCCGCGAGAACCTGATTCTCATCGGCCGCTTGTTCCACCTCGGGGACAAGCGCGCCAAGGCGCGGGCGGACGAGCTGCTGGAGATTTTCACCTTGGAAAAGGCCGCGAACCGGCCAATCAAAGGCTTTTCTGGTGGCATGCGCCGGCGTGCTGACCTGGCTGCGTCGCTGGTCAATGACCCGAAGATCCTCTTCCTAGATGAGCCAACCACCGGCCTAGATCCGGCCGCCCGCTTGGCTTTGTGGGACGTGATTCGCGATCGAGTCAGCCGCGGCACCACCTTGCTGCTGACCACCCAGTACCTCGAGGAAGCCGATGCGCTGGCCGATGAGATTAGCGTGGTGGACCACGGAAAGGTCATCGCAGAAGGCACCGCCGACGAGCTGAAGACTCGCGTGGGTGGGCAGCGCGTGTACGTCACCGTTGTGGACAACGACGAGGTGGAGATTGCCCGACGCCTGGTAGCTGGCGTGGCCAACAGCGAGGACGCAGTGTCCGTACAGGACCGTACCGTGGCCGCGCAGGTGCACGACGGCACCTCGGCGCTGCAACTGCTGCTGGCAGGAGTAAAAGACAACGACATCGCAGTACACGATGCAGGCTTGGCACGCCCCAGCCTGGATGACGTGTTCCTGCAGCTCACGGGTGGAAAGGCCGGTGAAGGACAATGAGTCAATGGCTAAATGACGTGCGCGCGGTCACCACGCGCAACATCATCCGCGCTAAGCGGACCCCCGATGTCATCGTGTTTGCAGTGCTGCAGCCCATCATGTTCGTGGTGCTGTTCAGCCAGGTATTCGGCGGTGCCATCAACGTGCCGGGTACGGATTACACGAACTTCCTGATGGCGGGCATTTTCGCGCAGACGGCCATCTTCGGCGCGACCTTCAGTGGCATGTTCATGGTGCAGGACAAGAAGGACGGCCTGATCGACCGCTTCCGCACGCTGCCCATGAGCAACTCCGCTGTGGTGTTTGCCCGCACCTTCACGGACCTGCTGCTCAACGCCGTATCGCTGCTGGTCATGGTGCTGACCGGACTGGCCGTGGGATGGCGCCCGGAATCTGGCATCGGGGGATTCCTCGCGGGCTACGGCCTGCTACTGATCTTCAGCTGGTCCTTCTCTTGGGTCCTGGTGTGGCTGGGACTGATGGTGAAGTCCGTGGAGGCGATGAACTCCGCGACATTCATGGTTCTGTTCCCATTGACGTTCCTCTCCAACGCCTTCGTGCCCAGCGACAGCATGCCCAAGGTGCTGCAGGTCTTCGCGGAATGGAACCCTGTGTCTTCGCTGGTGCAGGCCACGCGTCAGCTGTTCGGCAACCTGGGTGATGCACCCGTGCCTGATTCCTGGCCGATGCAGAACCCGCTGATCGCGGTGTTTGGCGGGATCATCGTATTCGTGGTGATCTTCTGCCCACTGGCTATCCGCCGCTACAACCAGTCCTCTTAAGCAGAGCGAGCTGGGGCAGCCTCGGCACGAAAATGCCGAGGTGAGGCCACCAACCACAGCACAACGAACGCGGCAATCATCCACCACATGTAGGCATTGCCCAGCACGTGCCAGAAAATATTCCACTCCTGTTCCACATTTCCGCTGGAGGGCGCGACTGTTCGGGGGGACACCGCGCAACACACAATCCCGCTGATCGCGAGGCCAGCCAGCAGCTTTAGCTGCGCAGGAGTCCACACACCCCCCGGCCGGGAAGCTGGATCACACCTATAAATTCCCAGTACCACCACGAACACCGCCACCCACACAAAGTGGTGATCCCAAGAAACTGGGCTGGCCAGCAGTCCGAAGAACGCGTTGACGCACAAAGCCAGCACCGGCAAGCCCCTGCGGAAAAGGCGGATCATCACCGCGACGGTGGCCACCAGCGCGATGCCCACCAAAAGTAGCCACCAGGCGGTACCGGCGTCTGCAGTGCGCACGCCGAGGCGCCACAGCTCGCCATTGAACGACTGGTTAGAGGAATACCCCAGCCCTCCAATGCGATCGGTCTTCTGGAGAGTGCCAAACCAGTAGCGCATAGAGGCGTCGGGAAGAAAGAGGAACCCAATACCGGTGGCGAACAGGGCAGATACGCCCATGCGAAGGATCGAGGGGACGTCCTTGCGGAGCAAGAACCACAAGCCAAACACCGCTGGAGTGAGCTTGAACGCGGTGGCCAAGCCGGTGAGGATGCCGCGGAAACGAGGCGGCACCACGGTCGCATCCAGCACAATCATCAACACCAAAATCAGGTTGACCTGGCCATAGTTCAACGTGGAAGCCACAGGCCCGAAGAAAATCAGCGCGCCCGTGAGGAAGACCACGAGCCAACGGACAGTCGTGGCGGGCAGGCGACCGAGATTAGTAAGCAGCAGCCAGACGATGCCAGCGATTGCAGCGATGTTGACGATTCCAAAGACCAACGATGCCCCGTGAGCAGTGAAAATAGTCAACGGGACGAACGCCAGCGCGGAGATCGGCGGGTAAGTGAAGGGCAGGAAAATGCCATCGCTGATGAGGAAGGATCCGGAGTACAGGTCCTGGCCGTCCAAAAGTCGCTGTGCGCCCAGGCGGTAGACGTCCGTATCCAGGCGATAACGGATCCCGGTGGACGTGAACAGCGACCACGCCACTGCCACCAGCGCCAACAGAGCGGCTACCCAGCGGAAAACCACGGCGTTGCGGCGATCTCGCGGGATGCTTTGAGGGCTGCTGCCATGCGGGTCAGAGGCATCGCGAGATGTGACAGTGATGCGGCGGAGTTGGTTCATTCAGCGGCTAACTTTTCGATGTTTTTGTAGACGGATCCACTTTATTCCATGCCCCGCCAGCGGGTTGTTTTCTACCCTTAGCCATGGGGTGATCCCTGGCCAGTGAGGCGCTCTATCCAAAGGTCAACGAGTAGATCGTGAGCCCTTTAGAGACCTCGATATCGATAATCTCAGAGCGCGACTTGGAAGCGCGGACGAGGTCGAGCGTGCCGTCGGAAGAAACGTGGTGCACCTCGCGCTTGCCGTCCGGATGGGTGACGGTCACCGTTCCTCTGCCCGATTCCACCAGTTGCACGCGCGCGGCCGTGTAGTTCAGATGCACGACGCCAGGCTTGTCCACCGGCGTGATGGATTGCTCCGCCAGCCGCCATCGACCCTCTAGGGAGAAGCGCCGCACCGCCGTGGTGTGCCTTGTCTGCCTCGACGCTGCGGTGTTGGTCGGTTTTCTTTTACGACGCCAACTCGATTCCCTCCCGCATTATCGCTTTTGGGCCTGGTTTGTCTCCCAAGCCGTGGCGACGGTGCTGAATTTCCTGCTGCATAACTTCTGGGTCTTCCGCGCCGGCAGGCTTTCCAACTAGATCTGCGCGGCGGCGTCCTACCGGAACGGCACCTCGCCAATCGCGCGGCGCAGCTTGCGCGTCCGCAGCCGCTCCGGCGCCTCGGCCAGCGTCTCCATCGCCCGCACCGCACACATCACGTGCGCCTGTTTGGAGTTCGAGTAGAACGCCTGCGCCCCAGCGGGCAGCTTCGGCACGGCGTGAAGTGGCAGGTCAGAGACACTCAGCAACGTTCCATAGGGCACGCGGTACCGGTAACCATTGGCAGCCAACGTGCAGCTTTCCATGTCCACCGCCACCGCCGTGGATCCGCGCAGCCACTTCCACAGATCCTTCTGCGTGTGCCATTCCCAGTTCCTATCGTCGGTGGAAATCACCGTGCCGGTACGCATGAGCTGCTGGTCATCGCCATAAATCTCATCCACACTCGCCTCCAGCGCACGCTGAACCTCCGGCACCGCGGGGATCGGGACGGCCGAGGGAATGTAGCGTTCCAAGATGTGATCGTGACGCTGGTAGGCATTGCCCAGAATCAGATCGCCGATCCGCATGCGCGCGTCCAGGCCCGCGCAGTGGCCAATCATGATCCACGCCTCCGGCCGCAGCGCCGCCAGCGAATCCGTGATGGTCTTCGCGTTCGCTGGGCCCACGCCAATGTTGATCATGGTGATGCCGCTGCCATCATCGGCCACCAGGTCGTAGCGCGGCATTTGGAATTCGGATTCGAGGTTGAGTGTGGCGTCGTCGGCAACAATCTTTAGGGCCTGCGACCTGGTGATTTTCCGACCATCCGGCATGTGCAACGACGTATACCGGGACCCCTCGCGGGCGATCTGCTGCACGCTGAAATTCACGAATTCGCTGGTGTGCATCGCATAGTTGGTGAACAGGATGAACTTCTGCACGCTGGCGGCGCTGATGCCGGTGTAGTGACGAATGCGCTGGCAGGCGATGTCGAAACGCTCGGGACCGAAGTGGAACAGCGGCTTTTCGGCGGCGTGGAAAACGTCCCAGTGGCCGTCGATGATCGCGTCATCAACATCGTCGAGGGAGGGCCGCGGGATGATGTCGCTGACGTCGCCGGCGCGCCGGGCTTCGTTGATTCCTTCAATGCCGTCGATGTACTCCGGCGGGATTTTTTTATCCGACGCCAACACCGTCACCTCGCACTTATAGTTCGAGGTCAGGCGGGTGAGCTGTTCCGTGAGATAGCTGCGGATGATGCTGGGGTGAGAGATGACGGCGGAATAAGTGCCACCTTCGTTCACGTATCCGAAAGGCTCCGAACGATCGATGGGCTGCCATTTCTGCACGTCAACGATGAGTTTGGGGTAGCGAACGGCATCATATGCGGCATAATTGCCGGTCTCGAGGGCAGTTCTGGCGACGCTGCAGGAGCGCTCGTAGATGTCCACGAGTTGCTGGACGGCGGCATCGACGATGTGGCGATCGGAATGGGACATGGAGTTGCCCTTTCGCGAGGTTGGAAACGGTGGTGCGTGAAGTGTGTTGTTCAGCCTAGCTGCGGGTTCGGTACTGTGCTGATGACGAGTATTTCTGTTGCTTTATTCAAGGGGAGCATTCCATGGGCTTTGCCGCGGGCATTGATGCGAGCAGTTTCGCGCTGGCTTTTGGACTGACGCTGTTTGCCGGTTTGGCCACGGGCATCGGCGGGCTGATTTCTGTGCTTCAGCGCTCGACGACCACACGCTTCCTCGCGACCTCGCTGGGTTTTTCTGCGGGCGTGATGCTCTATGTTTCGATGATGGAGCTGCTGCCACAGGGCATTGACCACTTGCGGCAGGACATGGGGGAGCGCCCTGCAAACTGGCTGGCAGTGGGGGCTTTCTTCGTGGGCATTGCGGTGATCGGTGTGATTGACCGGTTAGTGCCCGAGGAGGTCAATCCGCACGAGCCGGAGGGTGCTGCGGGGAAGAAGAGCGGTGCGCGGGGATCCGCGATGATGAAAACCGGTGTGATGACTGCGATGGCCATCAGTATTCACAATTTCCCGGAGGGTTTTGCGACGTTTGTCTCTGGGTTGGAGGATCTGACTATTGCGCTTCCGGTGGCGGTGGCGATTGCGATCCACAACATTCCGGAAGGCATTGCGATCGGTGTGCCAGTGCGCGAAGCCACGGGTGATCGGCGCAAGGCTTTCTGGTGGGCGACACTATCCGGGCTGGCCGAGCCTCTGGGCGCGCTGGTGGGCTTCCTGCTGCTGATGCCACTAATGGGGCCGCTGGCTCTGGGGATTATTTTTCCAGTGGTGGCGGGAATCATGGTCTTCATCAGCCTGGATGAGCTGCTGCCCGCGGCTATTTCTACGGGCAAGCACCATGCTGCAATCTATGGGCTGATCGCGGGCATGGCTGTGATGGCACTGTCTCTACTGCTATTTATTTAGCGGTTGGGGTTGGCTGCGTGAGGATTTGTAGGTAGGCGTTTATTCACAAGATTTCGCGGATTGTGGATTCATTGTGAGATTAGGGCGCATCTAATTGCATCGATGTGGCTTCGTCTGAATAAAGCGTGGAGCTTTGTGAAATAGCTATTCGGTTACAGGTCCGCATGGCACGGCTGTCCCCGTCGATGATGAAAACGTCGATGAGCTCGGTAGGCGTGGAAGACTGAGTGACCTCATGCCCAGCGACTTCGAGCAATTGGGCAAGACCTGCCCGCAGCCATCGCCACCGATCAACCTGATGATGAAGGAATTCGACGGTGTCAGCGTTGACAGCACGGCAATGTTGTTTCTGTTCTTGACCCCTGTTTTTGCGCCACCGCTCATCGCGGCGCTGGGATCGTTGTGCGTCTTGGCGCCGAGATTGCGGAGCGACAGTATTGTGCTCCGGCGATCAGGTGGGTCGGTTGCACAACGGTATGCGTTGTTGGTTTGGGAAGCCGTTGTGGTCTCGTCGACGTCAGGCTTGCTCACCTTGGCAATTGTGTTGTTCGGAGTGCTCAGCACCAATCATGTGCTACGTGGCGATGTCCTCTATCCAGGTTGGGTTTCAAGCATCTTGTGGGGACCATTCATAGGAATTATCGGTGTCATGGTCCTGGCAATGTTGGCGATCAAGTTCGCAATAGTCACTACACACCGACAAGTGCGCCAACCGCCAAGGAATAGTCGTACAGTCAGGATGGTTGAAAGTTTCAAGCAACTAGAAGGAGACCTCTGTTATGTCTAGCTCGTCAGTTAGTACACGTTTGAAGAAGGCGCAGAAACGGTACCTGGGTAAGGCACCTAAACCCACCACAGGTGAAAACGTCGCGCGATATGCACTGGGCGGAATCATGACGTATGCAGGAATTTCGCACTTGACGACGAACCGCCAGGAGTTCCAGGCGCAGGTGCCGGACTGGATGCCGTTGGATGAGGACATCGTGGTGTTGGGCTCTGGCGTGGCAGAGATTGCGCTGGGTGTTGCCCTTGCCGCACTACCTGAACAGCGACGCCCAGTCGGCGTAGCTCTCGCAGCCTTCTATGCAGCTATTTTCCCAGGTAACATCGGCCAGTACGCCGAGCGCAAGGATGGCTTTGGTTTAGACACTGACGGCAAGCGACTGGCCCGCCTGTTCGGCCAGCCGGCACTCATCGCTGCTGCTCTGAAGGCTGCGGGGTTGCCCAAGTAACGTCCGAAAACCTCTTCACCACACTCACCCTCCCCAACGGCCAAGTTCTACCGAATCGCATTGCGAAAGCAGCGATGGAGGAGCACATGTCAGGCACTGGGCAACTACCTGATTCACGCCTGGTCACGTTGTATCGAACCTGGTCGCAGGGTGGTTCCAGGTTGTTGATTACGGGCAACGTCATGGTTCACGACGCAGCCATGACCGGTCCTGGTGGCGTCGTTCTAGACGGTGCTGTTGCAAAGTTGGGGGAGTAGGAAGAGCGACGTGAAATAGTCACAGCCATGGGTATCTTCTCCGGTCGTCATTTCCCCCGTGACATCATTCTGTG
>ERZ501033.8-NODE-8-length-119127-cov-17.736605_pt1 | contig 119127 bp, 113 predicted proteins | sample MGYA00248844_ERZ501033 | MGnify/ENA primary metagenome ERZ501033 (study PRJEB25958, sample SAMN03398539) | human skin metagenome | study: EMG produced TPA metagenomics assembly of the Human Skin Microbiome Metagenome (human skin metagenome) data set.
ACCGGCACCCGCCGACGCGGCACTTGCGAGCCTCTAACAAACCCGGGGCGATTCAAGGTGCCATCATCCTATTCTTTGACCTCATGCAGCGCGCGATAGATGGTTTGCCGCGAGACGTTGAAGGTGCGTGCCACCGATGCGACGCTCTCGCCGCTGTCGACCAACTTCGCGGCCTGCTGCTTCTGTTCCATGCTCAACTTCGGCTTCGGTCCTGCCACTCGGCCTTCAGCCCGGGCATGGGCCACACCTTCACGGGTGCGTTGGACGAGAAGGTCCCGCTCCCACTCGGCCAGGCTCGCCATAACGTTGACTACTACCTTGTCGGCTGGTCGGCTGGTGTCGAGTGCAGGCTCCAGGACGCGGACGTTGATGTCCCTCTCAGCGAGGTCAGCGATGGTGTTGACAGTTTCGGCGAGGTTACGGCCCAGGCGATCGAGACGGGTGACCACCAGGGTGTCATCAGAGCGCATGTAGGCCAATGCGTCGTCGAGACCGGGGCGGTTCCAGTTGGTGCCGGAGATAACGTCCTCGTAAATGCGTTTAGGGTCACAGCCCGCGTTAACGAGCGCTTCACGTTGGGTGTCGAGTGACTGGCCCTGGCGGGCTGTGGAGACGCGGGCATATCCAATAAGCATGTTTACTCACCTGTCAGCTCTTCCTCGGTCACCGTGAGGTCAGCAGGCAGCACGCCATCGATGATGTAGGTGCGCAGGAGCTTGTCCAGCATCGCACGAACCTTGAACTTCGACACTGGTGCGCCAGTGACCTCGGTGAAGTAGGCGGTAGCCAAGTCGAGGTCAATGGATGCCTTGAGGTCATCGAAACGCCCGTACTCGTTGATGGTTGCTGCCGTAACACGGCTGTCGAGTATTCGGCGCAATAGTCCCGTATCCAGCCCCAGTCGCTCATGAAGACGTGCCAGCTGCCGGTCACGCTCGGTGATGCGGTACTCGTTGATGTAGTCCTGCACTGTCTTGCCCGGTTGCAGGGCCACGTCGCCTGCCTGGAGATCATGCAGCCAACGGTTAGCGTAGCGCTGGTCGTCTTGGCTTAGGCGGGCGAAACTATCATGTAGCTGCTCCAGCAGATCATCGAGCATGTGCTCTGCCACGCCGTCCTGGAGTGCCTTGAGGTACTTCTCAAACTTGCTGTTGAGGTACTCGGCATCGATGCGGTCGGTGTCGATGTGCGTGATGTGCACGTCAATATCGAAGGGCGCGTCATCTGCCCCACCGGGTGGGTCAGTTGGATCGCCTCCCTCCTTGCCAAGTTCCTTGTAACGGGTGAGCAATGTGGTGAAGACGTCCTCGGTGAGCGTTACCACGATAGGTTCAGGGAGTGCATCGAAGTAGTAGGTGTCCTTCTCCCAGGTAAAGCCCTGCACCTGTGCTGCCTGGAGTTCGCGGTACATCCGATTGAAGGTCTTGGCGAACTCGCCCTGGTCAGCCTCAGAATCGGGCAGCTTCGAGAAGTCAGTCTGGCCGGTCGCCGGGCCAGTGAACAGGGCTGTAATGATCTCAAAACATTCGTTGATGGCCTTAAGGTGCTCGTCGAGGTGGTCCACGAACAGGCCGAAGGGCTTGTCACCTGAATACAGCTTCACCGCACGGTCGATGTTGTTCTTCATCGTGTGTGGCTTGCGGTAGTAGCGGATGGAACCGAACGGCTTTTCCGGGCCGAAGATGCGGTTGGTGCGTGAAAAGGCCTGGATAATGGACTCGTATTCGATAACCTTGTCCATGTAGAGGGTGCTGAGCCACTTGGAGTCGAAGCCGGTGAGCATCTGGTCCACCACGATGAGTAGGTCGATGTGCTGGCTACGGTCATCGAGGAAGGCCTTGGTGTTGTAGGGTGCCTTGTGGGCCAGGCGCTTGGAAACATCCTTCTTGAACTCATCGTGAGTCGGCATGGTGAAGTGCTGGCCATAGGCGGCGTTGTAGTCGCGGAGAATCTCCAGCAAACCGTCTTCCTTGAACAGCTGACTGTCACCAGTGTTGTCGATATTAGGATCAAACAGCGCCGTGACCTTAATGTGCGGGTACTGCGCCTTGAAGATGCGGTAGTACTCCACTGCTTCAGGGATGCTGGAGGTCGCCAGGATGGCATGGAACATACTGCCCCGACTCAACTGTGCCCAGTGCTCGTTAATGTCGCTGGCAACCGCCTGGCGGTGGTTGTCGTGACGGTACTGAGTGATAGGTAGGTAGTCTTCGATACCCTTGGCGACACGCTTGGTACCACTGTTGGTGTCTGTCCCGTACACCGAGGCCATCGGGACCTGGTCCTTGTCCATAAACTTGTAGTAGACAGCCGCCTTCTTGGGGTCCGCCAGAGCCTCGTCCACGGACGTGGCCTTGGCCTCCTGGAGAGCAACCACAGTGCGCACATCATGCGCCCGGAAGGTTTCCACCATCTCCGGGTCGAAGCCGAGGACGTTACCATCGCGAATACCGTCGGCAATTGAATAGCGGTGCAGCTCGTTGCCAAACAGCGTGGTCGTGGTGGAGTGCTTCTTCTGGTTCTCGTCGTGGATGGGCGTGCCGGTGAATCCAAAGAACAGCGCGTTCGGCAAAGTGCGCTTAATGGTGGCGAGCATGTCACCAAAGGTGGTGCGGTGTGCCTCATCGACGATGAACACCACACGCTTGGAGCGGATGATGTCCAGGTCGGCTTTCTTGACGGAATCAGCATTAACCCTACTCATCTTGTGCAGGGAGGTCACGATGAGGGTGGAGTGCTTGTTCTTGAGCAGCGTTATCAACGTGGCAGCACTGGAGGTATCTTCCACGGCGATGCTGTCGCCACCGTAGCTTTCGTAGTTTTCCAGCGACTGCGTGCCCAGCTCCACACGGTCGAGGAGGAACACTACCTTGTCGGCGTTGTGGGAGTCTGCGATAAGCTGCGCGGTCTTGAAGCTGGTAATCGTCTTGCCAGAGCCGGTGGTGTGCCAGATGTAGCCACCGAGTTGGTCGCCGCTGTCCCAGTCGTGACGGTCCACACGGTCAGCGATACGAGAGGCTGCGTAGTACTGGTAAGAACGCATGGCCAACAGGTTGCCAGAGGCCCGGTCGGCGACAGTGTAGAAACCAATGAGCTGGTGCGCCATCGGAATAGACAGTAGTGCTCGTGCCACATCGTCCCACTGGTTGACTGGCTCGTTGTTGAAGTCCGCCCAATGGAAGAAGTAGTCCGGGTTGAACTTAGCTGACCCTGGGTTGGCGAAGTAGAGTGTTTCCTCCGGGGTCATCGCCACAAAGATTTGCACCAGAGAGAAGATGCCCTGGTAGACACCCTCGTGGGCGTACTTGGCTACCTGGTTGGCGCCTTGCGAGACGGGCACGCCTGAGCGCTTGAGTTCGATGTGGAAGACCGGCATACCGTTGATGAGCAGCATGAGATCGCCGCGTCGTTTCGGCAGCAGCTCATCAGCGGTCTTGAAACGAGGCTGGACGGCAATCTGATAGCGCGACTGGCCACCGGCAATCTCCAGGCGGTCGTAGATTTTCAGGCTGACTTCCACGCCGAAGTTGTGGGCCTGCGGTGCGTCGCGTGTGATGGTGACGGTACGACCGTTGATGAACTCGTTGAGAGCCAGCGGCGTTCGCAGCACGTTGATCTGCTCGATGATTTGCGCCATCTCGCCCTCGGTGAGTGGTACATCCCCGAGCAGGTCACGGCCCCGGTTGTTGGCGTAGAGAATGTTGGCCCAGTTGTCGATGAGCTGTTGTTCCGTCGGGTAGCGCAGTAGCTCATCGCTCCAGCCGTGGCGGGTGAGCAGGTCGATGAGCGCCGCCTCGAACTCAGCCTCGCAGCGAAATGGTGTGGTCATGACAGCTCCTTAGATGAACATCCGTTGCAGCAGCGCCGTCTTGGCTTGCTTGAGGGACGCAATGTACTGAGCCTCGGCGGCAATGAGGGTGTCTAGCTGAGTGAACACTGCGCCGATAGCCTGTTGCTCTTCGAGGGTGGGTGGGATGAAGACTTCGGTTGCACCAAGAATCTTGGTGTTGATCGATGGCATCGTTTGCCCTACTGCCCGGCTGATGATGGATGTACGAACCTGCTCGGTCTCCAATGCTGAATGCAGAAAGGCGGCATCGCAAGAAGCGTCCAATCGAAGCCGAAGCACTCGACCAGAAAAGAGCCATCCTTTTTGGTGCCGAGTTACTCGTGCGTTGATGTCTACAGAGCCGACACGAGAGAACACAATATCGCCTTCATCGAGGAGGTACATCGACAAGCGGGCAGTATCCTGTTTGCTGACCTGCGGGATGCTGTCTCCCGTATCCGGCAACTGCCCTGACTTAAAGTGCTCAGTGGTGACGATGGGAGTACCAACAGCAACATAGTCTTCAGCATGGAGGGTGCTGCCAAACGGACCAGTCTTGATTTCGAATGCATCTAGCCGGACTGGCTTCCACTCACCGCTGAAGCCTTCCAGCCGCAGCTCCGGCACTGTCTGGCCCTCCTGCGGGAACATGCGCTGCATGAGCGCCGTCTTGGCCTGCTGCAGCACCTTGTGCTTGAGCGTGTGCTGGTTGATGGCTGCGTCGAGATTGGTGAAGATGGCACCGATGGCCTGCTGTTCTTCGAGGGTGGGTGGGATTGACAGCTCTGTTTCCAGTAAAGTCCTCGCGGAAATGGAACTCACCTTCGTGCCCTGAACTCGTGGGATTAGGCGATTATGGAAGCTATCGGCATTGAATGCATAGCCAAGAAACGCCTTGCCGAACGAACGCATTGGATGAATTGGAATGGTGTGCAGTCCTGCAACGACCTTTTTGTTCTCAATGTCCTGTAATTCAGTACATTTGCCGACAGTCAGATCCTCCGCAGCGTCTGCAAACACGACATCACCGTCATTCAGGAAGTGGCCGGTTAGATGTTGGAACTGAGTCGCATCCTTAGCAAAAGGCAAGCCATCGGGCGTGGTTACTGCGGTTAGCTTCACGAGAATATCGCCGTAGTGAACATTGGAGACGCCGGTATCGAGGTCTGTGAGTTGTTCACGGCTCAGACTGTTATGGGGCAATAGCCGAGAAAATGCACCTACAGCTTCATTCTCCCACTCACCACTGAACCCTTTGAGCCGCAGTGCGGGTACGTTCTGCTTAGTCATCACGTCCACCGCCCAGCAGCTGCTGCAGAGCCGTCACGGCCTGCATATCGGCGGCATTGCCCGTAAGGCCACTGAGCAGGCTAGCCAGCTCCTGCTCAGTCTCGCGAATCTGCACGTCGAGATCCGTGAGCGCTACTGCGTACTTGTCGTGCAGCGCCTGGACACGGCCAGCGAGTCCTGCAAGCACGTGACCAGGGATGTCCCGAAGGGCATCCAAGAGTGCAGCGATCCACTTCGCGGTGAGCACCTCGTCTACCTGCGTGTCGGTGAGTGCTGCGATGGTGGCGTAGGTGTCTGCCTCAAGCTGCTGCTCTGCAGCCTTGAGGTCCTTCTTGAGTGTGTCACGCTGCTCGATGAGCGCCTTGGCACTGAGCATGACAGCCTCGACACTGCCCTCCGACCAGGTCTGACCCTTGGGTAGTTTCGGCAGCTCTTTGATGGCCTTCTTCAGTGCAGCAGTAGCAAAAGCATCTTGCTTCGCGTTGAGCACCTCAGCTAGGTCGGTCTTGTCGTCTTCGCTTAAGCCTTCGATGAGCTGCGTCAGCTCAGATACCGCCGTGTCTAGGTCACGGCCCAGCTGGGTTACCTGGTCCTTCAGCTGCGGCAGGTAGAGCGTCTGCACCAACTCGTTGGGGGCAACACGGCCATCCCAGCCGACCTGGACATAGACCTTCTTCTTATCCTTGGTCTTCCACTCCATCACGGGGTCGTTGACTCGCACGGCATCCAGGCCTTCGGTCTGGATGACCTCTAGGTCAGCAGCAGTGTTGATCCAGCTGTCGTGGAGAACCTGGTAGCCCTCGTAGGCATCAACCAGCGGTACAGGGTTGAGTCGGTCGAATAGATCAGCCTTGAGCTGGTCTTCTGTCGTGTTGAGTGGCACGGTGGTAGCGCCATCCACCAGCAGCGCGTGCAGCTTCTCTGGCAGGTCAGATAGTGCTGCATTGACCTGGTCACGCAGCGCCTGAGCTGCAGGGTGCTGGTCAATAGCCTCACGGAGGTTAGTGGTGTTCAGCTCCGCGTAGCCATTGGCTTGCTCGACAAACAGAGCCTCACGCAGACCAGGCAGCGCCTGCCAGTAGGTGTCGAGAGCATCAATCTCCGATACAGGAATACCGCCGTGCATGGTGGCATAGAGGTCAACAGCCTCCGGCGGCAGCGTCGCAGACACGTAGCGTGGGATGTTGAGGTTGTGGTCATTGGCGCGAATCTCGTCGCGGGTCACGACCTTGGCGAAGTGCGGCACGTCTTCACGGTTGTGGACGGTGTCAACGATGCGCTGGATGTCGCGGGCACGCAGGTGGTTGTACTTGCCCTGCTTCACAAAGCCCTGGGAGGCGTCGATGAACAGCACGTCATCGCGGTCACGCTGCTGCTTGAGCACCAGGATGATGGTGGCAATGCCCGTGCCGTAGAAGATGTTGGAGGGCAGGCCGATGACAGCATCGATGTGGTTGGCCTCGATGAGGTTGCGGCGAATCTCCGCCTCCGAGCCACCACGGAACAACACGCCGTGTGGTAGGACAATAGTAAGGATACCGTCGGGCTTGACGTGGAACAGCTCATGCAGCAGGAAGGCGTAGTCAGCCTTGGTCTTGGGCGCCAGACCAAACCGTGAGAAGCGCGGGTCAGCCTCGTTACCTTCCGGCTCCCACTTCTGGGAATATGGCGGGTTGGAGACGACCGCGTCCACGTACAACGGCCGGTAGGTCTGCACCGGGTCGGACTCGTCGAACATTGGCCAGTCATGAGCCAGGCTGTCACCGTTGCGAGCGACAATATTGTCAGCCTTCACGCCACGCATGACCAGGTTCATGCGGGTGAGGTTGTAGGTGTTCTCGCGCAGCTCCTGGGCAAAGTACTTGATGCGGTCCGGGTCGCCCATGCGCTTGGCAACGGCCTGGCCGATGTTGAGCAGCAACGAGCCGGAGCCAGAGGTCGGGTCATAGATTTGAATCTCTTCGCGGCCCTTGAGGTGGTCGGCGACGATGTTGCTCATAATAAGGGACACCTCATGCGGAGTGTAGAACTCGCCAGCTTTCTTACCTGCGTTGGCCGCGAACTTCTCGATGAGGTACTCGTAGATGTAGCCGAGCACGTCGTAGCCCTGCTTGCCGTCGGTGGGGATGTCATCAATGAGGTCCAGCAGCTTCTTAATGGAGGCCGTACGCGCAGTGTCGGTGGCCCCCAGCTTCGATAGTCCGGTCTCAAGGGTATTGAAGATGTCCTCGAAGACATGCTTGCGCTCTGGAGCAATGTTGCGCTTGAAGGTCGCCAGACCCTCACGTACGTGTGCGATGGAGAAATCGTTGCCCATGTCCCGCCACGTCGAGTACAGGTTCTCGTAAGTGAGGAAGTAGCCCAAGTTATTGCGCACCAGGGACACCGTGTCGGTGTCTACTTCAACAAGCGCGTCAGGCAGGTCTTCGAGTTCAGCGTCGTTGCGCAACATGAACTGCCCTACCTGATCTGAAAGGAACTTATAGAAGATGAAGCCGAGGATGTAATCCTTATACTCGTTGGCTTCAATTTTGGAGCGCATATTGTTGGCCGATTCCCAGATGCGGTTGGCCAGTTCTTGTTTGTTCACGAGGACCTCACTGTTCATAATCGCTCGATTATGGACACCTCTGGACGGAGAGGGTCGAGACGTGACTCGCAACGCCCGAAAGATGTTCCACAATCGCTGTTCTGGTTCTCCATTGTACCATAACTGACCAATTGACGATTATGGAACATATAGTTTCGCTTGTTGCGGTAACTACCCTGCACGGTGTCCGACCTTGTGCGAAGATTCCTACCGAACGTCGTGGTTGAGACAAAAAGAGTGCCCTCCCCCGAGGGACTCACGAAAGTTGCCCTCCCCCGAGCAACAGTGGCTCCCACGGCGTTCTCCATGCGCTGAAAAAATAAGCCCTACCTGCCATGAGTGGCAGGTAGGGCTTAAGCGCACATGTGTCGATTGCAGAGCTATTTCTATCAGTAATTGCGGAAAATGTAAACGCCGAACTCACCGCTGAAGCGTTCGGAGCCCTCGACCGAGAAGTCGTGCTTAAGGTCGCGCACGAAGCCAGCGTAGTCGAAGTACCTTTGTGCCAGCTCGTCCCATCCGCTCATGTCGATGGTCTGGTCGATGAGGTCATAGGCGAAGTCCTCCCACGTATCCCAGTGGCCGCTGTAGGCCTCCATGAAGTCGGAGACGCAGGGTGTGCCATGACTGTCTTCGGTGTACATCCCGGTCGTCACCCAGGCGCACAGGGCGGGCCACAGGTGTTCAGCGTCCAACTCGATGTAAACCTCACCCCATCGGGTGGCTTCGAGCAGGTCCATCTCCCCGCTTGTGGGCATGTTGTCGATGTCGAAGCACCAGAGTTCCTCGCACTCGGGTGTGCTCAGGTACCCACCGTCGCGGTGGATGCGCTCGACGTCGAAGACGTGCGGGGCGTCGGCGATGTCGGCAGCGTCGTACCAGGCACCGACCAGGCGGCCGGAGTTGTAGCAGTGCAGACACCCAGCCCACACGCGCGGGGCGTGAGTGTGGATGGAGGGGGTGGTCGTGGGCAGGGACATGGGACGGCCTCTCTTGTGAGTGGGTGTAGGTCACTTCTGTCCCCGGATGCGGCTCTGCCGCTTCTGTACGGTGATCTACGACTTCCAGACCACTTTCACGCGCTCCGGCTCGAAAGATTTTGCCCCAGGCGTGCCACGCGTAATGTGGATCGCCATCAGCAGATGAACGAGGCGCCGCTGGTCCTCGATCGAAGCCCCCACCCACCATGCGGGAAAGTCCACAGCGTCGGCGATGTCCGCCAGGATGGGGTCAGCCGTGGTCGGCATCGTCAGTTCCTGGACCTCGACGTCGACAGCCTCGATCTGCTGGCTGAACTTGTTCTCAAGCCTCACGAAGGCAGACGTGTCCATAGCTCCATCGACGACGTGCTGTTCCAGCTCCTCCCTGCGGGCAAGTAGTGCGGCTCGTCGGGCCACCAGTTCCTGAAGCCTATCGCCGGTCTCGTCGCTGTCGTCCGGACACAAAGCGACACGGAGGACGTCGAGAGCGTCCGGCTTGGCCATGCGGGCAAAGACGACCTTCTCAATGAAGTCGTCTACGTCGTCGGTGACCGACGTGTGGGTGGCTCCGGCGACCTCGCGCTTGCACGCGTAGTAGTGCGCTCGGCCACCTTTCCGCGCCCGTGTGCGGTGATACATCGGCGCTCCGCAAGAGCACTTGAGCACGCCAGAGAGAAACTTGGTGGGAGCGGCTCCGGCGTGAGCGGTACGCCGAGAGGGATCGTTAAGGACAGCGCCTACCTGGGCGAACAACTCATCATCGATGATGGCAGGCCAGGAGCCCCTACCAACAACCTGGCGGTCTTTGACCAGTCGGTAGCCGGTTTCGGGGTCAGTTGGGTTGAAGGTGGACTTGCCGTTGGCGCGGGGATTCAACAGCAGGTCACGTAGGGTGTAGGCGCTCATGGGTGCGCCAAGCGTCGTAGTCAGACCGCGCGAGTTAATCATGCGCGCAGCCTCGCGGAGTGTCTTGCCACTCACGACCATGCGCGCGGCCTCCTGCAGCGCCTCGGCTTCGGCGGGCACGATGGTCACCGCGTCTGCCTCGTAGCCGAACATGCGTCGGCCACCGGTCTTCGGTCGGCCTGTACGGGCACGGTCCTCGTAGGCTGACCTGATTCGCGCTGCACGGTCGATACTTTCTTGCTCGGCAATGAGCCCAAGGATGACGATGACCAGCCGGGAGGTCGGGTCGGAAGGGTCGATACTGTAGCCGCGCGTGGCTTTCACCTTCACGCCATGGTGCTCGCAGAGCTCGAAGAGTGTGAGCGTATCTTTTGTCCGTCTCGCGAGTCGGTCTAAGGCGTAGACATAGACAGTGTCGATGTCACCAGCCTCGATGGTCTGGAGCAGGCGCTCGTATTCAGGTCGGCGGGAACCGGAGAAGGCGGAGATGTTGTTGTCGACGAACTTGCCGTCGGGGATGATCACAGCCTCGTCGGCTTCAGCGAGCTTGGTGCATAGGTGAACCTGGCGCTTTACGCCCGCCTCCTCTTTCTTGTCCAACGAGATACGTGCGTAGATGGCGGCACGGGGGTGCGGTGAGTCGGTCATACACCCCATCGTACCCACTACCCTGGTTCAAAATTTCCGGAGCCCGTCGCGCCCACACACAAGCCATGCGGACCAATGCCGCCCAGCGCAGATTCCTTGATGTCCAGATACACCGGCGCGCCGGAATAGCCGATGGGCGCACGCAGATCTCCACCAGGCAATTCCAACAAGCTCGAAGATCCAGTCACGCGGGACCGCGACCGGCATATCTGCGCCAGTTCCACGTCAGATAGTTGATCCGCCACACCGAACGGAGCCCACCCGTCCATCGTCCACGCCGCCATAACGCATCCCGCTGCTTCCTCTTCCACATGCAGAAGCAGCCCTTGACCTTTGGCAGTCTCCACCCATTCCGGCGAGGGATCCACCACAACAGCGCCGGATGTCACCGGATGTGCACCAGTACAAAAGCGCACCTTGTGCGGCCCGTCGTGCGGCAGCCACTCGTCATATGGGCCCTCGATGCTCAATGCATCCACGTCTTGAACCGCGACTTGGGCCTGCATAGCGTAAGCCAACCGTTGCGCACCAGGGCCAGTCAGCACCACGCAGTGAAAGCTGGAAAGGTCCACCGCGACAGGCGCTTCAATGGTGGCGTTTGCCAAGGCGAGGTCGCGCAGGCTCATCGCGCATACCGGCTCTAAGTCCTCCGGAGGTGCAGAAATGGGGATCTCCAGCGGGTCTTCCGGAGTTTGCACCGCCGTTCCCAGCCGCACCACCCCCGGCGCGGAAGATACCTGCGTATCCGTCAGTAAGTGCGTCCACAGCGCGTGCGGGTTGGGATGGGATTCGGCCATTTTTTCCAGTTGCTCCGCCCGCGAGCGGCGCACCGAATCTTTGAGCGCGTCTAGGTGACGATGAAACGCACGCCGCATCTCATCCACATTCGTGCCCGGGGAAAACATCATGGCCATCGAACCCAGCATCATCAGCGGAAAGATGAACGTCATCGGGGAACGCCCCGCCCCGGATAGCACCATTGCGCCGATCATCCCCGCGACAGCCACCAGCATGATCACGGGCATCAGCATCTTGACGAATGGCTGCTTATCTTTGGGCAGCGTCGGTGGTGCTTGCGATTGCATGAATTGGTTCCTCCCCCATTGTTCCCCCGTGATGTTTCTTCACGACGCAACCCATCCCCATGAGCCGCATAAGTGTCTTTAGTGTGCCACGGCTGTGCTCTCTCGTCGAGTCCAGCGCGTGTCTGGCACTCATACTAAAGTGTGGCAAGACACCGTGGGGGTGGCAGAGACAATTCTCGTATGGGGGGGACCATGCTTGCAGCAAGTATTTCCGTGCCAAGAGCGGAATCGACCATCAATGCGGCGGTGGCGGATCACGTGCCTGTTGCGGAGTTAATTCCGCACTTGGTGCAGCAGGAAGCCGAGCTCAAGCCCGGCGAGCACTGGGTGCTTTCTCGAAGCATCAGCGCAATCCGACCGGAGCATTCTCTGAGCGAGGCCGGGGTACGGCCCGGAGAGCTGCTAACTCTGGATATCGCCATGGTTCCGCAACCAGAGGCAGAGGCAGTTGATCAACTCACGGGAAAGATTGGGAGTAATCACGCTGCGTGGTTCGCGGCATGCATCGCCGCACTATTCAGCCTGCAATCTGCGCCACTGTTTCATCCGCTGGCTCATCATGGACGGCATCAACTAGGCCTGGCCGCTGGTACCTCTGCAATGGACTACCAAGCATTGCTCTTGCTCGCCGTCACGGGCATCGCGGCACTGTGTGCTGCTGCCGGCTCACTGTTCGATCGGCGCTACACCTACATCGCTGCTCTTCTCGGGTTTGGACTTGGCCTGCACATCAATGTCTTGTGCGCTTGTGTGTGCGCAGCCCTGATGGTCTGGCGTCCGGGCCCAGCACGCGTATTCACGCTGGTAGTCACAGTCTTTGCGGCCATCAATTTCTTCCCCGGCCTCACCCTTGTCTTGGCACTGCTCACCCTAACTTTTTCCGGACAGATAGCCATCGGAATCGCGCAGATCAAGTTGCCGAGAGTGCCTGCCACTGGCCTCTTCCAGGAACCTGTCCACGCTTCCAGTGGCAACGTAATCACTATTCATTCCACGGTGGTTATCGCTCTATGCTCGGTGATTTTCGCCAGCATCTACCAACTCATCCCGTGGGGGTCGCGTCCTAGCGTGTGGATCATCGCGCTGGCCGTATGCACCGCAATGATTGGTTTGAGTTCGCGCGGCGCCCGCCCGGTTCACGCCACCGCGGTGGTTGTCTTGTCCGCTGTCATTTTGGTGTGGCTCGCTCTCCATGTCTCTTTTGGATCCCTGGTATTCGCGCTCCTCGTGCTGCCGGCCATCCACGTCCGCTCACCCCTGGCTGGGCGGATCATTGATGGGCTGGAAAGCCTCAGTTTCGCCTGCGCCATACCTCTTGCTCTGCACAGCACGGGGATCTTTGAGCTCATTCGAGGGATCGGCTAATGACCTCTCCACTGAATTGCGCCGTTCCGATGTACGGCCCCAGCATTCCGGTTGATATCCAGACAGTAGATAGCGGGATTGCCACGGGACGAGGTGTGCAAACAACGGTGATCGATACCGGCGCTGCCACTCCCGGAACTACCGGCGACAGGAGCTCGTGCATTCTCCACGGAACCGCTGTGGCCAGCGTGATTAAGCAAGTGGCTCCCGGCGCGTCCATACACTCTCTGCGTCATTCTCCCGTGGAAGATCGTGCTGAAGGCACCGTGGAGGATCTGGTGCAGGCAATCTATACAGCCGAGGAGATGCACGCGAAAATCGTCAATATTTCGATGGTCGCCTGCGAGGACGTTGCCTCCCTCCGCGATGCCATTCGCGCAGTTCAAGGAAGTGGCGCACTCGTTGTCGCCTCGATTGGGAATCGAGGTCAGTGCGACGAAGCAGTGCCGACGTTTCCGGCCAGCTACACGGGAGTCCTCGCCGTAGGGGCAGTGGAAAGCAGAGATTCTTCCACCAAGGAAAGCTCTTTGGATTTAGGCAGGACCGCCTCCGAATACAACGCAAGCGGTAGCCACGCGGACTTGTTCGCACCGGGCGGTCCTGTCAGCGCGGTCCTCGAAACCGAATCTGGCCCGAGGACCGTGGTCGGTGGTCCGGACCCATTTTTCGGAACGTCGTTTGCCGCCCCTGTGGTCACAGGAACTGCGGCGTTGGTGTGGGAGATCGCTCCTTTTCTCGACGCCACCGCGGTCTCCGATATTCTCACTTCCACCGCCATTCCCGGTGGATCACCTTTGCATGGGAGCTCCGCCCTACAGGTGGTTAATCCGCAGGCTGCGGTTGAGAAGGCCTGGGAGATTCGCGACGTGCGGGATGGCCGATCTCCTGAGGTCAACGCACACGGTTTATCTGCTGAACCGTGGCTGCCCGAAACAACTTCAGTGTCCAGCCCGCTGCTCACTGAACCTCCGGTGGACTATCGCGTGCCCATCGCACTATCTGCTGTGGTTTCGTTGGTGTTGATCGTGGTGCTGATCGCCCGAGCGTTGTCTTCGGAAAGCAGACCACCGTCCGGGAGCGCGGAGACCACCCGCCACGGCGCGTGAGTGGGATCAGTAAAACCAAGCGAGGTGAGATCCTCCTGGGATCCCACGCTGTAGCGGGTTCCGTCGTCGCTGATCAGCAGGATTCCGCGTTCTGTGGCAACGGGCATTGTTCCTCGCGGCGCCACATAGCGCGGCCCTTCGTAAGGTGCTTGATCAACTGCGCGGACCAAGCCCAGCTCATTAAGACTGTCTTGTTCAATTGCTCCCGCTGATTTCTCGTCACCCGTACTGTCTTCCAATTCGGCAGGAGTTCCCAACCCGTTTTGACCTGCGCAGAGCCTCTCCGGCGCAGACCACTGCACATCTTCTTTCGGCAGGCCCTGCAGTACTTCCGCGCTGGGTTGATCGACTGCATCCGCCACGTTCACGGGTATCGGAGGAACGGTACTCAAGGCTTCTGCCAGCGCTCGTTGCGGTCCTGTGAGCTCAGCGACTCCACCGCGCGTGGCCATGAACGCGCGATCGCCTGCCAGCAGCACACGCCCCGCCACATCAAACGGGGCAGGCAATCCCGAAGGTCCATGGGGTAAGACCACATCCGGTTTCCGCTCCAACTGACCTACTAATTGGTCACTTGCAGGAACTGCGGTGACACCTAAGGCACGCGGGGCGCTGGCGTCGATAAGAAAACGATCCTTGCCCACCACCAACCAGGTTCCGCTGGGTGCTTGCAACAGCGCGTGCTCGTGCCAGGTCACGTTCGTGGAAGCCAGCACCACTCCGGGTTCGCACAGCAACAGCTCGCGCGAAGGTGCCTGCTCCAAGCCTGGCACCACCGGTATGCCCACCGGATCTGCCTGCGGAAACTTGGCCAGCTGCTCCGCGGTGCTCTGCTGGAATTGCACCGGTTCCCGCAGGATCAGCCGGGCGCTGGCCACGTTGGTGACGGGATGGAAGGCATCGTCGAGGCGCACAAAGAGGGTTCCGGATTCGTCGGAGACTAACGCGGCGTCGTCGATATTCGGTTGCGGGCGCAGCAGTCCCATCATCACTGCCGCACCGGCCAAAAGGAGGCTGATCAGCACGCCCACCATCACGGCACGCCGTTGAGACCGCAGTGGATCGTGCGCCATGCGCGGATCCCCAATGACCAGCGCTAACTCCAATCGACGTAACAAAAAGCTGTATCCCGAAACCTGAATTCCCGTAGTACGCATGGCTGCGCACTCCCCTTCCCCCGAAGTTCTGTTCACCTAGCTCACTGATCATCGCAGGAATACGCTGCGCCCGCACGGCAGACCCTGGGCTCGCAGGTTAAGGTGTGACCAGAGATTGATGGCAAACGGGGGTTTGCACGATGCGGGGGAAAAGTTGATGGGGATCATGTTGGCGCTGTTGTGCGTGCTGTTGTTCGTTGGCTGCGGGGTGGGAGCCTGGTGGTTGCGAGAACGCGCCAAGGTCGAGGGCACTACTCCGTTGACCTGGTTTGATATGGCCGCGGTGCCGTCTCATTTCTTTTCGTCTCCAGATCCAATCGCGTTTTCACCGGAGCTGCTTCTTGATTCCTTGGGTGCCCAGGGCGAACGGCGCCGTGTGCACGTATCTGAACGGCCCATTCCGGGATTGTTGGGAACGGAGCTGCTGAGCACGGTCGGTGTGCCCACGGAGTTGGCCGGGTCCATGCGCATCGCTGCTGCCGCGTGCGGGGTTCTGGTCGCGCCGAGTTCGGTAGCAGGTGGGCCTGGTTCAGGTCTTATAGTTCCGACGTCAGACTTCACCGTGACCGGGCCGAGTCCTTGGCTACTGGGGATGGATATTTCCGGCGAATCCGTGAGCGTACAGGCTGTGCCCGGTTCCACCATTCTGGTGCTAGGAAACGCGGCTGCGCTGCCACAGCATCACTGGTTTCGCCTCGTCGATGTGGATTCTGAGGACACCGTGGCCGATGCATGGGAAGCGGCGTGGGATCCAGGAGTATGCCGGGTGGTGAAAGCCCCGGGGATTTCCGATGCGGGCGATCCACAGCTGGAAGGGATCTACTACGACATTGTGGTCTCCGTGCAGGTAATCAACGGGGATGTCGTGGGAGAAGTGGTGCACTAGAACACCGGATACCGGCAGACTTTCTGGCCACTATTCACCGGGATCAAGCAGGTGCCGGTGCCTATTCGCAGGAGGCTCTAGTCCTGCGTGCGCACAGCGCGGGTGGCCATTGCGCGCTCGGCCAGGTCAGCGTCCGCCGGATAGTCCACCTGCACCAGGTTCAGCCCGTTGGCGGGTGCCACGGGCACAGAGGAGCTGCGCTCGGTTTCCTCCAGCAGGTCTGCGGTGAAGCTCTGTGCACGGCGCCCCTCGCCCACCGTCAGGCAGGCTCCCACCAGCGAGCGGACCAAGGACCAGCAGAAGGCATCGGCCACCACGTGCGCCTCGTAGGTCTCCGGCTCGGACGCGGTGGACACGTCTCGCCACTCGAACTTTTGCAGCTCGCGGATGGTGGTCGCGCCCTCTCGGGCCTTGCAGTAGGCGGCGAAGTTGTTCAGGCCCAGCAGCGCATCGGCTGCCGCCTGCACTTTGTCCAGCTCCACCGATTTGCGCCACACCGCGGTGTCACGGGAACGAACCGGGCGGGGACCCGCGTCAGAGGTGGTCACGCGATAGACGTAGTGGCGCCTAAGGGCAGAAAAACGCGCGTCGAAACCCGCAGGCGCAGTAGTCGCCGAGGACAAACGAATGTCCGGTGGGAGCATGCGGGACAAACGCCGCACCAGATCCTCGGGGCGAGTCAGAGACCGCTGCTCAAAGGCCTCCGCGGGGATGTCCGCATGTACCACTTGTCCATCGGCGTGCACGCCCGCATCGGTCCGGCCCGCCACCACAAGCGTGATCGGATGGCGCGTGACCAGAGAAAGCTTCTCCTCCAGCACACCCTGTACGGTGCGCAGGTCGCCCTTTTGGGCAGCCCATCCGTGGAAATCGGTGCCGTCGTAGGAGACGTCCAAGCGCACCCGGATGGTCTCTGCAGTGTCCCGAGAAATCATCGATCCAAACGGGCAAAGCGATCAAACACGGTGGCGCCGATAACCAGGGCGCGCTCGTCCATGGCGAAGGCAGGGTGGTGCAGATCCGTCTCCGGACCCTCCCCATCCCACACGCCCAGGCGCAGGTAGATACCGGGGATTTCCTCGGTGTACCAACCGAAGTCCTCGCCGCCGGAGGACTGCAGGGCCTCGCCCACGCCCTGCTCACCGAGCACGTCGGTGACCGCGCGAGCAGCGATCTCCGCGCAGGCATCGTCGTTCACCACTGGTGGCACGCCCTGCACGTAGTTCACATCCACCTGCACACCATAAGGTTCGGCGATCGCGCGGATGGCCGGAGGGATCACCTCGGGCAGCTCAGCCCACGTATCGCGGCTCGCGGAGCGCACCGTACCGGCCAGCGTGCCCTTGGCGGGGATCACGTTCGGAGCGCCCGCGCCAGCCATGATGGAACCCCATGTCAGCACCGTTCCGGAGCGCGGATCGATACGACGATCCACCACCTGCGCCACACCCGTGGCCACCGTAGACAGGGCGTAGACAATATCCCCCGTCTCGTGCGGGCGGGCGGTATGCCCACCGCTGGCCTGCAGCGTAACCTCTAGCTTGGCGTTCGAGGACGTAATCGCGCCGGCATGCACGCCCACATCGCCCACCACGCGGTGGGGATCGCAGTGCAGAGCGACGATGCGATCCACTCCCTTAACCGCACCTTCCTGCACACAGTCCACCGCACCCCCGGGCATGGTTTCCTCGGCAGGCTGGAAGATCAGGCGCACGGGGCGTGGTGGTGGGGTCTTTGCCAGCAAGGTGGCCGCACCCAAAAGCATGGCGGCGTGGGCGTCGTGACCACAGGAGTGACACACTCCCTCGTTGGTCGAGGAGAAATCGTAGCCTGTTGTCTCCTCCATCGGCAGCGCGTCGATATCTGCTCGCAGCGCCACCACATCCGTCTCACTCGAGCCGTCCGCCGCCGGGATATCGCAGGTCAAACCGCTACCAAATTCGAAGCGACGCACCTCAAAACCCAGCTTGTTCAGCTCCGATTCAATGTAATCGGTGGTCTGAAACTCCTTGTAGCTGAGCTCGGGGTTGCGGTGAATGTGCCGACGCCAACCAGTCAAACTTTCTACTAATTGCTCATCGACACCCGCGTATCCCTTCGCTGCGCTCCATGCGTCGGCCGGAGTTGTTCCAATGGGATTGTTTTTGTTGGCACTAGGTGCGTTATTCATGAAAAATCCTCTCGCAGAATTTCAGTATCCGTTGTGCCATCTCAGCGCGGTTGGGAAGGCGTTCAAAGTTGTGGCCTTCATCGTCGAAAAGCAATAGCTCGGTATGCACTCCGTGGGCCGTCAACACACCCATGGCCTGATATGCCTCAGACACAGGCACGTTGGCATCACGCTGACCGTGAATGAAAAGCACTGGAACGTCTACCTTGGACAGCTGGCGCAGTGGGGATGCCTGCTGCAGTAGTTGCTGGTCCAGATTCTGATCGCCGTACTTCGGCTGACCAGCAGCTGCAATCCACGGATCTGTATCGCGGTAGAACGTCTCCAGATCAGACATGCCACAGGCGGCGATGCCGCCGGCCCAGCGTCCCGCGTGCCTGGTCAGGGAAGCATGCACCAGGTAGCCGCCGTAGGAGCGTCCCATGATGACAGCCTTGCCCTCTTCAGTCAGACCAGCAGAGATCAAGTAGTCCAGGGTGTCCTCGGCGTCGTCGATCGCGGCAAAGCGACCATAACGGTCATCTGCCTGGGAGAACCAGCGCCCACGTCCTGCCGAACCACGCACGTTGGGCTGGAAAACCGAATATCCGGACGAGGCCAACTTCCGCAACACATTGTTGTAATCCGGACGAGACTGCCCCTCGGGACCGCCGTGGAAATACACCACCATGGGCGCAGGCTCAGTGGGCTCTTGCCCCACGGCCCGATACAACCAGCCTGATAGTCGCAGACCATCCCGCGTTTCGTAATTGTGTAGCTCCGGGATGATCTCCGCCTCGTCCCACACAGACAGCACTGCACGGCCACGCTGGTCCTGCGGCTGGTCAGAAAGTAGCTCAGGCGGAGCCTCACTCACTACATCTCCTACCGCCGCAGCAGTGACCTGGAACTCGTCGCCCACCCAGCTTTGGCGCGCCACGTCATAAACCACCACGCTGGGCGGAAACTCAGGACCAGAAACAGTTACTGCCAGCAACTTTCCGTCCGCCGTCAACGAAGGGGACGTCGCGATCAGGGAAGGCAACTCCGGTATTGCTATGACCTCAGCGTTGCCATTAGCAAGGTCCACGATTTCCAGATCGCACCAACCTTCGTCGTTCCACAGCACTGCAGCAGTAGAACCGTCCGCAGAGATTGTGAACTCCTCCACCTCCGCATCGTCACGCTCCAACAACACGTCTTTGGTGTAACCGTGCGTGCTTGGCGTGACCTTGAGCAGACGGAAACGTTCAGCGGAATGATCACTGCGCACGATGTAACAATGCCCGCCGTCTTCGGTGGGCAACACGAAGCCCTGATCTGTGGTGGACCCCTTGTCCACGGGCAACAGGGGCATCCATTCGCCCTCCGGACTCACTGCAAGCAACTCACGGTTGGTGCGGGAACCCACTCGGAACAAGGAGTACTGGTCACGAGAATGAATCAACGCACCGCCCGTGCGCCGATCCACCAACTTGGACTCACCAGTAACAGGATTGAACAGGCGGCCTTCCACCGTTCCGTCCCGGTCATAGGCACTCACGGCCACGTACTCGTCTTCCCAGCTGACCAACTCCACCGTGGCATAGGCAGCCAGATCCACCATGTACGCGTTGGGATCCTCCGGGTTGGTGGTCACAAACCAGATCTGCTCGTGGTCGCCACCATCGGGCGCTACTTCGCAGGCCAACCACTCACCGTTCGGGGAGTACAACACCCTGCGCACAGCGCCTTCAATCGGAAGTACAACCTCGCGCTCTTGACCGGGGATGGGATCACCCTTGGCGTCGAGAGGAATCTGGATGGCTAGCGGGTAACGTTCCTGCTCCACCACCACGCACGCCAACAAACGACCATCTGGGGACAAAGCTGGAGCCTTGACGTAGCGGTCGACGGACCACAAGCAGTTCGGCTGATCACCACCACCCGCAGAAGTTTCTCCATGCACGGGCACTTCGTCGCTGACTACATCCTGATAATTCACAGCTCTAAATCCTAATTGCTGTGCAGGCGATCCTCGAAAGGGGCGGGAGGCAAAGCGCCTGAATTGACGGAACGTACGGTCTTGCTTGGCATCCTCGGGTTGCCTATCCCCGTGCACTTCTGGATGTTCGTATGATTCCGAATTTGTCACTACTGCATCACCACAGGCCCTTCTTCGTCTTCATCCACTAATGCACCTGCCGAAGGAATGTTCTCTCCCCATTCCACCGGATTCTGCAAGATCCACGTATCTTTGCCTCCGCCACCGCGAGAAGTGTTAACGATCAACGACCCCGCCGCAGCCGTCCGAGTTAACCCGGCAGGCACCGTGTGCGCAGTGAGCCTATGGGCGTTCACTGGCTGATCGGAGGCTTCCTGCTCACTTCGCGCAGGTCGCACATGAACGAACGCACGCAAATCCACGTGGCGGGGATGAATAACCTTATTACCTGTGGTGTCCTTACCATAAGTGGGCAACGTAGACAGACGAACCACGTCCTGAGCAATATAGCCTTCTGGGTTGTCCTTCAGTTCTTCAGCGCGCTGCGCCAGCACCTCGTCCGAACACTCTGGACCAATTGTGATACCGTTTCCACCGTATCCATCCACTGGCTTGACTACCACTTCACCAAGTCGACTAAGCACCGCGTCAACTTCACCCGGCTTGTGACATAGGCACGTAGGAACCTGATCCAATAGCGGCTCTTCATCGAGGTAAAAGCGAATCATCTGCGGAACATAGGCATAGATGGCCTTGTCATCACCCACGCCATTGCCAAAGGCATTTGCAAAAAGCACCCGGTGACCGTTGAGGGCCTGCTCTAGGCCTGGGCCAAGCTTTTCTCCATTGAAACCTGTGGCTTCAAACAGCTGCTCCTTGGTGATGCGGATATAGACCACATCCAGGGGCCGCTCCTGCCCCTCGGCATCTCTGTAGTGCAGGTAACCATCGATCACGGCCAACTGGTCCGGCGTACACACCGGGGCACCGATCATCTCCGCGATACGTTGATGTTCAAACCACGCTGAATCAGTGTCACCGATGGACACTACTGCCAGCTGTGGATCCTCAAGGTTCTTCGCGTTCTGTGGCACGGAGGCCCGCATCGTCTCCTGGATCATGGGGAACGCCTCTTCCGGGTCGTGCATGTCGTAGCCCTCCATGACCTCTCCAAAGAGCTCGCGGGAGATCTTTCGCATGGAGTGGGAAAATGTGATTCCCGACGGCACGCGCAGGTTATCCTCCAGCACGTACCAACGTCCTTCGTCCGTGCATACCAAGTCCATGCCACACACTTGTGCGCGGACGGAACCCGTGGGCTGCAGAAAGCCTGAGTCCTCGTACCCGGGTGCGCGCTGCAGGTCGAACTCGTCCACGACGCCAGCTTCAACGATCTTCTTCGGTCCGTACACATCGTCCAAAAAGGCATTGAGCGCCCGTGCGCGCTGCTCCAGACCTTCGGATAGGAACGTCCACGTCTCCGCGTTGATGATGCGAGGAATGAAGTCCATCGGGAACACCTGCGGCTCGTTCTCACCCGTGACGCGGAAGGTGATGCCTTCTTCGCGCTCCAAGTCTTCTGCGCGTGCGTTGCGCTCGTCTAGCTCCTGCAACCCGATTTCGGCGAACTTTTCCATGGCGAACGCGTAACGAGGGCGCGGGGTGCCGTCGGCAAAAAGGGCCTCATCCCACAACTTGGCCGCGGGGGAATTCGGGTCATACGCAGAAAACAGCTGCGCGTCCTCCGAAGGGGTGGCATCCGCATCGGGATCGTAGGTGGGTAGGGTCTCGTCGGAGAACTCCATGGTCACCAACGGGCTGGGAGCATCTTTGGGCTGCTCCTGAGGGGTTCCAGCCGAGGTAAACGTGTCATCTTTTGCAGGGCACATAACCTTCAAGGCTAGCGACTTGTTCCTGCACCGGCATGAAAACTGGCATTGTTCGTGCAGATTCGACCTACAAAAACAAAACAAGCAGGGCACCACCTCGAAAGGTCATGCCCCGCTTGTGTGCAGGAAGTTTCAGCAGTTAGTGCTTACTTCTCCTCAGCAGCGTCCTCAGCCTTGTCAGCCTCTACTGCTTCAGCCTCAGCGGCCTCGTCGGTTGCGGTGTCAGCCTCAACCTCTGGAGCCTCCTCAGCCTTGGTCTCTTCAGCCTGTGTAGCCTCAGCCTTGTCTGCCTTCTTGGAAGCAGCAGCGCGGTTGGCGCGCTCAGCCTCGGTAGAAACCAGTGGCTCGGTGACCAGGGAGATCTGAGAGATTGGAGCGTTGTCGCCCTTGCGGTTCTCCAGCTTGATGATGCGGGTGTATCCGCCGTCACGGCCTTCGAACTTTGGAGCCAGCTCGTTGAACAGGTAAGCAACAACTTCCTTATTCGGGATGAGCTTCAAGACGTTGCGACGGTCAGCCAGGGTGCCGCGCTTAGCCTTGGTGATCAGCTTCTCAGCGTATGGACGCAGCAGCTTAGCCTTTGCATCCGTGGTCTTGACGGCGCCGTGCTCGAACAGCTGTGCTGCCAAGTTGGACAGGATCTTCTTCTGGTGAGAAGCAGAACCGCCGAAACGGGCGCCCTTCTTTGGGGTAGGCATTAGTTCTCCTCGTGTGGGTGTTTAGTGAGCGCTTCGAAAAGCGACTTACTCCGCGATGTCTTCGCCCTCGGTGTCTACGAAATCGCCCGTTGCAGCGTCGTAGCCTTCGATCTCAGTGACATCGAAGCCCTCTGGGGCATCCTTCAAGCCCAGGCCAAGGCCGGCGAGCTTGATCTTCACTTCGTTGATGGACTTCTGACCAAAGTTGCGGATGTCCAGCAGATCGGACTCCGTGCGGGTGGCCAGCTCACCAACAGTGTGGATTTCCTCACGCTTGAGGCAGTTGTAAGAACGAACGGAGAAGTTCAGGTCCTCGATAGGCATGTTGTAGGCAGCGATGTGCTCGGTCTCCTGTGGGGATGGACCGATCTCGATGCCCTCAGCCTCGTAGTTCAGCTCCTGGGCCAGTCCGAAGAGCTCCACCAGAGTCTTACCTGCGGATGCCATGGCATCGCGGGCGGTGATGGAGTTCTTGGTCTCTACATCCAGGATCAGCTTGTCGAAGTCCGTGCGCTGTTCCACACGGGTTGCCTCGACCTTGTAGCTGACCTTCAACACTGGGGAGTAGATCTGGTCCACAGGGATGCGGCCGATCTCGCTGGAAGCGGCTGCTGCAGGAACGTAGCCACGGCCACGCTCTACGATCAGCTCGATGTCCAGCTTGCCCTGGTCATTGAGGGTAGCGATGTGCAGGTCCGGGTTGTGGACCTCTACTCCTGCGGGAGGAACAACATCGGCACCTGTGACGGCACCTGCGCCTTCCTTGCGGATGTACATCGTGACTGGCTCATCGGAATCGCTGGACAGAACCAGGGACTTGATGTTCAGGATGATGTCAGAGACATCTTCCTTCACGCCAGGGATGGTGGTGAACTCGTGGAGCACACCGTCGATACGCAGGGAGGTCACTGCTGCTCCTGGGATGGAGGACAGCAGGGTACGGCGCAGGGAGTTGCCGAGGGTGTAACCGAAGCCCGGCTCCAGTGGCTCGATGACGAACCGGGAGCGGGACTGATCGATGTATTCCTCGGTCAGTGCTGGGCGCTGTGAGATAAGCATTGTCTGAAATTCTCCTTGTCGGCGACCGCTATTTGACGCCGGTAGAGGGGGAACCGCCTTTCACCACACGGTGTGCAGCGAAAGTACGGCAACGGAGTAAAGCCGGGTTGTCTACTACTTGGAGTAGAGCTCGACGATGAGCTGCTCCTGCAGCGGCACGTCGATCTGAGCGCGCTCGGGCAGCTGGTGCACGAGGATGCGCAGAGTTGCCGGAACGACCTGCAGCCAGGCCGGTACGACAGTATCAACCAAACGGTCCTGAGCTTCTTCGAACCACAGCATCGAGCGAGACTTTTCGCGCACGTCGATGATGTCGTACTGAGAAACCTTGAAAGAAGGAACGTTGATGTTCTTTCCGTTCACGGTGAAGTGACCGTGGGACACCAGCTGACGAGCCTGACGGCGGGTACGAGCCAGTCCTGCGCGGTACACGACGTTGTCCAAGCGAGACTCCAGGATGATGACCAGGTTGTCACCGGTCTTGCCAGCCTGGCGGTTAGCCTCAGCGTAGTAACGGCGGAACTGCTTCTCCAGCACGCCGTAGGTGTACTTAGCCTTCTGCTTCTCCTGAAGCTGCAGCAAGTACTCGGACTCCTTGATGCGAGCGCGGCCAGCCTGTCCCGGTGGGTACGGACGGCGCTCGAAGGAGCTATCGCCACCGATGAGGTCGACGCGGAGGCGACGGGAAATACGGGTTGCGGGTCCGGTATAACGAGCCATTGTTTATCCCTATCCTTTCTGTGTGATCTTTAGACGCGACGACGCTTTGGAGGGCGGCAGCCATTGTGTGGCTGCGGCGTAACGTCTGCGATCGTGCCGACCTCAAGGCCAGCGGTGGACAGGGAACGAATGGCGGTCTCGCGGCCGGAGCCTGGACCCTTAACGAAAACGTCAACCTTCTTCATGCCGTGCTCCATTGCCTTGCGGGCAGCGGACTCAGCAGCCATCTGGGCAGCGAATGGGGTGGACTTACGGGATCCCTTGAAGCCGACGTGGCCGGAGGATGCCCAGGAAATCACAGCGCCCTTCGGGTCCGTGATGGACACGATGGTGTTGTTGAAGGTGGACTTGATGTAGGCGTGGCCATTAACCACGTTCTTCTTGACGACGCGACGGCCGGTACGGCGAGCGCCGGAACGAGTCTTAGGAGGCATTACTTCTTCTTTCCTGCGATCGTCTTCTTAGGACCCTTACGGGTACGGGCATTGGTCTTGGTGCGCTGACCGCGAACCGGCAAACCACGACGGTGGCGCAGGCCCTGGTAGGAACCAATCTCGATCTTGCGGCGGATATCGGCCTGAATCTCGCGGCGGAGGTCACCCTCCACCTTCCAGGTGTTCTCAATCACGTCACGCAGAGCGGACAGCTGCTCGTCGGTGAGGTCCTTGGAGCGAAGGTCAGGAGAGATGCCGGTCTTTTCCAGCAGCTCTGCGGAACGGGCTGGGCCGATTCCGAAAATGTAGGTGAGTGCAACCTCCATGCGCTTATCGCGTGGGAGGTCCACACCAGCAAGGCGTGCCATAGGGCATTTCCTTCCGGATAATTGCGGCGGTTTTCTCCATACTCGTCCCGTTCAAAAACCACCAGCACTAGGTGCCGGTGAGTGTTTTGCGGGCTCTGGCCACCGCGGCCAAAGGTAGGTATCGGGGCTTGGCTTACGCACAGAACACAGAGTTTTGCACGCAGGAAATGACCCCGAATGGATGTATGGAGGCTTACAGTATGAGTCTCACATAGCCCGTTGACCAGCAATAACTGGTCAACGTTGTTTACTTGTAGCGGTAAACGATACGTCCACGGGTCAGGTCGTATGGGGAAAGCTCAACCACTACGCGATCCTCTGGGAGGATGCGGATGTAGTGCTGACGCATCTTGCCGGAGATGTGTGCGAGCACCTTGTGCCCGTTGTCCAGCTCAACGCGGAACATCGCATTTGGCAAAGGCTCGACAATGCGGCCCTCGACCTCGATGGCGCCTTCCTTCTTAGCCATAAACTTCCTAACAACCTGGTGGTAAACGTATATTTTCCGCCACAGTCTGCGCGATCTCAGTCGCGTTTATGTGAGCGTTTGTCGTAGTAAGATCGTTGTCTCACAAGACAAAGGGAGACTTTACGCCCTTTTCCCTGCTCATGGCAAATAAGTGTGCTCGCCCTGTGACCTAAGCCCCTGCACGTCCGGTACGGCTCTAGCGGCGCGGCGTGAGAATCCGCGGTCCCCCGGCGGTCGCCGCCACGGTGTGCTCCCAGTGAGCGGCATGCGAACCATCGACCGTCACCACGGACCAATCGTCTTCCAGCACCACAGAATCCTCGGTGCCCAGCGTCAGCATCGGTTCGATAGCCAGCACGGAGCCTTCCTGAATCACCGGTCCACGCCCCGGCTTGCCCTCGTTGGCCAAGAACGGATCCTCGTGCATGGTATGCCCGATGCCGTGCCCGCCGTATCCATCGACGATGTATAGATCGACGCCAAACTTCTTCTCCGCCTCATACGTGGCCTTTTCCAATGCCCAGGACACATCCGTGAGTCTGTTACCGGGGACCATCGCCTTCAGCCCTTCCATCAGCACCCACTCCGTGGCCTCGTTGAGCAAGCGCACGTCCTCAGCCAACTCCCCCACGCCGAATGACCAGGCGCTATCACCCACCCATCCCCCGAGGGTGGCGCCGCAGTCCACACTGACCAGGTCGCCGTCTTTGAGCACCACATCATCGGAAGGAATGCCGTGCACGATCATCTCATTGACCGACGAGCAGATAGAGCCCGGAAACCCCTGATATCCCTTGAACGTCGGCACGGCACCCGCGCTACGGATCACGTCCTCTGCGATCTTGTCCAGATCCAGCGTGGTCATCCCCGGCTTCACGGCCGCGCGTACTGCCTGCAACGCGTCACCGACGATCTTGCCCGCAGCCTCCATGGCATCCAGTTGCTCGGGAGTCTTGGCGGCGATCGCCTTGGTCTTTTTCCTAAAACCCATGGGTGGGTGCGTCCTATCTGCGGGTTGTTGTTTTCTTCTTCCCGACGCCATGCGCGAGATCGCTCGAGGCTGGCGTCGAGAAGAAAAGGAAGGGAAATGAAAAACCACGCCCGGCCAGGAAGATCACTGACGAGGCGCGGCGGGTGAGACCCAAAAGGCTAGTTGCCCAGGGCATTCAAGGTGGTGGTGGAGATATCTTCCACGGAACCTTCGGCATCGATGTTGACCAGGATGTCCTCATAGTGCTTGATCAGAGGAGCGGTCTCATCGCGGTAGACCTCGAGGCGGGTGCGGATGGTGTCCTCGTTGTCATCATTGCGACCACGGGCGAGCATGCGCTCCACCACGACGTCCTCGGAGACAACGTAGTTGACCACGGCGTCCAGCGACGTGCCGGTCTTGGACAGCATCTCTTCCAGCAGTTCGGCCTGCTCGATGGTGCGTGGGAAGCCGTCGAGGAGGAAGCCGTTCTGGGCGTCGTCCTCGTTCAGGCGATCCTGAACCATCTTCGCGGTGACCTCGGTGGGAACCAGCTTGCCGGCATCCATGAACTCCTGAGCTTGCTTGCCCAGATCGGTACCGTTGCTGATGTTCGCGCGGAACAAATCGCCGGTGGAAATGTGTGGGATCTTCAGGGAATCGGACAGCAGTGCTGCCTGGGTGCCCTTGCCGGCTCCGGGAGGGCCGAGGAGAACTAGTCTCATTTCAGGAATCCTTCGTAGTTAGCTTGCATGACCTGGGACTCGATCTGCTTCAAGGTGGTCAAAGCGACAGACACCAGAATCAGAATCGCAGTGCCACCAAACGGCATGGAACCGTTGGCCGATGCTGAGGTCTGGACACCCATGTTAATCAGGATGTTCGGCAGGATGGCAATGAGGCCCAAGTAGATGGAACCCACCACCAGCAGACGGTTCATCACGTAACCCAAGTACTCGGCGGTCGGACGGCCGGGGCGGATGCCGGGGATGAATCCACCGTACTTCTTCATGTTGTCTGCCTGATCGTACGGATCGTACTGCACGGAGACGTAGAAGAAGGAGAAGAAGATGATCAGCAGCAGGTAGACCACAATGTAGGCCCAGTTGGATGGGTCCGTCAGCACGCTGATGACCGTGCGGTTCCACCAGTTGTCCTGATTCTGCGCGGCGGCGGAATCATTGGACTGGATGATCTGGGTGATCAAGATGGGGACGGTCAGCAGGGAGGATGCGAAGATCACGGGGATCACGCCAGCCTGGTTGACCTTCAGTGGCAAGTAGGTGGAGGTCTCGCCGTACTGGCGGCGGCCAATCATGCGCTTGGCGTACTGCACCGGAATGCGGCGCTGACCCTGCTCGATGAAGACCACACCCACCACGAGGATCAGCACACCCACGATCACCGCGCCGAACTTGAAGCCGCCACCGGAGGACAGGATGGTCGCGCCCTCAGCAGGCAGCATGGTGGCGATACCTGCGGTAATCAGCAGGGACATGCCGTTGCCCACGCCACGGTCGGTGATCAGCTCACCCATCCACATCAGCAGCACAGCACCGGAGGTCATGATCAGCACCATGACCACCAAGCCGAACACGCCAACGTTGTCCTTCAGCACAGGGATGCCCTGGCCCAGCAACTGCTGACGATCCGCCAGAGCGACGATGCCGGAGGACTGCAGCAGCGCCAGCGCCACAGTCAGATAACGGGTGTACTCCGTCATCTTCGCCTGACCGGACTGGCCCTCCTTCTTCAACTGCTCAAACTTGGGGATCACGACTGTGAGCAACTGAATGATGATGGAGGCCGTAATGTACGGCATGATGCCCACCGCGAAGATGGACAGCTGCAGCAGCGCGCCGCCGGAGAACAGGTTGATCAGAGAATAGACCGCCGATTGCTCGGTCAGATCGCTAATCTGCTGCGTGATTCGGGCGTAATCCACACCAGGTGTTGGGATCTGGGCGCCGATGCGATAAAGGATGACCAACGCAATAGTGAAGATAATCTTCTTGCGGAGATCAACATTTTTGAACGCCGAGACGATGGCGGACAAACTAGCCTCCTGGGTATTTGGTACGGCATTTCGGTGCGCCCCGCGTGAGTGGTGCGGCGGCTGGCCAAAATTCGGCCGATGTACAACCCCCGAATAGTATCAGGCGCGCGGGACACTCGATAGTCTGACGGCCGATTTAACCGTCCGCTTAACGCGTTCTTATCGCTTCCCTACCGACCGAGCAATTCTTCACGGATTAAGAACGGGTTCTGCTTGGTTTTGTTCTTCTTTCCCGTTTTTGCGTTTCGAGTATGCAGTTTTTCGACGTCAGACTTCGCTACCTCTTGCACGTCGTCCAACCACTGCTGCCTTTTCGCTGCCGAGGACGTACGGACCGGCGAATACCTCGTGACCGAAACCGGCTTAAAGCCGCAGAAGCGCAGCGTGGACTGAGCCACCTGCTTGACCGTAGGCCTGCCCTGCAACAGCGTTAAGTACCACCCCGGCGAATCGGCAGTCATCACGAATCGGGCGGAACGTCCGCCGAAGTGTCCGTGTGGCAAGCCATGATCGTCATAGTGGTACGCCCACTTGGCCTCGAGTGTTCGGTCGAAAAATCCCTTCAGCAGCGCGGGAGTGGAACCCCACCACAGTGGCGCCAAAATCACCAGGTGATCGCTCTCGTCCAGAGCCTTCTGTGTTTCCCTCAGATCGGGCTCTAGTTCCTGCGTTCCTCGGTAGCCGAGGTGCAGGATCGGGTCAAAGTCCAGCGCGTGCAGATTGATACGCTGCACAGTTGCTCCAGCTTGTTGTGCAGCGTCTGCATACAGCGCAGCCAGCTGACTGGTGAATGATTCCGGATTGGGGTGACCGTTGATCACCAAGATGTTCGGCATGAGTGAGCCCTTCGGTGGGATATGCGGTGGCTTGTGACTACATTTAGACAGTGTCTAGATTGCGCGCCTTTAAGGCTGTACTAGGATCTTGACTGTGTCAAGTTCAACGGAAAAGTCCTACCACCACGGCCGGCTCCTCGAAGATCTCCGCGCCACTGGGTTCGACATGCTCACCGAGCATCCCGCCAGCAGAATCAGCATGCGGGAACTCGCCCGCCGCGCTGGAGTGAGCCACCAGGCGCCCTATCACCACTTCAGCGATAAAAAAGCGCTGCTCGAGGACTTAAGTACGGAATGCATGCGCCGGTTTGGCGTTGAACAAGAAGCAGCCGTACACGCAGCGCACGGAGGAATAGCTGCCTTGCGGGCCCAAGGACTCGCCTACATCCGCTTCGCAGCGCGCTACCCGCACGCGTTCGCCTTGATCTACGATCCAGCGGTGTGCGACCCGGGTAATCCAGGGCCAGAGAAGCAGGTTCAGATCGACCGGGTGGAGGCGCTACTGCGGGAGACCGCGGTGCGGGCGCAGGACGAGGGCATGTTCGCCGCGACCGACTCTGCCGAATTCACGACGATGGTGTGGGGCCTGGTGCACGGGCTCGCGCAACTAGTGACGGCGGGACACCTGCCGCTGGAGGAGGCGGAAGCATCCGTGACAGCGCTGGCTGCAGAGCGATAACGCAGCAAAAAGCGCCCCACACCTTCACAGGTGCGGGGCGCTCTCTCGCTCAGCCGCGCGCAGCGGCCAAACAGTTAGACCTTAAGCCTCGGTGACGGAGCCACCTGCAGCCTCGATCTTCTCCTTGGCAGACTTGGAAAACTTCTGAGCGGTGACGTTCAGCTTTGCGCTGATGTCTCCGTTGCCCAGAACCTTCACCGGCTGCTTCGGACGGCACAGGCCTGCAGCAACGATGTCTGCTACTGCAACATCGCCGCCATTAGGGAATGCCTTTTCCAGGTCCTCAACGTTGACTACCTGGAAGACAACCTTTGCTGGGTTCTTGAAGCCCTTGAGCTTCGGCAGGCGCATGTGCAGTGGCATTTGGCCACCCTCAAACGCTGCAGAAACCTGCTTACGGGCCCGAGTACCCTTGGTACCACGACCAGCGGTCTTACCCTTGGATGCCTCACCACGACCGACACGGGTCTTGGCCTTGTTGGCACCCTTTGCTGGGCGGAGGTCGTGGAGCTTAATTGGATCGCTCATTTTTACTCTCCTGCCACTTCTTCGACCTCAACCATGTGGCGCACGGTGTTGATCTGTCCGCGGACGATTGGAGAATCCTCACGTACCACAGACTGACCGATGCGCTTCAGGCCGAGTGAGCGCATAGACTCGCGCTGCTTTGGCTTGGTTGCGACGATGCCCTTCAACTGGGTGATCTTCAGAGCCATTGCTTATGCCCCCTGTCCTGCAGCACGTGCACGCAGCATTGCTGCTGGAGCAACCTCTTCGAGGGACTTGCCACGACGAGCGGCAACTTCCTCTGGGCGTACGAGCTGCTTCAGGCCGTCCACAGTTGCGTGGACAACGTTGATTGCGTTGTCAGAGCCGAGGGACTTGGACAGAATGTCCTGCACGCCGGCACATTCCAGAACTGGACGTGCAGCGCCACCGGCGATAACACCGGTACCTGGAGCAGCTGGCTTCATCATGACGATGCCGGCTGCAGCCTCACCCTGAACTGGGTGAGTGATGGTGCCGTTGATCATTGGCACGCGGAAGAAGTTCTTGCGAGCCTCTTCTGCGCCCTTCTGAATTGCGGCAGGAACTTCCTTGGCCTTGCCGTAGCCCACGCCGACCATGCCCTGGCCGTCGCCGACGATGACCAGTGCGGTGAAGCTGAAGCGACGTCCACCCTTAACCACCTTGGACACGCGGTTAATGGTTACGACGCGCTCGATGTACTGGTTGCGCTCGTCCTGCTGCTGGTTGCGACGGTCGTTGTTACGGCCGTCACGATCGTTGCGGCGGTCGTTGTTACGGCCGTCGCGGTTGTTGTCGTTGTTCTCGGCGGAGCGTCCGCCGTTACGTTCACGTCCCGACATCACGCGTTCCTTCCGTTGGTGTTGTAGTTAGCGGTGATCATTAGAACTTCAGACCACCTTCGCGGGCGGCGTCTGCCAGTGCGGCGACGCGACCGTGGTACTTGTAGCCAGCGCGGTCGAAAACGACTGCTTCGATGCCAGCGGCCTTAGCGCGCTCCGCGATCAGCTGACCCACCTTTGCTCCGCGTGCCTTCTTGTCACCCTCGAGGGAACGCACATCTGGCTCCATCGTGGACGCCGCGACCAGGGTGTGGCCAGCGGTGTCGTCGATGACCTGAACGTGCATGTGACGAGAGGTACGGTGCACAACGAGACGTGGAGTCTCTGGGGTGCCGGACAGGGTCTTGCGGATACGGAAGTGGCGACGTGCGCGAGCGTTGCGACGGCGGGTGGAGATGTCCTTGCCCACCGGCAAACGCTGGCCTTCCTTGTTCGTTGCGTTGTTGCTCATTACTTACCCGTCTTTCCATCCTTGCGACGGACCTGCTCGCCTTCGTAACGGATGCCCTTACCCTTGTATGGGTCATCCTTCCGCAGCCGGCGGATGTTAGCGGCGATCTGTCCAACCTGCTGCTTGTTGATGCCTTCGATGGAGAACTTGGTGTTTCCGTCGACGGCAAACTTGATGCCCTCAGGCGCCTCAATCAGGACTGGGTGAGAGTAGCCCAGTGCGAACTCCAGGTTCTGGCCCTTGAGCTGCACACGGTAACCCACACCGAAGATTTCCATCTTGATGGTGTAGCCATTGGTAACGCCCTCGACCATGTTGTTGATCAAGGAGCGGGACAGGCCGTGCAGGGAACGGTTCTTGCGGTGGTCATCGGGGCGGGAGACGACGAGTTCTTCGCCTTCCTGAGCCACGGTGATTGGTGCCGGAATCTCCTGAGCCAGGGTGCCCTTAGGACCCTTGACTTCAACGTTCTGGCCGTTGATGGTGACGGTGACGCCAGAGGGTACGGTCACCGGTGCCTTGCCAATACGAGACATGGTTAAACCTCCTCTTACCAGACGTAGGCGAGGACTTCTCCGCCCACGCCCTTGTTGTTGGCCTCACGGTCAGTCAGCAGACCCTGGGACGTGGAAATAATAGCCACGCCCAGGCCACCGAGAACCTTTGGCAGATTAGTGGACTTTGCGTAAACGCGCAGACCTGGCTTGGAAACACGGCGCACGCCAGCGATGGAACGCTCGCGAGATGGGCCGTACTTCAGGTTAAGCTCCAGGGTCTTGCCGACGGTCTCGTCGTTAACGGAGTAGTCGGCGATGTAGCCTTCCTGCTTCAAGATTTCGGCGATGTTGGCCTTGATCTTGGAGGATGGCATAGACACGGTGTCGTGGAACGCATTGTTTGCGTTGCGCACTCGTGACAACATGTCCGCAATCGGATCAGTCATGGTCATGTGAAGTGACCTGTTGCCTTTCTCGTTACGGTTCCCGTGCTCACCCTTGATTAGTCGCGTGTACCGCACGTTCGCTGGCTACTCACGCTCCACCTAACTCAGTAGTTAGGGGTGCTCGCTGCCTTTATCCGTGCGGCCGCTTCGGGCGAGGGGCCTGTAACAAAGTGGATGTACAGTTTTTCTCCCTTGTAGCGGGAGACTCTTTCCGCAGGTCATGTGGCATTCCCGAGATTTTGACGCGGTAGCGTCGAAAAAAGAACATGGGGGTACCTACCTACGGCAAGACCTGCCTAGCCTAGCAACCAGCTAAAACATGTCCAAATCCCTGCTCAGAAGCATAGAGCTGAAGTGTAAGGTCGGCGCCATTCAGAGCCGACCGACCTCACTAGCCGCACCTGCTGGCCCACGCACTCACTAGCACCTTCTCAACTCTTCCCTAGAGTACTTTGATTAGGCTTACCTTGTTCATATAGGCTTGCTCCCGTTAAGACCACGGAGTTTCACGCGTCAAGGAGGGTGCATGGCTACCTCTACCCCGCATGCGCAATCCCCTTCTCAAACACACCTGGGGTCTCGCGCGGACGCCACTTCGGACGCTTCTGCCAGCACTCCATCAGGCAAACTCCCGCGCCGCCTCGTCGGCCTCGGGGTGCTTTTCCTCTTACTTCTCGCCAGCATCGTTGCCAGCATTGTGTTCGGTTCCCGGCAGATCCCTTTCGGAGAAGTGACCGCTGTGTTCCGCGATCTCGGCACGGCGTTCGGCCACGCGGAGGGGCTGAATGTGGATCAGCGCGTGATCGTCGAGCTCCGCATTCCCCGCACCCTGTTGGGCCTAGTCGCCGGTGCTGCCCTCGGCGTCTCCGGCGCATTGATCCAAGGGCACACGCGCAACCCTCTCGCGGACACGGGCATTCTCGGCATCAACTATGGTGCGTCCCTGGCCGTAGTTGCCAGCTTCTCCTTGTTGGGTGTGACGTCCGTGTGGGCTACCAGCATGTGGGCGTTCGGTGGGGCCATCGCTGCTACTGCGTTGGTGTTTAGTTTGGCGTCGATAGGAGGAGGACAGGCCAATCCGATGACGCTGGTCCTCGGCGGTGCGGCTTTGTCTGCGGTCCTCAGCGCCATCATCAGCGGTTTTATCCTCACTGACGATGCCAATCTGGATCGCATGCGCTTCTGGACCGTCGGCTCCATCGCGGGCCGGGATCTCACCGTGTTCTACGGCGTGCTGCCGTTTATCCTGGCGGGCCTCGTGCTGGCGTTCATCACGGCACCGCAGCTGAACCTCCTCAATCTGGGCGATGACATCGCCTCTGGACTGGGCATCAGCACCCAGCGCGCCCGCTTGATCGGCATGGCTCTGATCGCACTGCTGGCGGGTGCCGCGACAGCTGCCGCCGGCCCCATCACCTTCATCGGCCTGGTGGTCCCGCACCTCGTGCGCGCCGTCACGGGCCCTGATTACCGCTGGATCCTCCCCTACTCTGCCCTGACGGGTGCGGTGATGATGCTGCTCGCAGACGTGGTGGGCCGTCTGATCGCTCGTCCGGGCGAGTTGCAAGTGGGCATCGTCCTCGCGTTCGTGGGCGCGCCGTTCTTCATCACCCTTATTTATCGACGCCGGGTGGTGGCCATTTAATGAGTTCCCTCCTTGCCCGCCCTACCTCTTCCACTATCCCCGGCCGTCCGCCGTTCCGCGTGGGCCCATTTTCTGTGGTGCGGCGCCCTCGCGCGTTGACGGTGTCTCTATTGCTGCTCGTGGCGATCGTCTTGCTAGCGGCGGTCTCCATCGGCCTGGGCGACTATCCCGTTTCCCCGGCTCGTGTGCTGGAGGTGCTGTTCACCGGCCAGGGAACCCGCATTGAGCGTCTGGTGGTTTTGGATTGGCGCATGCCTCGTGCGCTGACGGCCATTCTGGTGGGCTGTGCGCTGGGTTTATCCGGAGCCCTCACTCAGTCCGTGACCCGCAATGCGCTGGCCAGCCCGGATATCTTAGGCTTCACCACGGGCGCATCTGCGGCCGCGGTCACCGTCATCACTCTGGGTGGTGGCGCTGGTGGTTTCCTCGGCTGGCTCAGCAGCATCGGCATCCCCCTGGCCGCAGTGCTTGGTGCGGCTCTAACCGCAACGGTGATGTGGGCTCTGGCGTGGAGGAGATCCACTGATTCCTTCCGGCTAGTGCTGTTCGGCATCATCATCTCTGCCCTGTTGACCTCGTATATCAACTTCCTGATGATCCGCACGGAATTGCGCGATGCCGCAGCCGCCCAGTTCTGGCTTACTGGCTCCCTGAGCACTGCGGACTGGTCGAAGATGTGGCCCGTCGCCATCGTGGTACTGGTGTTTACCCCCCTGCTGGCCTGGATTGGTCACCAACTTTTAGCCACCCTATTGGGCTCGGATACTGCTCGGGCTCTGGGACAAAACGTCCAGGGTGTACAGGTGCTGCTGCTCGCCGCTGCCGTGGCCTTGGCAGCAGTGGCGGTGTCTGCCGCTGGCCCCATCGGATTCGTCGCCTTCGTGGCCCCACAGGTGGCCCTGCGCTTGTGTAACTGCTCTGCACCACCGCTTCTTGCATCCGCACTGACCGGCGCGGCGCTCCTCCTGCTGGCAGATATAAGCACCCAAACTCTGTTGCCCGTAGAGCTGCCGGTGGGCATTCTCACCTCGGCAATCGGCGGTGCGTTCCTTATTTATTTGCTGGTGCAACGGAATAGGTCAACCACGGCATGAGGAAAGATACCACCCTGGAAGTTAGCAGTGACGCGAACAAAGAAGGACACATGATTCAGAACCACAGCATGACCGCACGCGGCCTCACCGTGGGCTACGGCGACCGGACGGTCATCGAGGGTTTGGACGTGGACTTTCCTCGCGGACAGATCACCACAATCATCGGCCCTAATGGCTGCGGTAAATCCACGTTGTTGCGAGCCATGTCTCGCTTACTTCCGGCCAATGAGGGCGAAGTGTTGTTAGACGGTACCGATATCTCATCCATCAAGCGCAAAGATCTCGCACGGACCATCAGCGTGCTGCCACAAACCCCTACCGCCCCAGAGGGACTCAACGTGGCTGATCTCGTCTCGCGCGGTCGGCATCCACACCAATCGTGGATCCGTCAGTGGTCGTCCACGGACGAAGCCGAGGTGCACAAGGCGCTGGAAATGACTGGCTCGATGGGGCTGGCGGAGCGCACCCTGGATTCCCTGTCCGGCGGGCAGCGGCAGCGCGTGTGGATCTCCATGGTTCTTGCGCAAAACACGGACAAACTGTTCCTGGACGAGCCCACCACCTACCTGGATCTGGCCACGTCGGTAGAGATTTTGGAGCTGGTGCAGCGTCTACGCCGAGAGCTGGATCGGACCGTGGTGATGGTGCTGCACGATCTCAACTTGGCCGCGCGCTACAGCGATAATCTCGTGGTTATGAAGGATGGACAGATCCTCGCCATCGGGCGTCCCAGCGAGGTGATTACCCCAGAGCTACTGCTCGAGGCGTTTGCCCTCAATGCGCTGGTCATCGAGGATCCTGTCACCGGCGGTCCGCTGATCGTCCCCAAGTGACGATCGGAGCTTAGTCCTCCATCAGCTCCTGGGCGGGAGTCTTCTTGGACTTCCGCCAGTTGATCATCGCCGAAATCACCACCGGGGTCACGGACACCAGCACAATGACGATGGCGATCATGTCGATGCGATCCGCAATGCCCGGGATATCCCCCAGCAGCACGCCGATGCCAACCATGCTGACAATCCACAGCACAGCACCCGTGACGTTCCATCCCACGAACTTCTTGTACGGCATCTCCGCGGTACCAGCGGCCACGGGAATGTAGGTACGCACGATCGGGATGAAGCGTCCCAGTACCAGAGCCAACGGCCCGTACTTCAGGAAGAAAGCCTCGGCTTGTTCGAGGTGCTCGGTTTTGAGGATCTTGGCGTCGGGCTTAAACAACTTGCGACCAAAACGGTGGCCGAGCCAGAAACCCACCTGGTCGCCCAAGAACGCCGCGACGATGGCCACGCCGACCAGAATCGGAACGTTCAAGCCCAGCTGATCGCGCAGGATTGCCGCGGTGACCAGCATTGAATCGCCGGGCAGGAACGGAAAGAGCACGCCGGATTCAATAAAGATGATCAGCGCAATGCCGCCGAGCGCCCAGCCGCCAAAGTTCTGGAGCAGGGTGGTGGCGTCCATGAGGTTGCTTAAGTGCACAGGGAATCCCTTCTAGAAAACAACCGGTCTATTCTTACCCCGGTTTCTGACCGGAATACAGGCAGGCGTGCCCGATTGCGACTGGTTCACAAACAGTCAGCATGAAACGCAGGCATTGCACAGAAAAACCCGCACCAACTTCAACAAAGAAGTGTGCGGGTTTTCTAAGCCAAGTTGCTGAGAGTCTCGGCGTACAAACAGAAGCGGGAATTACTCGCCGGAGTTTTGCTTGGACTTGAATGGGAAGCCCAGCTCGCGGAGCAGAGCGCGTCCCTCATCATCGTTGTTCGCGGTGGTGACCACGGTGATGTTCATACCGCGTGGACGGTCAATCTTGTCTACGTCGATTTCGTAGAACATGGACTGCTCGTTCAGGCCGAAGGTGTAGTTACCGTGGCCATCGAACTGCTGGTCAGACAGGCCGCGGAAGTCACGAATACGTGGCAGCGCGACGGTCAGCAGACGGTCCAGGAACTCCCACATGCGGTCGCCGCGCAGGGTAACGCGGGCGCCGATGGGCATGCCTTCGCGGAGCTTGAAGTTAGCGATAGCCTTCTTCGCAACGCGGATCTGTGGCTTCTGACCGGTGATCAGGGTGAGATCTTCGATCGCACCGTTGATCAACTTGGAATCGCGGGCAGCGTCGCCGACACCCATGTTGACGACCACCTTGGTGACGCCTGGGATCTGCATGACGTTGTCGTAGTTGAACTCAGAGTTCAGCTTCTCGCGGATTTCTGCACGGTACTCGGACTTGAGGCGTGGAGTGTAGTTTTCGCTCATCGTTAGATGTCCTTCCCGTTGCGCTTGGAGACGCGGATCTTCTTGCCGTTCTCATCGAAGCGGTAGCCAACGCGGGTTGGGTTTCCATCAGCATCTACGACCATCACGTTGGACACGTGGATCGGTGCTTCCTGGGTAACGATGCCACCGGACTCGGCGCCACGCTCTGGGGCGGAGTTAGCAACGTGCTTCTTGATGCGGTTTACGCCCTCAACGAGGACCTTTTCCTGAGCTGGGTAGGCCTCAATGACCTTGCCCTTAGCGCCCTTATCTGGGCCGGAGATCACGATGACGGTATCGCCCTTACGGATCTTCATTTACAGCACCTCCGGAGCGAGAGAAACGATCTTCATGAACTTCTTCTCGCGAAGCTCACGAGCCACTGGGCCGAAGATACGGGTACCGCGTGGGTCATTGTCGTTTGCCTTGATGATGACGGCGGCGTTCTCGTCGAACTTGATGTAGGAGCCGTCTGCGCGACGGGTTTCCTTCTTAGCGCGAACGATTACGGCCTTGACGACCTCACCGGACTTAACAGTGCCACCTGGGGTGGCTTCCTTGACGGTTGCAACGACGATGTCGCCGATGCCACCGGAGCGTCGGGTGGAACCACCGAGAACGCGGATGACCAGGATTTCCCGGGCACCGGTGTTATCGGCGACTCGCAGACGCGATTCTTGCTGAATCACTTTGAGTCTCCTCGTAGACCTAGATTGCTTAATGTGCGTGGGATTACCGACCCTCGCGCACGTGGTCCGTGCCTTGTTCTGTGTTGGTCGACGTGTGTTTTTCGTCGACGCCAGGGCGAACCTGATCCACTCTTCTCAGGGCGGATACGGGGTTCTCCCCTGGATGTACGCCAGAACTGGCAACCTCCGAATTATTCCATGTTTGGGCGCTGATTCCAAAAGCCGCTTGCATATGGACTTTCCTGTTCGCGCTACCGCGTCCGAAGGCCAGGAACTTCGCCCTCCAAAACATAAGTAAATATTATTAATAAGGGCTTAGATCTCCCTTAATTTTTCTTAAACCTCTAGGAATGTTCAACTAAATCGCCGCAAAATTCCTGTGTGATATGGCGCACATTTCCCCGATTTCTCCTGGAGAAACCCCGTTAGGTCATGCTAAATTCGTCGTTGTACGCACGGCAAGCGATCAAGAAGGTCAATTTTAGATCCATAATGTTTGCCTATTGTCAAGTTCAAGTCAAAAGGAGTCCTTTCATGAAGCTTAAGAAGTCCCTCGTCACCCTGACCGCCGCTACCGCTGTTGCCCTGGCTGGCGTTCCAGCCGCACAGGCAGAGGACGCTGCAACCGAGCCAGCCGCTACCGCTGAGGCTCCAGCCGGCTCCACCGCCGCAGACAACGGCACCGAGACCGGCACCGAGGAAGACACCACCTCCGGCTCCTCCGAGGAGTCCGGCGCACTGGAGTCCTCCGAAAACCCAGAGCTGCAGGAGTCCGTGAACGGCTCCTTCGGCTGGGATGAGGAGACCACCGGCTTCGACAAGTTCCTGACCGTCCTGGACGGAATCGTCAAGGTTGCTAAGACCATCGCCGGCATCCCAGACCTGTCTGCTCTGAGCAGCTAGTAAATAGCGCGCGCTACCGCACATCTAGCTACAGCGCGCATAGCTTCTTTCACCGTTGGGCACTCGCAATGTTGCGAGTGCACAACGACCCCCCGGAAGTGCCACACGATTTACGTTTCCGCAGGTCGCAGATTGAGGCATGACACTTCCGGGGGATCATTGTGCATATCGGACCAGGAAAAAAGCCAAAGCAACAATGGATAGCGCACTTCGCTAGGGAGCGGCGCATTTTATTAACGTTCGCAAACTAAACTTATTTCCATAAGGAAAGACAGAGACTTCCCTGCGCTGCGCTTACTTTTCCATAACCTCAGGGGTGGATTTTTTTAAACTTTTTTCAGCCCTAAACTGGACATGATCGCTGCTCAGCGCGGTAGCGTTACATAAATACTTGAATTTTTACACTTTTCTTAACTTCTAGCGGATGCCGGTTGTTTTGCGCCGTGTTAGATTCTCCTCGTAACGAGGTCTGCGCCCCGAAATCCCCTGCGCATTGCCTCCATCTGACACTCGAGAAAGAGAAGAATCATGAAGCTCAAGAAGTCCCTCATGGCCATCACCACCGCTACCGCTGTCGCCATCTCCGGCACCGCAGTTGCTTCCGCTCAGGACACCACCGGCTCCCTGGAGAACATCACCGAAGGCGGCCTGACCGGTTCCATCGGCGGCGACGAAGAGACCACCGATCCCGCAACCGGCGAGGGCACCGAGACTCCAGCTCCAGGCACCGAAGAGGGCGAAGCTACCGGTTCCGCAGACTTCTTCGGCTGGGACGAAGAGACCTCTGGCCTCGACAAGCTCGAGACCATTTCTACTGTTTTCGGTGTCATTGTGACCGTCGTCGGCGGCATCGCCACCCTGGTTGGCGCTGTCATGAAGATCAACGACATGCTGGCTCCAAAGAACTAAGTCTTAATCTTCTTGGTTCTTTAAAACCGCACATAAGAGCCGCCCCGCTTCCCTTTCGGGAAGTGCAGGGCGGCTCTTCTGCTTTCTCACTTAAACCAGTGAGAGAAAGACCCTAAGCCTCGCCGATTGCGGCGAGTGCGTCGCGCATCAGTTCAGCTGCCTGCGTTGGGGTCTTGCCCACGCGCACGCCAGCTTCTTCCAGTGCTTCCTTCTTGGCCTCCGCGGTGCCGGAAGAACCGCTGACGATGGCTCCCGCGTGACCCATCGTCTTACCCTCCGGAGCGGTGAATCCGGCGATGTAGCCCACCACTGGCTTGGTGACATTTTCCGCGATGTACTTGGCCGCGTACTCCTCCGCGTCGCCACCAATTTCACCAATCATGATGATCGCCTTGGTCTCCGGATCATTCTGGAAAGCCTCGATCGCAGCAATGTGGGTAGTGCCGATGATCGGATCTCCACCAATACCGATGCAGCTGGTGAATCCCAGGTCAGACAGCTCGTGCATCACCTGATAGGTCAAGGTACCGGACTTAGACACCAGCCCGATCTTGCCAGGCTTGCCCGCGGACTCCGCTGGGATGATGCCAGCATTGGACTGTCCCGGAGAGATGATTCCCGGGCAGTTCGGGCCGATGATGCGGGTATTGGACTCCTTGGCCAGAGCAAAGAACTCGGCAGTATCCTTCACCGGAACACCCTCGGTGATCACCACGGCCAGTGGAATGTTCGCCTTGATGGCTTCCTCGGCCGCCGCCTTGGTGAACTTGGCTGGCACGAAGATCACGGAGACGTTGGCATCCTTCGCCTTCATCGCTTCGCGCACAGAGCCGAACACAGGGATCTCTTCGCCACCGTCGAAAGTGACCGTCTCGCCCGCCTTTTTAGGGTTTACGCCACCGACGATGTTCGAACCGGAGTTCAGCATGCGCTGCGTATGCTTCATGCCCTCCGAGCCGGTCATGCCTTGGACAATGATCTTGGAATCACTATCGAGAAAAATAGCCATTTTCTTTCGTCCTCTTCCTTTTACTATCCGTGGCGTTTAGTTGTTCTGACCGGCCTGGGAGGCCAGCTCGGCGGCAGTGCGGGCAGCGTCATCCATGGTGTCTTCCCGCTGCAGCCCGGGCAGGTTGGCGTCATCCAAAATCTTCCGGCCCTCCTCCGCATTGTTGCCATCCAAACGGACGACGAGCGGCTTCGGCTCAATGCCATCAGACTCAAGAATGCGGTAGGCCTGCACGATTCCCTTGGCGACCTCGTCACACGCGGTGATGCCACCGAAGACGTTGACGAAAACCGACTTGACCTGGGAATCGCCCAAGATGACTTCCAGACCATTCGCCATGACCTCGGCATTGGCACCGCCGCCGATGTCTAGGAAGTTGGCGGGCTTCGGGGAGCCGGCGAACTCTTCACCGGCATAAGCAACCACGTCCAGCGTGGACATCACCAGACCGGCACCGTTGCCGATCACGCCTACGTCGCCATCCAGCTTCACGTAGTTCAGGCCCATCTTCTGCGCCTTGAGCTCCAGTGGGTCCGCTGCGCTGTGGTCTTCCAGCTCTGCGTGCTCTGGGTGACGGAAGCTAGCGTTGCCATCCAAAGACATCTTGCCGTCCAGGGCCAGGATCTCTCCCGACTTCGTCTTGACCAGTGGGTTGACCTCTACCAGGGTGGCATCCTCGCCGGTGTAGGCCTCGTACAGCTTTTTGAATACGGGGATGAGCTTCTTGACGTCATCCTCTGGGAATCCCGCTTCCTCAGCCATCTCGCGGGCCAACGTGTCGGTCATCCCATCCAGCGGGGAGAAGTTGCGTCGAATAAGAACTTCCGGACGCTCCTCGGCCAGCTTCTCGATCTCCACACCACCCTCACGGGACAACATCGCGAGGTAACGACGCTTGGTGCGGTCCAGCAGGATGGAGAAGTAGTACTCTTCGGCGATATCCGCCCCCTCGGCCACCATCACCCGGCGCACGGTATGACCCTTGATGTTCAAACCAAGGATCGCATCCGCAGCTTCGGAGGCTTCCTGTGGGGAATGAGCCAGTTTCACACCTCCGGCCTTGCCTCGGCCACCCACCTTGACCTGGGCTTTAACCACCACAGTGCCGCCGAGCTTGGCAGCTGCTTGCTCAGCCTGTGCGGGGGAAGTGGCAACGATGCCTTTAAGAACAGGCACGCCGTACTTTTCGAAAAGATCTCGAGCTTGGTACTCGTAAAGATCCACGTGAATTCTCCATTCGGTCTTCTTTGTGTGAAAGATCGGGACGTGCGGCCAGCTCACGAGTGTGCTCATTGGCTAGCAACAGCAAGTGCATGAGCTTCCTTAACCCATCGTAAGGAAGTTTTGCCTCCAAGACAGCGGATGCGGCGGTGCTAACCCCCACACGTCCACGTCCATCGAGCAAGGGGCAAGATTCGAACGGGTAAGGGTAGGCTAAAAATCATATGACTTTCCCCTCTCACGATCCTTCTTCACATGAGAACCCTCAGCGCTCTTCAGAGGAGTTCGCCGATCACCAGCTGCTGCGTGCCCCGCAACCACAAAACCATCGGCTGATCCCCGTCACGGTTCACAGCGTGGACTACCTGACTGATACTTTGCTACGCATCGTGGTGCACGCAGAAGAGCTTAAGAGCTATGCACTCAGCGGTCCGGATGAGTTCTTCGGTCTATTGATGCCGCCACCGAATCAGCCTTTTAGTTCTCCGGAGGACTTCGCCGCCACACCCATCGAGGGCCTGAACATCCGGGCTGCCGTGGCAGCAATGCCTCCCGAAGTGCGGCCCAACCTGCGGTGGTATACCGTGCGCTACCTCGACAAAACCCGCGGCTTGCTGGCGTTTGACGTCGCCACCCACGGACTGAATGCACAGCCCACTGACGCCAGCCCCCACGCCGAACCTTCTACGGACACGCCCACCGGCCCTGGCATTTCGTGGTGTTTGTCTGCACAGCCGGGCGACCCTGCTGGCTTGTGGACATGCCAAGGTCTGTGGCATCGCGAGCACCGTAAACAATTACTGGTGGCAGATCCCAGCTCCCTGCCATCCGTGCGCGCGATCCTGGAGTACCTCGCCACGCTCTTTCCCGAGCAGCTCGCAGACACCCACGTCATCGCAGTCACCAGTACCGATTTCGATTCAGAGCCTCACCTGGAGGTTTGGCGCAACGCCCTCGGCAGCCTCACCAAAATCACCGCACCTTCTGAAGGTTATGCGCAGGCCATCGCCGAACATCTCGCAAACATCGTCGTTGAGTCCTCGCGCAATCAACAGCACAAGCTCCTACCAGAAGTGGACTATGTGTGGGTCGCCGGGGAGGGGGATTTCTGCAAGATGGTGCGCTCCCACGCCATCAAGACTTGGCGGCTCAACAAGGACAACATCCTGTGGTGCCCTTATTGGTTCGTCGGCAAAGCTCGCCCCTAGCGTGCATCCATTACCCCCGTGAGTGCCCGTCCCCTAGCCTGCAACAGCAAAACCGCCCCAGCACGTTTATGCGGGGCGGTTCATCATTTGATTCAGACTACTTCGTGGCGTCTGCCAACGGCTGCTCGATCTTGTCCAGCAGGTAGTTCAGGCTCAGCACGGTCTGCCATCCGAAGGCTTTTTCCAGGTCGCCCTCCAGGTAGACACTGTGTCCGTCCTTCACGGCGGGCAGCTTGCCCACGATCGGATCCTCGGTCACAGAAGCCTTGCTCTGCTTCGGAGAGTAAGACAGCTGATCCCACACCAGCACGTCAGAGTTGATCTGGTCTGCGTTTTCCTTAGAAACCTCACCGTAGAACTTGTCCTTGGTGATGCCCGCGTAGGCCGGGTTGATCTTGAATCCCAGCTCGGCGAAGAAGCGGCTGCGCGGATCGCCCTCGGCAAAGACAGCCAGGCTCTCGTCGGAGACAGTGGCCACGCCGAGTTCCTTTTCGGCCCATTCTGGGTGGCGGCCCTTGAGCTCTGCGAACTTCTCCTTGACCTGCTCCACCTGGCGCTTTGCCTCTTCCGGCTTGCCCACGGCCTGCCCGATCTCTTCCGTGGTCACGTCCCATGGTTGCTGTAGTTCTTCGTATTCGCCCTTTTGTACGACGACAGGGGCGATCTCAGACAGCTTCTTGTACGTGTCTTCATCGATGTCCGAGTACACGGCCACGATGAGGTCTGGATTGTCCTTTGCGATGGCTTCCGCGTTGACTTCTGTGTCCTTGTCGATCCGAGGAGTGTCGCCCTCGATTTTGTCATTGGACCAGTTGCCCGCAGCCTGACCATCCGGGGTCATTCCGTCCCAGTACTTCACGGAGACAGGAGTAACGCCCAGCGCCAGCAGTGCGTCCTGATCCGTGTAGCCCAGGGAGACCACGCGCTGAGGGGCTTCCTTGATTTCGGTGGAGCCGTAGCGGTGCTCGATGGTGGTGGGGAATGCGCCCTGCTCTGCATTGACTGCCTGGGAGTCCCCGGAGTTGCCGGACTGTTCATCAGTCGAGCACGCGGTCAGTGCCGCGCCCAAGGTCAACACAGCAGCGGTGCTAACGAGAATCTTCTTGAGTGTCATTTTTCTCCGTTGTTACTGGTGACGGATTTCCGCGCGAGGCATGGCCCGTACACAAAAGGGAAAGGTCAAACCTTTGGTTGGATATATCCAGCCCTATGTCCAAAGAATTCGGTGGCGGGCAGTTCCGAGTTGTCGTCGAGACGAACACGATCCAGAACAATCGCCGGCGCCGGCACGTTGGCACGGGGCGATCCGCAGACCACCGCGATTCCTCCCTCGTGAGGGATGGTGACTCGGCCGGGGGTTCCGCCAAAGCGGCCCCGCGAGACGTGCGCGGAAAGCACGCGGACGCGCTCGCCACGGAATTCAAAGTAAGCATTGGGGTACGGGTCGGACTGCGCCCTGACCAGCAAGGCAACATCTTCCGCAGGTTGGGTGAAATCTATGCGAGATTCCTGCTCGCCGCGCTTGTGAAAGTACGTGGCGCGGGTGGGATCTTGAGGTTCCGCGGTGGCGGTGCCTTGGGCGACGTCACTCAATGCGCGTTCCACGAGGGGCTCGATGAGGTCGATGGTCTTGGCCACGAGATCCGTGGTGGTGTCTTGCGGACCCACGGGGATCGCGCGCTGGGCGACGATGGGGCCGCCGTCCAACACTTCATCCACCTCATGCACGGTGACCCCCACGTGAGTTTCCCGGTTCAACAGCGCCCACAGGATGGGCGAAAATCCGGCGTACTCAGGCAGGAGGCCATCGTGGACGTTCAATGCGCCGTGCTTGGCCACGCCGAAGACCTCGGGAGGAAGCCAGGTTCGCCAATTGTTGGCCACGATGACGTCTGGTGCAGCATCGCGCAACGCCTCAATGACGTCTTGGCCCACGCGCTCAGTGACACACAGTGGGAGCTCATGTTCGCTGGCTAGCTCCTCTACGGAGTCTGCCCACATTTGCTCATAAGGGTGATCGCTGGCAGGGTGCGTAACTACCAAAACTACTTCATGACCAGCCTTGATGACCGCAGACAACGTCCGGTGTCCCCACGACTGATAACCGAAAACAGCAACTCGCATACAGAGGATGTTAGCTTAGGGTAACCTATGTAGTCAATGATGAAAGCGGCACAATTTCCATGCCATACTCCCCGGACGAGACCACCCATCACCGAATCTCGGTGCCCGCAGACGCGGATACACTCGTTTTCACGGACCCCTACCGTCCGAACGTCGAGCTCACCGAATCGATATCCAGCGTCGACGTGAGAATACCGGCGCACTCCGCGGTGACCTATAGCTTTCAGTTCGGCGAGCTGAAGTATCCCGACCCAAAAAATGAACACGGTGCAGGCCCACAGGCGAGCCTGTTGAGCGGCGATTCTGTAGACCAGAGGTTCTGGCCGCCACGCGCTGCCGACGTCATCGCGGACTTGCCCGGCGCTCGCCTGTCCATCGACCGAAAGGTATTCGGCAGACGCTGCACCGCGCGCCTCGATGACCGCGGTGCGGATACCACCGTGGTGTTCCTGGACGGCGACGACTGGATCCATCTGCATTACCTCACAGGCGCACTGGACCGAGCAGTCACGGCAGGGCTTATCCCCCAGATCAACCGCGTCTTCCTACCTGCAGCCAAAGACCGCAGCGAGGAGTACACCTCCCAAACATTCGCCAGCGCACTGGCCACCGAGCTTCCGGCGATCATCAACAGCAGCCACATAGTCCTGGTAGGGCAAAGCTTCGGCGGTCTCTCCGCCCTGCGCGCTGCCCTTGTGGCTTCCACCGAAACCGCCCCTGCAATCAAAGGAGTCATCGCCCAATCCCCTGCCGTCTGGTGGTCGTCTGAGCGTTCTACAGAGCTCGCAGACACCCTCTCGGACGGCCCTGCAGGAGGCGACATTGCCGCACAGCTCGCTGGCCACTCACTCGACATTCCTGCCGCTCACAGCGGCTCCGGTCTGGCACGCATCGTACTGACGTGCGGTGCAGAAGAGCCGCCCATGCAACGGCACGTGGACGCGGTAGCGGATGCCCTGACACGCCGCGGCTTTCCCACCACCAATCACCGCACGCCCGGCGGCCACGACCCTGCGATGTGGCGCCACGGGATCATCCCGGCCCTCGCCGAATTGCTGGGCTGAATCTACGAGCGCGCCTCCACAAACTCAGCCACGCGCTCGACCGTCCGCAGCCCATAGAATTCACGCACGCCAACCTCCACGCCTAGCTCTCCCCGCAGCAGCGCGCAGAGCTTGATGACCGCCATGGAGTGCCCTCCCATGTCGAAGTAATCAGCATCCACCGGCACGTCCTCGGGCTCAATATCGAGCGATTCGGCAAACAGTTCCGCCGTGATCTCCTCTGTTTCACTCGCCGGTGCGCGACCCTTATCCGTGATCCTTTCTCCCTCACCCAGTGCGGCAAGGTCGGTCTTTCCATTCGACGTCACCGGCAACTCATCCACGATCGACCATCGATCCGGGATCATGTAGCTGGGCAGTTCCTCGCGCAACGCATCACGCACGCCAGTCAAGAAATTCTGCCGCTCCCCCTGGTCTGCATCGCGCAGTTGTGGGGCCACGAGGTGACAGGCCAGGAGTGTGGCGTCGGATATACGAACAGGAACGGTCACGCAGTGGAGGATGCGGGGATCCACGCTGCGGGACACGGCGGCCGAGACGTCGCCGGGATCCACGCGATGACCACGGATTTTCACCTGATCATCGCTGCGTCCGAGGTACTCGAACATGCCATCCGCACGCACGCGAACAATGTCTCCCGTGCGATACATCCGCTCCCCCGGGGCTCCCCACGGGCACGCGACCATGGAGCTTGCGGTGCGCGCCGCGAGCCCGTGATACCCCTGCGCCAAGCCGCTGCCCGCGAGGTAGAGCTCACCCGGCGCGCCTGTAGGAACGGGGCGCAACCACGGGTCCAAAACGAACGCCGCCGTGCGGTCCACCGGAGTTCCGATCACGGGCGTAGCGCTCTCATTCGTACCAGCACCAAGGGCGTTGATGGTGTACTCGGTTGGCCCGTAAAGGTTGTATCCGCGCACGTCATCGGCCTTTCGCAAAGTCTCCCACACTCCGTGCGAGACAGCCTCGCCGCCCAAGAGCACCAGCCGCGGGCGATGCGCGCCGGATTCCAGCATCCCCTCCGCGAGCAGCTGCTCGGCAACGGTCGGGGTGACGTTGATGACATCCACCTGATGCGCGCGAATGGCCTCAACCATGGCCGCAGCATCGCGTCGCAAATCCTCGGAGAAGATCCGCACCTCGTGGCCTTCCACCAGCCAAAACAGCTCTTCCCACGACATATCGAAAGCAAAGCTGATGGCATGCGCGATCCGCAACGTCTGCCCATCGGCAGCAGCTGGCGTGAAGATCTTGCGCCGATGATTATCCAACATGTTATGCAGCCCGCAATGCTTGATCACCACACCCTTGGGCTTGCCGGTCGACCCGGAGGTGTACATCAGGTAGGCATCGTCCCCGGGCATGGCCGCAGGTGTGCGGGTGGTGGCGTGGGAATCGGCAGTGGTGACGTCGACGCAAGGAAACGCACCGATCCGTTCCATGCGCTCCCGAGAGGAATCGTCCACCAGCGCGGCAGTGGGCTGGCTGTCCTCCACGATCACCCGGAGCCGTCCATCGGGGTGCGTCAGATCAAGCGGCACGTAACGCACCCCTGCCCACAGGGCGCCCAGCAGAGCCACCACCGAATGCGCGGAGCGCTCCACCGCGATGGCGACGGTACCGCCGCTGTTCACGCCGCAATTCTTGATCTTTTCCGCAATGTCGGAACAGCGAGCCATCAGCTCACCGAACGTCCACTGTTGGGCATCATCCACTAGCGCGATGCGATCCGGGAAGCGCTGCGCGATGTCCATGAGCTCGTCCGCGACGGTGCGTTCAATGCCTTCAGCCTTCTGCCAAGAAGCCACCTGCGCCGGCGTGGTTGGCAGGGAAGCAACCTCAGCACGGGATGGCGCCGACTGGGCCAACTGAGCGAGCGGAACCTCTGGTGTGTCCACAAACGCGGTCAGGACTTCGGTCGCGGCCTCCAGCACGGAATGCGCGAGGGACTCATCCACCACATCGTGGCGGAATTCCAGCTTGATGCCCAGCTTCGGCCCCGGAGTGAATACCCAGGTCAGAGGGAAGTGCGTGGAATCTTCCGCGCGCTCCTCCACAACCCCGTGGCGGTCCCGAAGTTCCTCGGCTGCCTGCGGATCGAGGAAGTTCTGCACCACCACCATGGAATCGAACAGCGTGCCCACCCCCAGCTGCTGCTGAATGGCGCCGAGGTCCGCGGAATCGTGGTCCATATCCTCGATGCGCTGGCGATAAACATCCTGGACCAGTTCTTTTATGCTCTGGCCAGGCCGAGCTGTCACTCGCACCGGCACGGTGTTGAGCAGCACTCCCACCACGTCAGACATCGCGGGATCACTCAGGGCATCGCGGCCACTGACAGACTGGCCAAACACCACATCCGAGTCCCCTGTGACAGCACCTAATGCCACGGCCACAGCTGCGTTGACCACGGAGGTCAACGTCAGGGCCTGCGCCCGGATCTTTTTCTGCAGTGCACCAGTCAGCTCTTCGCTGCACTCGGCAAACACCTGGCAAGGCAACTCGCTACGAGACTGCTCTGAAGAGATGTCCGCGGCCTGCGGGGCAACGAGCGTGGGCTGAGACAATGTCTCCAGGCGATGTACCCAATAGTCGCTATCTGCCTGCTCTTTGTGAGTGTCAACGGACTCGAGCAGGGCGTCGGCAATAGAACAACGACGAGGAACCAACTCTCCCGCACCCTGCGTGCGGGCCTGGCCGGACCTCAACGTCAGCCTCTCGAGGAAGGTCTGCAGCATCACTGCACGCGACCAACCATCGACTAGAACCAGGTGGTAGGTGAGAAGCAGCGTGTCGCCAGTTTGTTCGGCACTTCGGCCGGAGACGATGGTTGCCTTCGCCAGCGGAACGGATGCAAGATCGATGCCCGCGCTGCGATCAGCGTTCATGATCGCCTCGAGATCCCCTTCGATGGTCTCGACGGGAAGGTCAATGCCCTGTCCACTCCACGGCAAGATCTGCACGGGCTGGCCGGAAGCATCGGTGCGGAACTCCGCGCCCATGGCTGGATGCACGGTCACTGTGTCCCGGAAGGCTTCCACAACGGCCTCGGCATCCAGTCTCCGGTAAAACGTCAACGCAGTCTGTGCAACGTAGGCACCGGGTGCTGCCACCTGCGACTGGAACCAGATTCCGCGCTGCAGCACGCTCAGCGGAGCGCGGCGTCCTGAGGATTGCTCGCGGCTGACCTGCTCCTGCAACTCGCGAGCTACCTCGCCGATGGCGCTGCGCAAACGCTCGATGGGAATCACCGAATTCACCACGGACAGGTCCATGCTCAAAGCTCGCTCGCTAGACCAGACATCCGCCTCCACCAGGTAATTCGTCCACTGACAGGCGGCATCGCCCGGCGCGTGAAGGACGGTGCCAGTCTCTCCCCGTCCGAGGTAGTTGACCAGGATCTGTGCACCGCGGGCCAGTGTTCGCTGCCCTTGCGGGTGTGTGTATCGCAGTGCCTGATAAGTTCGCCGGTCCGGGGCTGCGCCGTCCTCGTGGAGGGCGCGCATTTTCGCTGCGGCACGTGCAGCATGCGCTGGATCATCCAGCGGGAGGCTTACCGGCGCGATGGTGGTAAACCACCCGAGGGTTCGCCCAAAGGAATGATCGAAGGGGCGTCCGTGGCCTTCGACGTCCACAGCCCAGCTCCGCGCGTCCGTGCCAATTGTCCGAGCCACCGCGACGGTCACCAACCCTGCCACCAGGTCTTGAACGTCCACACCCATCACTTCGGGCGCAACGCTCTGCAGAACCTGCACGGTCCGTCCGTCAATGCTCACTTCGACCTTGCTCACGTGATCCGTACTCCACTGGAACGAGTCCTCGACGGGCCGTGGCAGTGTAGCCAGTTCACTCCAGTGCTGGGCATCCTGAGCTGCTGCGGTGTGAGCATCGCGCAGTTCTTGCAGGCACAGATCCTTGAAGCTCGCCTGCTCAGGGAGAATCCTGCGCCCCGCGAGCGCATGCCGCAGGTCGTCTTCCAGAATCATCCAACTGGCGCTATCGATCACCGCGTGATGTGCAACGGCCTTGGCGTACCCATCCACGCACCCGAGCACCACGCTACGACCAGCAGCGATATCGATGTGATCGATCAATGCATCCACGTCCAAAGCCCGCACAACCACAGGACCGTCTCCCTCGGCACCAACAAAGTGCGCGAACGCAGAACTGGTGTCCACGCGCGCACGAAGCATCGGATGTGCCTGCGCTACCTGCTGCAGAGCCCGCTCCAAGTCCTCCACAGTGACCGGCCCCAGATCCAAGCGGCGCGCCTGCACAAAGCAGTCGCTCATTCCTCTTTCCATCTGCCTGCGCAGCATCGCCGGGATGGGGAAAGCCCCCGAGATTTCCGAGTGCCCCTCCTTCGGCCGAGTTTCTGCCTGGCTCTGCGTTGCTTCCCGAGCACCCGGCTGACTGTTCTGCGGCGTGACCCGCTCGGCAATCTTGCGTGGCGTGCGCCCCAAAAAGAAGTCCCGCGGAGTCACGTTGAGATCAGCGCGCGCCAGCGCATGAGTAACGCGGATGGCAAGAATACTGTCTCCACCTAAGCGGAAGAAGTCCGAGTCCGGCTCCACCTCGGCGCGGTCCAAGCGAAGTGCATCAGCAATTGCCTGCGAGATCGCCTCCACCAGATCCGAGGTGCCCGAAGCCTCCTGAGCAGCAGGAATCTCACCCAGAAGGTCCAGGATCGCGCGCTCATCCCGCTTGCCATTGATGGTCTGCGGCACCTGCGTACTCACCGCGAATAGCTGCGGAACCATGTAGGCAGGGAGCGCGTCTCGGGCCGCTGCGGCAGCTCGGGAGGTGATCGCCTTTGCGTCGGCACGAGAATCCGTAATCAACAACGCACCCGGCACCTGGCCTTCGGGCAGATCGACGACCACCACGGCGGCCTCCCGCACACCGCTGACCTTCTCCAGCGCGCTCTCGATCTCCCCCAGCTCCACGCGATAACCGCGCAGCTGCACCTGCCTATCGGCGCGGCCCACGTAATCCAGATGACCGTTGTTCAGCACCTTTGCCATGTCATTGCTGCAGTACATACGCGCGCCGCCGCCAACGAAAGGATCGGCCACGAAGCGGGAGGCCGTAGTAGAAGCAAGCCCCCAATAACCCGCGGTGACCTGCGGCCCGGCAACGTACATCATGCCGGTCTCTCCAGGCTGCACCGGCTGTAATTGCGCGTCCAGGACATAGGTACGCAACCCGTCCATCGGGCGGCCGATCGGGCTGCGGGCCTCCCCTGCATTCTCGGAGCATTCGTGTGCTGAGACGTGCACTGTCGTCTCCGTGATGCCATACATGTTGATAAACCGAACATCTGGATGCGCGCTGCAGTAGGCGGCCTCCGCGCGGGCCTCCAAGGCCTCGCCGCCGAAGATCACCGTGCGCACCGCAGAGTCCTGCCCGAGGTGCGGCTCCAACGCGGCAAAGGCGGTTGGGGTCTGGCTCAGCACCGTGATGGCTTCGGCACGCAACACCTCTGCGGCATCCTCGGGCGAGCGCATCAGCGCATACGGCATCACCACGGCACGCCCGCCGGAGCTCAGCGCTGCCCACATCTCCCACACCGAAAAGTCAAAGGCGAAGCTGTGGCTGATCGACCACACGTCCTCCTGCGAAAACTCCACGTGGCTGCGAGCATTGCCCAGCATCGCGGTCACGTTGGCGTGTGTGACGGCCACGCCCTTCGGCCGCCCTGTGGAGCCGGAGGTGTAGATCACGTAGGCGATGTCATTGTCACGGGCCACGCTTGCCGACCGGCCCGCAGGCGGCTTCGCTTCCCCGCTCATCGTCTGTTCACTGACCACGAGGACGGGACAATCTACCAGCTCAGAGACCATTTTTTCCGCGCTGGGAGACACCAGCACGGCATCGGGCTGGCAATCCTTGAGGATCAATTCCACCCGCGCTTGCGGGGACAACGGATCCACGGGAACGTAGGTGCCGGCGGACATCGTGGTCGCCAGAATGGCCGCAACCTGCCACGCATCGCGCTCCATGAGCAGGGCTACTCTCGGGGTGTGGATGGCAACCTTCCGGTCCAGCACAGCACGTATACGCTGAGCGGCATCATCTAGTTCTTCGTAGGTCCAGTGCTCCGTGGCACCATCTTCTCCGATACTGGTCAGGGCAGGCCGGTCGCGGAAGTGCTCGAAGCTGCGTCGCCACAAAGAAGGAAGCGTGTCCACCGCGGACCCCGCGCGAGACGTCGCTCCGGACTCCACACCAGATACCGCACCCAACGCCTCTGCAACCTCACCCACGGTCGCCACTGCACCGGATTCGGACAGCAAAGAATCCAAACTCACCGCAAGCATCTGGGCGATGCGATGGGCACGTACCTCGGTGATTCGCTGCGGATCGTAGATCAGGCGCAGAGGGTGCTCGGCGGAAGGGTTGACCACGATGGACAGGGGAAAGTGTGGCGCGCCATTGTTGCGCACGTTGGAGACCTGCAGTGGCGAGCCGGGGCAGCGCAAGTCCTGTGGAGACAGCGGTACTTCCACCACCATCAACGTATCCAGCAGTTCGCTGGCATTGGTTCCCAGTTCGCGGGCAATATCGGCCAGGCTGACGTGCTGCACATCGCGGACCTGATTGTTGTGATGGACCATGCCACGCAGCATGCTGGTCACCGGCAAGGTGGGATCAGATTGTCCCGGCGCGACCACCGGGATGGTGTTGAGCTGCATGCCCACGGCTTGGGCTACGCCAGAAACAGGAATGTCACGGCCAGAGACGGACGTAGCAAACACCACGTCAGCCCCCGGTTCGCAGCCCATCAAGGCGCGAAGGACCAGACCCCACGCCGTGTGCACCACATCCGGCAGGCCCACACCTGCTGCCCGAGCACGCTCGAGCACATCAGCAGCCCGCGGATCGTCTACCAGCAATTCCCGGCGCTCGAGTGAACTCGAAGGATTCGGGCACAGCACCGTGGGGCGCACCTCGCGCATTTGCTCGCGCCACACGGACAGATCGGCTTCCGCATCTCTGCGTGCCACCCATCGCACACTGCCGGCCATTCCGCCTTGCGGGTTGTAGCGCGGGATATGGGCGTCGTCATCCCGGTAGATCTCCAGGAGGTCCCGCAGCATGATAGGCACAGACCACCCGTCGGCGATGAGGTGATGCACCGTCTGGATCACGGCGATGTCCTGGCCACACACCGCGCCATCGGCGCTGGTCGGAATCACAACGGTCCATCGCATGAGCGGCTCTGGCGCGGCATCACCGAGCGGCTGCAAGGAGATTCCCCGCGAGAGGTCATCAGCCGCAATCTCCTCCGCACGCCGCGTGAGCCACCCCTCCAATCCAGTACCGGCCAGCTCGGGCCCAGCCAACTCAGAGCCGGCCAACTCCGCAGGCACCGTCACCTCCCGGAAGTCCACCCGTAGATGCTCGGCAATCCCCGGATCAATCACGGCAACCACATTGCCGCCGTCGGTTTCCCAGGGGCGCGTGCTCAGTGCAGGGTGGCGTCGAATCAATAAACGCGCAGCGCGGGCGAATCGCTCCCGGTCAAACGGTTCGCTGCACTCCATCCGCAGGACCTGCTGCTCCACATACGAGCTGGCCGATTCCTCGAACAGCGAATGGAAGTACATGCCGTGCTGCAGCGCGGTCAGCGGCAGCACGTCCTGCAATTCAGCGGAGCTCAGCGCGGTGATTCGCGCCAGATCCGCAGAGTTCACGGGCGCGGGGGCAACGTCGCCCACGGACAACACGCCGTGATCGGCAAGCGCTGCCACCTCGCGCAATGCCTCATCCCAGTGCCTGACGAGCTCTTCGATCTGCTCGGGGGAGATCCTGCCGCGTGCCCAGGAGATCGTGGTGCGCAGAACGTACCCCTCACCTGTGTCTTCAGCGATCGCGTTGAACTCCAGCTCGCGGACCAACGGCTGGTCCGGGTCGCGTTGCTCGCCGAGTTGTCCGGTGGAGCCTGTGGGAGCGAAGTCTTGTGCGCCTGCGGAGACTCGTCCCAAGTAGTTGAACAGCACCTGTGCCTGCGGAGGGGTCTTCGCGGACTGATGCAACCACGTGTGGGCCTGGTAGGGAACGCCGTTTCCAGGGATGGCCGCGAGCTGGTCTTTTACTGTGTTGAGGGCCAGCGCTAACGGGGCGATATGGCCCTTGGCCGCCGCGGAATCCTCCTGCAGTGCCGCCCGGGTGGGGTCGATCAGAAGGGGATATAGGCAGGTGAACCAGCCCACCGTGCGTGAAAGGTCCGCTTCCCTGCCCTGCGGCCCGGGCACGAATCGGGTTTCGCGGCCGTGCCCCTCCATCTCCACCAGGGTCCATGTTTGTTTGTTTCGACGCCAACGCGCCAACGCCACGCTCAATGCCGTAAGCAATACGGAATTCGCCCCCGTGCGGAAGGCGTGGGGCACCGCCCCCAGTAATTCGTCCGTGATCTGCACTGATGCCTCATGTACCAGGCTGCGCTCCTCACGGACTGTGGGCGCATTCTCGGGATCATCAGCAAGTGCGGGCACCTGCGGGTCCCGCAGAAGTTCATCCACGCTCGGCAATGGGGGCAGGGAGCGATTGGCGTCCTCGGCATACTCGCCAGTATCAACGGCCAGCTGCAGCAGCTGCGTCCATCGGCGCAGGGACGTCCGCTCCGGCGCGAGCTGTTCCCCGCGATACGCCGTGGCGAGGTCCTCGCCGATAATGTTCCATGACACGCCATCGACCACCAGGTGATGCACCACCAGGCGCAACCTGCCGGGCACCAGCCCTGCTGAGACCACCACTCCGTCTGCTGGATCCAGCAGCGAGGAAAGCGCATCGATGTCCGTGGTGGGATGGATAGCCACTGCTCTTTCGGCAGGTTTCTTCGGGAGTTCCAAGCGCAACGGGTTCCGCTGCAGACGCGCCCGCAGCGCAGGGTGCGCCTGCAACACGTCAGCCACCATCCGCCCGGCCAGCTGGGCATCCACATCTTCTGGAACGGAAAATTCCACGGACTGAATAAAGCCGTCCACGTGTTCGGTGATGGAATCAAACCAGCGCAGAATCGGCAGCGAGTGCACCTCACCGGTTGGCTCATCATCCGGATCGTGTTCGAAAGTCCAGCGTTCTTCGGCGCACCGAGCCAGTTGCTGTGGAGTGCGCGCAGAGAAAATATCACCCACTCTCACCTCCACCCCGCGCCGCCCCAGCGCCGAGATCAGAGTGATGGCCCGCAGGCTATCGCCACCGATATCGAAGAAGTCCGTCTCCGCCCCCAGCGCGCTGACCCCCAACGCTTCAGCCATCGCCTCCGCGATCAGGGCGACGGTTTCCCCGTCTCGTTCAGCATCGGCCGGAGCATCGGTGAGCGAGCTCCAATCCGGCTCCGGCAGCGCCTTCCGATCCACTTTTCCGTTGGCCGTCCGCGGCAACTCATCCATGACGGTGATAATCGCGGGCACCATGTATTCGGGCAGTACCTCGGCGCACCAACTGCGGATCGCAGCACCATCGAGACCGGCAGTCACCGTCACATAGCCCAGCAGTCGTCCCTGACGAGCAATCACGCTCGCCGCCTCCACATCTGGGTGTCCCACCAATGCGGATTCCACGTCCTCCAACTCCAGTCGCATGCCACGGATTTTCACTTGATTATCGGCCCGCCCCACGAATTCCAGCGAGCCGTCGTTGTGCCGGCGCACCAGGTCTCCTGTGCGGTACATCCTGGTTCCGTCCGACGCAAACACGTCCGCGACAAAGCGGCTGGCCGTGAGTCCTGGAGCATTGGTATACCCCTTGGCCAGCAGGAATCCAGCCACATAGAGTTCGCCAATTTCCTGGCCTGGAACCACCCGCAGGTGCTCATCGAGCACGTAGAGCCGACAGTTGGGATTGGCCACACCGATGCTCGTGTTGAGGCGATCCTCGTCGTCACGGTAGATGACGTGGGAGACACCGATGGTGGCTTCCGCTGGCCCGTACCCGTGGTACAGCGGGATGGCCAGTTGCTGGCGAAAACGACGAAACAGCGCCTGGGTGAGCATCTCTCCGCCACACCAGACATGCCGCAAGCTGTCTAACAGATTCGTGCCTTCGGCCTGTTTGAGCATGACGTCGAGAACACTAGAAACCAGATACGCAAACGTCACGCCCTCGCGATGGATGAGGCGGGCCAAGCGTTGGGGGTCTTGCTCCACGCCCGGCGCGGCCACCACCACGCGGCCCCCGCAAACCAGTGGCAGGAAGATCTCGTTGATGGAGATATCAAAGGCCAGCGGCGCCTTGAACAGGGAGGCATCATCGCGGCCGAAGAACAGGATTTGATCGCGCTGCCAGAGCAAGCGCTCCACGATCGCGCCGTGGCGGATCATCGCGCCCTTGGGACGGCCGGTGCTGCCCGAGGTAAAGATGACGTACGCAACGCTGTCCGTGGACGGCGGGGTGAACAGCTCGCGGGTGGCATCGAGGTCGAATAGCGCGTCTTCGGTGAGCGCGCAGTTGTCCTGCATGAGCACGAAGCTCAGGCTGGCATCGTGGGTGACGGATTCTCGGCGCGCCTGCGGCCACGAGGGGTCCAGCGGGACAAAACTGCCACCGGCGAGCAACGTGGCGACGATACCCACCACCATCTCCGCGCTGCGCGGCAGCGAGATTCCCACACTTTGACCAGCGTCAATACCGTGTTCCCGCAGACTGCGCGCCACGGCTGTGGCGTGGGCGACGAGTTGCGCATAGGTCAGCCTGTGCCGGTCATCCACCACTGCGGGCGCATGCGGTGTCTCCTGCGCATGCTGCAGGAGCAGGCTGATCAGGTCCGGGCGATCGCGATCCTGATCCGTGTCATTCCATATGCTCTGCTGGGCGATCCGATCCTGTTCACTGCGGCCATGACCGATGACGGCGCCGCCATCTCGAGAAGCAAGCGTATCGCCAGAGGAAAACGGAGTGTGAGCAGACGATCGGGTGGGCACAAAGAGCCTTTCGGTGGATGGGGAAACAGGGAATCAAACGCGGATGGCGGACGTCGGGCTAGGTGTCAGCCAACGTCGCGTTGAGTGTCAGCCAATCTCAAGCGGAGCACGGTTCGGGAAAAATCAGCCTGCGATCAGGTGCGAAGAATCCTGATGATGCTCGGAGCGGAGATCTTTATCCGCCGGCGCACGATGCGTGCGTTGCTGACCCGTGATGGCCTCCACCAGTTCCCCGGAGCGGGTCGCGATGTTGGAGAGCAACGTGGAACCGAGTCCATGCGTGGCCTCAGTTGCTCCCTGCACGAAGAGTCCTGGCACGCGCTCGCCATTGAGCACGGCGCCATAATCCCTAGTGACGGTGAATTCTTCACTGCCGTGACTATCAGCGTGAATCCCCGCAAGACCGCGCGACCGGAAGCCCGTGGCGCACACCACCACGTCAAAGTTTTCTGTCACCACGTCTCCGGTTACTCGGTGGCGAATGTCCACGTCAACGCTGCCGTCGGAACAATTACGCGCACCGAGCACCTCCGTGGTCCGGCGAATATCGAGCCGCTGACGCCCGGTGACGCTTTCCCGATACTGGCGGTCGTGGAGCTCATCGAGAAGCTCAGATTCCACGCAGGCGTAATTGGTGTAGCGGTGGCGGATCAACAGCTCGTCGCGGATCGCATCGGGCGCGTGGAAGAAGTCATCAACGGCCTCCGGGTCGAACACTCGATTGGCGAAGGGGCTGTCATCGGCGGGGATGAAGCCGTAGCTGTTCAAGCTGCCCGTGACGGTATCGATATGCGGGCAATCGTGGAAGTACCGGATGGCCTCGGCTGCGGACTGGCCCGCGCCGATCACCAAAGCTCGGCGGATATTCCACCCACTGTTCAGCAGCTTCTTGGTGCTCGGGAGCAAATCGATGTTGTGGAAGATGCGCGAGGTGTCCAAGGAGCTGTCCTCGGCCCACGCAGGCATCTTGGCTTCCAGACCGCGGGCAACCACCACGTTGCGGCAGCGAATGGACTCCGACTGCTGAGCTCGCTGCCCTTCGGCCTCACCGCTTCCTAACTTCCTGCGGACGTGCACCACAAAACGAGCTCCGTCTGTGGCTGGTTCCGGGAGCGTCTCGATGGACGTCACGGTGGTGTTGTACTGCGTGTCCACGGTGATGTTATCCGCGATCCAACGGAGGTAATCGGCGAATTCCACGCGTTCCGGGGTGAAGGTTTGGCGGTTAATGAAATCAATCAAGCGGTCACTGTGATGCAAGTAGTTGATGAAGCTGAAGCGGCTCTGCGGATTGCGCACCGTGACCAAGTCTTTAAGGAAGCTGATCTGCATGTTGGATCCATCGAGGAGCATGCCTGGATGCCAGTTGAATTCCGGGCGGGCTTCCACAAAGAGTGCATCGAGTTCTGGGGCTTGCTCCTCGATAGCTACCGCGAGCCCGAGGTTTCCGGGGCCGATGCCGATCCCGACGATGTCGCGGACGGAATTTTCGTGGGTACTGCGCTCTGCGGATGTCTGAGCTTGACGATCGATGATGGTCACTATGGCCTCTCTGTAGGATGCGCCAACCAACTTCTTAGGATAGGCAAGGCAAAGGGTAGGCTAACCTATCTTACATTGCTCGACAACCCCCAGTCGGGAATTACTCACCCCTCGTCCGCAAACTCCCAGCTAGAGGCTTCACATCAACTACGTCCTCGGCTACCGACCGGAAGGCCCTCCCCACACACAGGACCACTGTGGTACGCCCGCGGCGAATATCTCTCACCGCACGCGCCACTTTCATGCCCGTCATTGAATCCACTGACGAGACCGGATCAACCATCACCAACATCTCCGGCTCTGCCAGTAGCGCTCGCGCTAGTCCCAGTCGTTGCCGCTGACCACCGGAAAGATTGCGCGCACCTTCGGTGAGCTCGTGATCTAATACCCCGGCTGAATGAGCCGCCCCCGGCGCCAGTTCATCGAGCCCTAAGGCGTTAAAAATGTCTACTGCATCCTTCGCCCTGCCCTCTCCAGAGCTCCGCAGCACGGCCTGCCCCATTGTGTCCCCAAACAATGCCGGCTTCCGAGGCTCGGCAAGCACAGCGGAACGCACATCGTCTACCGAGATCTCGCAAATATCGCGCCCCCGGATTCGGAGAGATTGAGGCTGCGAATCGGTTAGGGGACCAAGCTCCATCGACTCCCCCGCGACCAACGCGTCCACCAGAGCATCCGCCCATGCGGTTGAACAGTGGACCACCGTCAACCGCCCTTCGGCGAACGCCACGGGAGCCAGCTCTGATCCCTCGGCCTCACCGTCCCCACCGCGCACAATAATCGCCGGTTTCCCTACCTGAGCAAGCGGCACACCCTGCCCCTTCCGGAGCGGCTGGGCTTCCGCCACGCGCTGCAACCTGCGGACGGAAGCCCTCGCCAGTCCTATAAAGCGCGGCATTCTACTGCACTGCCGCATCGGCTCCGCGATGAATTGCGACAGAGCCACCACGGTGACCAACTCCCCCAGAGTCACGTCGCCAGACATGGTCCGATAGCCCGCGTACAGTCCCACCGCGCTCAGCAACAGCACATTGCTGCCCATCGCCACAGCTTCATAACCTCCGCTGACCCACGCGAGCTTCCGAGCGTCCACACACGCCTGTTCCGATTTGCGCGCATATCCACGGTAGGCCGGATGCGCACCAGCCACTCCGGAGATCACCGGAAGTCCCTGAAGAATATCCGTCATGCTCGCGGTCACTCGCGCGAGCAGAGTTTGTTGTTTCTCCGCGCGCTGTTCAATGATCTGAGACAGCCGGTGCAAAACCATCAGCACCACTGCGCTGAGCACCAACACCACCACTCCCAGTGGCAAATCAATCAGCGCCAGAACAATCGTGCAGAAAATAGCTCCCACCAGCGCGCTGACCCCCACCGGGACCACTTCGATGATGTCCACCGCCTGCACCACGTCTTCGCCCACCACCGTGGGCAATTCCTGGCGAGGCAGACTGTTTGAATCGTCGGGATGCCCACCATGGCTCACCACCTGCGAGGTGATACCTGCCCGCAGTTCACATACGTTCCGAGCCGACGTAGCCTGCAGCATCCGGAATCCGGTCTGCCAGCTCACTGACACCGTAGCCAGCGTGGCGCCTAAGGCTGCGATTCCGCCCACCAGATGCCACACGTTGTCGCTGGCGATAAGACTGTGCGCCAACCATCCCAGCAACACCGCAATCATGGCTTCTGCCACGTGGTAGATGCTCAGCAACAAGCCACTCAGGGCCATCGCGCGAGAATTTTTTCTGACCAGCCCGCGCAGCGTCACCACCTTGTTGTCAGACACGCGCCTGCCTCCCCTGCTCATTCCAGGCGGACCACATGTCAGCGTACGTTCCGCCGTTTGCTGCCAGCTCCTCGTGCGTACCTGTTTCCACCACGCGCCCGCGCTCCATCACCACCACGCTATCGGCGGAGGTTGCTTGGCTGAGCCGGTGCGCAATCACCATCGCAGTACGTCCTCGAATCGCCGCGAGCGCAGCGTCCTCCAAGGACATCGAGAAGGCCTCGTGAGGTTGCTGCGTTTCCTCAAGGTCGCCGTCGTCTTCGGCCGTTGATTCGTCAAGGATGACGACGCCAGCCCGTGACAGTGCCACCCTGGCCAGCGCCAGGCGCTGGGCCGCCACCGCATCAACGTGCAGGCCTCCTTCACCCAGCATTGTGTCTAAACCCTGCTTGTCGCAATAGGACAGGGATGTACAAAAATCTTCAGCGCCAGTTCGGCGCAGCGCATCCCATATTTCTGCATCGCTGGCTCCTTCGGCTGCCAGCAGGAGGTTGTCGCGCAGACTCATCGCGAAGACGTAGTTTTCCTGGGAGGCTACGCAAAAGATCGAGCTTCTTTCTTGCGCACTCATCTCCACTACGTCGCGCCCCCCAACGGTGATCACACCCGGCTCTGCCATCTCGAGGGTTCCAGAGACAATTCCCGCAACCGTGGACTTGCCAGCTCCCGATCCGCCGACCACGCATACCGTGCACCCCGCAGGGATGTGGAACGCCAGGTCATGCAAGATCTCTGGGCCATCCTCGTACCGATAATTCAGGCCCTTGACCTCTACAGCTGGACTCGGCCGATGCGAGGAGTAGTCATCAATCGGCTGTGGCGTATCCGCACCCGCGGAGCGAATGAGTCCCACGATGCGCCCCAAGGCCGCCCCGCTGCGCTGCAGTTCATCGAAGGTGAACAGAATCGTGCCGATCGGCACGAACTGACGGTGGAACAGAATCAACGCTGCCGAGATCTCGCCCACCGTCACCGCATCCTCGCGGAAGAGCAACCAGCCAACGACAGACAGGGCTGACAACCCCATGAACTCCGCGAAGTTCTCCCGCGCCACCAGCCCAGAAAACACACGAAACGCAGCGATCGATTCGTCCCGCGAAGCCTGCGCGTAGCGCCTGGTAAGGCCCTGGCGACTATCCACCAGCCGATGCGAACGAACCGAACGAATGCCCTCCATAGAACCTTGCAAGGAACCGATGACACCGGCTTCTAATTCGCGTTGGCGTCGATACAAAGGGGCAGAACGAGGAAGATACCACCGCAACCCCAGCGCATAGAACGGAATCCCGCACAGCCCCGCCAACGCGAGGCGCCAATCCAACCCCGCGATTCCAGCGCTGGCCACCACGACCATCACCAGCGCGCTGAGGGTCGATGGAACCGACTTGCGGGCACTGCTCACCAGCGCGGCGACATCCGCACCAACTCGGCCCAGCACCTCTCCCCGGCCCAGAGACTCCACCGTGGTGGGAGGCAAATTCAGCACCGCGGCGACGGCGCGCTCACGCAACTTCGCAACTACCTGGCCAATCGTCACACCCGTCAGAGCCTCGGCAAGGCCAGCGACAACGGCAGTACCAACACACGCCGCGGCAGCCCAGACAATCACCTTCAGCACGCCAGACCTGCCGTCACCAGCGGCTACCGCATCGATGACGCTGGCCAGCAGATAAATGGGTACCAGAGAGAGCAAGGCACCGACGAAAGTGAACAGCACCGCACTAATTGCTGGAGTTGCCGTGCGACGGAGCAGGCGGCCAATCTCCGCAGCCGACTCACCAGGCGAAGCAGTGGGAAGAACGGCACTCACTTAAGCGTGAGACCTTCCTGCCGGTTGCAAGGTGGTCCACTCGAGGTCGATGAACTCCATCGCCTCGTCCCGCGATACCCCACCGTCTAAGCCACGGGAAGGATCTCCCAGTGCCACAGTCCATCCGTCTGGCACGGCGGCGAACGTAGGCCACAACGAGTACTGTCCCTCGTCGTTGATAAGGGCGAAGAAGCTGCCCTGTTCGTCATCAAACGGGTTGCTAGACAACACGCGCTCCTTGTCTCATGATGCATGAGTTACTGAATTTCCGTACTGACTTGAGCGAAGCATGGGCACAAGTGCAGCAAGCGTGAATTAACTTAGCATAACCTAATATGCAGCTTTTGAGAAGGGGTGTGGATAGCAAAAAGACCCACCATAGGCGGTTGCCTACGCGGGTCTATAGTGCGAATTTCCGCCTTACCAGGACTGACTTACATCAGCACACCGGCAAGGACCGGAAAGTCCTAGAGAAAACTAGCGAGCCTTCTCCACGATGTCCAGGAGACGGAAGTGCTTGTCCTTGGACAGAGGGCGGGTCTCCTCGATGCGGACGCGGTCGCCAACACCGGCGAGGCCTTCCTCATCGTGAGCCTTCACGCGAGAGTTACGGCGCATGATCTTGCCGTACAGTGCGTGCTGCTTGCGGTCTTCGAGCTCGACAACGATGGTCTTGCTCATCTTGTCGGACACGACAATTCCGGAGCGAACCTTACGTGCGCCCTTTTCAGTGTTAGTCACGTTTGCCTCACTCATGCGGCGTCACCACCAGGGTTGGTAGACAGACCGAGCTCACGCTCGCGCAGGACGGTGTAGATGCGGGCGATGTCGCGCTTGACGACGCCCAGACGACGGTTGTTGGACAGCTGGCCGGTAGCCATCTGAAAACGAAGGTTAAACAGCTCTTCCTTCGCCTCGGTCAGACGGGTGGTCAGCTCTTCGTTGTTGAGCTCACGGAGCTCGTGGGCCGGGGTTCCGGTAGCCATTAGAACTGATCCTCCTTCTTAACGATGCGAACCTTGCATGGGAGCTTGTTTCCTGCACGACGCAGGGCTTCCAGAGCCATCTCCTCGTTCGGGTAAGAAACCTCGAACAGGATGCGGCCTGGCTTGATGTTAGCCACCCACTTTTCCACTGGACCCTTACCGGAACCCATACGCACGCCGAGCGGCTTCTGGGTCAACGGACGGTCAGGGAAAATGTTGATCCACACCTTGCCGCCGCGCTTGAGGTGGCGGTTGATGGCGATACGGGAGGATTCGATCTGACGGTTGGTGATGTAGGTAGGCTCCAGAGCCTGGAGTCCGTAATCACCGAACGTGATCCGGTTACCACCCTTGGATACACCGGTACGGTGTGGGCGGTGCTGACGGCGGTACTTAACGCGCTTCGGGATAAGCATTTTTCTTAGCCCTCCTGCTTCTGCTCTGCGCGCTGACGACGTGCGCCACCGCGACGTGGACGCTCACGGCGAGCGCCACGGGATGGTCGCTCTTCACGAGCGTTCATCAGGCTCTCGCGACGGCCGCCAACCACGTCACCCTTGTAGATCCACACCTTGACGCCGATGCGTCCGAAAGTGGTGTGAGCCTCGTAGGTTCCGTAGTCGATCTCAGCGCGGAGGGTGTGCAGTGGAACGCGACCCTCGTGGTAGCGCTCGGTGCGTCCCATTTCCGCGCCGCCCAGGCGACCGGAGCAAACGACCTTGATGCCCTTGACCTGTGGCTGGCGCATAGCGCCCTGGATTGCCTTGCGCATTGCGCGACGGAATGCCACACGGTTGGTCAACTGCTCAGCGATGGACTGTGCCACCAGCTGTGCGTTGGCATCGATGTTCTTGACTTCGAGGATGTTGAGCTGAACCTGCTTGCCCGTGAGCTTCTCCAGCTGGCCGCGAATGCGGTCAGCCTCGGAACCACGACGACCAATCACGATGCCCGGACGGGCGGTGTGAATGTCCACGCGGACACGGTCGTGGGTGCGCTCGATAACAACGTCGGCGATGCCGGCACGATCGAGGCCCTTGGACAGGAACTCGCGGATCTTGATGTCTTCTGCGAGGTAATCAGCGTACTGCTTGTCGGCGTACCAGCGAGAGCGCCACTCGGAAGTGATACCCAGCCGGAGGCCGTGCGGTTGGATCTTCTGGCCCACTACTGAGCACTTCCCTTCTGACTCTCGACAACCACAGTGATGTGGCTTGTGCGCTTGCGGACGTGGAATGCACGACCCTGGGCGCGTGGACGGAATCGACGCATGGTTGGTCCCTCGTCGGCGAATGCCTCGGAGATGACCAGGGAGCGTGGATCCAAGCCAAAGTTGTTCTCTGCGTTAGCTGCCGCGGACGCGACAACCTTTGCAACTGGCTCGGAAGCTGCCTGTGGGGCGAACTTCAGCAAAGCCAGGGCGTCCTCCACGGACTTGCCACGGATCGTGTCGATCACACGGCGTGCCTTCATTGGAGTAACGCGCACGAATCGCGCGGTAGCGCGTGCGGAATTCACGGTCTCAGTCATAACTATCGACGACCCTTCTTGTCGTCCTTGACGTGACCCTTAAAGGTCTTCGTCGGGGCGAACTCGCCCAGCTTGTGTCCAACCATCGAGTCATCGACGAACACTGGCACGTGCTTGCGACCATCGTGGACTGCAAAGGTGTGACCAATGAAATCGGGCAAGATGGTGGAACGACGCGACCAGGTCTTGATGACCTGCTTGCCGCCCTTTTCGTTCTGAACGTCCACCTTCGCTAGGAGGTGTTCGTCGACGAATGGGCCCTTCTTCAGGCTGCGTGGCATTCTCTACTACCTCCTCTTAGCGCTTCTTGTTCTTGTTGGAACGACGACGGCGAACGATCAACTTATCGCTCGGACGGTTCGGCTTGCGGGTACGTCCCTCAGGCTGGCCCCATGGGCTCACTGGGTGACGACCACCGGAAGTCTTACCTTCACCACCACCGTGTGGGTGATCCACAGGGTTCATAACCACACCACGGACGGTTGGGCGAACGCCCTTCCACCGCATACGGCCGGCCTTACCCCAGCGGATGTTGATCTGGTCAGCGTTGCCGACCTCACCAACGGTTGCGCGGCAACGGATGTCGACGCGACGGATTTCGGAAGATGGCATACGCAGGATTGCGTACTTGCCTTCCTTACCCAGCAGCTGGATGGAAGAACCAGCGGAACGGGCCATCTTGGCTCCGCCACCTGGCTTCAACTCAACAGCGTGGATGGTGGTACCGGTTGGGATGTTGCGCAGTGGCAGGTTGTTGCCAACCTTGATGTCGGCGGTTGGGCCGGACTCCAGCAGCGCACCCTGCTTCAGGTTGCGTGGAGCGATGATGTATCGCTTCTCGCCGTCCCGGTAGTGCAGCAGGGCAATGTTGGCGGTGCGGTTCGGGTCGTACTCGATGTGAGCAACCTTTGCCAGCACGCCGTCCTTATCGTTACGACGGAAGTCGATAACGCGGTAGCGGCGCTTGTGGCCGCCACCCTTGTGACGAGTGGTGATGTGGCCGTGAACGTTACGGCCGCCGGTCTTCGACAGCGGGCGCAGCAGGCTCTTCTCCGGAGTGGAACGAGTGATTTCCTCGAACTGGGAGACGGAGCTCTGGCGGCGACCCGGCGTAGTCGGCTTGTACTTGCGAATAGCCATACTTTTGCTTCCTCTTTACCTTTCGGGTCCTTCAGGCCTTAAGCCTGACCACCGAAGATGTCGATCGGATCGCTGCCGGCGACCAGGGTCACCATGGCGCGCTTGGTGGCCTTGCGCTGGCCGTAACCGGTGCGGGTGCGCTTGCGCTTGCCCTCACGGTTAGCGGTATTGACGCTAGACACCTTCACGCCGAAGATCTGCTCGACGGCAATCTTGATTTGGGTCTTGTTGGAATCTGGATTCACCAGGAACGTGTAGACGTTCTGCTCCATCAGTGCGTAGGACTTCTCAGATACGACTGGAGCGATGATGATATCGCGAGGATCGGCAATAGTGCTCATTACTTAGCCTCCTCCTTCGTCGTCTGAGCTGGCGTAGCAGCATCGATGAATGCGTTCAGGGCCTCGACGGAGAACACCACGTCATCGGAGTTCAGAACGTCGTAGGTGTTCAGCTGATCGTTGATCAGAATGTGAACGCCTGGCAAGTTACGTGCAGACTTCTGAGCGGTGACGTCTTCGCGGGTCAGTACGAGGAGTACGGACTTACGACCAGACAAGCGCTGCAGCAAGTTCAGAGCGGACTTGGTAGACGGAGTCTGACCAGGAACCAGCTCCTCCACAACGTGGATGCGATCGTGACGCACGCGGTCGGTGAGGGCACCGCGCAGAGCGGCGGCCTTCATCTTCTTTGGGGTGCGCTGGGAGTAGTCGCGAGGCTGAGGTCCGTGAACCGTGCCACCACCGGTGAAGTGTGGTGCGCGGATGGAACCCTGGCGAGCACGACCGGTGCCCTTCTGACGGAAAGGCTTACGTCCACCACCGCGGACGGCGCCGCGGGTCTTGGTGGCGTGAGTGCCTTGACGCTTGGCTGCCAGCTGAGCGGTAACAACCTGGTGCATCAGAGCGACGCTAGCCTCAGCATCGAAGATGGAGGCAGGCAGCTCAACTGTGCCGTTGGTCTTACCCTCAGCGGTGTGTACATCAAGCTTTAGATTGCTCATGCGTGTGCACCGCCCTTCACTGCGGTCTTCACAACGACGAATCCGCCGTTGATACCCGGTACTGCGCCCTTGATGAGCAGCAGGTTGGACTCGGTGTCGACCTTGGCGACCTTCAAGCTCTGCATGGTCACGCGATCGTTACCCATGCGGCCAGCCATACGCTTGCCCTTGAAGACGCGACCTGGGGTCGCGGCCTGACCGATGGAACCAACGCGGCGGTGTGCCGCCTGGTTACCGTGTGCAGCGCCCTGGCCCTTGAAGCCATGGCGCTTCATGCCGCCGGCGTAGCCCTTACCCTTGGAGGTGCCGGTGACGTCGACGAACTTCACGTCGTTGAACAGTTCAACGGTGATGTCCTGGCCGACTTCGTAGCTGGATGCGTCTTCGACGCGGATCTCAGCGACGTGGTGACGTGGGGTCACGCCAGCCTTCTTGAAGTGACCTGCTTCAGGCTTGTTGGCCTTGCGTGGGTCGATTTCGCCGAAGGCGATCTGGACGGCTTCGTAGCCGTCGGTTTCCTTGGTGCGAACCTGGGTAACAACGCACGGCCCAGCTTCAACGACGGTTACCGGAACAACCCGGTTTTCCTCGTCGAAGATCTGAGTCATGCCGAGCTTCTTGCCCAGGATGCCCTTGATCTCGATTTCACTCATTTAATTTCTCCGCTGCCTAAAGTTCAGTTATCTCTCGAGGAACTAGATGGTCCCGGATTACTGAATGTTGACGTCGACGCTGGCCGGAAGATCGATGCGCATGAGAGCGTCAACGGTCTTCGGGGTTGGGTCGAGAATGTCGATCAGACGCTTGTGGGTGCGCATCTCGAAGTGCTCGCGAGAATCCTTGTACTTATGCGGCGAACGGATGACGCAGTACACGTTCTTCTCGGTTGGCAATGGCACAGGTCCTACTACACGAGCGCCAGTGCTGGTTACCCGCTCGACAATCTTCTTGGCAGAAGCGTCGATAGCCTCGTGATCATAGGCCTTGAGCCTGATGCGGATCTTTTGTCCCGCCACGCTTGTCCTCTTCCTCAGCATTCACGCTTGCAGGATGTTTATCCTGCTTCGCTTCACGCCTCTTATCTTGTCTCAACGCTGTCCGGCCGTGAGGCCTGGTCCAGTCGCCAGTTTCGCTTGTGTATTTACAACCTTCACGTGCCGTTATCGTGGTTGCACCGCAAATGAACGGGATTTCCTTAACGCGCAAGGTGTAAATCCACGAGAAATTATTTTTGAGCTATCCGCGACGGCCATTGCCGCCAACACATGCCATATATTCAATTTCACGCTTGGAAGGGACGAGCACCCCCACGATGATTCGTGGCGTGGATGTCCGCAAGCCTTCGCTTACTGCCGCTGTTCATTTACCATGCCCCACTCCGGCACCCGCTGTCGGGCGTGTCGTCCATGTTGACAGCGTTTACCGCACAGCAAAGCTTCCATCATCTCTGGTAGATGACGGTCTTTACTGACGATGGATCATGCTCACTTCACCATCGGTGCCTTCTTGAAACTTCTCGCCAGGCAGTTCCTTGTGGGCTTACCTGAACCGTGTGGTTCTCATGCACCGTGTTAAAGCAACGTTTGATAGTTAACCATAGATGTTGGACAAGATCAAAAAAGTTTTTGCAATCTCGGCGCAGCTACCCGGTACATCCTTCGACCACTAGTGTAGAGAGCGTGAATGTACCCCGTAATGACCCCGAATACGTTGCCGAGCGTCGTCGCATTATCCGGGAGCACCACCCGGATCGTGGTGGCTCTGATCAAGCGCTGATTCATGCCTTGCAACAGTTGGATGAGCAATGGGACCGCAAGCTCCGTCTCCGTAGGGAAATTCGTGAGAATCTTCCTTCATTCATTCCCGAGGACGTTGCCATGCAGGCTTTCGATCAAGCGGACCGTTGGGCAGGGCGCGTCCGCGACGGTGCGGATCAGATGCGTCGTCGTTTTGATGACGGACGTCCGGGTAACGGTGATTTTTCTCGACGCCTAGGCCGTACCGTCGGAACCGTTCGCAAAAGGATCGGAGAGGAGTTCGACAAGCGCCGGCGATAGCTCGCCCCTCCTAGAGATTCTCTAGGATGTGCGCCACTGCCCCTAGAAACACAAAAAAACTCCCGCAAGGTAAGCAAATACCTCGCGGGAGTTTTTAGATGCCCAAGTGGGCTGGTTCCACACAGTGGAACCCAGCGATACTACTTGGTGATCTTGGTAACGCGACCAGCGCCAACGGTGCGGCCACCCTCGCGGATAGCGAAGCGCAGGCCCTCGTCCATTGCGACAGGCTGGATCAGGGTGACGGACATATCAACGTTGTCACCAGGCATAACCATGTCGGTGCCCTCTGGCAGCTTCACAACACCGGTAACGTCGGTGGTGCGGAAGTAGAACTGAGGACGGTAGTTGTCGAAGAATGGGGTGTGGCGGCCACCCTCGTCCTTGGACAGGATGTAGACAGAGCCCTCGAACTCGGTGTGAGGGGTGTAAGCGCCTGGCTTAGCAACAATCTGTCCACGCTCAACATCTTCGCGCTTCAGGCCACGCAGCAGCAGTGCGGCGTTGTCGCCAGCCTCTGCGGTGTCCAGCAGCTTGTTGAACATCTCGATGGAGGTAACGGTAGTCTTCTGGGACTTCTCACGAATACCCAGGATCTCGACCTCGTCGTTGAGGTTCAGGATGCCGCGCTCCACACGACCGGTAACCACGGTACCGCGGCCGGTGATGGTGAAGATGTCCTCAACTGGCATCAGGAATGGCTTGTCGGTCTCGCGCTCTGGGTCTGGGATGGAATCATCGCAAGCCTGCATGAGCTCGATGATCTTCTCAGTCCACTCTGCGTCGCCCTCAAGAGCCTTCAGTGCGGAGATGTGAACAACTGGAGCCTCTTCGTCGAACTCCTGCTCGCCCAGCAGCTCACGAACTTCCATCTCGACGAGCTCGAGGAGCTCCTCGTCATCAACCATGTCGCACTTGTTCAGTGCAACGAGGATGTAAGGAACACCAACCTGGCGAGCCAGCAGAACGTGCTCGCGGGTCTGTGGCATTGGGCCGTCGGTAGCAGCCACAACCAGGATAGCGCCGTCCATCTGGGCAGCACCGGTGATCATGTTCTTGATGTAGTCGGCGTGACCTGGAGCATCCACGTGTGCGTAGTGGCGCTTCTCAGTCTCGTACTCCACGTGGGAGATGTTGATCGTGATGCCACGCTCCTTCTCCTCCGGCGCCTTATCGATGGCGTCGAAAGCGAAGGACTTGTTGATCTCCGGGTACGCATCTGCCAGCACCTTGGTGATTGCAGCGGTGGTGGTGGTCTTGCCGTGGTCGACGTGACCGATGGTGCCGATGTTAACGTGCGGCTTCGTACGCTCGAACTTAGCCTTCGCCACTGTGTGTCCTCCTGGACTTCTCGGTGGCTACGACTCTCGCAGCCACATACTTATCTTCGTTTCCGACGTCCTCCGCCTGCCACCTGGTGGTGCAAGTTCTGGAGCAGTCGGCGTCTATCTTGCCATTGTCACTAACGTGCATAGTGCCCTCGCTGCCCGTTCAGCAGATTTGTTGAGGACAAATGCTGTGTCCGTTAATGGGGCAACGGCCAGCACACCGCATACTACGCGATATGACCCGATGTTGAAAAACCTAGTGTTCCCCAGAGGGGAATTTAGGGAAGTTTTCGGATTATACGGAGTGCTGACCCCTACCCAAGGGTCAGGGATCTGGCCACGTGCGCGCCAGATCCCTTTGGTGGTGTTGGGCTACCAACTACTAGGAGTTGGAACCACCGGTGCGCTCTTCGATGATTTCCTGAGCCACGTTGGATGGAACCTCAGCGTAGGAATCGAAGATCATGGTGAAGTTTGCGCGGCCCGCGGTGCGGGAACGTAGGTCACCGATGTAGCCGAACATCTGGGACAGTGGCACCTTCGCGGTGACAACTTTTGCGCCGGAACGATCATCCATGGAGGAGATCTGTCCACGACGGGAGTTCAGGTCGCCGATCACGTCGCCCATGTAGTCCTCAGGGGTGATGACCTCAACTGCCATGAGTGGCTCCAGCAGAACTGGCTTTGCCTTCGCAACAGCTTCCTTCAGCACCTGGGAACCAGCGAGCTTGAAGGCCATTTCGGAGGAGTCCACATCGTGGTAGGCACCGTCAAGCAGGGTGGCCTTGATGTTCACCAGCGGGTAGCCGGCGAGGTAACCGTACTGCATGGCATCCTGGATACCTGCGTCCACGGATGGGATGTACTCCTTAGGAATACGTCCACCGGTGACGGCATTCTCGAACAGGTAGTTCTCCTCGGAGCCCTCTTCTGGGTTGTAAGGCTCGATGCCGACGATGACGCGTGCGAACTGACCGGAACCACCGGTCTGCTTCTTGTGGGTGTACTCGAGCTTCTCCACTGGCTTGCGGATGGTCTCGCGGTAAGCCACCTGTGGCTCACCAACATTTGCTTCCACCTTGAACTCGCGCTTCATGCGGTCCACGAACACGTCCAAGTGCAGCTCGCCCATGCCGCCGATAACGGTCTGGCCAGTCTCTTCGTCCAGCTCCACGGTGAAGGTTGGGTCCTCTTCCGTGAGCTTCTGAATAGCCGTACCCAGCTTCTCCTGGTCAGACTTAGTCTTGGGCTCGATGGACACCTTGATCACTGGATCCGGGAAGTCCATGGACTCGAGCACGATCTGGTTGTTCATGTCGCACAGGGTGTCACCGGTAGTGGTGTCCTTCAGTCCGATGAACGCGTAGATGTGACCAGCGGAAGCCTTCTCCACTGGCTGCTCCTTGTTGGAGTGCATCTGGAACATCTTGCCGATGCGCTCCTTCTTGCCCTTCACGGTGTTGTACACCTGCGCGCCGGACTCCACGGAGCCGGAGTACACGCGGATGTAGATCAAACGACCGAAGAATGGGTGGGTCGCAACCTTGAAGGCCAGAGCGGAGAATGGCTCGTCAGCGGAAGGCTGACGGGTCAGCGCCTTCTCTGGGTCATTAACGTCCAGGCCCTTGATGGAACCGACGTCCATTGGGTTAGGCAGGAATTCGATAACGGCGTCCAGCATTGGCTGCACACCCTTGTTCTTGTAGGCAGAGCCACAGTAAACCGGGTAGATCTCGGAGTTCACGGTGAGCTTGCGGATCTGAGCCTTGAGCTCGTCCTCGGTGATTTCCTCACCAGCGAAGTAGCGGTCCATGAGCTCTTCATCGGACTCAGCAACGGTCTCGATGAGCTTCTCGCGGTACTCTTCAGCCTTTTCCTTGAGATCCTCAGGGATCTCTTCGATGGTGGCCTCGGTACCGATCTCGGTGACGCCGCGCCAGGTCAAAGCCTTCATCTGCAGAAGGTCAACCACGCCATCGAAGTCATCCTCTGCGCCGATTGGCAGCTCCATCACCAATGGCTTGGCACCCAAACGATCGACGATGGTGTCCACGGTGAAGTAGAAGTCCGCACCGAGCTTGTCCATCTTGTTCACGAAGCAGATACGAGGCACGTCGTACTTGTCAGCCTGACGCCAAACCTGCTCGGACTGTGGCTCCACGCCTTCCTTGGCGTCGAACACGGCGACAGCGCCATCGAGGACACGAAGGGAACGCTCCACCTCAACGGTGAAGTCCACGTGACCAGGCGTGTCGATGATGTTGATCTGGTTGCCTTTCCAGAAACAGGTGGTCGCAGCGGAGGTAATGGTGATACCTCGCTCCTTCTCCTGCTCCATCCAGTCCATCGTGGACGCACCATCGTGAGTCTCACCGACCTTACGGTTAATGCCGGTGTAGTAGAGAATGCGCTCGGTGGTGGTGGTCTTACCGGCATCGATGTGCGCCATGATGCCGATGTTGCGGACCTTCTTCAGGTCAGTCAACGCTTCAAGTGCCACTGGGTAACCCCGCTCTTATCTTGGTTGAGAGCGACCCGGTGCCTTGAGAATCATCACGCATAGTTGTGGGGAACCTCGAGGCTTCGCGAGTCGCGGGCTGTATAGTTACTCGATCTATTGTGCCAGTTTGCGCTGCATCTTTCGACGCAGACGTCTCACTAGCCCGCTGCACCGGTAAAAGTGATCGGGTCTTTACCGGGCTAAAGCCCCAGCCGCATGATGCGGAGGGGCTTTAAAAGTGTGACTACCAGCGGTAGTGGGCGAAGGCGCGGTTGGCCTCTGCCATCTTGTGAGTATCCTCACGACGCTTCACGGAAGCGCCGAGACCGTTGGAAGCATCCAGGATCTCGTTAGCGAGACGCTCAGTCATGGTGTTCTCACGACGCTGACGGGTGAAAGTCACCAACCAGCGCAAAGCCAGGGTGGTGGAGCGACCTGGGCGAACCTCAACAGGCACCTGGTAGGTAGCGCCACCGACACGGCGGGAGCGCACCTCGAGGGCTGGCTTGACGTTGTCGAGAGCCTTCTTGAGGGTCAGTACTGGGTCGGTTCCGGTCTTGTCGCGGCACTGCTCGAGTGCACCGTAGACGATGCGCTCGGCGGTGGACTTCTTACCGTCGAGCAAGACTTTGTTGACCAACTGGGAGACGATTACGTCGCCGTATACTGGATCCTTTGGGAGTGGACGTGCTGGTGCTGGACCTTTACGTGGCATGTTCTACTTCTCCTTCTTGGCGCCGTAGCGGGAACGAGCCTGCTTACGATCCTTAACACCCTGCGTATCGAGGGAGCCACGGACGATCTTGTAGCGAACACCTGGGAGGTCCTTCACACGACCGCCGCGCACGAGCACCATGGAGTGCTCCTGCAGGTTGTGGCCCTCACCTGGGATGTACGCGGAAACCTCAATGCCGGAGGTCAGGCGCACACGGGCGACCTTACGCAGTGCAGAGTTAGGCTTCTTAGGAGTGGTGGTGTACACGCGGGTGCACACGCCACGACGCTGAGGGGAGCCCTTCAGCGCGGCGGTAGCTACCTTCGTGGTCTTATCGTGGCGGCCCTTACGGACCAGCTGCTGAATAGTTGGCATGAACCGACTTTCTTTAGGTCTGATCTTCAATATCCGGCTCTGCACTTTCCTGTGCAGCGGACGGTATCAACGGTCTTTGTCCACATGAGTGGGGGAAATACGGGCTAGACATGAAAAAATAGGGGCTCTTTTTTGGGGCCCTACCAGATGTCTAGCTCTGGCTCGTCAGAGTAGTTACTGAAACGGAATCAAGCTCCTAGTTTCAATAATTCACCACAAGCAAGCCGAGCTCCCACCGCACGAGACGGGGGACTATGTTGCATGCTACCGCTCCCCCAGCCGGATTCCAAAATCACTTCACTTATTAACTACACCCTTCACGCAGCACCTCCCGCAACCGCGAGTCACTGAGCTGCTCGACCATCCATGGGCTAAAGGCGAACGGGGTGGCGTCGATCGAGGAAAAGAGGTCCACCGGTGCCACCCAGCGATGATCACACACCTCAGCCAGATTAGGCGCCATCTCCCCCACCGCACGGGACACGAAGACGGGACATACCTCCCACTCCACAATCCCACTCGCATCCACAGCGCGATACTCGAAATCGGGGATTACCGCAGACAAGTCATCAACCTTCAACCCCAATTCTTCAACGGCTCGGCGTAACACGGCTTCCTCGTGCGATTCCCCTGGCCCTGGGTGACCACATACTGAATTCGTCCACACACCTGGCCATGCCTTCTTAGTCAACGCTCGCCGAGTGATGAGCACCTCACCGCGGTCATTGAGGATATAGCAGGAAAACGCCAGGTGTAGAGGTGTGTTTTTAGTGTGCACCTCTGACTTAAGCGCGTGCCCGGTGGGGTTGCCTTGATCATCGAGGAGAATGACAAGTTCCTCGTTGGTCGACTTGGTAGTCATGGTTTCTTTCTTCTCCTCGTTGTATTCCTTGATGTTCTTTTCCGACGCCACGCTCACCCCATCCAGCCGCCTATCCATTTATAAACACCCAGATGAGCGTCATGGATACCACCGCCCCCACTAGGTAATTAGCCCACAGAAATACCTTCCACGCCTTATGCACGTCGAAGGCTTGTTCTTCGCTGATGTTCCAGAATCGAGCCGCATTGATTACGTACAAGAGGTTGGCGACCGCCACTATTAGCCCAGGGATCCCTAAGGTTAGGAGGAGCGCACTGGCGATTACGTAGGCACACACCGCCAAACGCACCGTTGTGCGGCCACCCAATTCCGTGGCGATGGAACGCAAACCGCCTTCACGGTCTGCCTTAACATCCTGTACTGCCCCTAGGGCATGAGAAGCCGCACCCCATAAGAAGAACGCCACGATGATGATCCAAAACTGCGCAGGCAGCTGGTCATTCTGCATCGTGCCACCCACCAACGCGGGAGACACAAAGTGTGTGGATGAGGTTATTGAATCGATCACTGGCCGTTCTTTGAACCGCAGTTTCGGCCCGGAATACGCATAGACTGCGGCCAAACTCAGGGTCAGCCATCCTGCGGATTGCCACGTTCCTGCTACATAGAGCGCTACCGCAAAGGGCACTACGGAAATAGGGGCTGCCCATAACACGGTGGGGTGCAGTGACTTCGCTAGGACTGCGCCCTCCACGCCGCCCTTGCGCGGATTCCTAATGTCAGATTCATAGTCGAAGACATCGTTTATTCCGTACATCGCGATGTTGTAAGGGATCAGGAAGAACAGCACGCCCACAATGAATACCCAGTCCACACTCCCCCCGAGCAGCAGGTATGCGGCTCCGTAGGGGAAGGCCGTGTTCACCCAGCTGATTGGTCGCGAGGAGCGAAAGACGGCTGTGATCCTCTGCATTAGGGTTGGGCGCGAGCCTTGCGAAGTCCGATTAGTCATTTGCTATGCCCTTTCCACAACGCAGGCACCAACAGCGTCACGAATATCGCATAGAACAAATCCTCCACCGGCACCTGCCCAAGTTGCCATCCCATTCGCTTGTCATCGTTATACCCCACGAGACCAGCCCAAATCATCAGGTTGTCGAAAAAAATTGTGAGAATCAGAACGCTAACCGTCACCGTGCCAAGAATCCACAGTTGCCTACGCTTCGCTTCTGCCCCACCGCGTTTGTGTTCCTTCACTACGGAGCACGAAGCCATAACTATCGCAACCACCAGGAAGGGCAGGCTGATGTACAGGTAGATCACAATTCGCCTCCGGACTCAAGTATTCGTTTCTGCCTCACGTGGTCAAGCAAGATCCTCGAACCCGACGTCAGGTTGAGCGTGAGATAGGTGAGAAAGAAAAGGAATACTGGTTCCTCTAGGGGCATCTCCGGTGCCAGTTCGATGCCCAACATGTACGGAGAATCCCCGCGATAAAATACCCCGTTGAGGATGCCCAGTGCATCCCACACGAGCAACAACCCCACGGTGACGATCGAGATGAGACTGGCCCTGGTGGCGTCGAGAAAGAAGGCGAGTTTCCACCGATGATCGCAGATCACCATGCAAACCAGGGTTAACAACAGAAACGCAAGATAAATGATAGTCATGAGCGCATCACTGTGTTCCTAAAGCGCTGGTAGAACCGTCACCGCGCATTCGCTTGAGCACGTTCTCCGCCGAAATCAGACACATGGGCACGCCCACACCAGGAACGGTCGTCCCACCTGCGTAAAGGAGGTTGTTCACCTTCGCAGAGCGATTCTTGCCACGTAGGAATGCGGACTGCCACAGGGTATGAGCAGGCCCCAGCGCCCCACCCAGCCAGGAGTGGTAGCGATCTTCAAAATCCGCTGGGCCTATGGTGTGGCAGGCAATGATGCGCTGGTGAAGATCATCGATACCGGCCCACTCGGCGATCTGTGTGATTGCAGCATCAGCAATTGCTTGAACGGGGTCAGACGCGGTCTCCGCGTAGATGTTTCCATGTCCCAGGGCCGGGTCAGCGGCGACGGGGACCAGGACAAACAGGTTTGAATGGCCTTCGGGGGCCACGGTGGGATCAGATTCCGAGGGCTTCGAAATATATATTGAAGCCGAACGATTGATGTTGGTGGTACTTGCGTGTCCGGTACCTGCGTGGCCAGTGTTTGCATGTCCAGTACTTGCGTTACCTGGATTCGTAGAACGCACAGACGGCTCAAAAACTGCGTCAAAATCCGGTGTCCAGTCGTGGCTAAACATCAAATTGTGGTGGGACAGTTGAGGTAGCTCTCCTTTCACCCCGATCATGACTAATACCGTGCTGATGCCTGGATTTCGATGTGTCCACCACTTCTCCGGATAGGACTGCAGCTCCCTGGGGAGGAGCTCAGTTTCCGTAAAATGCATGTCCGCAGTGCTCACCACCACGTCAGCTGGAATCATCTCCCGCTGGCCATTCGATTCCACATGGATGCCTGTCGCCTGAGTCCGGCCGGCGCCATCTTGGGTGTGGATCGCAACACAAGGAGTCTCAAAAAGGATCTCCACGCCCCGCTGCTTAGCAAGTTTGTGCAGGGATTCCACTACTGCTGTGAAACCACCCAGCGGATACTTCACCCCTTGAACCAAGTCGGTGTAACTCATGAGCTGGTAGAGAGCGGGGGTATCTTCTGGGCGCGAGGATAGAAACACCGCTGGATAAGTAAGAATTTGCCGCAAGCGAACGTCCGTGAATTGGCTGGAAACGTGCTGGGAAAGGGAGGCAAGCAAGTTCTTCAGCAAGTCGATCCCGGCACCGATGGATCCTAAACCAAGAAATGGCCTCAGGTTGCTAAACGTGGTGTAGAGGAAGTTCTCTACAGAGACCGCGTAAATCTCACCGGCCTTCGCTAGGTACGCTTCCAGTTTCTTCCCGGCACCGGGCTCAATGTTTTCGAAGAGCTCAGCCAGCGTGGCCGGGTCTGAACTGACATCGAAATGAGCTGCACCCTCTGGGAACACTCGGTATCCGGGCTCTAGATTCACCAGTTCGAGCTGATCCTCGGTGCTGGTTCCAGCCAGCGCGTAGAAGTTGTCATAGGCTTCTGGCATCAGGTACCAGGATGGGCCGGTGTCCCAGCGAAAACCGGGTGTAGCAGGATCTTCAAATGAACCTGCGCGGCCGCCCACGGTGCTATTTTTCTCCACGATGGTGACACTGGAACCCTCTTCAGCTAATAGAACTGCAGTAGCCAAACCGGCGATTCCAGCACCGATGATGACAACACGGCCTTCCGAACGAGGGGTGGAAGGTTTCATTGAGAGGGGTCCTTAGATGTTGAGGGCAAGGTGGTAGGCCGAGCGCTGATGGCCATAATTAACGCTCGTCCGATAGAGAGCACAGCGATAAGAATTTTGTGGGAATCCCTAATACTGATGCGCCCGCTGCGAACTTCATCTGCCGAAGCACGGGAAATTTTTTCGGTGAGAGCCTGGAAGAGCCCTGTTGCCGCTAGTACTCCTGCACGGGCGCCTAACGGCAGCAGGGGAACTGTTTTCCGCGCGTTCAAGAGATCACCGCGGATGTCAGCCACTATCAATGCTTTGCTTTTGTCGTTGAGTCCTTGGTCAAGGATTTCAGGGAAATAAATCCGACCGAGGTCTCCGGTATCTTCTGCGTAATCCCTCAAGAAGTTGATCTTCTGGAATGCTGCGCCCAGTGCGCGAGCACCTAATACCAGTGTTTCTCTTGTTTCTTGCTGGATATCATCACGGTCTTGAAGGAATACGGATAAGCACATCAGGCCTATCACTTCGGCAGAACCGTAGATGTACTCACTCAGACTTTCAGCGTTATGTGTGGCCTTAGACAAGTCCATGCGCATCGAACGAAAAAATGCCCGGACGTTTTCAGGATCGAAGTGACACCGTCGCGCTGTGCCGGCATAGGCATGCAGGACAGGGTCCACATGGAACCGGTAGTGCGGCGCTGCCAGCACAGCTCGCTCATAACCGTCGAGCATTTCGACGATCTCATCATGTGGTAGGCCAGCGTGCTCAGCCGTTCCGTCAACAATTTCGTCTGCAATGCGCACCATTGCGTAGAGGTTGCGGATGTCCGCGCGCATACGGGGCGCAAGAACGTTTGTGGCGACTGAAAAGCTCGTGGAGTACGTACTGATGACCTGGTGTGCAGATCTGTCAGCCATCGCATCATAACGGGTGAGCACAGCAGGAGCCGGTGCCTTAGACACCCAGCTTGTGGAGGTTTTCATCCATGAGGGCAGCAATTCCCATCAGTCCTTCCTTCACATCGGATGGCAATTCCAGGCTCTGGGCAAGGTCACACGCATCCTCCAATGCGGCTCGGGCTTCTGCAGCTACCGCTTTGAGAACTGCCGCGAGATCGCTGTCTCCCTCAGAGTTTAGGCGAGCAGTCACCATGGTGACTCTTTGTTTTTCAATATCCCCTTGATGGCCAGTCACGTCATCGGCTGCTTGGAACGCGAACCCGAACGAGTTCGCAATGGGAACCATTACTGACAAGTCGCGTCCGGCCGCTAACGCTCCCAGCATTAGTGGGGCACGGAATGTATAGGCACTGGTTTTCATGTGATTGCTCAAACGGACGTCATTGAGGGTGTGAGTACTCTGAGGCACGCGATGAGCGACGTCGCTGAGTTCACCATGGATGGATTCCGTCATGGCATCCACAAGGATTCGCACGGCCGGTGCCTGCAACTCCACCGGCACAAGCTCGTGACACGCCAAGTCAATAGCTCCCGCTATGGCCATGTCACCGGCCAGCACCGCGAGCGAGTCTCCAATGTGTACATCCTGAGCTACCTGGCCCAAACTGTTATGAAAAGACATTTCACCACGCCGTGTGCAGTCTGCATCGATGAAGTCATCATGCACCAAGAACGCTCCGTGAAGCAGGTTCACAGCAGCGCCGAATGCAACCGCCGCGTCGTACTGTGAACCCTTAACTCGGCCGGCTGCGATATGAACCAACCTGCTACGGATGTGCTTACCCGCCAAGGTTATTCTGCTCAATTCTGAGTAGGAATGTTTGAGAACCGGTGTGGCCTGAGCACTGATCGGCACTAAATCTTGGAAGTATCGTTCCAACAGCAGCTGAGTATCCCGCATCGCGTTCGCAGTGTGATTCATCGCTGCACCAAAGTATCGATGAAATCCGGAAGTTTACCTCTAGCACTGAGGCGTTCCTGCGGAAGTTGTTCCTTCCAATTCACCCAGATCGTATGGAAACCGCGGTAAAAACGACACAACATCTGCCGGGTACCCTTCAAGGGGCGGGGATCCGTCGGCAGGACGAGGTCTTTTTGCAACCAAATCGTCTCTTCTGGACGGACTGCGAATGATAAGTGCAAATCCTCATGCACCAAGGTGTCAGAAAAGTCTACTGATTCATCGATTTCTTTCCACCACGATGAACGAATGCAGCAATTTGTCCCGAAAAGCGGGTAATGTCCTAGCGCCCAGCGCGTAGTGGTCCAATAAGCACCCATGTAAAGAGAGCTCATGATCCTCCCATACGATCCGGGAGTAACGAATTCTGCACCTCCGGACAGGCCTACAACTGAGTTTCCGGTGTATTCATCTGCACGATCCCAAGTTTGATGCAGGCGGATGATCGTGTCTTCAGGAACCACCACGTCAGCGTCGATACGAAAGAGGACATCGCCTGTGGCTGCGCGAAAACCAGTTTGCATGGCCCAAGTGATTCCCCGCCGGGGTTCTGAAACCACCCGCGCGCCATAACGCTCCGCGATGTCTGCTGAGTCATCGACAGAACCATTATCAACAACGATGACTTCGTCAGCAGGCACTATCTGGTTCTGCAATGATGTGAGACAGTGGGCGAGCAAATCACCGTCGTTCAGACATGGAATCACAACCGATATAGATCGGCAGCGTTCAACCGCAAGCGGCAGTCTTACTGGGTCCGTCTTAATTTTCTAAACTACCTTGCCTTGGAGGAAACAGGCACAGCTTCATTGCGCCCCAGCTTTTCCTAATAATTGCTAAGCACATACTAACACTGCGCTTGGTCTGCTACGCAGATTTTTCAGACAAAGTAGGTAAACCACTCGAGGTCCGGCAAACGCCCCGCAGGGAGTATTTCCCAGCGGGGCGTTCGAAGCATTTCCACAAATTAGAGGTTTTAGATCCCCATGTCATCCAGTGGCACGGCAGCACCGGTGAATTCACCGTAGCTATCGTCGCCGTAGAAACCATCACCGAAGGAGGACGGAATGGAGTAAGCAGCAGCGCGCGCTTCCTCTGTCGGCTCCACAGAGATGTTGCGGTAACGAGCAATACCCGTACCAGCCGGGATCAACTTACCAATAATCACGTTCTCCTTCAGGCCGATCAGCTTGTCGGAGCGCTTATTGATAGCAGCATCGGTAAGCACGCGAGTGGTCTCCTGGAAGGAAGCCGCGGAGAGCCAAGACTCGGTAGCCAAGGAAGCCTTGGTGATACCCATGATCTCTGCGCGAACCTCTGCAGGACGGCCTCCGGTCTTGACTGCTTCCTTTGATGCAGCAACTGCGTCCGCGTGCTCCACCAAGGAACCTGGCAGGAACTCGGTAGAACCAGAATCAATCACGGTCACGCGGCGCAGCATCTGACGCACGATGATCTCGATGTGCTTGTCGTGGATAGCCACGCCCTGGTCACGGTAGACCTTCTGTACTTCGTTGATCAGGTGCTTCTGCACGCCACGGCGGCCGAGCACACGTAGAACCTCGTGTGGATCAGTCGCGCCCTTAAGCAGCTGCTGACCCATCTTGACGTGGTCACCATCGCGCAGTGGGCGCTCCACTCCGCCGGTGCCCAGCGTTGCGAGACCCTGACGCTTAGACAGCTTCTCGTAGACAACGTCTTCGGAGCCATCATCTGGAACGATCGTGACCGTGTAGAAGGTCTCGTCGTCCTCGATCTTGAGCTTGCCGTCGACAGAAGCGATTGGGGACTTAGCCTTCGGCACGCGAGCTTCGAAGAGCTCCTGCACACGCGGCAGACCACCCGTGATGTCGCCACCCACACCACCGAGGTGGAAGGTACGCATGGTCAGCTGGGTACCCGGCTCACCAATGGACTGTGCAGCCACGATGCCCACGGCCTCGCCAATTTCCACCTTCTTGCCGGTCGCCATGGAGCGTCCGTAGCAGGTGGAGCACAGGCCGGTTGCGGTGGCACAGGTCATCACGGAGCGTACCTTGATGAACTCGACGCCAGCGTTGACCAGACGGTCCACGTCAGACTCGTTGACAACTTCTCCCTTAGCCAGGATGACGTTGCCCTCGGAATCTTCAGCATCCGCAGCCAGGTAACGGCCCACGATGGAGGTCTCGAGGAAGTCCGCGCGACCGAACTCTCCGGTCTTGTTGCCCTTTCCGTCGAGCACTGGAACAGCAACCTCGAGGTTGACGCCCTGCTTGGTGCCACAGTCGTCTTCGCGAACGATGACGTCCTGGGACACGTCGACGAGACGACGGGTCAGGTAACCGGAGTCTGCGGTACGCAGTGCGGTATCGGCCAGACCCTTACGGGAACCGTGGGAGTTGTTGAAGTACTCCAGAACGGAGAGGCCTTCACGGAAGGAGGTCTTCACTGGGCGAGTGATGTACTCACCGCGGGAGTTGGTAACCATGCCCTTCATGCCGGCCAGGGTCCAAATCTGACGCATGTTACCGGCTGCACCGGACTTCACGATCATCGGAATTGGGTTGTCATCTGGGTAGAGTGCCTCGACGGACTCACCAACGAAGTCGGTAGCTTCCTTCCACAGGTCAACCAGAGACTGGTAGCGCTCGGCTTCGTTGATCTTGCCGCGAGCCAGCTTCTTCTCGATAACTTGGGCCTTGGCCTCGTAGTTATCCAGAACTTCCTGCTTGTTCGGCAGAACCAGCACGTCGTGCATGGTGATAGTCACTCCAGAGCGGGTTGCCCAGTAGAAGCCAGCGTCCTTGAGCTTGTCCACCGTCTGCGCCACGGTAATCATTGGGTACTTCGCCGCGAGGTCGTTAATAACAACGGCCTGAGGCTTCTTCGCCATGACACCTTCAACGTAGGCGTAGTTCCATGGAAGGAGCTCGTTGAACAGTACGCGCCCCAGAGTGGTCTCCGCCAACCAGGTCTGGCCACGCTGCCAACCATCAGGGAAGCGGTCGGCTTCAATCTCGGCGGTTGGGCGCAGGTGGCTGATGCGCACCTTGATTGGCGCCTGCAGACCCAGCACACCACGGTCGTACGCCATGATGGCCTCGGCCAAGGAGGAGTACACGCCCTTTTCTGGGCTGGTATCCGTCGCTGGCTGGTAAGCACCGTGTCCGCCGAACTCGTCCTCGCCCTTTTCCAGGGTCAGGTAGTACAGGCCGGTCACCATGTCCAGACGTGGCATAGCCAGAGGCTTACCGGACGCTGGGGACAGAATGTTGTTGGAAGCCAGCATCAGGATGCGAGCCTCGGCCTGAGCCTCTGCGGACAGTGGCAAGTGCACTGCCATCTGGTCACCGTCGAAGTCGGCGTTGAACGCTTCACATGCCAGAGGGTGCAGCTGAATAGCCTTGCCCTCCACCAGGATCGGCTCGAACGCCTGGATACCCAAGCGGTGCAGGGTTGGTGCACGGTTGAGCATCACTGGGTGCTCGGAAATAGCCTCTTCCAGCACGTCCCACACCTCGGGACGCTGACGCTCCACCATGCGCTTAGCGGACTTGATGTTCTGCGCGTAGCTCTTCTCCACCAGACGCTTCATCACGAATGGCTTGAACAGCTCCAGCGCCATCAGCTTCGGCAGACCACACTGATGCAGCTTCAGCTGAGGACCAACGATAATCACGGAACGACCGGAGTAGTCCACGCGCTTACCCAGCAGGTTCTGGCGGAAGCGGCCTTGCTTGCCCTTGAGCAGGTCAGACAGAGACTTCAGCGGGCGGTTGCCCGGTCCGGTGACTGGGCGACCGCGACGACCGTTGTCGAACAGCGCGTCAACGGACTCCTGCAGCATGCGCTTCTCGTTGTTCACGATGATCTCGGGAGCACCCAGATCCAGCATGCGCTTGAGGCGGTTATTGCGGTTGATCACACGACGGTAGAGGTCGTTAAGGTCGGAGGTTGCGAAGCGTCCGCCGTCCAGCTGCACCATTGGGCGCAGCTCTGGTGGGATCACGGGGACGCAATCCAGGATCATCGCTGCGGGATCGTTGCCGGAGCGCAGGAACGCAGCGACAACCTTCAGACGCTTGAGAGCACGCAACTTCTTCTGTCCCTTGCCGTCACGGATGACGTCGCGCAGGATTTCCGCTTCTGCTTCGAGGTCGAAGTTACGGATCAGAGTCTGAATAGCCTCTGCACCCATTCCGCCAGTGAAGTAATCCTCGTAGCGGTCCATCAGCTCGTTGTAGATGTTCTCATCCACAATCATCTGCTTTGGAGCCAGCTTGACGAAGGTGGTCCAGATCTCGTCCAGCCGGTCAACTTCGCGCTCGGCGCGCTCACGGATGTGGCGCATTTCGCGCTCAGCCGCAGTCTGCACCTTCTTCTTGGCATCGTTCTTTGCGCCGGCAGCTTCCAGCTCTGCCAGGTCATCCTCGAGCTTCTTGGCGCGGTCGGCCAACTCGCTATCGCGGTCAACCTCCACTTCCTTCTTCTCGAGCATCATTTCTGCCTCGAGGGTGGACTGATCGTTGTGACGACCTTCCTCATCCACGGAGGTGATGATGTTGGCTGCGAAGTAGATGATCTTTTCCAGATCCTTCGGAGCCAGGTCCAACAGGTAGCCCAAGCGGGATGGAACGCCCTTGAAGTACCAGATGTGGGTTACGGGAGCGGCGAGCTCAATGTGGCCCATACGCTCACGACGCACCTTGGACTTGGTGACTTCCACACCACAGCGCTCGCAGATGATGCCCTTGTAGCGGACACGCTTGTACTTGCCACAGGCACATTCCCAGTCACGGGTAGGACCGAAAATACGCTCGCAGAATAGACCGTCCTTCTCAGGCTTGAGGGTACGGTAGTTGATCGTCTCCGGCTTCTTGACTTCGCCACGAGACCAACGACGGATGTCGTCGGCAGTAGCTAGCCCAATGCGAAGCTCGTCGAAGAAGTTAACGTCTAGCACGTGAACTTCCTTTCCCCTCCTGAAGCGGAGGGCCTTGGTGGTGATCTAAAGGTCAGGTTGGGGTTAAGGGAGCGCGCTAGCTGACGTCGAGGTCAGCGTCTGGGCGCTCGTCACGCGACAGGTTGATGCCGAGGGCTGCGTTAGCGTTCTCCAGCTCGTCATCGTCGTCGGACGCCAACTCCATTGGGGTGCCGTCTGCGGCCAGTACTTCCACGTTGAGGCAGAGGGACTGCAGCTCCTTGAGGAGCACCTTGAAGGACTCGGGAATACCCGGATCCGGGATGTTCTCGCCCTTCACGATCGCTTCGTAAACCTTCACGCGGCCGACCACGTCATCGGACTTGATGGTCAGGAGCTCCTGCAGGGTGTAGGCAGCGCCGTACGCCTGCATTGCCCACACCTCCATCTCACCAAAGCGCTGTCCACCGAACTGTGCCTTACCACCCAGTGGCTGCTGGGTAATCATGGAGTAAGGACCAGTGGAACGGGCGTGAATCTTCTCATCGACCAAGTGGTGCAGCTTCAGCATGTACATGTAGCCGACAGACACTGGGTATGGGTAAGGCTCACCGGAGCGGCCGTCCATCAGTGCTGCCTTGCCGAAGTCATCCACCAGCTTGATGCCATCGCGGTTGGTGTTAGAAGACCGCAGCAGACCGGACAGCTCAGCGTTGGACGCACCGTCGAACACGGGGGTGGCCGTCAAGGAATCTGCAGGAACCTCGTACAGATCAGAAGGCAGGGTCTCCAGCATCTTCTGGATCTTTGGATCCTCAGACTCGGTGTCCACGGTCCAGCCGGCCTTAGCCAGCCAGCCCAAGTGAACTTCCAGAACCTGACCGATGTTCATACGACGTGGCACACCGTGGGTGTTCAGGATGATGTCAATCGGGGTGCCGTCCGGCAAGAACGGCATGTCTTCCTGAGGCAAGATCTTGCCCACAACACCCTTGTTGCCGTGGCGGCCGGCGAGCTTGTCGCCGTCCTGGATCTTGCGCTTCTGTGCCACGTAGACGCGAACCATCTCGTTAACGCCTGGGGCGAGGTCGTCGTCGTCCTCACGAGAGAACACACGCACGCCAATGACCTTGCCGGTCTCGCCGTGAGGAACCTTCATGGAGGTATCTCGAACCTCGCGAGCCTTTTCGCCGAAGATGGCGCGCAGCAAGCGCTCCTCTGGGGTCAGCTCAGTCTCACCCTTCGGGGTGACCTTGCCGACGAGGATGTCGCCGTCGCGAACGTCGGCGCCGATGCGCACGATGCCGCGTTCATCGAGATCCGCCAGAACGTCCTCGCCCACGTTAGGAATTTCGCGCGTGATTTCCTCTGGGCCCAGCTTGGTATCGCGAGCATCGATCTCGTGCTCTTCGATGTGGATGGAGGTCAGAACGTCATCCTCAACCATGCGCTGGTTCAGGATGATGGCGTCCTCGTAGTTGTGACCTTCCCATGGCATGAAGGCAACTAGCAGGTTCTTGCCCAGAGCCATTTCTCCGTTGTCCGTGCCCGGACCATCAGCGATGACCTGGCCAGCCTCAACGCGCTCACCCTCGTCAACCAGAGGCTTCTGGTTGTACGAGGTGCCCTGGTTGGTGCGCTCGAACTTGCGGAGCATGAAGGTATCGCGGATGCCTTCATCGTCCATGATGGTGATGTAATCAGCGGAGACGAACTCCACCACACCAGCCTTTGGAGCGATGATCATATCGCCGGCATCGTATGCAGCGCGCAGCTCCATACCGGTACCCACGAATGGCGCCTCGGCGCGCAGCAGTGGAACAGCCTGACGCTGCATGTTGGCGCCCATCAGCGCACGGTTAGCATCGTCGTGCTCGAGGAACGGAATCATAGCGGTTGCCACGGAAACCATCTGTCGTGGCGACACGTCCATGTAATCCACCTCGGCAACGGGGACGACCTCCACGTCGCCGCCGCGGAGGCGCACCTCAATGCGATCCTCAACAAAGCGGTGGTTCTCATCGAAAGGCGTGTTGGCCTGTGCGATGACGTGGCGATCTTCCTCGTCCGCAGTGAAGTAGTGAACTTCGTCGGTGATCTGACCATCGATCACTCGGCGGTACGGCGTCTCGATGAAGCCGAATGGGTTCACGCGTGCGAAGGAAGACAGCGATCCGATCAGACCAATGTTTGGACCCTCTGGAGTCTCAATTGGGCACATGCGGCCGTAGTGAGAAGGGTGCACGTCTCGCACTTCCAGACCAGCGCGGTCACGGGTCAGACCGCCTGGACCCAGCGCGGACAGACGACGCTTGTGCGTCAAGCCCGACAGGGAGTTGTTCTGGTCCAAGAACTGGGACAGCTGGGAGGTTCCGAAGAACTCGCGGATCGCTGCAGACACTGGACGCACGTTGATCAGGGAGGTAGGAGTGATGGACTCCGCGTCCTGAGTGGTCATGCGCTCGCGAACCACGCGCTCCATGCGGGACAGACCCACGCGAACCTGGTTCTGGATCAACTCGCCGACGGTACGCAGGCGACGGTTACCGAAGTGGTCGATATCGTCGGTACCGATTGGGATCTCGATGCCCTCTGGGGAAGTCATGGACTTCTCGCCAGCGTGCAGGCGCACCAAGTACTCGATGGTGGTGAGGATGTCCTCTTCGGTGAGGGTCATCGTGCCATCGTTGTCGCCACCCAAGCCCAGCTTGCGGTTGACCTTGTAGCGGCCCACCTTTGCCAGGTCGTAGCGCTTGGCCTTGAAGAAAGAGTTCTCCAGCAGGGCCTGAGCGGAGTCGCGTGTAGGAGACTCGCCTGGACGCTGCTTGCGGTAGATCTCCAGCAGGGCCTCATCCGTGTTGGCCACGCCGTCCTTTTCCAGCGTGGACATCATGATCTCGGAGAAGCCGAAGCGCTCAGTGATCTCTTCGGTGGTCAGACCGAGGGCCTTGAGCAGCACGGTTACTGGCTGGCGACGCTTGCGGTCGATGCGGACACCGACGGTGTCGCGCTTATCGACGTCAAACTCCAACCATGCACCACGGGAAGGAATGACCTTCACGGAGTGCAGGGTGCGCTCGGTAGACGCATCCATGGATGCGTCGAAGTACACGCCTGGGGAGCGTACGAGCTGGGAAACAACGACACGCTCGGTGCCGTTGATGATGAAAGTGCCCTTGTCCGTCATCATCGGGAAATCACCGATGAATACGGTCTGGGACTTGATTTCACCGGACATAGAGTTGGTGAATTCCGCGGTCACATACAGTGGCGCCGCGTAGTTGATGTCCTTGTCCTTGGCCTCGTCGATAGTGGACTTCACTTCGTCGAAGCGTGGCTCGGAGAGTGTCAGCGACATGTTCTCCGAGTAGTCCTCAATCGGGGAAAGCTCGTCGAGGATGTCCTCGAGTCCGCTGGTAATGCGGACGCCTTCCCCAGCCTCTGCTTGTGCGTTGGCGCGCCACTGTGGCGAGCCAACGAGCCAAGCGAAGGACTCTCGTTGAAGGTCAAGAAGGCCAGGAACCTCGATGGGAGCGTCGATCTTAGCGAAAGAGTATCGCTGCGAAGCTCCGGGGATTCCGGCCACTGAACTTGTCTGGCGGGAGACTGCCAAGATGGGTCCTTCCAGCACCTCATGCACCTCTATCTGCGTGGTGGAGCTGCAGATAGTTAGCGCATTTGTTTGAGCGTACGGTCTTGTGATGGTCTACTTTGTTTGGAAATAATTCTCCCCATCATCAACAGCTTGCAGGCCAAACTTCGAGCGAAAATGCCGAAGTGACCTCGTCAAATCACGTTTTCGCGATCATTGCCAAGGTCCGTGGTAACAATGGTTTCCCATCATTTTGCTTACCTGCTGCGATGTCGGGTGGAATTAATTCCAGCGCAACGAACTACCTTATATGCTGCAGGCCCCGTTGTCTAGCCCACTCCCATACTCAATATGGGCTTGTCAACCCCCCGCGCCCGGGATCCCCATCCCGTCTCGCCGACCATCACCCACAGGGTACAACGCACAACGGGTTTTGTCTGTATTAGATAGACGGAAATTCTCCGAAAATCCTCTGCTCCCCTACTCGCATACCCATTCCTCATCCCGCGCGAGGGGCTGCACATCTCTAAACTTTAAAGCTGTGGATATTACGTATGTGGACTTGCTGGATCTCGATGCACCCGTGGAGGAGTTTCGGCTGCACTCCGCTTCCGATCTCGCCGAACGCCCCGAAGTTGTACCGACATTCAATCACCGCAATCACCTCAACGCGCTGTTCACTCAGGGCCGTTCGACATGGCTTGGCATCGCGCTGAATGTCCCCGGCGCCCGCGATCTCCCCTCGGCCGAGCTTGGGCAGGTTTTTTGACCTACTTTCCAGCCACGATGCGCTTCGTTGGGCCGTGTTCCCCGCCGATTCCTCTTCGTTTTCCTCACCGTCTTTTCCTTCTTCGACGCCACCCTTTTCCGTTCATTGCCTGCATCCCAGCGACCTATCTGTAGAAGCTCTGCCTGCGGAGTCTCCCACGGACCTAACTGCTCTCATCTCACACGCCTGCAGTCCCATCAGCTCACCCGGAGCGTTTTTCGGCCGAAGCGGGGACACCGTACTGGTCTGCTTCGACCACTTCCACGTGGACATGATCAGCATGGATTTACTCGCGCGGGAACTCTATGTGGCGCTGCGGGGCGAGGAGTTGGCGTCGGAAAAAGAAAACACACCGTCCTACTCCACGGTGCTGGAGCAACGTGCGGAGGTGGAGGACCACACATGGAGCGAGCAGCTGGCCGATGAAGTGTGGGGCGAATTCTTCGCGGAGACCTCGGGCACGGTACCGGGCTTTCCGGTGGACCTCGGCGCGCACGGCACCACGCATCCCGCTGCGTTTGTAGTAACCACATTGCTGAGCGCAGAGCAGATGAACTCGAAGGTGGATGCGCAACCCTTCCCCGAACTGCTGACCGCGGTGGCGCGGGTGCTCGGACGGCGCGTGCCCATGCTGATCCCCATGCACACGCGCGGCAAGAACGGCTCGGCAGCGCACTCCACCGCGGGCTGGCTGGTGGGGAATGCACCCGTTGTGGCCGAACCCGAGGAATCCCCGGACACGGCCAAGCTGTGGCTGCGCAGGGCGGTGGCGGGTCAGGGGTTGAGCATTGAAAAGGTTCTGGCTCACTATCAGGCGGAGTTTCCCAGCGCGACGATCTTCTCTGCGTCCTTTGTGGACTTCACCAAGCGGGGTGGTGCGGTGCCCGGCGCGAGCTACATCTCCTCGCGCGGGCCAGTGGACTCCGTGCAGATGTGGTTCTCCCGGACGGACACCGGGATCCAGCTGCGCATGTGCTACCCGGATACACACTTCGCCCGGGAGTTCATGCCGGAGTTCGTGGACTCGCTGCGGGCGGAGCTGGCGGGCTGGCGCTAGTACCAGCGTTCGGCAGGCAGGCCCCGGGCCGAAAGCTCGGCGGCAATCGCCTCCGCCAGGCAGTACTGGCCTGCCTGGCGAGCCACAGCAACATGGCCAGGGCTAAGCCTGCGAAGATCAGCCACAGGTTGTGGATCCGTTTTCGCTCGAATGGTTAGAATCCTCAGCCGGCGCTCTTGTCGCAGGAGTGGGAGTGTCTGGCGCCGACTGTTTCGCCTCGTCAGCCGCATCAAAAGCACTCATGCTAATCCCATCGTTAGTGGCGCGAATGCTCACTCAATCGCCTCGTGGCGGCGCGGAACGCGTCTTATTCGTCACGCCCCTTGGGGGCTGCAACTTTGCGCTTTCCTGAGCGGAGCACGACAAAGAGTGAAACCGCAGCAACAATAGCACCGGCGACGATCAGCGCAACTCGCCACTTGGGGATGTCCCGCTGATGCCCGATGGTTCGGGCCTGCTCCAGCATCCGCTGGTTCTCGTGTCCGTCCGTACGTCCATGGAACTGCAGTAGGGTATCCACTTCCTTGCCGTCTATCTGGTACACATCCTTGACGTCCTCTTCGACGCCAACGATCAGCCCGCTTTTAGGTTCGACCGTGATTTCCCGCCAACCACCGTGGAACAGCTGTGCCTTTTCCCCCGACTCTGGGTCGGTGATCTCATTCCGGATGCCTTCGTACTGTTCTTTGACGCTGGAAGGTTCAATCTCTTGACGGAAAACATAGACCGGTACGTCATGACCATCATTAGTGGTGCGAGTCTCTTCCCTATCGAAGTGCGCTGGCAGCGCATCGCGCAATGTCACGTCAAAGTAGTCATAGGTCCGCTTTTCCGTGCTTGTGGGGAACTTTGCCCAATAGCCTTCCATCGGCACTGCGTTAGAAGGCACCACGGGAGTATCCGCCACCTTGCCTGCTCCCCCTACCGCTTCGCCGGTGAAGCGATCCACACGATAGCTGAACACCTGAGCATCGAGGAGGGCTTCGAGGTCATCTTTGACGTCCTGTCGATACGTCGTCACGCCCACCCGAGCGCTCGCTTCGTTCTCATCGGCGGGCTGATCCAAAGAAATCTTGAATTGCCGCGCAACCGGGGCTTGCACGGATTCTGTCTCGTCCAGCCCTTGGTAGTTCGCCCCCACAGTCGCGTTCGGATCCACGAGCATGAACGTGCTGCTTTCCAGCTCAAGAGGTACCGGGCGATCGCTGGACACCATCTTCGGCAGTAGGATGCCGACGACGATGAGGGCTACCCCCACGATGAGTGCGAGCAGCGCAGGAACGCGAAGTTTAGATAGCATGCCATTCACTATAAACCGCCCTGGGACAACAGCTGTAAAGACCAACAAATGAAGAACACCCGTCACGCGCATCCTGCATACACAGGAGCCCGTAACGGGTGTTCAGTAGCCTGAGTTGGCCGGAGCCAACTCGCAGCGGAATCCTTTTACTTGAGGGAAACCTTTGCGCCAGCCTCTTCCAGCTTGGTCTTTGCAGCCTCAGCGTCATCCTTGGATGCGCCCTCGAGCAGAGCCTTAGGAGCAGCCTCAACCAGCTCCTTAGCTTCCTTCAGGCCCAGGCCGGAAACGATCTCGCGGACAACCTTGATCACGCCGATCTTCTTAGCGCCAGCGTCCTCGAGAACGACGTCGAACTCGTCCTTCTCTTCCTCAGCAGGAGCAGCAGCGCCTGGAGCGGCAGCAGCAGCAACTGGAGCAGCAGCGGTGACGTCGAAGGTCTCTTCGAACAGCTTCACGAACTCGGAGAGCTCGATCAGGGTCATCTCCTTGAAAGCCTCGAGGAGTTCGTCATTGGTGAACTTAGCCATGGTGGCAACCTTTCCGTTCATTGTGTGCTTGCAACCGGCGAGATTGTTTTTGAATTAGCCGGTGACAAGCGGAAAACTTTTTATTGTGAATATGCGTGCTCGACCCCGTCTTGTGGCCCAGCGGTGAGGAACTAGTCCTTCTTCTCCTGCAGTGCGGCTGCCAAACGAGCAACCTGAGATGCGGGAGCGTTGAAGAGACCAGCAGCCTTTGCCAAGGAACCCTGCATGGCACCGGCCAGCTTGGCCAGAGTGGTTTCGCGGTTGTCCAGCTCAGCGATTGCCTCGACCTGAGCAGCAGACAGCGCGCCACCGTCCATGTAGCCACCCTTGATCACGAAGTTCTGGTGATCCTTGCCGAAGTCCTTCATTGCCTTCGCAGCATCCACGGCTTCGCCCTGGATGAATGCAATTGCAGTTGGACCGGTCAGCAGGGAATCTTCGAACTCCACGCCGGCTTCTTGAGCAGCCAGCTTGATCATGGTGTTCTTGGCGACGGAGTAAGTGACATCCGCACCCAGTGCGCGGCGCAGCGTGGTCGTCTCGGAAACAGTCAGACCACGGTACTCGGTAAGTATCGTTGAGTCAGCCTGCTCGAAACGAGCCTTCAGCTCTGCCAGCGAAGCGGTGTTCTTCGGGTTTGCCATACTCTCGCCTCCTTCCAAAATGTCTTGCGGTGTACAAGGTGTACGTGCACCGACAGTCATGTTCTTTGATGTAAAGGCAACACTTCACAAACAACAGCGCCCTGTGCCCGCAGGGGCACAGGGCGCTGTCGCGTTCCATCAACTCTTTGCAGCACTGGGCTGTAAAAGGATTGGAACGTCAACGTCTCGTGTTACCTGCGTGGGCCGTCATCCATTACGTGATGAACCTTCAATCTTCCACCGGCGTGCCCCTTTGCAGGAACTCACCGGCTTTCGATGACCGACGGTCTTCGGTGAAACTTTGAACGTATTCAAACTTCCTCGGAGCACTTTACCTGCCGTCATTCGAAAACCCAAACCGCCTCCGTTACACCAGCCGTCTGCACAATCACTCTCCGTCGCTGTGGGATATTGGTACTGTCTCACAATCCTGTCTCCACCGGTCTTCAAGTTAGAAAGATCCCCTCGTGAACTCTTCATCTTCCCAGCTCAGCGAAACCCTTGCTGGCAAGCGCGTTCTACTTCCCATTGATCGGAAGTCCGAGGAGATGGCGGAGTCTTTAGAACGTCACGGCGCTACAGTCACTATCGCCGCGCCGATGCGTATCACTGCCGTGACAGACGATCCCAGCCTGTACAACCAGTGCCGGCAGCTGGCAAGCGAAACAATTGACTACACCGTGGTCACTACTGGAGCTGGCTTTCGCGCCCTGATGACTTTGGCCGACCAACAGGAACACCGCACTGAGTGGGGTACGCAGCTGCGCACCCAATTGGACCGTTCCGCCATTATCGCCCGCGGCCCCAAGCCCAAGGGCGCAGTGCTCCAAGCAGGTTTGACTCCTGCATGGACCGCAGAATCAGAAACGTCCGCCGAGATGCTCAGCCATCTCCTCTCCCAAGATCTTCGTGGCACGCACGTTGTGGTGCAGCACCACGGCGCCGGAGACGAGTCCTTCGAGCACGCTCTCCGCCAGGCCGGTGCTCGCGTCACTGGGCTCACCACATACCTCTGGGATGACCCGGAGGATCCGCAACGCGTCCGGGATTCGATCCTCCACGTATCCAAGGAGTACTTCGACATCATCGCCTTTACCTCAGCTCCTGCCGCGAGCAGGTGGCTGGACATCGCCCGCGAATTGCACTGTCTCGATGACATTCGTGCACTCGCCGCGCCGAATGCTTCCAAGCTGCTGATCGCCGCAGTTGGCCCTGTCACCGCCCAACCGCTCCTGGACGCTGGGTTTACTCCCCTGGTCCCCGAGAGGTTCCGCATGGGCGCGCTGATCAAACTCATTTTGCAGCACGCTGGCCTGCACTAAGCTCGGTAGCCATGAAAGTCGATGCCAACCCCGCCTCCTTTTTGCCCGCCTTCTTCCGTTCGCTGCGCCACCCCGATTGGTTGCCTGAAGGTGTGAACAAGTGGGATGAGCCTCTCGACGGCCGCGTGCCCGTGGTGCTGATCCACGGCACGTGGCTCAACGTCTACAACACGTTCGGGATGATCGCTCCGGCCCTCAACGATGCAGGGCATGCGGTATTCACTCAGAATTACGGCCGTGATTCCTCCAGCTTCACCGGCCGCCCCTCCGGCGTGTTCGGCACCGCGTCCATGTTGGTGGCACAGCGCGAGGTCGCTTCTTTTATCGACGCCGTGCTCGAGCGCACCGGCGCCAGCCAAGTGGACCTGGTGGGTCACTCCCAGGGAGTTGCCCAGGCACGCCTGTATCTCACGGACTCGGGAGGAGCCAACCCAGATGATCCCGCAAAGAATAAGGTCAGGCGGATAATCGGCATTGGGGGAAGCAACCATGGAACCACGCTGAGTGGCGTCGGCTCTCTTTCGCAACGGTTGGACAAAAAGGGACGGGCGGACGGCGTAACGGCGCGCATTTTGGGCAAGGCCGCGCTGGACCAGCGGGTCGGTTCAGACGCAGTCAAGCATCTGAACCGTCGCGGCGATACCGAACCCGGCGTGGCCTACACCATGATCTGCTCCCGCTTCGATCAGATCGTCACCCCGTGGCAGACCCAGAAGCTCCGCGCTGGCGAGAGCGCCACGGTGAAAAACCTGCTGGTACAGACGGGAAATATCAAGGACTACTCGGATCACCTGGCGATTTTGTACTCGCCGCGCGTGATCGACATGGTCCTCGAAGCCCTCTACAGCGGCGAGGACGACTATCGCGAAACTCACCCACGTATCACCGGCGGCTGGGTGGTGCCGGGCTTCGGTCAGGCACAGCGACCCCGCCGTAGGCCACGCGGCTAACGCCACAACCTGCAGACACGTACTGCAGATACACAAAGGCTCCCCCACCGCCATGGTGAGGGAGCCAAAGTAGTTACAGGAACGAACCTGCGAGAGCCTTAAGCCTCGGTGTAGTTCTTCTGCACGTTCTCGTCAACCATCACGGAAGGACCGTTGGTGGAAGACAGAGTAGCCTTCTTCAGGTACTTGCCCTTGGAAGAAGCAGGCTTCAGGCGCAGCAGCTCATCCACCAGTGCGCCGTAGTTCTCAGCCAGGGTCTTCTCGTCGAAGGAAGCCTTGCCGATGATGGCGTGCAGGTTGGAAGCCTTGTCCACGCGGAAGGAAATCTTGCCGCCCTTGATCTCGGTCACAGCCTTGGCCACATCGGTGGTCACGGTGCCGGTCTTAGGGTTTGGCATCAGGCCACGTGGGCCCAGGACGCGAGCCACACGGCCAACCTTGGCCATCTGGTCAGGGGTTGCGATAGCTGCATCGAAGTCGGTCCAGCCGCCCTGGATCTTCTCGACCAGTTCAGCGGTGCCCACTGCATCAGCGCCAGCTTCTTCAGCGGCGGTGGCATTTGGGCCCTCGGCGAACACTATCACGCGCACGGTCTTGCCGGTGCCGTTAGGCAGGGAGACGGTGCCGCGAACCAGCTGGTCAGCCTTGCGTGGGTCCACGCCCAGGCGGAATGCAACATCCACGGTGGCGTCGAAGTTCTTAGAAGAGGTTTCCTTAACCAGCTTCGCTGCCTCCAGCGGGCTGTAGGACTTGGACTCGTCGATCTTTTCCGCAGCAGCGCGGTAAGCCTTAGAAGTCTTGCTCATGGTATCTACCAATCCTTGAAAAATTTAGTTTGGAAGTTGTGGTCAGGTCGAGTCAGCAAGGGACTCTGCCACACCCTTGTTCGGCGCCGAGGTTGGCGTCGAACAAAGAAAAACAGGAAATGAAACGCCTACTTGGCAGGCTCGTCCTTGACGACGATGCCCATGGAACGAGCGGTACCAGCGATGATGCGGGCGCCGTTCTCGATGTCGTTAGCGTTGAGGTCTTCCTTCTTGGTCTCAGCGATCTCCTTGCACTGATCCCAAGTCACAGAACCGACCTTGTCGGTGTGAGGAACGCCGGAGCCCTTCTGCAGGCCAGCAGCCTTCAGCAGCAGCTTGGCAGCTGGAGGGGTCTTCAGCTTGAAATCGAAGGTGCGGTCTTCGTAGACCGTGATCTCCACAGGAACGATGTTGCCGCGCTGGGATTCAGTCGCAGCGTTGTATGCCTTGGTGAACTCAACGATGTTCACACCGTGAGCACCCAGTGCAGGACCAACTGGAGGTGCAGGAGTTGCAGCACCAGCCTGGATCTGCAGCTTGATCAGGCCTGTGACCTTCTTCTTCTTTTTCGGAGCCATGTTTCTACCTACTTTCAGTTATCGGAACGCAGCCGCGCCATGGCAATCAAGCGCACAGTGGCCGCGCCCTACCGGATGCCGGAATCTCACCGGCCACCGGAAGTGTTTGTGACGCATAAATGTGTCCTGCAGTCTTTGCAGGACAGAACAACTTTAGTTGAGCTTCTCCACCTGATCAAATTCCAGCTCAACCGGGGTCTCACGGCCGAAGATGGAGACCATGGCCTTGAGGCGGTTGGAGGCGGCATCGATCTCGGAGATGGTGGCGGACACGGAAGCGAACGGTCCGGACAGGATGGTCACGGACTCGCCGACCTCGTAGTCCACCTCGACGGACTCGGAAGCTGGCTTTGGTGGGGTGGCCACACCGGTTGCGGATACGTCCACGCCGGTAGCAACGCCCTCGCCCTGCTCCTCGCCCTCGGCCGCCGGGGTGGCGGTCTCTGGAGGCAGCAGGAACTTAGCCACTTCGCGGATCTTGACTGGGGTGGGCTTGCCCTCGTTGCCCACGAAGCTGGTCACGCCCGGGGTATCGCGGACGACAGACCAGGACGCGTCTTCCAGGTCCATGCGCACCAGCACGTAGCCCGGCAGCAGCTTGCGCTTGACGTTCTTGCGCTTGCCGTCGCGCAGCTCGGTGACCTCTTCGATCGGCACAACGACCTCGTGGATTTCGTCATCCACGCCGAGGGTCTGCGCGCGCATCTCGAGGTTGGTCTTCACCTTGTTCTCGTAGCCCGAGTAGCACTGGATGATGTACCAGTTGCCGGGCAGCTTCTTCAGCTCGCGCATGAAGGTGCGCAGGCGGGCCTTGTAGGCGGCCATGGCGGCATCTTCCGGTGCTTCCTCGGTGCCTTCTGCGCCTTCGGTTGCGCCGTCGTTATTTTCGACGCCAGCCTCTGCATCTTCCGCGCCAGCCGCCTCGGCGTGCGCCTCAGCGGCTGCCTTCTGGACATCTTCCTGCGCGGTAGCGGCCAGGGACTCTGCGCTGACTACTTCCTCGTTGACGTTGTCCGTGTTCTCGGTCTGATCACTCATGGGATCTGTCCTCCACTCCATTAAAAATCCGCCTGCACCGTATGTGGTGAGGCGGTTGTTTTCTAGTGCAAGTGTAGCACGGGAGTGGCTAGAGGCCGAAGGCGGCGCGCACTCCCAGGGTGGTAACCCAGTCCACGCCAGCCACGAGGGCGGTGACGAGGATCAGGAAGATCAGCACGATGAACGTGTAGGTCACGAGTTCGCGGGCAGTAGGCCAGATGACCTTGCTCAGTTCGTTGAACACGCCGCGGAAGAAGTCGATGATCGCCACGAATGGGTTGCGGCGGGTCTTGACTACCTCTGGAGCTCGGGAGGTGCTGGTGGCGCGGGCGGAGGTGGCAGTTCCTGCTACCTGGCGCTTGCCTGCTGGACGAGGAGCGGTCCCATCGCTTGCCTTGGAGGCTGCGGGGGTCTTTGAGCTCTCATCGCTCACTGGGAAACTCCTAACAAAGGGTGGAAGTCACTAATGCACGTTCCCGAGGAAGTTTATCCCTCAAGACGTTGCTGGAATAAACGTTAGCGCAATAAGTGTACTGCAGGGGCGACAGGACTTGAACCTGCAACCTGCGGTTTTGGAGACCGCTGCTCTGCCAATTGAGCCACGCCCCTTTGCGCGCAACCTCTAGCTGCTTCTTTGATCAGTTTTTCTGACCGAAGCTGACAGTGCCGGAGCGTTGTGCAACATCGGGAATGCTAGCAGTGTTGGTATGTGTTGCACAAACGTGCGGTTCACCACGCAAAAAACCCGCTTCCGTAGAAACGAGGAAGCGGGCTTTAACTTGGTAGCGGTGGGGGGACTCGATCCCCCGACCTCACGATTATGAGTCGTGCGCTCTAACCAGCTGAGCTACACCGCCACGGTCTGCCATCTCCCACGGACCAGCCAGCGGTCTGCGGTTTCCACATGACGTGACGGCCTAGAAAATGACTGAGCCCCCTGACGGAATCGAACCGTCGACCTTTTCCTTACCATGGAAACGCTCTGCCGACTGAGCTAAGGGGGCGTGGTTACAGTATTTCGCAACACAAGTGTGTCGCGTGCCTGAAGCCTGCAGTAGATTAACCAGTCTTGCGTGCAATACACAAATCGGCACGTCAGCGGGGGAAATCCCGGGGTGTGCGTGGCAGTCCCGGGGGATCGTTGTGCAAACTCGGCCCGCTCCTCCCCCAGACAGCACAAAACCCCAAGGGTTAAAAAAAGTCCTTGGGGTTTTGTGCTGTGCCAGATGATGGATTCGAACCAACGTAGGCATAGCCGACGGATTTACAATCCGCTCCCTTTGGCCGCTCGGGCAATCTGGCGTGCACCATCTCTGGTGCGGAGGTAACTCTACTACGAGCACCATATGTTTAGGCAAATCAGCAGATCAACTCCCGGTTCACCAGGCCAACCTCACACCGCAACAGTGCGCGAACGCCCTGCTTATCCCAGCCGCTGCAGGGAGTAATTGATGAGCTCGCGCAGGGCGGAGTTTGCGTCGATCTGAGGAAGACGATCCAACTCCTCCTCCGCGAGGGCACGGTAGCGCTCCACGTCCTCCAACGCCCGCTGCCGGCCACTGGACTGGCGGATCAAGTCCAAAGACTCCTCCACGAGCGCATCATCGGTGACAGGGCCGGTGAGGATCTCCCGCAGACGCTGGCCTACCGCATCGTCCTGCTGCATCGCGTACAACACAGGCAGTGTGAACACGCCCTCGCGCAGATCCGTACCCGGGGTCTTGCCGGACTCCTCCGGGTCAGACCAGATATCGATGATGTCATCCACGATCTGGAACACCTGACCCATGTTGCGACCGAAGCGCTGCAGGGCCAGCACATCGTCCCTGGAGGCTCCCGCGTGCAATGAGCCCAGGTAGCCAGCGGAGGCGATCAGCACGCCGGTCTTTTCCTGAATCACGGTCATGTAGTGATCGACGGCATCCTCACCCTCGGCCGCCCCCACGGTCTCGCGCATCTGCCCCGTCACCAACTCCTGGAAAGCCTCCGCGAAGTGCGCGGTAGTTTCCGTTCCCAGGTGCGCCATGATCTTGGATGCCACGGCGAACAGGTAATCGCCGGCCAAAATGGCGATGGAATTGTTCCACCGCGCGTTGGCTGATTGCGCTCCGCGGCGGCGGTCGGCCTCGTCCATCACGTCATCGTGATAGAGCGTGGCCAGGTGCGTCAGCTCCACCACTACCGACGCCTGAACCACTTCCTCGGACATCGCGAGCGGGCCAAACTGGCTTGCGAGCAGTGCAAACACCACACGGAAACGCTTCCCGCCTGCCTCGGCAAGATGGCTGATTTTGTCCGTGAGGAACGTTTCACCCTGCTTGAGCTCTCCGAGCAGAAGAGTTTCCGCGCGCTGCATGCCCTCCGTCAGAGCTGCATTGAGCTCTGGGTTGCTCAGATCGGGAGCCACCGGAGCTTTCGCTTCTGCGCTGTGGATGCTTGCCATATCAGTGGTCAGCTTTGTCACAATCTTCTACGGTCACAATCGTTTTCGTCGTGGCGTTTGCCGTGGTCGGGGCGATGGTGGCGCGTTGTCTGGGTGGTGCCAGGGTCCCTGCTTTAGGGTTCTTCTCACGTGTGCAGACATCACACCTCATCAACGGATACCTTAGCCGAGACAGTGCGTGAGGTGTGCATCTGGGAATAACAATCGGCGACCGGCGGCAGGTTGCGGACCCGTGTGTGCGGGTAACGCGCGTTGGGCATGCGACAATGGTCAGTGATGAATTCCTCTTCTGTTCTTTGTGCCGACGTCCTCATCGTGGGCGCTGGCCCCGCCGGTTCCGCTGCGGGTTTTTGGTGTGCCCGTGCGGGGTTGGATGCGCTGATTGTGGACATGGCGGATGTTGTCCTGGGGTCGGCGGAGCTGCCAGGCCAGGGGCGCGACAAAACGTGTGGCGATGGGCTGACTCCGCGGGCGGTCAAGGCACTGCAGGAGATGGATGCTGGGCATCTTTTGGATGGCCACCCCGAGATTCGGGGCCTGAAGCTGCACGGTTTCGGTGGGTCGATCACGGCAGCATGGCCGGCTACTGGGGCGTTCCCCACGCGTGGTTCGGCGATTCCGCGTTCAGAGCTGGACTTGGCACTTCTTCAGCATGCTGTGCGTGCGGGCGCTCGTTTTGTGGGTGGGTTGAAGTTGTCCGACGCCACACTCGATACGCCCCACAGCATCCGCGAGCTTTCCGGGACGAGATCTTCCGGTGAATCCGTGGTGGTGCGCGGAAGGCACTTCTTGCTGGCCGAGGGGGTGCGCAACGGCATCGCCCGGCAGGTGGGCGTGCAGTGGCTACGAGAGTTGGTCCACGGGGTGGCTGCCCGCAGTTATGTGAGCACTCCGCGGGGCGATGAGCCGTGGATCCATTCTCATCTGGAGCTGCGCGACGATCAGGGGGTGGCTCAGCCCGGTTATGGATGGGTCTTCCCGCTGGGCGCGGATCGCGCGAACCTGGGCTGTGGCGCGCTAGCCACCAGTGCGCGTCCAGCGAAGGTGAACACGAAGAAGCTGTTGGAGCAGTACGCCACGCAGATTCGCGGCGAGTGGCAGTGCGGCGAGCCAGAGCTGGTCAAGAGTGCTTTGCTGCCCATGGGAGGGGCAGTTTCACGAGTCTCTGGAGTCAATTGGGCCACGATCGGCGATTCAGCTGCACTGGTCAACCCTCTCAATGGCGAGGGAATCGATTACGCGTTGGAGGCTGCCCGGTTGGTGGTGCAGCTTCTCCCCGATGCCGCGCGGAATCCGGACGGTCTGCGCTATGTGTGGCCGAACGTGCTGCGTGAGCACTATGGCACGGCGTTTAGTTTGGCGCGCCGCTTGGCGATCGTGTTGACCATGCCAGGGCTGTTGAGCGCTGTGGGGCCGCTGGGGATGCGCGGACCCGTGGCCAATCAGATGATGGACGCGGCGGCGCGGTTGATGGGCAACCTTGTCTCGCCGGAGGATTCGGACCTGACGGCTCGCGCGTGGCGCGCTGCGGGCGGATTGTCTCGCGGTGCAGACCGGCTGTTGGCCGCTGATTCCCGCCCGCTGTTTGGACAGCCGACCCGCTAGGCCTCGACAGGCTTGGTGGCCGCGTGCAGCGCCACGATGCCTCCGGTGAGGTTTTGCCATCCGGCATTTTCCCAGCCGTTGGCGTTGATCTGGGCGGCAAGTTCTTCCTGGTCTGGCCAGGCGCGGATGGATTCCGCGAGGTAGATGTAGGCCTCCGGGTTTGAGCTGACTACGCGGGCAACCTGTGGCAGGGCGCGCATCAAGTATTCCTTGTAGATCGTGGAGAACAGCGGCACCACGGGTGTGGAGAACTCACCGATGACGAGGGTGCCGCCGGGCTTGGTGACGCGAGCCATTTCGCGCAGGCCAGCCTTGTAGTCCACGATGTTGCGCAGGCCGTAGTTGATGGTGACGGCATCGAAGGTGTTGTCTGCGAAGGGCAATTGAGTGCCATCACCGCAGACCATCGGTAGGCCGCGGCTGAGTCCCGCGTGCAGCATGCCTCGCGAAAAGTCGCAGGCCACGCAGTATGCGCCGGACTTGGTGAATTCCTCGGTGGACACGCCCGTGCCCGCGGCGAGGTCTAGGACCTTATCGCCGGGCTTGAGATCCAAGCGGCGCCGGGTGCGCTTGCGCCAGTACCTGTCTTGGCCAAAGCTCAAGACGGTATTGGTGATGTCGTAGTTCTTCCCTACTTGGTCGAACATCCTCGCAACATCGTGCGGTTTCTTTTCCAGACTGGCCCGTGACACAGTTGTCCACTCTAGTGCCCCACCAACTGCAATGCCTTAAGCGCCGTTGAAAAACTCGGGGCAGGTGCTGCTTAACGGGTGGCCAGGCGCTGCGAGGTGCTGTGTTGTTCCGCGGAGCTCTGTGGTGCACGCTGGCTGTGGGATACCGCGGTGCGCTGGCGGTTCTGAGCGGAGCGGGAAAGCTCCGCGCGCTGGGCTTGGCGGTCTGCCAGCTTCTTGCTGGAAAGCATTCGGCGCTGTGTGCTCCCCATCGCAGACAGGTAGTAGTCCATCAGCTGCTCGCACAAGCCGTTCCAGGACTTACCTTGGACTGTGTTGAAAGACTGTGCCTTCATGGTGGCCAGGCCTACCTCGAGGATGGAATCGATGGCTCCGGGCAGATCGCGCTCAAAGCTGTCCACTTCAAGCAGGTAGCCGTTGAATCCTGGGGTAATCAGGTCCACGGGACCGCCTGCAGCAGGAGCGATGGCCGGAACACCAGACGCGTGCGCCTCCTGTACTGCTTGGCAGAAGGTTTCAAACTGTCCGGTGTGTACGAACACATCCAGGCTGGCGAATGCCTTGGGCAGGTCACTGCCGTACTGGCCGCCGGTGAAGATTGCGGTAGGCATCGCTTCCTTGAGCTCTGCCATTTCTGGACCGTCGCCCACGATGACCAGTTGCACATCGTCGCGGTCATTGAGCGCAGCCATGCGGATTACAGACTTTTCTGCGGCCAAGCGCCCCACAAAACCAACCACGCGACGCTCCATCACGGGAATGTTGGATGTCTGTCCGTGCTCGCGACGCAGACGCTCTCCTTCACGTAGCCAAGTTTCGCGCAGCTTCTCGCTGCGGTTGGAGGGGTGGAATCGCTCGGTATCCACGCCACGTCCCCAGTGGTGAATGTTGCGGATGCCGTGTTCTTCCAGCTCGGCGAGGGTCTGCGAGCTCGGCGCGAGGGTCAGCGCGCACTGGTTGTGCAGGGTACGGGTCCACTGCCACGCCACGTTGGCCATGGCCTTGAGCTTGTAGTTGTTCGCAAAGCCCGCCACGTCCGTCTGGAAGATCGCCACGCACGGGATGTTCAGAGTCTTAGCGGCGAAGGCTCCCGCGCCACCCAGCACGAAGGGGCTGGCCAGGTGCACCACATCGGGACGGAAGCGGCTGAGCTCGGTGAGCACCACGGGAAGTGGAACGCCGATGGGCAGTGAGTTAATGCCAGGCACTTCCACGGTGGGCACACGCACGATGCGGAAACCTTCGTAGGTGAAGATCTCTTCTTGATGGTCTCGCGCTCCCGGCGCGATGACGATGGCCTCGTGCCCCTCCCTGCGCAGATATTCCAGTACGCGCAGGACGGAGTTCACCACTCCGTTGACGTTGGGGAGGAAGCTTTCAGCAACGATGGCAACTCGCATGCGTGTAAGTATCTCCTCCCAATCTCTCCTGCTGGTTGCTGGAATATTAAGTATCAGTCAACTGATTCTGAACTCAAGGTAACTTTTCTCTTTTCCAGCGCCAGAATCGCGCCCATCAATACGGCGGAGAGCAACAGCGCCACCAGCAGCGAGGACAGTGCCGGAATCACAGACAGCGTCCACGAGCGCCCTGCAACCTTCACGTTGGCGGGATCACTGGCGCTGTATTCCACGCGCACGCTCTCCCCCACTTCCAAGCCCGTCGGATACTTCAGTCCTGTCGCAGGCTGGTGATACGTTCCGTCTTCCTCGCGGAAGCGAACGGCTGTGCGCAGCTTTCCCACGTCGATAACTTCCGCCACTGCAGTCCGTCGGTCCTTGGCGATGGACATGTCATCAATCACCGCCGTAACCACCATTCCGGCGCACACCAGAATCATGAACGCGGTCAACCCGATGACCAGCTGTTTCGCTCGCCGGAATGGCCGCCGTTGCTGCGCCGGCGTGGGGGTCATGATGGCGCCACCACGTGGTTGATCTTTTCTTCCATTTCTCGACGCCAACCTCTGTCCACCCTCGCTTCCACCACCGTAATGCCCACGGGTGGTTGCTCGGCGTGAGACTGGATGGCTTCGAGCAGTTCCATGGCTGTCGAGGTCTGCTGGTAGTCGGTATCGTAGGCATCGCACAGGGAGCGGATGTCCACAGAGACTGGAGTGGCGAATACGCGCTCGAAGGCGGAGGTGCCGTCGCCGAAGGTGCGCAGGTTTTCTTGGCCGGGCTCGAGGCCTTCGAAGATGGCACCTCCGGCGTCGTTAACTACCACGATCAGGAGGTTTTCCGGGCGCCGTTCCATCTGACCGATGTTCAACGCGCCGGCGTCATGCAAGAACGTGAGGTCGCCGACCAATGCCACCGTGCGTGGGGCGCGCACGGCCGTCGGGTCAGCGGAGGCATGGGCCATGGCCACGCCGATGGCGGTGGACAACGTGCCGTCGATCCCCGCGGCACCACGGCTGGCGAGGGTTCGCACGCCGTCGAAGGGCAGCCCGGCGCGGGAGACATCGCGGATCGCGGAGGAGGCGCCGACCACGAAGGCGTCGCCGTCGCGCAAGCTATCTGCTACCACGGCCGCGGCGTGCATCCCGGTGAAGTGCTCTTCCACGGAAGCACCAAGCACGTCACGCACCGCATCCGCACCCATGTCGCTGATGGCCTGACAGACTTTCGTCCATCCCGTGGGATGCTCGCCGGTGACACTGATTCCGCTGGCCACGGCGGTGATATTGCTGGCGAGGGTGAACACGCTGTCCGTCTCAGAAAGCACGATGACCTGCGCGTCCGTGGACTTCAACAGCCCCAGGACTGGGCGGTGCAGCGTGGGTCGGCCGATCACCACGACCTGCTCCGGCTGGGTCATGGCTGAGTATTCGCCCTGGCTGACCTCGCTCGCGGAGAACATCGCGGCAGCTGCGCAGTGCACAGGGAATCCGGGGGCGGGTGCCGTGGGCTCGGCGATGGTGGGCACGTGCGCGAGTTGCTCCATTACTTCGCGTGCCCACACTTCGTCGGTAATGCTGCCGGTGATCACCAGCGTGCGCTTGCTGATATCCACTGTGGTCTTGCCGTGCGGAAGCGGACGGGCAGAAGATTGCACGTTCGCGTCCGACACTGTTGCTTCCGGCACTGCCGCTTCCTGACCAGCAGCTTCCTGCCCCGCGACCTGCTGTGCGAACAGACTCAGCGCATCCGCGGACTCCGGCACCAGCGGCTCCTGCAAAGGCACGTCCAGCTGCACGCCACCGCCAGTCACGGGATCGGTTGCTGCCTGTACTGCGGCTGCGGCAGCCTCGCGCACGCGGTTCGTCAGCGCATTCTCGGCCTCCTCGGGATCCGCAGTTGCAGCGCCTGCAGCCTCCACCGCATCGGGATCGCCCGTGCTCAGTACTGCCACCGCGTGAGCCCCGAAAATCCCCACCTGCTCAATGGTCTGGTTCGCACCCGTACCAATCATCCGCAGCGGACGGTTCGCAGAGATCACCAGCAGCGGAACGTGGCTCAGCGTGGCCTCCACCATCGCGGGCAGACAGTTGGCCACCGCAGTGCCCGAAGTAGTGATAATCGGCACTGCCCGGCGCGTGGCCTTGGCCAATCCCAGCGCCAAAAAGGCGCCGGTGCGCTCGTCTGTCCGCACGTGCATGCGCAGCCGACCAGCGCGTTCCGCCTCCGCACACGCCAGCGCCAGCGCCGCCGAGCGGGATCCCGGGCACACCACCACTTCACGCACGCCGTCGCGAATCAGCTGATCCACCGTCACCACGGCGGTGGTCACGGCGGGGCTCATCCGCCCGATTTCGAGCGATTGCGGGCTGTTGGTCTCTGCTGCGTTTAGGTCTTGCTCCATCACGCTCCCCAATCTACTTCAGGCCCGAGACAACTCCTCCCGGAACATCACACCGCACCCGCTTAGAGCAGCGCGTAGCTGTTAGCCAATCGGTTCATCCACCAGTCTTTCCGCTCCCCCACCAGCGCGTATTCTTCCATCACCGCCGCGTCGGGGACCAAGTCTTTCACCTTCATGTGTCCGTCCACGATGTTTCTTTGCCCGACGTCAACAGCGAACAATCCGCCCGTCGCCAACCCTGCGGGCTGGATGGCCACCGCCATGCCATCATCGTCGTGCAACTGCGGAAGGCACGCTGCCGCATACATGCCAGCACCCATGCCCACCGCAGTATCCAGTGCGGAGCTGATGGTCACTGCCACTCCCAGCTCAGCCACCTCGCGCGCGATGCTCAGCACGTTGTCCACTCCTTGCAGCGGCGGAACCTTGAGAACCGCCACGTCGCAAGCTCCTGCATCCACTACCTCGCGCACAGCTGCGTGCGGGTCCGCGGACTTGCGGATGGCCTCATCGGCGGCGATCCGAACGAAGAGCCCACGTCGTTGGACGTTTTTACGCACCTCCGCCAATTCGCTGACGCTCGCGCACGGCTGCTCTACGTAGTCCAGCGGCCCTCCAGCCAGCAGTGCCTCGATGGCCTCCACTGCTTCGGTCACTGTCCACCCGCCATTGGCATCCACGCGGATCATGGGGCGCTCGCCCCCATTGCCGCCGTGCCTCTGCTCCGCAAACCACGCGCGCACGGCAGCAACGCGCGCCACATCATCAGCCAATTCCTGGCCTTGTTGCGCCACCTTGACCTTTACGGTTGAACAGCCCGGGTAGCGGCGCATCAGCGCATCAATCACGTCAGTGCCGTCCTTGCGCATGTCGACGGCAGGAATAGTGGCATTCACCTCCACAGAATCCCGCACCGGGCTGGCTTGGACCCCCCCGAAACCGAAATCCACCGCGTGGCGCAGCCACCGCGCAGCCTCGTCCGCCTCGTACTCGAGGAAGGGGGACCATTCTGACCAGCGAGAAGTGGCGTCGAATAGGAGGGCCTCACGCACCTGCACCCCACGAAACGGCACCTGCAACGGCAAGGCAACGGGGTGAGCGCGATCCTGGAGCTCAGACAAAGAGATCATGACAACTAAACTGCCATACATGACTATCAATCCCTTTGATCCCACCCAATGGCGCGACGTTCCCGGATTCAACTTCACGGACATCACGTACCACCGGCACGTCGGTAAGACGCGGGCTGATGGCATCGTTCGCATTGCGTTCGACCGCCCCGAAGTGCGCAATGCTTTCCGCCCGCACACCGTGGACGAGCTGTATCGTGCGCTGGATCACGCTCGGCGCACCCCAGATGTGGGCACTATCCTGCTGACCGGCAACGGCCCGAGCCCGAAGGACGGCGGGTGGGCGTTCTGCTCCGGTGGCGACCAGCGCATTCGCGGACGCTCTGGCTACCAGTACGCCACCGAACACAACGACGACGTGACCGGCTCGGGCGCAGAGACCGTGGACGAGACGCGCGCGAAGGCCGAAGGCGGCCGCTTGCACATTCTCGAAGTGCAGCGCCTCATCCGCACCATGCCGAAGGTGGTTATTTGCCTGGTCAACGGATGGGCAGCAGGAGGCGGACACTCGCTGCATGCGGTGTGCGACTTGACCCTGGCCAGCCGCGAACACGGCAAGTTCAAGCAGACCGACGCAGACGTGGGCTCCTTCGACGCAGGCTATGGCTCTGCATACTTAGCCAAGCAGGTGGGACAGAAGTTCGCGCGCGAGATCTTCTTCTTGGGCGATACCTACGATGCTGAGACGATGCACCAGATGGGAGCCGTCAACCGCGCGGTGGATCACGCGGAGCTGGAGAATGTGGCCATCGAGTGGGCGCGTAAGATCAATACGAAGTCCCCTACCGCGCAGCGGATGCTGAAGTTTGCGTTCAACATGACTGATGATGGGTTGATGGGTCAGCAGGTCTTCGCTGGTGAGGCGACACGTCTAGCCTACATGACCGATGAGGCAGCTGAGGGCAAGGCCGCCTTCCTTGAAAAGCGCGCACCGGAATGGGATAGCATCCCATACTACTACTGAGTTAGGAGACCCTCTGCAAGGGAGATCAGCAGGGGGAAGTGGTGCAGTGGGTAGCGGAAGCTTTAGCCTTTTCGATGGTTAGCCAAAAAATCCGGGTGCACCCTCGGAGCTGGGGTGCACGCGGAAGGGATTCTAACCCTGGGCGTTAACCCGAATGAGGTGATCGTTGACAAATTCGCCAACACCCCATTCGGCCAGCTCTCGACCATAACCGGAGCGTCCCACACCACCGAACGGTAGGCCGGCAGCGGTTTCAGCATGTGAGTTGACGAAGGACATACCGACCTCTAGGCGGGCTGCGACCTCATGAGCCTTATCGAGGTCAGCTCCCCATACAGAACCAGACAGCCCATAGTCTGAGTTATTGGCGATTTCGAGCGCATGCTCCACATCTGACGCCTTGTAGAGGCAGGCTACTGGACCAAAGATCTCGTTGCAGCCCAAGTCAGACTCGGGATCCACATCAGTGAGGAGCGTAGCCTCCATGTACGCACCGGCTCGATCCACAGCAGAACCGCCTACGGCGACACGAGCCCAGCCCTTCTTAACGCCCTCGGCGATGCGCTCCACCACGTCATCGCGAGCACCAATCGAGGAAAGTGGGCCCATATCAGCAGAATCATCATCGAAGGGACCCGGCTTAACTGCCTGGATCTTTTCAGTGAGGGATTCCACGGCCTTGTCATAGAAGTCTTCCATGACAATCAAGCGCTTGGGAGCGTTGCATGACTGGCCAGCGTTAAACATGCGCAGAGCTACATACTGATCCAATACCCAATCCAGATTCTCGTCATCGAGTACGATGAATGGATCGTTGCCACCAAGCTCCAACAGTGACTTCTTGTAGTGCTCGCCTGCGGTCTTCGCTACTGCAGCTCCAGCTTCTTCCGAACCCGTGAGGGACACGCCGGACACGCGAGGGTCTGCAACGAAGGCATCCATCTGAGATCCGGAGGCGTAGATGTTCTGGAAAACACCCTGCGGTAAGCCAGCCTCCTCCAAGAGGTCCTGGCAGGCCTGCGAGGACAGCGGGCAAATCGACGCGTGCTTGAGAACCAAGGTATTGCCCAACAGCAGGTTCGGCGCTGCCCAACGAGCTACCTGGTAGTACGGAAAATTCCATGGCATAACCCCGAGGAGTACGCCTAGGGGATCCTTGCGCACGTAAGTTTGCAGCGCTCCTTGAGCGGCGAGGGGCTTGTCTGCGAGGAGCTCATGGGCATGCTCGGCATACCATTCGTAAATTTCCCAGGTGGTCTGTAGCTCGTCCTTGGCTTGGGCAGTGGGCTTACCCATTTCGCGTCCAATGTATTCGGCCAACTCGTCCTGGCGATCACGGTACAACTGAGCCGTCTTGCTTAGAACCTTTGCGCGCTGCTCGATGGGAGCCTGGCGCCAACTGGCGAAGGCTTCCTTCGCGCGGTCCAAGATCGCATCACGATCAGAATCATTGATTCGGTTGAACTCTTCTTCGGTTTTTCCGTTGTTTGGGTTTTGAACGTTAAAAGTGGACATACCTCTTGCTTACTCCCTATTCCCCACCCTCGCAACGGATCCCGAAGGCAGCATCCAGAACGGAACTAGAAGACCCCCTCGCGGATTCACGCCACACGCTGGTAGTTCCACTCCCATTTGCAGGTCTGCAAAACTTCCCGGATACTTAGTAATTTGAAATTTCAATGCTTGCCCAACACCAATACTTGAAAACTCCCACTAATTTGCTAGACTCCCCACTAGATCATGCCAGATAGATAGTTGGCAGAAAATATTAAATCTGCTCGCGATTCTAGGGACGATCAAAACCCGCAATTACCTACACCACGGGAGGGAGCTCAACCCATGTTCGCACTCATGAACCGACTTGTTGGACACGTATTGAAGCGCAATGTTCCGGAGGCGCCAGTCCGCTTCCACGAACCCTCCAACCGTCGCGTGATCAATCGTCAGCCTTCGCTGACCGCCGCAGCCTCCCGCATTGAACTGCCGGATGGAACCTGGCTGCCCGCCAACGAGCACGAGCTCGCCCGCTACTTCAAGGCAGAGGCGGACCTCGCCACCCCATCGCTGAATGCCTTGGATCGCCGCAGCCCGTCCTACCTGGACATCGTGAGCTACCTCATCGATACCGGCCGCACGCCTGCGACCAGCATGGATATCCAGGAAGCTTTCGTCGCCATCCACAAGCGCGTGCCCGGCCCCATCGAGTTGGAAACCATGCGCGATCAGCTCGATGATTTTGGCCTCTACCTCAGGGAATAGCCCGTCTCAGGCACCCACTAGACTCTGCAAGCATGAGCATCGCGTTAGACACCGCCACAGCGGATCCCCGGAACTTGTACCCGTTTGTGGCGGTTTTGCGCGAAATGATGAGGGGCTTGGCGTCGATCCTGCCGCTACCTCCGGCCCACTCCCCAGCACAACAGCACGCAAACACCCAGCTCAGCGAGGCTATGCGCGTGGACGAACCCATCACAGCGGGGACATTGATCGCGTGCACGTCCGGGTCCACGGGCACGCCCAAAGGTGCGATGTTGACCGCGGACAACCTGCGCGCATCTGCCGATGCCACGGCGGAGTTACTCGCGGATAAGTTTGGCCCGCAGACCGTGCCCGGAGCGTGGCTGCTGACCGTGCCGCCGCACCACATTGCTGGTTTGCAGGTGATCTTGCGGAGTCTCGCTGCGGGTTTTGAGCCGCTGGTCGCGCGCCATCTCCAAGACGAGGCGAGCTTCTCTGCGGCCGGGTTCATCGCGGACACGGAGCAACTGCGCGCCACCTACCCGGAGGCCTGCCTTTACACCTCTTTGGTTCCTGCCCAACTGGAACGCATCGCTGCAAATCCACAGGCTGTCAACGCTCTCATTGGCTACTCAGCAGTACTGGTGGGCGGAGCGGCAGCGCGCGGGGATCTGCTCGCGGAACTGCGCGAAGCTGGCGCTCGCTTGGTCACCACGTATGGCTCCAGCGAGACCGCCGGTGGTGCGGTATATGACGGCCGCGCGCTACCGGGTGTTCGTCTTGTTGTCGACGCCACGCTCCCCAATCAACCCGGCCGGATTCATATTCGCGGACCCGTGGTGGCCGCGGGCTACCGCAACGTGGATTCCGCAGAAGCCTTCCCCTCTCCCGGCACGTTTGTCACCTCTGACCTCGGGACATTAAACAACGGCACGCTGGAAGTCCTCGGCCGCGCGGATGGCGCGGTCAACTCCGGCGGGTACAAGATTCTGCCCGAGGAGGTGGAGCGCCTCATCTCCTCCTATCTCCGCTCCGCCACATGCACTTCCGCTACCGGCCACCCACAGCAGCTGACATTCAGCGGCGCGGTGTGCGCGGTGGGCATCCCTCATCCGGAGTTTGGCCAGGCCATTGGTATTGCCATCGAGTCACATGAGGCCCCCGCGCCCACGGACATCACCGATGACGTGCGCGACCAGCTCCGCGGCGCACCACAAGACGAAAGCCAAGCACCCATCCCTCGCTACCTCATCCCCACCATGGCGATTGCCCTGCCGGAACTGCCGCTGATCGGCCCCGGCAAGGTGGATCGCCGCGCTATCGCTGACCTGCTTATTGAGCGCAACACCCCCGGGCTAAAGTAGGAGTATTACCAGCCCCACGCCGGGCCCGCTCGTTTCTAGCAGAGAGATCGATTCCACGATGACACACACTTCTCATCCCGGCGCTTCCGCCGCACAGTGGTTGGAGGGCGCACGCCCGCACACGTGGGCTAATGCCATCTCCCCTGTTCTTGCTGGTACGGCCGCCGCGCAACTAGCCGGGGGCGCCAACTTCTTCCACGCGTTCCTGGCCCTGGTGGTCTCTTTGGCGCTAATCATCGGTGTGAATTACGCCAACGATTACTCCGACGGAATTCGCGGCACTGATGAGGATCGCTCGGGTCCACTGCGACTGACGGGCAGCGGCTTGGTGGAGCCGTCCAAGGTGAAGTACGCGGCGTTCGCTAGCTTCGCTGTCGCGGGTATCGCGGGCATTGTCCTGAGCCTGCTAAGCGCGTGGTGGTTCATCCTCATCGGCGCGCTATGCATTCTCGGTGCGTGGTTTTATACCGGCGGAAAGAACCCTTATGGCTACCGCGGTTTGGGCGAGGTCGCGGTGTTTATTTTCTTCGGCCTGGTCGCGGTTCTGGGCACGGAGTTCACGCAGGCTGGACGTGTCTCCTGGGTGGGCCTCGCGTTGGCTGTGACCATCGGCGCCCTGTCCAGTTCCGTGAATCTCGCGAATAATTTGCGAGACATCCCCACCGATAGCGAGACCGGCAAGATCACCTTGGCAGTCCGCCTCGGGGATCGCCGAACGCGTCTGCTGTGGCAAGCACTCGTCGCAACTGCTGTGGTGCTCACGATTGCGGTAGGTGTGGTTCATCCCCTCATGCTGATCGCCCTGGTCGCGGGCATTTTCTGGTTCAACGCGACGCGCATCATCCGTGCGGAAGTCCAAGGCCGCGGCCTGATCCCCGTGCTCGGCATCACCGGCCGCGGAATGCTGGTGTGGGCGCTGATCGTCGCTGTGGTTTCTTTCGTGTAGCCCTTTTCTTTCCGACGCCACGCTCCCCGTCGTCGAAAGCTCCCCGCCTCCAAGGACTCTTAACCCAAGCGCTCTTCCAATTGCTTGCGCATCTGCAGCTTGTGGGCTCGCCGGCCAGCATCCCAGTCTGAGATGTGCTTGGTAGCACGCACTCGCAGGTTCTTGAATAGAACCATCGATAATGGAAGTGCCAGCAGTAGCGCGAGCATCGCGCTGATCAGTAGTGGGAAGAAGCTGGCCATGCCCAGCAGGATCACGATGGAGTGGATCAGGAACGTCAGCGCCAGGAACAATACGATGCGCCACAGGCCGTAGAGCGCGATGTCTCGCACGGCCTTTCCGCTCAGCTTCGGCTTGCCGATGGGCTCAGCCTGAGCACTGCCGACCTGCGTACCGGCAGCCGAATCCTCCCGTGGCTCTTCCGCAGCGGCGTTCACTTCAGCATGTTGATCATCTTTACTCACGCTCTACAGCGTAGTTTCGGTGCGGCTGTTCTGGCGAATCTCCCCGTGGGCAAAGCCATCCAACAATCTCTGCAGCTCACCCCATGAGGTTGTGGGGATCACTTACGATGGAATGAAGTAGTTTGTGCGTCGGAAAGGACACTGAACCCGTGGGCCGTTTGGTCATTTTGCTCCTCATCATCGTGACGATCGTTGTGCTGTGGAAGGCTTTCGGTCCTGGTTCCGGTGTGCGACGCGGCTCCGACCGAGGTGCGGGACAGTGGCCGGGATTGCGGGGACGAGGTCAAAAGCAGGTGGGCTCCACCCCGGCCGGTCCCGATGACGATCCGGACTTTCTATGGAACATCCAGAAGGAACGTTTCAAGCGGCGTCGTGAGGCCGAACGCGAGGAGGAACTGCGCATTCAACGTGCCCGACGCAGGCAAGAGCTGGAAGACAAGGCGCGCGAGGAAAACGCGCAGAATAACCAGAAACCCAAGGACGAAACTCAGCTAGACCCGAAGGATCAGCGCCCGGATAACGGCACTGATCCGGAGACAGAGAACTGAGCCGGCTTCTGGGAGGGGCTGCGTTGGGTCGGAGTTGGTTTTAATCACCCTGTAGGTACTACTAGCGGCACGCCCGCTGTTTGGCGAGACCCGTGGGAGTTGGTGCTGATCGCTTGGGTCCCACTGTTTGGTCTGTTGTGGATCTTCGGCAGCGTCTTAGGACTAATCGCTGGTTCATTGGTTCGCTACCGACGATGTCGAAGAAATCCGCAAGCCAACCCTCGTACAACAGGTTTGGCAGATCCGAGGCTCAGGTGGAGCCAGCGTGCAAGCCGCTGCAGATGCAGCTTTGCAAGCAGACACCTTTGATGCTCTCGATGGCTTCGTCAATGGTGGAGGTTTCAACAAGGCACGCTACGAAGATCAGTTGCGTTTTGCCTACGATTTGACCCGCACCGGCACCCCAGAGGTTAAAGCCGCTGCCGAAGCTGCTGTGCGCGGTGACAGGGCAGGGCTCAACGAGTTCGTCACCATTGAGTCTTCTCGCCGTGCTGCCGCCGATGCGCAGCGCGCGACCCACGATGGTTATAACAACGGGTTGTTGCAGAAAGCCTTCTCGGCAGCACAATCAGCGGCCAAGGCTCAGCAATCCTATTTCGCCGCACGAGGCGATGCGGTCAAGGCGAACCAATACGCCACTGAGGCAGCATCCTGGGCAGGTAAAGCCTAAGTCTCTGCGCAACAAGCAGGTGAACATGTCCGCTCCGCAGAAGGCTTCTTGCGCTTTGCGCAAGAACAGCAGCAAAGAGGCAGAAAGATACCGGCAAGAACAAGCGCAACTGATCCGTGACAAAAAAATGGACGAGCTATTTAACAAGAAGGTAGAATTTATACAGAGCAAATTGGAGATAAGCACGACGGAGCCCTGAAGGGAATGGTTTAGTATGCACAACAGGGTGGATCCATCAGCAATAAAGTCCAAGTAAACGCCACAATTCCTAGCACGTAAGGAGCACCATGAATTTCACAACCGAACCTCTCGAACCTCTTCGGAGAAATGTTCCCGCAGAGTATTACAGGAACGTTCTCGACAACTATAAATATAAACCCGATTCTCAATGGCCTTCTTTACATGGAAAGATCACAATCGATGGTGAGCCGAGGTTGGTAAAATTCTCGCTAGACGGGGGCATCGTTACAGAGATTGAAATTTGCGAAATATCAGAAACCGACACCTTTGTCGGCATTTCAATGAGCCAAAGACCAAAGAAATTCCAAAAACTACTGGCACAAGCAGGCATCAAGTCCGCGATTGACATAGATGGGATTGACCTTGAGGACCATCCTGTCAGTTTCTTTATAGAAGGAGGGAAACTTGCGTCTATTTGCTGGAAATGATTACTAAAATTTCCGCAACTTGACTTCTCTGCATTCGTTTTAGGAGTAGATCCCATGGACTTCACACCCGAATTTTCCCTCCCAGTCACCTTAGGCGGGCCCGTGAAAGAAGTATCTTCACAGTGCTATCAATCTGGTATAAACGAGTTCGGAGAACTCGAAGGGTATATTGATATCGAAGCACCAGAGCCCGGTGACGAAGGGAGAAAGATCTTTTGTCGCATCGAGAATGAGCGCTGTGTCACAGTGACAATGAGATATAGAGAACTACCGATTTCGGATACGTTCCTAGGCATAGACCTATATAGAGAATTCAGCGCGAAAGAACAATTTGCCGAAAAGCTACACGCGCTCGGCATTCCGGCTATCGCTCAATTCGATGGAGTCGTTTTACCAGATCATTTCGTGCTGATCGAACTTGATAAGTCCATTACTTGGTGGGATGAAGATTACTGGGGCAAAGATGGCTTTCGCGAGGAAGCTGTCGCCCTTCAGTAGTCACCGACACTCAAATTGCAGATGGTTCCATCGCGGAAAGGGTCACTTCTTGTTAGAGTAAATCTGGCTTCTGCTCTAACGCCCCCAGATAGCCATACAAAGTCGTCCTTCCCACCCCAAGACGCCGAGCAACTTCTGCTTTCGGCACGCCAGCGCTGATCCATGTACGTGCCTGAGCTACTTGCTCATCGGTGAGCGCACGAGCGCGCCCCTTATACACACCGCGTTCCTTCGCTCGAGCGATCCCTTCTGCCTGACGCTCCCTAATAATGGAGCGCTCAAACTCTGCCACCGAACCCAATAGCCCTAGCATCAGCTTGGCGATCGGAGTGGAATCCTTCGAGTAGATCTGCCCCTCTTTGAGGAACTTCACCGACACCCCTTTGCTGACCAACTCGTCAACAATGGCATACAGATCCGTCAGTGAACGTGCGCACCGATCCATCGAAGTGACCACAAGCTGATCCCCTGCGCGGACATACCGCATCGCCTCATCAAGACCCGGGCGCTCTCTCGACCCACCGCTAGCCTTATCTGTGTAATAGGTGAAGACCTTCTCCGCTTTGAGTTGTTCGATCTGGCGATCAAGATTCTGATCTTTCGAACTCACTCGCGCATAACCCACCTTCTGCCCCGAGATCACACCCGACTGTTCAGTGATCTCTAGAGGTAGTGACGGTTCTGTTCCGTTAGTCATGGAATCAACCCTAGCGAACAGGAAGTCTTGTCATTCACAAAGTGTTCGTCTGGGGTGTACCCGAGAGACGCAATTTCATACCATAGCTAAGGAAATCGACATTAGATATCCTCGACTAGAAGCCCACTTGAACTGAGGAGTGACAATGTCTGACGACTGGAAGCGCATTGAAGGAACCGGATGGATTCCCCTGGAAGGTTTCGGGCGAGTAAATCCTCGGCGGGACAATGTGGGGGACGCTGGCCGGACATACTTTACCGCTATGACAGCTGATGACGAATATGCTCGGGCGCTTGGTAATTGCATCACCGGCGGCCCTGAAACTTGGTTCTATGAACCCGACCAGCCCTTCTACCTTTCGGATTCAACAGGGGAAACCTGTGTGGAGATGGAGATTTCCCTCCTGGAGGGCGGGAAATATGGGGTCCGCTTCCGCCCGGGGCAGTGGCCACAGGCAGATGGCGGTGCTTGGTAACTCGAAGGAGACGGGCACTGTCGGCAGGGTCTAGCGGCTGGGGCTGATCTATCCCGAAGATCTGCCATCCAGAGTGTTATTACACCCCGGAGGTGACCCTGCAGACAATGGTCTAGGCCCTGCCCCCCAGACAGAAAGCTGATCCCAATCTAATGGAAAGCCCATCCGATCCAAATAGTCGGGAACCGGAGGAGCATCCTTAATTAGATTGCCGATAGGCTCCTTCCACTCCATCCCGGGATTAATTTGCGCTGTTAAAAAGGAAATTATCGCGAGAGTGGGGTAGATGCGGGCATGCTTCCCGGAGGACAGATCCGCCAGGTGCTGAAGTGGGGTGGGGAACGGTTGGGAAGGTGCCACTTGCTCGACCATGTTGACATTCCATAACCTGGAATGGTGGGCGCACGTATTGCGCACAAATGTTAGAGCGCGTAACCAAGAGCGCAAAGACTCGGTCAGCGGCTTTCCCTCTTCGTCTGTGACCCCTAGTCCAACAGCTACGGCGGAACGATCTTCCTCCACCATCCCTTCATAGATTCGAGATAGGTCACTGAAATCTATAACTTCAGTAACTACCCAGACGGGAAGGGGCATCCCATACTTATCCTTAAAGTGGCGGACAAAGTCGGCTTTTGATCGCTCTGTTTTTCGCCCCGCTGACTTTATCCATTTATAGTGTTCTGAGTGCATCCAGTTATACCGCTCGGCGGTATACCGCGTCCCCGATTTTCCAGTGTCTGGGTCGGCTTTCGTAAATGAGTCGCGGAACAAGGAGGGGTCGGTATGCGCCATGCTTCCATGGGAGCCGAGAGTGTGACCGATCAATGCACGTAACGCTACCTCGATGCTCTCGATCGCGTTAAAGACGAGAACGCGGAGATTTCGGTCAAAATCGTAAAGCTTTTCGACATCATGCAGGGAAACGCCAGGAGTAAAGTCTTCTTCTGGGGTAGGAGACTGGCCCTCACCTTGTCGATAGACATACCAATAGCCACTCAGCCTGTAATACCCGATACGTCTGAGTAGATTGCGGGCGTAAGAGACATCTTCCTCGGGTATGTCCATCTTCCGGAACCGGAGCAAATCAATTTGCTCATCAAAAGTAAGAAAATCTTTCTTGTAGGATGTGCGGGTGACGTTAGCTGGCTTTGGGTGGTTCTGCTCGCGCCTGCGTCGACGATTCTTAGATCCCATGGAAGAAAATCTTACAGAATAGAGAATAAAACACGCCCCCCTTCTCTCTTGGAGAAGGGGGGCGGCCTTGTTGTTTCTTACACTACCGTAAAGGATGGTGCAATATCGAATGACACCCTGGAGCAGGGGGGATTACCTTTTTTACTATCGGGTCACTGCATGATGAAAGCTGAGGGAACCACCGAGTTCTCCGCCTCCCAGGCCGGTTGAGTGACCTCGCTGTCAGCTTGGGGCAAGCCGAGGCGGTATCTTCTGAACGATGCGGACCTTGAGGAGGGCAGGTGGTGTGATCATGCCGGCTTCACTGATGGACTGCTTGTGTTCGGAATATTCCTGTATAACCTGCCGATTCTTCCTGTTTCGGTGCCGACAAACTTGTTGGGTGCTGTTGCAAAGTTGGGGCAGTAGGAAGAGCGACGTGAAATAATCACAGCC
>ERZ501033.13-NODE-13-length-56328-cov-8.239955_pt1 | contig 56328 bp, 79 predicted proteins | sample MGYA00248844_ERZ501033 | MGnify/ENA primary metagenome ERZ501033 (study PRJEB25958, sample SAMN03398539) | human skin metagenome | study: EMG produced TPA metagenomics assembly of the Human Skin Microbiome Metagenome (human skin metagenome) data set.
TCCAGTTCAAGAAGGACTTCGGCCTCACCGTCGAAGCCTCCGAGCTCACCGTCGTCGACGACGCCCACAAGATCGCGGGAACCGCCGACGCCGTGTTCTCCTTCGCTGAGGACGTCGAGACCCCGTTCGGCACGATCCCGGCCGGGACCGGCGTGATCGGAGACTTCAAGACCGGCTCGGTCTCGGACCTCTCCGGGCTCAAGATGGGCCAACAGCTCTCGATCTACTCCCACGCCGACCCCTACCACGCCGGGACGGGCCAGCGGACGGACTGGCCGGTCGAGATCGACCCGAACATCGGCCTCATCCTCAAGGTCGACCTCGAGCAGGGCCTCATCGTCCCCTGGTGGCTCGACCCCGAGACCGCCTACCAGTGGATCGAGCTCAGCCTCAAGGTCGCAGGCGTCCGCACCGCGGCGAAGAAGGCAATCGCCCAGGCCGCCGTGGCCACAGCGTCGGGCACGAAGGTCAAGGCGGGGACCGCCGTCGACGACTCGGACCTCGAGATCGCCGAGACGATGACCCCCCGCGAGGTCGGCAAGCTCATCACCTCGGCGACGACCGCGGCCGAGCTCACCGCGATCCGCGACCAGCACGGCGACCTCTTCACCGAGAAGATGACCGAGCGCCTCGAGAAGAAGCTCTCCGAGCTCGGCGAGGCCCCGGCCGACTCGGACCTCGAGATCGAAGCCGACCAGGGCGGTCCCGCCGGGGACGAGGCCGCCGACCGCTCGGCCGAGATCCGCGAGGCCCTCGGCAAGGCGGAGACTGTCGACGACCTGCGCGCGGTGTGGAAGAAGTACGCCGACGACCTCTCGGACAAGCAGAAGGCCGCGATCCGGGTCCGCGTCGACAAGCTCAAGGCCGCCGAGGCGAAGCCCGAGCCCGAACCGGAGCCGGAGGTCGAGGAGATCCCCGCGGGGGCCGAGACCCAGGTCGCCATGCCCGACTGGATGCTCGAGGACGGCGACGAGCCTGCCGCCGAGGTCGAGAAGTGGTCGGTCGAGGATGCGAAGGCACGCGCGGCCGAGGTGAAGAACCTCGGGGAACTCCGGGAGCTGTTCAAGGAGTTCCACCGCGAGGTCCAGTCCGGCAACGCCTCCCCCGACACGCTCGTCGCCATCGGGGCCCGGTCCGGGGAGCTCAAGTGATCAGCGACCCATTCCGGTCAGTCTTCGGCGACCCCGCCGGGAACGATGACGACAGGCGGCAGGCAAGCAAGGTCGCTCTCGAGATCTACCTCGCCGACGCTCGCGAGATCGTCGACACACACATTCGGGGGTTCGAGAACCTCGGAATGAGCCGGGAGGAAGCCCTCTTCTTCGCCGGTCAGCTCCACCACCACCTCATCGCCGCGGTCACCACCGGGCGCAACTGAAACACGAAAGGCACAACCATGACCATGAATCCCAACGCTGACGCCGCTGACTTCTTCTCCAACGCCGACGGCGGGGGCGGAGCCCCCTCGTTCTCCTTCGCCGAGCTCGGCGCCGTCGTCAAGGGCCGGGTCGTCTCGACCCGGAAGATGGAGCAGAAGGACTACGCCACCGGCCAGGTGATCACCGACAAGAAGACCGGCCTGCCGAAGTTCCAGCTCCAGGTCGTCCTCGAGACCGATCTGCGCGAATGGGCCGGGATCTCCCGCAAGGCCCTGCCGAAGGACTCCGACGGCGTCGTCCTGCCGACCTCGGAGGACACCGGCGCGCGCGCCATCTACATCAAGGGATGGATGATCGGGCCCGTCTCCGACGCGATCAAGAAGGCGACGAACGGCGAGCGCAACTACCCCGTCGCCGGGGATATCCTCGCGGTGAAGTTCACCGAGGAGGAGGATACCGGCAAGGGCAACCCGCTCAAGAAGTACATGGCCAACGCCGTCGCCGCCCCCGTCGGCGCCGACCTCTTCGAGGAGGCGCAGGAGGAGAAGACGCAGAAGGCGACCTCGGCGGCGGACACGTCCGGCCTCGAGATCGACGACGCCGACGTCCCGTTCTGACCACCCCCTGATCCGGCCCCGCCGTCGTCCCCCGAGCGGCGGCGGGACCGCTCCCACCGGAAGGAGGCCCAATGGCCGAGAAGACGCAGAAGGAGTACCTCGCGGAGATCGCGAAGAACCAAGAGCTCCTGCTCACCCAACAGCGGGTGGTCATCCAACAGAACGATAAGATCCTCGAGTTCATGGACGCCGTCTACACGGCGATGGCCGCCGAGGCGGAGCGCTCGCCCCAGGTCGACATGACCCAGGCCCAGCCGAGCGCCGCCGAGGTGATGGCCACGCTCAAGGATCTCACCGGCGACGATGACGACGAGCCGAGGCGGCCGAAGGCGTCGCGGAGCTGGGGTCGCGGTGGCAACTGACCGGCGCGCCGCGAAGCGCTCACGGGCGTCGGCGAAGAAGGCGGGGGCGGACTTCGAGATCCGGCAGGGCGAATACCTCAGCGTCGCCCTCGAGAACCCCTACATCTCGCGGCAGGACAAGAACGGTTCCTCCGACCTCGGCGACCTCGCCTTCGTCGGCTACCGGGCCGCGGGGCTCAAGGGCCTCTCGGAGTGGTCGGTGCCGATCACCCTCGAATGCAAGAACACCGCAACCATGAACCTCGCCTCGGCAGTGAGAGAGGCCCATACCGAGGCGGGGAACTACCGGGCCAAACACGGGGGACCGGCACCACTGCCGATCCTCATGCACAAACGCCACGGCGTGGCCGACCCCGGCCGCCAGTGGGTCACCATGGAGGCGGACACCTTCGTCCGTCTCCTGCGAATCGCAGAAGGAGCAGAGCAGTGAGGGGCCAGAGCTACGTCCTTAGTCCCGATTGCCGTGACGGTAATCATCGCAAGTGTGACAAGAAGGCATGGGACGAGAAGCTCGACGAGCCCGCTGTCTGTTGTTGCCGCTGTCACGACTGACCCGACACGCACAGAAGCCCCGGTCGAATTGACCGGGGCTTCTGCTCGGTGTGAGCGGCGGGGCGTTGGATCAGTGCCTCGGCTCGTAACCCTCAGGGGGCGGGGTCTCGTCCTCCTCGAGAACGCGTTCGTCTTCCGGGTCTCCCTCCTGGAAGTTGTCCGGGTCGACCACGTCAGCGAACCGGCTCGTCGGTGGCTCATCACCCACCTCGAGGGGCTTCACCAGAGACGGGTCGCCGGCCGTGCCGACCTGTGACCCTGCAATCGAGGTGAGGACAGAGACGATTGCGGCGAGACCGACGACCGACGCCACTCCCGCCCAGTCGATATCAAGGAGGCCAGTCGCGTCCACCGTGAGGATGCCGACCGCTGACTGTGCTGCCGTCTTCACCGCTCGTTCGAGGGTAGATACCCAGAACACTCGAGAGAAATACATGTCAGCCCTTTCCGTGCTTCTTCAATGCCTGCCAGGTCTTCGGGCCGACAACCCCGTCCGCGGAGAGCTTCCACGCCCGCTGGAACCGCTTGACCGCGGCCTCGGTGCCCGGGCCGAACATCTTGTCCGCCTTGATCCCGAGCATCTTCTGCGCCGCCCCGACCGGGTCGCCGTAAGTGCCCCTGCGGAGGGTGTCCCCGTACTTCACGTACCGGTACCCTGCTGGGACTTTCGGGGTGCTCGACGGCTTCTTGCCGGGGCGGATGGCGCGTGCGACCTCGCGAACGCGGGCAGAGCCAGCGTTGATCTCGAAGTGCATCTCATCCTTGCGATTCCGGTAGTCGCCGCCCCAGCGGACGACACCGCCACAGTCGTTGAGGATCTTGCGGATCTTGCGAACCTGGGACTTGGAGAACGTGCCACGCTTGCCCAGCGGGTGACGCGGGGCATTGAGGTCGATCGCCGTTCCCGAGGCGTGATTGGAGGTCGTGCGGGATCCGCGAATGGGACGCTCGGCGTAACCCCAGTTGCCGGGGTAGACCAGCTCCTCGACCTCGGAGTGGAACCGCTTCGCGACGTAGACGAGCACCGTGGCCACGTCGCCCTTGCGGATCGCGATCTTGCCGCCGCCGACCTTGTAGGAGGCGATCAGCGACCGGTCATTGGCTTTCCAGCCATTCTGGGACACGGCCATGATCAGCCCTCCTCATCGTCAGGGAAGTCGGCCTCATCGGCTTCTTCCGTCTCGTCGTCATTGTCAGGGTCAGGGACGTCTTCGCCGTCAAGGAAGTCGAACTCCTGATCCTCGTCGCCGTCCTCGAGGTCGTCGGGATCGATGATGATCGGCTCATCTTCGATACCAGCGTCTTCGATAGGATTCTCGGACATGACTGCTCCTCTCAAAAGGGAATGTTGTTACGTGTCAGGATCAATTCTAGCTTGTGAATATATGAGCGAAGAATGTCGTTGTCAGCGTCCAGCTTGTTCGCCCGGTCCCTTTCGAGCTGCCACTCCGCGACGTTCTTGCGCATCCCGAGCTGGTCGGAGCACCAGCACATGAACACCGAGCACCACGCGGCCCAGGAGCCGTACTTCCCCTTCCCCCAGTACCAGTCGTTGAACTTGACCTTGTTCGACGAGCCGACCTCGGTGGTGCCGACCTGGGATCGGGCCTTGGACACTGCCTGCTGAGCTGTTGCCACGGGGGCCTCCTTCGTGTTGTGCCGCCACCAGTCTACAGGGTGGCGGTGACTCAGAACTCGATGCCGTGCTCGACGAGGATGCCCTCGAGCCGGAACGAATGTCTCTGATAGGTGAGGAGCTGGTTCTGGAGCTTGCGAATGTCCTCCGTGTACTCGTCCTGCAACCGCTGTATCGAGTCCGAGTGCTCGGCCTGGGTGCGAATGAGGTCGGCGCGCAGGCCCTTGATCTCGTCGCGCAGTCCCGCGATCTCCGCGTCGGTGTCGTCGCGCAGTTTCGTGTGCTCGGCCTGGGACCGTTCCACCTGGGCCTCGAGCGCGGTCGCTCGCTCCTTGAGGGCCTCGTTGCGGGATTTGAGGATGAAGCTGATCGCCCAGATGATGAGGGCGATGCCGATGAAGTAGGGGGGCGCCTTGTCGAACATCTCCGGACCGAGGATCACTGCGACCCCCCGTCGGACCGGGTCACCTCGTCGACGGCGCCGCGGCGGTACTGCCAGACGGAGATGACGAAGGCGACGAGGATGATCGTCGTCTCCTCGGCCGCGGCGATGAAGGACCGCAGACCCCCCTCCTCCGGCAGGATCGGCCACAGCCCCTGCAACAGCACCACCGAGTACATGCCCCACACGGTCATGAGCAGGCCGAGGGCGACGATGAGACCGGCCTGCCAGCGGGTCGCGATCATGAGGATGACGAGAAGTCCGCCGACGGCCTGGAGCACCCCCCACTCGGAGGTGCCGAGGAGGTTCGCGTAGGCGAAGATCTCGTTGCTCGTCGTCCGGTCGAGGGCGAGATCCCCGCCACTGCCTGCCGAGGAGATGGAGACGATGAGCATGAGGGCGGTCGGCGACCACGACGGTCCCGACCGCGCCGCCCACTTCGCCGTCCAGAACCGGGGCTTGGCTCTCTGGTGAAGCGGGAGGTTCGAGCGCTTTCCGTGAGCCATGGTCAGCTCCCCTGCACGGCAGGCTGGGTGGAGATCTGAGTGGGGATCGTCAGCCCGGCGCCGGGGTAGGTGTTGATCGGCGGGGCCGGGTAGGCGATGTTGAAGTACAGCCACGGCTTCGACCCTGGAGTCCCGTCGTAGCGGTAAGCGCGAAGCGAGTTGCGCGGGTACCAGCCGATGCACCACCGGCTCGTCCCCGAGCCCTGCTGGACCCCCGCGTCGAACTTATAGGGGATGAGCGTGTAGTCGGCTCCCGGCACATCGGCGGCCGACTCGGACGTCTGGACGAACCACCCGAGGTTCGCCGCCGAGTCGGTATTCGTTCCGGTCAGGCCCGAGCTCGTCGCGGTGGCGGCCCCGGTGAAGTAGACGGTCGATCCGATCCGGCGGAGGGTGAAGGGGCCGTTGGAGGAGTAGAGCTGACCGGAAGTCGAGCTGGTGTTGTGGATGAACGGCTGTTCCGTCGTCGCCGAGGCGACCGGCGTCGACCCGACGGAGAAGATGTCGAGCGTGTCGCCGCCGACGCACGCCCACGCGGTCCACTTCGTGCTCGCCGGATCGTAGGTCCGCTCCCAGGCGAAGCCGACCATGAACTTCGGCAGGCAGTTGAGAAGCTCGATCCGCTGAGTGACGTAGCCGAGCCCCTCGGGCCGGATCTCGACCTTCCATACCGGGTCTTTGACGAAGCCTGCGGACACGCCGTTGCTCCCCACGGGGCCGCCGACGGGCACGCCCTTGACCCAGCCTTCGATCACGCCCGTCTGGGCGAAGTCCCGGCGTGAGTCGAGGTCACTGGTGAGGTTGCCCGACGCCCAGCCGACCCCCGCGGGGATCGTCGAGGTGAGCTTCTGGCCGCCCTGGAGTTCGGAGAGCTGGAAGTTCGCCGGGCGGTCGCCGTCGGCAATCGCCTTGAGCAGGTCGACGTTCGTCTTCGACAGGTTCGCCGCGACGGCGTCGATAGCCTCCTTCTTCCCGACCTCATACCAGGAGCTCCACGTCCCGTTGTAGTAGGTGCGCCAGAGCAGGCGGGTATCCGAGGTGTGGTAGGTCGTGTAGAACTGGTAGACCATGACGCCCTCGGAGAAGGACTGAAAGAGTCCCGCCGTGGCGATGGGGTAGCCGAGAGCGGTCGTCGCATACGCCGAGGTGGTTTGGACGCCGATGCCCGTTGACCGGTAGTTGTTGAGGTTGAAGTTCTGGCCGAGCGCGCCGAGCCACTGGACCTTCGACGACAGCTGAGCGTCGGCATACGCCTTGAGCGCGGCGTCCTGGGTGTCCGCGTAGGCCCTGGCCGCCGTGTCCCCGGCGTCCGAGTAGGACTTCGTCGAGGTCTCCTTGCCGTCGACGTACGCCTTCGTCGCGGTGTGCCCGTTGGCCGTGGGGGCCTTCGTCAGCGTGACCATGCCGAAGGTGGAGTCGCCGTTGTCGTCGCGGGAGACGAGCGTGCCCGTCGACGACGACGAGGTCGCGCGGTCAAGCTTCGTCTTGTCCGCGGCCGAGAAAAGGCCCGGAGTCGACTGGGTGGCCACGGGCTTGTCGGCGTCGGCGGTGTTCGACACGTTGCCCAGGCCGACGTCGGCCTTCGTGAGTACGACGGCGCCGACCTTGCCGTTGACCGACTTCACATCGGAGGCGGTGAGCATCTCGACCCAGTTCGCCTTCGTCGACGCCGGGGCCTGGGCGAGGACGAAGGTCTTGCCGAGGTCGGTGCGGATGGCCATGTTGCCGGGCACCGCGGCGAGCGCGAGCATCTTCGCTTCGGAGTCGACGGGGAAGGTGGCGTTGCCGATGGGCGGAAGCGCCTCGGCGGGAACCTTGCCGCCGATCTCCGAGTAGTTCAGCGTCGACCAGGCGGTCGCGAAGTCGGTGTTGCCGATCTTCTTAAGTATCTGGCCCTGGGTGCCTCCGACGGGGACGCCCTTGCCGTCGGCGCCCCGCAGGTTGCCGATCTTCTCGAAATACTGGGTCGCCATATCAGCCCTCGTCTCTCCATCTCAGAATGTCGCCGGTGGCGGGGTTGAGCCAATACGTGTCCACCCGCGGCGCACCCATCGTTTCGTCCGTCTCATTGTATCCGGGGCCGAAGTTGCGGAAGACGTCACCGGTGACCGGGTCGACGTAGATCCCCCCGGCCGCGCACCGAGCCGGAGGCGTCGTGGAGAACTGCACGTCGTCGGGCCGAATGCCGAGGTCGACGACCTCCACCGGGTGGCGGGGGTCGGCGGTGTAGGTCGGCGGCGGGACGACGTCGTTCCAGATCTCCCGCTTGCCCCGCTCATAGCCGACGATCTTCGGCGACAGGGGCGCGAACGGGTCGGCCGCGGTTAGCCTAAACCGCGACGGGCTCGGCCGGATCGTCAGGTCGAAGTACCCCCAGTCGGAGCGGTTGCGCCCGTCGGTGGACCCGGCGTACACGGCGATGCGGACGGGGGTGGGCCGGTCGACGTCGGGGGCGATGAAGTCCGCGGTGTTCCCGCGCACCTCGAGGGCGACCTCGGGCCCGGAGACCTGCCGCCAGTCCCACGTCACCGCCGAGGCGGTTGTCGCCGCGGCCGCGAGCTCCACGCGCTCGCCGGAGAGGAGCTGGGGGTCGGGTTCGGCGAGCCGGAGGCCGATCTTCTCCCGCGACCGGGAGTAGACGTCGCCGACGATGCCCAGCCGCGACGTGGTCGCGATGGACGCCTCGGTGGCGCCGCCCTTCGCCGGGACGTTCGTGGGGGCGAAGGAGAGCTCGGTGACGAAGATGTGGAAGGGGCCGGGGAGCGGGGTGTTCGTCTGCGCTCTGAGGTACAGCGACACGTAGGCGTACGCCGCCCCCTCGGGCACGACGACGTCATTGACGACGCTCCCGCGCGTCGGCCCGGTCGAGGGCGGAATCTGGACATACGTAGTCGGGGCCCCGGTGATGTAGGCGCCGGATGAGTTCGCGAAGAAAACCGCCGCCCCCACGCCCCACGTGCTCCGACCGAGCGCGTCGAGAGTCGCCCCGGTCGAATAGTAGACCGCTTCTAGGGCAAATCTCATGGACACGCCGGGGACCACTGGCATGAGGTCGCCGTTGCCTGCAAATGTGGAGTTCGCTGGCATGTACCGCGCGAGCAGAACGTTGTTGACAGCTCCCCCGTTGGGATGGAGGAACTGAGCCCCTTCCGCCACCGTCGTCCTCAGCGCCGGAGTCCCATCGCTGAGGACGGCCTTCCAGAGGGTTACCGCCGAGGTGGGGTCGATGCTCCACGACTGAGTCATCGGCCGGTGCGGGGCGGCGTTGACAGTCGTCTTGAACGACTGGTCGAGGAGGTTATCGAAGAAGGCGGCCATCACGCCACCTCGTCGACAATCGTCAGCGACAGGGCCGAGCGGTTGGTGATCAGCGCCGTCTCATTTCGCGTCGTCGTGAACACGTAGGACTGCATCGTCGTCGGCAGGGCGTAGGAGCGTTCGGCGATGAGCGTGCCATCCGACTGCCGAAGCGTGAGCGTGCGCCGAAGCGACGGAGACGGGTTCGACGCGGCCCCGCGCACTGTCACCGTCACCGCCGCTCCGCCGTATATGGGGTTGAGCCGCAGAGTCAGCGGCTTCCCGGCCGGGAGGTCCACCGTCCGGGCGAAGGTCGCATCCGACCCGTCGGCGAGCTCCACCGCGTCCACCGAGCCCCCGTCCTGGTCGGTCCACCCGGCCGCCGCCAGCACCTCGGCGGGGCCGGTGGCCCCGGCGGGGACGACGACGGAGGTCTCGAGCGACGTGGTCCCGCCGTCGATATCGGTCGCCGAGAGGACGAAGCGGTAGATGCCCGGCTTCGTCGGGGTGAACGTGAAGGCCCTGGCGTAGACGTTGCCGATGGACACCGTCTCCGGGCCCGAGAGCTGGGACCAGACGTAGGAGACCGGGGTCTGGTCGGGGTCGGTGATCGTCGCCGAGATGACGGCCTCCCGGCCGACCTCGGCCGCCCACGACTCGGCGAGGTTGATCACCGGGGGCCGGTTCTCGCTCCGGAGGAGGACGGCCATGCCCATCCCCTCGGCAGGCTGGGCCGAGTAGGAGATCCGGGTCGTGCCCGTCGGGTCCGCCGAGGCGAGCCCCCGGATCGACAGGGAGGTCGTGAGCCCCTTCGCCCCGTCGGTGACCATGTCCGGGGCCGCGGTGAGCGTGCCCACCGGGGTTGACCCGCCGACCGTGACCACCGGGGTCGTCGCGTCCTGCCGGAATGACGCCGCGGCGAGGTAGAGGATCGTGTTGTCGGTGCGGTGCTCCGGGTCGAAGCTCGGGATCGCGAGCTCGCCGTCGGCGGCGAGGTTGCCCGACGTCGCCGCGGCCGACTCGACGAAGCGGCGGATATCGGCCCCGGTGACCCGGAAGACATGCACCGTCGCCGGAAGCTCCCGGCTGACCGCGGTGCCCACGGTGAGCGTGCCCACCGCCCGGATCGCGTCGGCGTGCGCCGAGGTGATGACCGGGGCGGAGAAGACGCCGACCCGACCGGCGGCCGAGGAGAACTGGTCGCCGGTGAAGGTGAGCAGGGTCGTCGTCCCCGACTTCACCGGCGCCACCGACAGGGCATCCGTCGACGCGCTCGCCACGGCGACGACAAGCATGTCCCCCGCGGTGAGCGCCGGGGGGACGGGGACGGTGAGCCGGGTGGCCAGGGGGGATTCGGCGGTGCGGATCGAGTCGCCTGCCGACTGAATGATCAGTGTCATTGGACCATCGCTCCGTTCATCCACACGTCGATCCCGGCGATGGCGTTCGCCGGGGGGTTGCCGTCGGTGACCCAGATGACCATGACGTCACGCGAGCCGGTCGGGCGCGGGGTGTTCGCCCCGGTCGCCCACACGACAGCCCCGGCGCGGCGGGTGTCGTTGCCGACGACGTCGGAGTTCGCGTCGGTGACGTTGCCCTCCGAGTTCAGCCCCGCGATACCGCCGGGCACGCCGACACGGCTGGCCATCGCCGAGACCTGTTGCAGGGCCGCCCTGGCCGTCTCCACCGCCGAGGCGGCGCGCTCTTCCATCGCGTCGAGGGATTCGATGATGACCGCGCGCGTCTTGTCCTGGGAGACCCAGAGCACCTGGGTCTTGTCGGCGACGGAGAACGCCTGATTAACCCCGGCCGCGGTGATCGCCACCGTGGCCAGCGGGACTCCAGCGGGGTCGGTGACGATGAGCGGACTCGCCCCGGCGATGTCGGTGAGGTCGTGGATCGTGCCGAGCATGTCGGTCACGGGCAGGCCGTTCGTGTCGACGCTGTAGGTGGGTCGGAAAGTCGCCATGATCAGCCCATCATCTCAATCTGAATCTCGAAGTTGAACGTCATCTTGCGCCCGGCCTTGTTGTAGTGGGCGGCTTGGAAGTCGACGATGTCGCCGTCGGTGATCGTTCCCGCCCACGAGAACATCTGATTGACGCCCGAGGGCCAGGCGTTCTTGTGGACCTCGAAGTCGGGCTTGACCCACAGGCCGGTCATCGCGAACTTCATGGAGCCGGGCTCGTTGTCCCAGCGGGTGTCGGCCCACATGTTGCCGGTGATCGAATACTGCCCGGCCTTCGTGAACTTGAGGCGCCCGTCGCGCTGAATCTGAATGCCCATGGTGTTGTCGCCGCTGACCGACCACCCGGCGCCGATGGCGCGCATCCCCTCGCCCTCGAGGATCGTCTTGTTCCGCACCAGGCGAAGCCGGTAGGCGGGTGAGGTGGCGGCGATGAGTCCGGTGCGCACCCACGAGCGGTCGACCTGGAGGGTGTACTCCTCGCGGCCGAGCTGGGCCTGAATGCCGGGCCAGTTCTTGTAGCCGTCGAGGGCGAGCACGTCCATGATCTGGACGCGGGAGTTGAGTCCGAAGCCGCGGAGGTCGACGACGGTGCGCGGAATGGTGCGCCCGGCTTCGATCTCGACGAGGTAGAGGAGCTGGTCGTCGAGCACGCCGGGTGAGCGGTTGAACGCAGGGAGGGCGCGGGTCTCCCCGCCCTTGACCACGGCGAATGAGGTGAGGCCGCCGGTGCCCTGCCAGTTGCGTCGGGCGACGACGAGATCCCAGCGCCGACCGGAGGAGACGGCCTCGAAGCTGACGTCCTCCGAGGCTGAGGAGGTGTCCATGACGCCGACCCCGCCGAACTGGCCGGGGCCGAGGCGGATCGTGCGGTCCTTCGTCGTGACGACGGTGTGCTTGAGCGCGTTGAGGTCGGCCACCCAGTAGGGCATGGACAGCCGCGGCGCCATGATCGCCCACTGGGTCTCGTTGATACTTCCGTCGTAGCCGACGGTGGTGATCGCCATGCTCAGCGCCTCCCGGTCTTCGTGGACAGGTCCGCCAGCGCCGAGGTGACCCGCTTGAGCGTGCCAGCCTCCGTCGACTCGGCCTCATCCGGCTTACTCAATTGCACCTTGTAGCCGTCGGACTTCGACCAGGTGATGATGGTCTTCTCGATCTGCTGTTCGCCGATCAGGGTGTCCTCGTCAATGCCAATCATAACGTAGTCGCCGAGGCGCAGAGTCCCGCCCAGGTAGAAGGTCGGCGACTCCACCAGCTCGCCCGATGTGGTGACGAAGGGCCCGTTTTCCTCCCGCTTCGTCACCGCGGTCTTGCTCAGCGCCGCCGAGACCTCGGCGACCGTGTTGAGCTTCTCCTGGGGGTCGGAGGGGTTGAGCTTCGCCGAGTCGATCCCCTCCGGGCTGGTGTCCTCGGTGTAGAGCTCGGCGGGGAACCGGCGGTTGGGGTAGGGCCACTGCCGGAGGAGGGTGCGCAGAAGCTCCTTCTGGGTGGCGACGTCGGTGGTGTACTTGAGGTCGGCGGTGCGCAGATCCGTCGAGCGGGTGGTGTTCTCGGCCTTGAGCGCGTCGGTGTACTTCCGCTTCGCCGAGTCGATAGCCGAATCGCGGGTCGAGGCCGCCGAACGCTCCGCGGACTCGCGGGTGTACTTCGCCGAGGACCTCTCCGAGTCGGTCTTCGCCTTCGCGATGGCGGCCTCGTAGTCGGTCTTCGCCTTCTGCATCGCCACGGCGTACGCGGCATTCGCGGCGTCGGTCTCCTTGCGAAGCGTCTCCTGGAGGGCGCGGATGCGCCCGTCGCTGGCCTTGCGCACCGCGGCCTTCGACGAGTCCCTGGTCGTGGCCAGCGCCTTGATCCGAGACTCGATCAGGGCGCGCTCGGACTTCGCCACCTCCTGGGTCTTCGGGGCGTCGTCGACGCCCTCAGTGGACCCGAACACCCGGTCCGCGCCCTCGCGGGGGCCGCCGACGACGACACGGTTTGCCTCGCCCCGGTTCGCGGTGATCTGCCAGCGCTCGAGGATCGGGGAGCGGGTTTGGATGACCTGCTCGTGGAGTTCGGGCTTCCGGGCGGTGAGCTCGAACCGGTGGGCGCCGAAGTTGCGGGAGACGTCGAAGATGATGTCGCCCTTCTCCTTGAGCTGAGCCCCGCCCCGGTCGGGGCCGTCCTTGTAGAGGTGCTTGTGGATCTCGTCGAACCGGAAGTCGACGGTGACCTGATTGCCGAGGTCGCCGGACGGGAAGGTCATGGGCAGGCCGAGGCGCTTGACCACATTGTCGGTGAGCACGTCGCGCACGACCTTGAGAGCCGAGCCGGTGTAGCGCTTGTGCGTGGCCGTGTAGGTCCGCTGGACGGCGTCGAGGGTGGGGTCGATGAAGCCCAGGACATCGTTGAAGATCGACTTGTGGCTTCGGCCGTAGAACGAGAACTCACCGGACCCGCCCTCGTCGTAAGCGTAGACGGAGTTGAGGTCGCCGGTGCTCATGCCGAAGCGGCCGGAGATCCGGTATTGGATGAGCTCCTTGCGGGTGTAGCGGTCGAGCACCTCTCGCATGACGTCGTCGTAGGTCTCGACCTGCACGGCGATGTAGTCGAAGTCGAACGCCTGCTGATTGAGCGTGATGGACAGGGGCACCATGACCGGGGTGATGATCTCGTCGTTCTCGTCGAAGAGTTCGACGGTGACCGGGTTGTAGAACGCCACCGACGATCACCAGGCCCGGTGGTAGAGGAGCTCGATGTCGAAGACGACCGAGCCTCCGCCGAGGCCCTGGGCGAGGACTTCGACCTTCGTCGACTTCCGGGCTGGGAACGGGTCGAAGATCCAATTGTCAATCGACTTCATCCGGTTGGTGCCCTTCCAGTCCTTGATCGAGTAGTTCAACGGCGTCGTGTCGACCTTGATCCACTGCCCGGCCTCGAGGTTGCATTCGAGGTGGTAGCGGCGCTTGCCGATGGTGAAGTCGACGAAGTCCATGGGGCCGCGGACCGTGATCACCGAGTAGGCGTCCTCGTCGCCGGAGTTGTAGATCTCCCGCGAGGTCTCCGCCGAGGTCGGGGAGATAACGAAGGAGGGGCCGACCCCGGCGGAGCCGCCGTAGAAGTTCTCGCCGACCTTCGAGTCGAAGGTCGACTTGGAGCCGGGCACCTCGAGGGGAGTGGTCCAGAAGGGGTTCTCGTCGGCGAGGAACCGCACCGGGTACTGCACCCAGCCGAACCGGCCGGGGTCGCGGGAGTGGGAGAAGCTCACCGGCACGGGGCGCATCCTCAGCTCCCGGAACTGCCCGTCGGGCCGGGTGACCCGCCAGGTGCCGTACTCGCCGAGGCGCATGGAGTCGAAGAACCGGGCCTCGAGGTCGTAGAACGCCGCGGAGGACTCGTCGGAGTAGACGTAGACCGGCCACACGACGTCACGGGCCTTCACCCGGTAGCCCTGAAACCGTGACCCGGCGATGGACGGCGACTCGCGGTTGATGTCGTCGGTCATCGGCAGGTGCAGGCCCTCGACGTCCTCTTGGACGATGAACACGCCGCGGTCGGGGTCCGACAGGTGCCACACCGACCCGTCGGTGCCCGTCCACGTGTGTTCCACAATCTGGAACGGGGACTCGTACGGCGGCGGGACCGCGGGGAGCTCCGACTCGGGAGTGGCGAAGATATCCGCGGGGGCCTCGGCGGGGAGGGCGTCGAGATCGACGCTCGGCAGGATTTCGCTCATATCAGAACTTTACCGGAGTGGCCATGGCGTCCATCCTCTTCTGGCGGAAGATCTCCCGTGCCGTCTCCTCCGGCGAGGAGCCGAAGTTCGAGTCGGTGATCGTCACGCCGTCGCCCCCGCCGGTGACGATCTGCTCGAGGCGCTCGAACGTCTTCGTCACGTCCGAGACGGTCTTGGGCAGGATCGTCTCCTCGTGGGTGAGGTTGTTCTTGATGAGGTTGTAGCCGGTCGGCAGGTTGCCGCCGCCGTCGCGGAGGAGCACCTCGGGGTTGAGGTCGATCTCGCCACCGTCGGCGTAGCCGCCTCGGCGGTTGTAGGCCGCAGGGAGGGACTTGTACCGCTTGAGCGCGTAGCGCATGGAGGCGACGATGTTCGAGATCGGCTCCCAGATGTTGTTGGGCAGGCCGGGGTCGCGGAACGCCCTGAAAGTGGGGTCGATCACCTGCATGAGGCCCTTGGACGGGGTGCCGCGCTTGGCGTTGATGTCCCAGTTGTTGATCGCGCGGGGGTTGCCGCCCGACTCCTGGTTCATGCGCCGGAGCGTCATGTTCACGTAGGCGTCGGTGACCGGCTGGCGGACCCGCTCGAGCGCCTCGCGCACGACTCCGGCCCACCGCTTCACGCCCTTGCCGGGGATGAAGTTGCCCGAGGGCCCGGCGCCGGGGATGACGCCGTCGCCGGGGTAGGTGGTGGGGTCGATGAACTCGCTCGCCTTGGCCTTCGCGAGGTCGGTGAAGACCTTCGCGCCGATGCCGCCCATGAGCTCGGGGATCGCGCCGGGGCCCATCTCCTTCTGCGCCTTGGCGACGAAGCCCGACAGTGCGCCGCCGATGTCGTACAGCGACCCGCCGCCGCCGGAGGCGCCGGAGAAGTTGCCGATATCGGCCCCGTTGCCGGTGTCGATATGCATGTGGTCATAGTGCCCGGTGGTCAACCAGATCACTCGGATCTTCGGGAATTCCTTCTTGAACGCGGGGAGGAACTGATTGAACTTGCCCTGCTCGAACGACGACGTACCGGCGGCGAAGTTGAGGTCCACCGCGCGGTCCTGATAGTGGAGCGAATTGCTCGAGTGGCCGGAAGTGATCCTCTTGCCGCCATTGAACCGGCTGTGGCGCGACGCCTTCGCGCCCTTGCCGATCCACCAGTCCGCGGCGTCCATGAGCGTCCCGCCCGAAGCGAACGACTGAATGAAGCCGCCCGAGGCGAACGCCTGACCGCCGAGGAAACGGCGCACACCTTCGACACCGGCGTTGCGCGCGGCCGCGTTGATCCCGTCGACCCAGTCGGTGCCGAGGGCCAGCCCCGCCTCCGGGCGGAGGACCGGCTCACCGCCGGAGAGCTCGAGGAGACCGCCGGTGGGGGAGTAGAACGTGTGGACGTCTCGGCCGGGCGTGTAGCCGGGCATCGTCCCGCCGTCGCGGAGGGCGATGTGGCCGCCGGTCGCCTTCGCCTGGGCGGGGAACCGGGCGATGGTGAGCTTCTTGTTGAGGTCGAGGTCGGCGACGATCTTGTTGTACGGGTCGACGATGTGGGTGTTCATCTTCGCCGAGGTCGAGGACAGGATCGAGCCGACGGCTGGCGGCAGGGCCGAGAAGATCGACTGCGCCGAGGACACCAGCTGGGACCAGATGCTCGACCACGACGACTGCGCACGGGAGCCGAAATCCCGGATGACGCCGAGCATCGTCCCGTTGAGGAACGAGTCGAGGCGGGAGTGCTCGTTCGACCGGAAGGTCGCCGAGATCCCCGACATGAGCGAATGGTGGTCGGACCAGGCCGTGCGGACCGCCGAGGTGCCGCTCTGGGTGCGCGAGAGCGTGTCGGCGAAGAACGTCGAGGTCGCCGACGCCTGGGATGCGCGCCACGCCGAGGACTGCGACGCCAGGAGCGCCAGGTGAGTGCTGTTCGCCGTCGACAGAGCCGCCAGGTGAGTCGTCCACGCCGTGGCCATCTGGACGTTCGCGGTCTGCTGGGAGGTGAGCAGGATGCCGTTCTGGGCGACGATGAGCAGGCCCAGGTCGGTGAAGAACTGGGTGGTCTTCGCGAGCATGTCGGCGAGCAGGGTCGACCAGGACTCCCCGAGCGCGGCCGCCAGGGCCGCGAAGGCCGCGGAGACGGCCGAGGAGTCCGCCGGTGCCGCCGGGTCCGCCGGGGCGCCCGGAACCGCGGGGACGACCGGGGCGGGAGCCACCACGGCGCCAGTGGCGAACGCGATGGCACCGTCGGCGAACGCCGCGGCCGGGTTGCCCGGCATCCGCTTGAGAGCCTCGAGGAGGATCGACCAGGACCGCGGGGAGCCGTCGAGGGGAATGTACGCCTCGTCGTCCTTCATCCGGTCGCCGACGACGCGCCAGGTGTTCGGCTTGACCATTTGCGCGACGGGCTCCATGGGGCGCAGTCCGCCCCCGGCGTAGCCAACGAGGTTGATCCCGCCTTCGGCCTTGAGATCCTGGGGCCGGTTCTTCTTCTGAGCCTTGTCGCTCTTCTTGACCTTCCCGTCGTCCCAGAGATCATCCCACCACTTGGTAATGTTCATCCACACCTGGACGTGCCATGGCTTACTGGTGAGATCCTTGAGGTTGTCCTGGACTCCGTTGATGTCCTTGTTCGCCTTGCCGGTGTTCGCCTTGACGTCGGGCTTGGCGGTGGTGTCGTCGAGGTCGTCGATCTTCCCCTGGGTGATATCGACCTGCCGGTTGGCGTACTTGCTGTCGAAGTCGGCCTGGGAGTTGACCTCGCCGGGGATGCCGTAGAGCTCGTTGGCGTACCGCTCAGCCTCCTCGCGGTTGCCGAACATCTGCTCGAGATTGTCGACCAGAGCGTTGTAGTTCTTCCAGAGAGCGTCGGACATGCCATCCGTCGAGCCCTTGAGGATCGCGTCGGACTCGGCCTTCTTGAGGCTCTCGTCACGGATCGCCTGCAATCCGTCCCGGACCTTCTTCGCGGCGTCCGAGTTCCCCTCGAGCGTGGCGCGGCTCATGGAGCCGGCGTCCTTGACGACCTGGAACGCCTCCTGAATCGCGTTCGCCGAGTCCTGGGACTGGTCGAAGGCGTTCTGCATCTCATTCGTCGCATTGACCAGGCGCTCGGCCTCATCGGCGGCGCGCTGGGTCTCGTCAGCGACACCGGCCAGCCCCTCAGCATGGGCGCCCTCGGCTTCGACGGCGGCCTGAATCGCCGGGGGCACCTCGCCCATCATCCACCGGGTGTACTCGTCGTTGCTCAGCTTGATCCCGCCGAGCGCGAGCGCGGTCTCCTCAAGCGCCGCCCGGTAGCCGCCGAACTTCTCGTTGAGCTCCTCCTGACTCATCCCGGCGTCGGCGGCGGCCTTGGCAATCTCGTAGAACGCGGCGCTCGCGGCAGTGGGGTCGGTCTGCGCCATACTGGCCAGGGACTTGTCCATCTCCTCGAACTGCTTGTTGATCACGTCGAGGGGAGTGTCACCGAGCATACCGAAGAGGGTGCCCATCTCCTGATTGAGCTCGTCCATCCCGCGCCCGGCGCCCTGGGTCATCTCCGCGTAATACTTCATGGAGTCGGCGGCAGAGTCGATCTCGGGGCCGAAGAGGAGCGCCTTCGACCCCAGCGTGTCGCCCTCCTCCGGGGTGAACACGCTGTCGAGGTTCGTCTTCGCTGACTGCGCGGACTTACTCATCCCCTCGAGGGCGGCCGTGATCGCGTCGGCGCCCTGCACCGTCGGGTCCGACTTCTCGTTGAGCTTGTCGAAGGCGGCCCCGAGGGCCACCGCGGCCCCGGCGACGGCGATGAGGACGACCGTAGCCTTCCCGGCCGTGCCGAGTGCCTCCCATGCGCTCGTGGCCGCGTCGCCGACCCCCTTGAGCCCCTTCTTTGTTCCCTCGAGACTGAAACTGAATCCGGAGGTCGCGTCGACGACCGCGTCAATGGCCCCAACGCCCTTCGAGCCCCATCCCATGAAGAGATCGAGCCCGGACTGCAACATGGGGATCGCGAGCCCGATGGCCCCCTGGAGCTTGTTGAACGCGAGCGCCCCGGCGAGCACGACGAGCGCGGTCTCCTGCACTCCGAGGGGGAGCTGGGTGAACCAATCGACCGCCTGGGCGATCCACCCGACGACGACGCTGAGCGCGTCCACGAGGCCGGTGCCGAGGCCGACACCGAGCTCGACGACGTCGCCGATGAGCTGAGCGACAACGGGGAGCAGGGGCTCGACCGCCTCGAGGAGGTCTCCGAACAGACCCCAGACCGCTCGGCCGAACTCGGCAACACCGCCCAGCGACGCGCCGAGGGTGAGCGCGGCCTCGCCGAGGAGGCCCGTCTCAGCCTCGAGCGCCGAGGTGGCGCCGAGGGCCGTTCCGGAGACGGCGATGAACAGACCCACACCGGCGGCGAGCTGGGTGAAGAACGACCCGCCGACGGCCGCGACGACGGCCGACAGCGCGCCGACACCGGCCATGACGCCGGAGAGGACCATGAGGCCGCCGGTGAGGCCGCCGACGGCGCCGAGGATCGCACCGAGCACCTGAGGGTCCATGGCGTTGATGAAGTCGAGCGCCCCGTTGATCGCGTCGAGGATCGCGTCGGTGAAGGGCTGAATCGCGACGACGACGTCGGTGAAGAACTCACCGAGGTTCTTGAGCAGGTCGCCGACTCGGGGGAGGGTCGACCGCGCCGAGTCGAGGAAGGCGTTGAACGCACTGCTCCCCGACAGCGAGGCCGACCAGTCCTCGAACCGCTGGCTCGAGTTGACCAGCCAATCAGCGAACTCGCGCGCGAAGGGGCGGAAGGCGTCGACGAGGTTGGCCATGCCCTTAGCCACGTTCTCGACCCAGCCGAGCAGGGAGACCGTGTACTTCTCGGTGTCCTCACCGACCCGCTTGAACCACCCGGCCGCGGCGTCGGAGGTGAGCTGATTGGCCCAGATCTGCGAGATCGCGCCGAGGCGCTCGCCGGACTCCTTGAGGAAGTCGGTGAACGGCTTCGCGTAGCGGTCCATGACCGTGCTGATCGACCGTTGCAGGCCGGGGAACAGCCCCTCACGGGCGCCCTTCTGGACCTCCATGATCTGGGTCTTGAGCTCGGAGGTGTACTCGATCCACGCGACGGTCGCCTCGCCGATGGCTTCCTTTTCGCCCTTCCACTTCTCAATCGCGTCCTTCTGGGCCGCGGTGAGCTTGTCCTTCTGGACAGCGAGGGCCTCCTGGGCCTTCGCGTACTTCTTCGAGGCGTCCTCGAGTCCGGCGAAGGCGAACAGGAGCGGGGAGAGCCCCGCCGCGGCGCCGGGGGCGAACGAGGCGATGCCGCCGAGCCCGGCGACAATGCCGCCGAGGGTGGAGACCACGGGGGCACCGGCGAACGAGATCGCGGTGAGCATGGGGGTGAAGATTCGGAACGCCTGGGTCGACTCCGCCATGGACGTTCCGGCGTCCTTGATCTGGCGTGTGAGTCGGCGCATCCGTGTCGCCGCGAGGTCGGCCTCACGGGAGAACTCCGGCAGGGCGTTCCGGTCAAGGTCGATCTTGACGTCGACGTCGGAGTCGTCGAGGCGCTTGAGGGCGGCCTCAATCGTCGCGATCTCGGCCATCGCCTGGCGTTCGCTGATGTCGACACCGACCTCCTTGTCGCGGAGCGACTGGAGGGCAAGGTCGATAGCGACGACGTCGTCGTAGACGCCTTCGCTGTTGAGCTTGATGTTGAGGCTCTCGGTCTGTTTCGTCAGGGCCGCGATCTGCGCGCGCGCCGTCTCATAGGTGGCGCGGTCGAGGTCCACGTCGACGCCGATCTTGACGTCGCGCAGGTTCTCCGCCTGGGTCTTGAGCGCGGCCAGGGTCGCCTTCGCGTCCTCGTCGTCGACGTCGATATCGAAGTCGACTCCGTCGAGGATGCGTTCGGCGTATGCCTTGAGAGCCTCGAGCTCCCGCTTCACCTCCTCGTCACCGGCGAGGGCGACCTCAGCCTCGGGCTTGAGGGCCTCGTACCGGTTCATCATGGAGAGCAGGCGCGCGAGACTGTCGTAGGCGCCGCCGGTGTTGATCCGGACGTGGGGGCGCGCGTTGTTGATCTCGCCGAGCTTGGCGATGACCGACTGGAGGCGGGACTGGAAGGCTTCGATCTGGGTATCGCGGCGGGTGGTGAGCTTCTCCTGGCGGCTCCCCATCCCCGCGGTGATCGACCCGAGTTCGCGGCGCGACTGGTACTGGGTCTCGTACAGCGAGCGGTAGCGCTCCCGCGCGCGCTGGGCGTCCTTCGCGTCGTTGAGCTGTTGCCGCTTGCGCTCCTCGTTGTCGATCCGGGCGCGCTCCCGGTTCGCCGCGTCGACGATCTGATTCTCGGCCTTCGCGGCGCGGCGCTCCTCGGCCAGGCGCGCGTTGTTGATCCGGTTGAGCTCCTTGAGCTCCTTCTCCGACCGGGCGTTGACCAGACGCTCGTAGTTCTCGCCGCCCATGAGATCCGCGGCGTTCTTGACGTTCGCCTGACGGTACGAAGACAGGCCGGTCCCCTCGAGACTGCTGAGCTTGTCGAGGTTCTTCTTGAGCCGCCTGTAGGACCGCTCGACGTTGCGCGCATCGCGCTCGCCAGCCTTCGTGAACGCGGTCGAGAGAATGTTGACGTCGCGCTCGATATCCTTGCGCGCCGCCGAGAACTCGGCGGCGAGCCCCTGGAAGTTCTCGGCGTCGACGAGCTTGGAGAGCTTGGAGCCGATCTTGCGCATCTCCTCGCCAAAGACCCCGCCGCCGAACTCCTTCTCGACGACCTTCTTGATGCTCTTCGCCGAGGCGGTGGCACCCTTGGTCGTCTCCTTCTCGACCTCGGTCATCATCTTTCGGACCTCGGCGCGCGTCTCCTCCCGCGCCTTCCCGAGCGCCGAGGAGAACGTGTCCTCAATGCTCTTCTCGAGCTCGGAGAAGGCGTCCTTGTCGGAGAGCGCGTTCTTGAGATCCTTCTTGAGGTTCTTGGCGATGTCCCGTTGGATGCCCTCGAAGCTCGGCACGATCTGCACGAATGCCGTACCGGCTCTATACATACGGGCCATCGCCAGCCTCCTCCTAGCTCGACCCCTGGGCCTGAGCTTCCTTGTGCCTCTCGGCGGCCTTCCTCACCAGCTCCACTCGGCGGCGGTGGTCGGCGAGCTTCTTGTTCTCCGACGGCTTCCCGATGTAGTTGCCTGTCGCGCCGTCGATCATGACCGGGCGCGTGTAGGGCTCTACCCTCGGAATCTTACCACCCTTGAACTTCGGAGAAGCCGTCACGATGACGCCGCCGAGCCACCTGATCAGGCTCGCGACCTCGCCGAGGCGACGGGCCTCCTCGGAGACCTGGGACACCCTGGGACCGACCGGCTTCTCGCTCACCTGGCCGGACTCACGCCGCTCTTCTTCGATCCGATGGAACAGCATCATCGTCTCCCGGTCGTTCGTCAGCGCCTCGTTGAACAGGCTGTTGGGCGGCAGGCTCTGGATGAGGTTGAGGAGCTTGCGCCACTGACGGGACTTCCAGAGAGACGCGAGGCTGATCCCGCGGAATGCGAGATCAGCCTCAATTGCGTCACGGAATCGCGAGACGTAGAAGAGCAGGCGGCTTATTCCCCCTGGGTGCCCATCCCGTAGTGCTTGCGCCAGAGCACGAACGCCACTCCGGCCTGCGAGGTGGTGAGACCAGCGTCGACGAACTTCTCCCAGTCCTCGTCGGACATGGCGTAGGCGAAAATGGCGTCGAGGTTCTTGCCGGTCGAGATGGCGAACGGGACGTCGCCGGGGTGGCCGATGGTGATGACGTCCGGCTCGCCGTCCTCGTCTTCACCGACGGCGAGGGTGAAGGGCTCGACGTCGGGAATCTCGGCGACCTCGGCGTCGAGATCCTCGAGGGTGACGAGGGCGGGATTCTTCTCCTCGCGCGCCTCGGCGAGGTCGGAGACGGTCGCCGTCGCCTTCTTCGTCGCGGGGCGCTTCTTCGCGGCCGTCTTGTCGGCGGCGCGCCGGGTCTGGCGGTTGCCGGAGGTCGAGCCGGGTCGGGGGGTTGTAGCCATCGGGGGTGACTCCTTCTTCTCGGTGGTCAGGACTTGGCGGCGTCGTCGGACTTCGTTTCAGTCTTCGACGCGGTCTTGGAGGTGGACTTGGAGGTGGACTTCGAGCCGCCCGAGGAGCGCTTCGGCTTCTCGGCATCTTCGTAGCCCTGGGTGAGGAGCTGATTGTAGGCGATGAGGCTGTGCGCGGTGCGCTTGTTCCCGTCCTTGTCGGTGACGGTGACGGGGAATTCCTTCTCGGCCATGATCTTCCCTTTCGGTTCGGTGGGGGTTTGGCTGTGAGACCGGGCGGGGAGGCCCCCGACCTACCCCGCCCGGTCAATCAGTGGGGGTAGGTCAGCCGTTGGTGACCGGCTCCTCAACGGTGCTGGTGAAGCCCATCGCCGTGAGCAGGTTCTTCCAGCCCAGACCGCCGAAGAAGTACCGCTCGGAGTATCCGGCGGCCGAATCGAGGGTCGAGGTGAAGGTCATGCCCCAGGTGGTGGCGGTGTCGCCGGAGGTGTACGTCTGCTCCGGGTTGCGCTGGAGGGTCGCGCGCGGCAGGTAGCGAGCGATGTAGAGCTCGTCACCCTCGTGCTCGTCGACCGACAGCGCCAGCACACGGAAGTGCTGGAGGCGCGGACGCGGGGGCTTGGTGACGACGAGCTCGCCGGTCGTGGGGTCCGGCTTGAGCGCTTCGAGGTCATTGCCCGTGTAGAGGCCGATGGTGATGATGTTGGTCTCCTGGGCGGTGACCGCAATCGAGGTGGTGTCGGTGGTGACCTCTCGGCGGGTCGGCTCGGTGGCGCCCCACGAGTTGATCGCCGACTCCTGAATGTCGCCGGAGAATCCGACGCCATCCTCGGTGAGCCAACCGAGCTCGCCCTTCGAGACGTCCTCGGGCAGGGACAGTTCGGCGTTCGCGCCGGTGGTGATCGAGGTGATGAGGGGGGCCGACGTCGGCAGGACGAAGACCGAGCCCTCCTTCGCCTTACGGATGAGCTCGCTCTTGCGATTCTGGAGCGAGAGGTAGTCGCCGGACATCTCAGTTTCCCTTCTGACGGCGTAGGCTGATGATAGCTTCCCCGGAATAGCAGAACGTCGCGTCATCCGGTTCTTGGTTCTTCGAGCGGCGAGGGTACACGGTCACCTGGACCTCGTCTACCGAGATGCCCCCGAAATTTCGCGGGTACACGCCAAGCTTAGCAAACACATCGGCGAGCACGTTCCGCGCTTGTTCGCGGTCCGGGGAGAAGATGAAGAACTCCGTCTCCGCGAACCACGTCACCCCGTCCTCGCGCCCCCCGCGCACCGAGATCTCGAGGAACGGCAGGCGCCCCTCGGTCCTGTACCGGCTGGGGAGCTCGTCACCGACGTGGCGGTACTTCGTCGCCGGGTCCGGTGAGGAGAGGTCTGGGTGGCCCGAGGCCCACTCGATCAGCCCGGCCTCGAGGTCGGGGTAGGGCTGGGTACTGCTCACTCTCATGGCCTCGTCTCCGCAACGTTCATGCCGACCGTGACGGCCGCCTGGGCGTAGAGGGCGTTGGCGAGCACCCGGAAGTCCGGCCGGTCCCCGCGGGTGCCTTCGTTGTAGTGGGAGCCGAACTCAATCGTCACCGGCGAGGACTTCGGCAGGCCGCCGACCATGCGTATGTACGCCTGGCCCATGCGGTTGTAGACGCGCTTCGGCGTGCCCGTCTTCTCGTCCTTGCCCTCGTAGGCACCGGTGACCTCCACACGGTAGGCCCGGCGCGGGTTGATGTGGCCGGAGCTGAGATCCTTGAGCAGGACGACCTCGGGGACGAGCTTCGCCTTCGAGAACAGCTCCCGGATGCGCCCCGGCGCGAGCTGTTCGCTCCGGGCATCACCCTCGGCGACCTCAATGGACGCGGCGAGGAACTTCGCCCGGTAGCGCTGGGCGATGGCGAGAGCGACTCGGCTCGTGCCTCCACCGACGAGGAGGGCGCCCATGCCGTCGATCATGTTGTTGTCGGGCTGGTAGGTGACGTTGAGGATCGCCATGTCACTCCCTCAGCTCTGCCGCGATCTCGCAGGCTCGGAGGTTGCCGCGCCGGTCGTAGTAGCGCTCGACGAGGCCGACGACGCCGTACTTCTCGTTCGGGCGACGGGCCCACACGAAGTAGTCATCGGAGTCCTTGAGCTCCACCTCGGCGGGAACCCAGAACGACAGCGTCGACGAGGCGACGTTCTCCTGGGTCGCCGTACCCTCCGAGGTCTCCGATGGGCCCACCCAGCACTGGTGGAACTCGGCAAGCTTCGTGTCGGTGCGCGGCCTGCCGTACTGCTCCATACCCTTCGTCCACAGCGTGACGGTCTCGTTGCCGAGGCGGCGCGCCATTACCGGTCCTCCGGGCCTTCGACGCCGAGGTAGGCGGCGAGGCTGGGCAGGGAGACCTTCGCGTCGTTGCGGCCGAGGCCGATCATGTAGGCGAGGATGCGGTTGCTCGGCGGCTCGAGCCGATCCGGACGGACGACGGAGATCACCGACAGGGAGCCGAGGTCGCCTTCGGCGCCGTCGACGAAGGTGGCGAGCAACTCCTCCTCGGACTCCTTGAGCGCGAGCCCCGTGAGCTCCTCCGGGCTGTAGGACTCACCGAGGGGGCCGGTCTGAATCCTCTGCTGGACCTGGGGGTTGTTGAACACGCGCCGAGCGAAGTCGAGGGCGATGACCCGCGCCTCGAGGGGGACGTTCTCGGACGTCCAGCCGGGCTGTTTGGCCGCGTAGCGGATGATCACGCCGGTAGCGCGAATGACCGTCTCCGCGAGCTGGTAGAGGTTGCTCGACTCGTCGAGGGTGCCGACCTCGGACATGATGCCGAGCTCGGACAGTTCGATGAGCCCCGGAGGCAACCTGGTATCCATGCCCACCATGATACAGGGCACGAAAAAGCCCCGGTGTCGGAGCCGGGGCTTTTTCAACCAAACCAAGACCAAAAGGACTTGACGTGGCTAGTGTATCACGGTCAGCTCGTGAACTGGCCGCTGGCGATTCTTACGTTCTTCCCGGTCATGATCGGGTCGCCGTCGTCGTTGAACACCGGCAGGCCCTCCTCGTTGAGCTGGAGCTCGTCGTTGACCGAGTTGACGCCCATGAACGTCGAGAACGTCGACACGGTCGCCTGGTAGGAGTCCGAGTAGCCGAGGGTGCCCATGAGGGAGAACCCGTCGACGGCGACTCGCGAGGAGTTCGGGACGTCGAAGGGAGCCTCGGGGGCGATGTTGGCCACGAGCAGACCCGACCGGTGGCCGAAGTACATCTCGTTCTCACCGATGAGGGTGGAGCCGGAGATGACGTCGAACCCGCGGATGCGGCCGATGGTGTTGTTCTGCGCCAGGGCGTTGCCGCCGCGCGCGGGGTCCATGAGAACCTCCGAACGCAGGAGCCACTCTTCGGCGTTGGCACCGACGATCCAGAACCGGCCCTCGTTGGGGACGCCGGAGCGCTGGAGCGCGAGGTGCGCGGCGACGGCGACGTCGAACGGGTTGTCCGCGGTGGTGGCGTTGATGTTGGTGACCTTGAGCGGGGCCGCCCGAAGTCCCTTCATCACCTGGTGGTGGATCTCGACGCGCATCGCTTCGACCTGGGGGACGACGATCTCGGCACCGAAGGCCCGAATGTCCATGGTCGCCTGCTCGTTGGTGACCGGGACGGCCTGCACGAGGTGCTTGTCGAGCTTGACGGTCGCCGTGGTCTGCCCGATCCGCTGGAGCTGGACGGGGTTGAGACGAGTACGCCACTCGTACTCACCGGCGATGGTGTAGCGGCCGGTGGGGAAGCTCAGGGTGTCGTTGAGGGCACCCTTGAAGCGGTCACCGGGGAACATGGTGAAGAACTGCGGGAGCCACGCCAGTGAGCGGAGCGCCGCGACGCCGAGCTGAGTGAACTTCTCGGCCTTGATGATGGTGTGCTCGGAATCGAGCCTCTGCTGGGGCTGGGGACGGTTGTAGGTCACCGTAGCCATGGTGGTGATCTCCTTCTAATTGAGGTCGAGAGTCACCGCTCGTCAGTGGTTGCGGAGCAATTCCTTCGACAGAGCGTCGATATCGACCTCTGGCGGAGTCTCCACCTTCTGAGCGGGTGCGCGGTAGTTCATCCCCGGAGCAGGCTTCCGCTCTTCCTCTTCGCCCTCTGCGCCGACCCGATCTTCGGGCGTACCCTCGGCCTCGGGCTCCAAGAACGAACGGAGTTCGATGCCGGTCTCCTCGGCGTAAGCCTCGGCGTCCTGCATCTTCTCCTCCAAGGTGTCTCCGACCAGTCGGGCGACCTGGCGGTCGTTGAGCCCGGTGGCGAGCTGGACCTTGAGGTTGACGTTCTCCTTCTGGAGCTCGTCCTTCGCAGATCCGTTCGACTTGCTCTTCGCGGTCGAGTCCTTGAGACGATCCTTGAGCGTCTTGTTCTCGCTTCGCAGGCTGAGGATGAGGGACTTAGCCTTCTCCTCGTCGAATTCGCCTTCGTTCCATGGCACCTGGCCATCTTCTTCGGGCATTGCATCCTCCTGGGGTGCTTTACTGATCGAAAGGGCACGCTTGTACCCATATGGTTATCCTACACCAGCCCATTTCTGGGCCATCTGCGCCAGCGAGCCGTCCCAATACCAGCGCCAGATCTGAATCATCCCGACCCCGGCCGCGCGCCGAAGCCATGCATAGTCGCGCTGGACGACCTTCCACACCGAGTAGATCTCGTCGGCGTGGGCCTGCACGTCGGAGTCGCGCTTGTAGACGGGGACGAGGACGCACCGACAGTGGTCGTGGGTCTTCGCCGTCAGCTCGCCGGAGAGCACCGTAGGCGGCAGTGAGTTCTCCTCGAAGCGCAGATCGGGGACGAGGAAGGACTCGGAGGAGTAGACGGCGCCGCGGGACTCGAGCATCGCGCAGAAGTAGCAGGCCCCGGCCCCCTGGGTGACACGAGCCCAGCCGATGGCGTCCTTGTCCGCCTCGGCGGCCGCGCGCGCCATGTCCATCCCCGACTGGACGACCCGCCGCGCCGCCGAGGCGTCGACGTTGTCGAACGTCGTGTCCGGCTCGGTGTTGACGAAGGGCAGATCCATCGTCGCGCCCTCGCGCCGGGCCGGTTCGACGAGGCCGACGAAGCGGAGCGACGACTCGGCCGCCTCGGCGTTGAACTCCGGCGCCGCCGGGAGCCGGATGCCCTGCCGGAATCCGGCGGCGCGCCGGGCCTGCCGGTGCTGGACCTTCGCTAGGGACACTCCCATGCCATGACCACGACGGAGAACAGGCAGAGCCGCGTCGACAAAGCGCGAGATGGCCTCGGGGGACGGCTGTGCCCCCACGATCTGGCGGTACAGCGCCGAGACCTTGGACCCCACATCATCGGCGGCGGACTCCATTGATCTCTTGGCCGCGCGCGCCGCGGCGAGCTCTCCCGCCATTACGAGCGACCGTTCTGTCCCGCGTCACCCGCAACGCCCTTCTCGCGCGCTCGCTGAGCCTTCGGGTCGGCCGTCGGGTCTGCTCCCGAACGCTGGGCCGCCTGGGCGGCCTCGGCCTGGGCCATCGCCAGGGCTTCATCCTTCGCCTCCTCGCGCTTCTCGATAGCGCGCTCGACATCGTCGTCGGTCATGAACGGCACGTATTCGTAGAGGAGATCGGGGCTGATCTCGAGTTGCTGGGCGAGCTTGCCGAGCGCGTCGGAGATCTGGGTGAGCGAGTAGGGCCGGAACTCGGCCCAGCGGATCTCGAGGCCGGACTCCGGCTCACCGAGGGACGCGTCCTGGTGCATGGCGAGATCGAAGACCTTCTCCACCGACATGCCGAGCGCGCGCTTGTTCTGCTCGATTCTCTGCTGGTAGCCGGAGCTGATCGCCGCCAGCGCCTCCGGCTGGAGGTTCGACTCCTCGCCGGTGAACATGTACGCCGGAGTCTGGGAGGCCGTGGCGAGATCGCGCAGATCCGAGTTGCGGGTCTCGACGTGCTCGAGCATGGAGGAGGCGTCGAGGGTGCCGAACTTCGTCGAGGGATCGTCGGAGGTGAGCAGGTCTCCGGCCTTCATCTTCGCCTCGAGGCTCGCCGCCGCCGTCGACGAGGTCGGCTTCTTCACACCGGACGCGGTGCGCACCTTCCACGCCGCCTGTCGCTGAATGAGGAGCCGGTCGTAGACGGACTGGTCGAGACGCTGAATGATCGGCAGGAACGGCAGGATCTCGCCGCGGGAGCCGCCGTCGTCGTCGACGAGGGGCGTGTGGTAGACGATGGGCGTGACCCCGGCGTCGTGGGGGCGCGACTCGAGGTAGGTGATCTTCGTGTCCTTCGACGGCGCGCCGAGCTGGATCTCGTGGACGTAGGCGTAGTGGACGGCCTCCTCGTCGAAGACCTCGAAGAGCCAATACGGCTGACCGCGCTCGTCGCGCTGTTCGATCCCGTTGAGGGCGATGGCCGGGTACTCGTCCCACGTCTCGTTGAAGAAGGCGGTCATCGTCTTCGGCGTGTAGTTGCGGATGACCATGCCGTCCTCGGCGTTGATCCCCAGCTGGCCGGGCAGGACCGAGGTGTAGCCCTGCCCGTAGCCGATGGCGGGGCGCCAGATCGCGTTCTGCCGGGCGACCATTTTGTTCCTCAGCCAGAAATCTCGCCACACCTGGGGGACTTCGTCGCTTCCCGGCATCCGCACGCCGCGGACGTTGAGCGCCTGAGTCGTCGAGTTGAGGATGACCCGGCCGAACGGGGTGGCCGCCAGGCGCCGGAGCGCCTCGCGCTCCTGGGTGGACTGTGAGTTCGAGGAGACGGGGAGGGGGTGCTCGCCGCGAAGGTAGGGGTCGACAGCGAGGGCGGCCTGCTGTTGGGCGAGCCAAGCGGGGAGGTAGGTCTGAATGACCGTGGGGACGTAGCTCGAGTACCGGGCCATTCTCTGGCCCACCTTCACGATCTCAGCCATCACGCTCCCCAGAAATTGCCGCCCATACTGTCATCGTGTCCGCCGAGCTTGACGATGCGAGCGAGCATCCGGGCGCCGACGAGACATACGGCCAAGTCTATCTTACGTGGTGAGTAGCGGGACTCCTTGCCGAGCGTGATGCCGTTCTTCTCGTCCTCGCGCTCCTGGGCGTTCGTCAGGTGGGCCAGGAGCGCGGGGTGCCCGTCGATCTTGATGTCGAGGGATTCGAAGTCCTCCACCGTCTTCTGCGCGGCCTCAACGAACTGGGCGGTCCGCTGGGGGCTGGTCATGTCCCACATGATCGAGTGGCCGCCGACGGTGTTGCGCACCGCCCAGACGTTGAGGTCTTCCGACCACCGCTCGTGCCAGGTGTCGAGGAGCTTGTCCCAGTAGGGGGAGTAGTCGGTCTCGTCCTTGGCATGGGACGGGTCCGCAAAGAACGCCACGACATTGAACCGCGCCATCGCGCGCTTGACCTGAGCGTCGACCTTGTCCCGGTCGACCCGCCAGACGTCCTTCTCCTCCGTCGACAGGTCCGACGGTCTCTGCCACACGCCGACGGTGAAGACGTAGCCGTCGGAGACCCGGCACCCGACGATGGCGGTGGCGTCGTTGGACTTCGAGCCGTCGAAGAAGAGCACGACCGGCTCGTCGGGGGCGACGATCTGCCAGCCGATCTCGAACTGGTCGATCTCGCCGGAGACGACGTTGCGCCGAAGGTCGGCGACCTTCTCGTGGACGGCGGCCCGAATGTCGGCGCGGTCGAGCCACGCCTCCTCCGCCGCGGTGACCTGATTGAGGTAGAACCGACGGGACTGGGAGATCGAGTCCTGATTCTGGGGCGCGAGAATCTCCTCGGCGGTCTGCCGGAGGCTGAGCCAAAGGGAGTCTCCGCGGATCTCGGCGAGAATCCCCTCGAGCCACTGAATACGGTCCTCAATCGTCGGCGAGGGATCGCCGGACTCCGTCGTGCCCGTCCAGAACTCCTCCGGGGGCTTGAGGGGGACGTCGGCCCTCGCCTCAATCGAATCGTAGAGCAGGGTGTCGGTGTCGACGGCGCGCCCGGCCCTCGCGTCCTCCCAGCTCTCCCGCACCATGCGCGCCACCGACTCTTCGGAGGGCTTGTAGGCATTGGAGATGGCCAGACGCCTCGCCCAGGGGTCCGAGTCGCCGCGCTTGTTGAGGTTGCGGCCCATCACCTCGTGGAAATCGAGGCCACCCTTCGAGAACACCCAGTGATGCGTGTTGCTCGTGGGGTACATGCCCTCACCGCACAGGAAGAGGTGCGACTCGTGTTCAACGGTCAGACACCGAACCGGCACCGACGCGACCTCCGTGATCGAGACTATCGCTCGCCCCCGGCGCCGCGTTCCGCCGGGCTTGAGGCGGTCGACCTTCCTGCTCAGTCGGAACACCGGTGCCCCGGCGTCCGCGGCGATGGCAACGAACCCGCACGGCTTCCAGTGGGCCCGACCCGGCCACCTGTCGGCCGTGCGCACCTGCCACCTCGGCGCCTTGCAGTTGAGGCCCAGCGACTTCGCCAGCTCGAACACGCCGTCGACGAGCCTCGGGTCGGTCCCGGTGAAGCGAACCTCCCCGGACTTCTTGACCGACCCGTCGGAGTCCATGAGCCCCTGTAGCAGGGCCCATCGCTGAGCCTCGGACGCGCGCAGGTAGAGGTTCGGAATGTGCTTGTTCTCGATCAGCGACAGGAGTCGGAGATTGGACTGCATGGATTCCCCGGTACGTCCCTTGACGCGCCCTCCCGCAATGCGGATATGGTGCTCGTCATACTGGACCGCCGAGGGGTATCCCGCCTCCCAGATGCGCCCCAGCGTCTCGTGGAGATCATCGGAGTGGCAGGCAATCGTCGCGGCCCTCGCCGAGCCGTCGCCGAGCCACAGCCCGAGCACGTAGGGGTCGATGGGCAGATCCGCCTCAAGGGCTTCCAGCGGCTCCCGAGGCGGGAGGGGGTGCCGGTCCGACCGGGACTCATAGAGCTCGAGGGTCGTCTTCCTCGTCCACTCCTTCGCGGCGCTGTGCTTAGTTAGCCATTTGTGCCCATCGGAGGCGACGACGCTCGTGCCGTCGTCGAAGGTGACCTCGAAACACCGCCTGCCCGTCTGCACAGGATGGGCCTTCGTCACCGTCGTGACCGACCCGTCGACCGCGTACACCTCGTCCCCGTCGCTGAGATCCCCCATGGCCGTCCACCCGGACGGGGTGGGGATGGGGGTATCGAGGGCCAGCGCCTCATTCTCAACGACGCACGAAGGACGCGCGCCCTCCTGGGTGCGGTAGTTCGACGTGAGCACCTTGAGCGTGCATCTGCGCTTCTGCGCGTACGACAGCTCCACGCCGAGGCTGACCTCGAAGAGATCCTGGAATTGCTGGTCCATCATCACCGGGAACAGGCTCGAGGTGTTCTGATTCTGCTCCTTCGACACCGCGGCGAGCTGGACGAGGGGATTCCAGTGGGGACCGGCGATGGGCTCGCCCGACGCGGACCATCCGGCAAGACGGCAGGGGCCGACGAACTCGACGATGCAGATGACGGCGGCAAGGGGGTCTTTACCCCACCCCTTGCTCCTCACCAGGCACGCCTCCCGGTAGCGGGGCATCTCCGTCTCCGGGTAAAAGGCATACCACCAGAGGAGGAATCTCTGCTGTTCGGGAGTGAGGCGCATCCGGCCGTTCCCGTCAGGGCTGTTGATGTAGGTATGAACCCACTCGACCACCTGCCACCCAATGGTCGCGAGACCCTCATCCTCCGGATAGACCCAGCGGTCCTCCCACGGGTCGCCCGGCTCCCATCCGGGGTGGGTCTCCCACGTCTTCCCATACACGTCGACGAAGCGGTATGGGTGGTCCCACTTCGACATCATCTCAGCCATAGAACGAGATCCTACCACTGGGCATACTGAAACGCATCACCGGCCGAGGCTCCGCTTCGCGGGTCGGGCGATGGCATCCTTCGCCGCCATCTTCGAGTCACCGCCGAGCTGAGTCTGCCCGGCGTCGGGATCGGGGTCGAGGAGAATCTTCATCTCGCGCCGGGCCTTCTCCGACCCGCCGAAGGAATCGAGGGTCTTCGTGATGTCGGCGAGCACGGCGCCGGGCAGGGGGGCCTTGCCCATCTTCACGTCGCCGTCGGCGGTGATGCCGAGGAACTTCGGCTTGAACTCCCGGTCCCACGCCGAGCACTTGAGGTAGAGCTGGGCCCAGCCGAGCGGGGTCATGAACTGGCGCATCGTGTCGACCTGCATGGCCATGAAGATCGCCTTGACCTCGTCGGACCACTCCGCCTTCGGCTCCATCCACATCTGGCCGTCATCGGGAGCCTCATCGGACGCGACCGCGATCTCGGCGGCCTTGACGACGTCCTTGTTCCGGCGTCGGGGGTTGTGCCGCGACGCCTCCTTGCCGAGATCCACTGCACACCCTCCTCCTGGGCGGCACCTGGCCGCCCGTCACCTGGACAGGAACAGTATACCGGGACACGTCGAACCCCCTCCCGGAGCACCTGAGGAGGGGGTTCGATCTGCCAGACGCAACTCTGCCAGTAGCCTGTCGACCGGGCCTGAGCTCAGTCTAGCACCCTGGCCGCCTTCGCACGATCAATCGCCATGGACAGATCCCCGGCCCCCATCGCCTCGGCGCCGTCGATCCCCAGCGTCGACGCGAAGCCGATCATCGCCACGGTCCCGTGCTGGGCGTTGCGCTTGCGGATCTCGGCCTTCGTCGAGTGGACGCCGAGCTTGCGCGCGTTCGCCTCCACGATGGGCAGGGCGAACTCCCGGAGCATCGGGGTCTCCTGTATCCACTCCCCGATGGGCTTGCCGTCGCGGCCGAGGTCGGCCGAGGCGCGCCCGATGCGCACGAGGTCAGCGCCGACGGGGGCGAGGAAGATGAAGGCGCCGTGCCGCCCGTGCTTGACGGAGACGAAGTCGACGCCGCCGGGCGTCGTGTTCCACGCCATCATCTGCCGGGCGAAAGGGTCGAACTCCCCCTTGTTCCGCAGGTTCGCGCGCAAGCCCTGGGGTCCGCGCTCCGGGGCGGCCGCGGCCATGTCCCTGAGCGAGCCCTCATCGTCGGAGGACTTCTCCTTCCCGGCCAGGTTCGGCAGGGCGACGAGCGAGTTGTCGTCCGAGGACGAGGAGACGTCGAGGATGAGGCAGTCGGTCTTGCCGGGGTGGAGCCTCAGACCGCGGCCCACACACTGGACGTAGAGCCCCTGGGACTTCGTCGGCCGCGCCATGAGCACACAGTCCACGCGCGGGGAGTCGAAGCCGGTGGTGAGCACCTGCACCGAGGAGAGCACCTGGGTCTCGCCGCTGGCGAGCCGGGCGTACATCGCCGCGCGCTCGGCGTGCTTGGTCGCCCCCGTCACGCATTCGGCGCGGACCCCGCGTGCGAGCATCTGCTCGGTCACCGCCTCGGCGGCGGCAATCGTCGGGGTGAAACAGATCGTCGTCCGGTCGGATGCGTACTCGAGCCACGCCTCGGCAATCTGCTCGGCCGCGTGGGCGTCGAGCATCTTCTGGCCGAGGTCGCGGTCCTGGTAGTCCCCGCCGGAGGTCTTCACCGTCGAGAGGTCGAGGCCGCGGATGGGCACGGAGATCCCGCGCGCGTCGGAGAGGTAGCCCTGGGCGACCGCCCAGAGAATCGACTTCTCGTAGACGATATCGTCCCAGATGACGTCGAGGGGCTTGTTGTCGGCGCGGTAGAAGGTCGCCGAGAAGCCGACCGCCTTCGCGGTCCCGCCGATGGTTCCGAGCCTGCGCATGACGTCGACGGCTGAGTCGGACGCCGACCCGTGGGCCTCGTCGTAGATGACGACGTCGCGGGGCGGGATCTTCTCGGCCCGACCGGGGCGCCGGAGCGTTTGGATCGAGCACACGACGACGTCGGCGGAGACCATGTTCTTCGCGGCCTTGACGATGCCGACGAACATGAGCGGGTCGGCGTTGTGGAGCTTCGCGACGGTCTGATTGACGAGCTCGTCGCGGTCGACGATGATCGCCACGCGCTCGCCGCGCTCGACGGCCCGACGCGCGATCTCGGAGAAGATCACCGTCTTCCCGGCGCCGGTGGGCAGGGACACCGCGGCGTTCTTCGTCGGGTTCTCAGCCCAGTACCGCTCCACCGTGTCGACACATTCGACCTGGTAGGGGCGTAGTTTCACAGATCGACACCGTCCTCGGTGATGTAGGTCGGCGGGATGATCTGGGGTAGCCCCTTCTGACCGCCGTTGAACCGAGCGGGGGGCAGGGGCCGGGTGATCAGGTGCGCGGCGACGATGCGCTTCTGAGCGGCGACGAGCTGGGCAAGCTGTGCCGTCCGTAGATACAGTCTCGCCGCCATGTACCCCGGCCCGTAGCGGTATCGTCCGCCGAGGCGGATGACCTCGGCGTGGTCGCGGCGGCGCGCCGCCTTGCGGATTCGGCGCAGAGCCTTCGGGGAATGGGCCATGATCAGTCCTTTCGTCGGTTTGGTGGGCACTACTTTACACTAATAAAGCGCGGTCACCAGGTGCCGTTCGAGGTGACCTCGTCGCTGTGCGTCAGCGGCGTATCGGCGTCGACGTAGACCTCCTCCCCCGGCTCCGGCAGGGGGCCGAGGCCGACCTTCGAGCGAACGAAGGTCGCCATCCTCGCCCACTCCTCCCCGGTGAGCAGGCCGGGGGTGTTGAGCATGGCGATGAGGTCGCCCAGTCGGGCCGACATGGAATCGTTCCTGTCGGTCGTGATGCGCATTCCGTCGGTGTAGTGGCGTTCGGTCATGACAGTCCTCTCGATCTGGCGAACACGGCCGAGTCACGCGACTCGAGCCACGCTCGCCCCTTGGGTGTGAGCTGGAACTTCTTGCCCTCCGCGTCGACCCTGGCCACGAGCTGGTCGCCGATGAGGGAGCGGGAGATGATGGTGAAGATCTCGGCCTGATCGAGGCCCTTGACCTGTTTGACGATCTCCGTCGTCGTCAGCTCCGCCATCTCGCCGCGCAGACCGTGGAGGACGTCGAAGGCGGTGAGGATCTCGACCTTGTGCGTCTCGTCGACGAACGATCCGGCCGCGACGTGGCGGGTCGAGGAGACGACCACCGACGATCCGACAGGGGCGAGGTAGTAGTCGAGGGGGCCCGGCGACTCCGAATCGCGCATCTTCGTCACCTCGAGGCTGTTCGGCGCCGAGCCGAGGGTCTTCCGGGCGTGGAGGACGAAGTCGGCGTCGTCCTCCAGCGCCGAGGAGCCGCGCACCGAGGTGTCGTCCTTCGTCGAGTGCGCGATGACGATGACGGTGACCCCGTCGACGAGGGCCTTGATCCGCGCGATGCGGGAGTGGATGAGCGACATGTCCGAGGCCGAGTTCTGATCGGCCCCGTTGGCCGCCTTCTGCAAGGTGTCGACGATGACCAGCCGCGGCTTCGTGCGCGCCACCCGGTCGAGCATCCGGTCGTAGTCCTCGCCCCCGGTGAAGAAGTTCGGCACCTCACCGCGAATGTCGAGGTTGCGGATGAAGCGCGGCGCCTTCGCGGGATCGTCGTCGTAGCCGTTGTGTCTCAGCCACGCGCGCACGCGCGACTTCACCGAACGGAAGCCCTCACCGGCGAAGAAGAGGACGCCGCCGTGCTCGTTGACCTCCCCGAACCCCTCGTCGGCGAGCCCGTCGGCCAGCGACCAGGTCGACTTGCGCGGGTCGAGGACGTGCATGGCGATGTCGAGGGCGAGGAACGTCTTCCCGCACCCGTTGCGCCCGGCGAGGATGCCCACCGCCGAGGTGGGGATGAAGCCGGACACGAGCATCTCCGAATCGGGCATCGCGAGCAGGTCGAGGCCGTCGATATACCCCTCGCCGGGCGCCGTGCGCCCCAGCGGCGGGTGCATCTGGGTCGAATCGCCGCGCGGGTTGCGCACCGTCCACCGGTAGAGCTGGCCCTCCCACGAGGCGGGAAAGCACAGAGGGCAATGGGGGTGCATGTACTCGTCGTGCTCGGTCTCGTGGAGGTCGGATATGTCCTCACCGATGACGCGGAGCTTGTTCGACAGGGCCAGCGGGGCCGGATCGGGCAGGGGGAGGGTGCGGAGTCCCGCCTGGCCGTTAAACCCAGGCACAAGCGGGATCTCCAAGTCCGCATACCGCACCGAGGCGGGGGCAAGCGGGGCATCGGGGGGCGCGGGAGCGCCGAGGTCGGACAGGTCGAGGTCGGGGTCGATATCGAGCGGCTTCGGCGCCGAGGCGGCCTGGGCCCCGGCGAACATCGCCTCGGCGTCGTCGGCGAAGATCTCATCGCCGTGGCCGATCATCTTGAACATCTCGTCCTCGGCGCGCTCGAGCGCCGTCTCCCAGATCTTCTCGACGTCGGCGTCCCATTCGTCGGTGTCGTCACCGGGGACCGCGGAGAGGAAGATCTCCTCGGCCTCCTCGGTCGAGATCGTCGTCTCCGGGGACGCGCCGATCTTCGCGAGCAGGAACGCGACGTCGCGGGTGGTGTTGTGCCAGGGCTCGCCGTCCCAGCCGTCCTCGGCCAGCTTCGCCAGCCGGGCCTTCGCCTTCGCGATCTCCGAGTTGACGTAGCGCTCGGGGAGCGTGTCGACCGGTTCGGACCTCTTCGGAGGCTCGGGGAGCTCGGCGGGGATCTCGAGGTCGGCGTCGACCTCGGCGCGGGGGGCGACCTTCTTCGCGTTCTTGAGCTTCGTGGGGTGCTGGTCGAGCTTCGACCACACGGTCGCCGTCGGCACGGTCGCGACAGCGTCGGCCGCCGAGGCGACGGACACCGGGCGCGGGGGATCGTACTTGCCATTGACGGTGCCCGGCAGACGGAGGACGCGAGGGAGGTCGAAGACCGAGTCGGCCTTCGCGCCGTGCTCGGCGGCCACGCGCTGGACGGTCGCCTGCCAGCGGGAGAGGACGCCGGAGGCGTCACCGGGCTCAATGGGCTTCGCGAGCTTCCACCGAGGGTGAAGTCCGCCGCCGGAGTCGACGATGGAGATGGCGGGAGTTCCGAGAATCTCCGAGAGCTCGTCGATGATCGCCATGGCGGCGAGCCTCAGCTCGCCCCCGCTGACGGATTTGAAGTCGAGATCGGCGTAGAGGACGCGCACACACGCGACGTCGGAGGCTTTGGTCCTCTTGTCCGGGGTGCCGGGCTTGACCGGCTGGGCGCCGATCCACGTGTCGACCTGGTCGAACAGGCCCATCGCGTAGTCGGCGTCGAGATCGTCGACGGATACGGTGCGCGCGCGCTGGACCCCATGGGTGGCGACGGTGACGAAGTCACCGGGCTCGAATCCCAGCATTTGCGATAGGGAGTGGGAAGCCCCACTAGATGTCGTGGTAGGGTTGCTCATTAGACCTCACTGGTTGCCTGGCCCCTCGTCGTTTGCTCCGCGACGAGGGGCTTTTCAATGCCTGGGGGTAAGACTCTACTGTACCCGGTCAGGCCCGTGAGGTGAGGAACGGCAGGTCGACGTCCACGGGGGCGTCGGGGAGGTTGACGGGGTCGAGGGCGAGTGCCGATACGGTGTCTTCCTCGAGCGTCTGGCCTGTCCCGGAGAAGGCGTTGTAGGTCCGGATGAGTTCGAGCGTGGTGTCCATGATGGTCTCCTTCTGGTCAGTGGTTCGGTTTGGTGACTCGACTTTATCAATCGAAAATGCCGGGTGTCAACTCAGCGAGAGATGCTGATAGGCGTAGCAGTCCTTGCGCCCACACACGCGATTGATCTTCGCCGGAGCGTGCTCCCGACCGCTGTAGGCCCAGTAGACGGCACGGAGGAGCGAGATCTTCCGTCCGCTCGGGAGCGGGTAGGTCGACTCGGTCGTCGACGCGACATGCCCGTCCGAGATCGTAGTGGTCATGGACTCGACGGCGAACCTGACGGTGTCCCGGTCGAGCGATTCGAGCTCCTTGGCCACGCGCTCCGAGTTGATCCGGCGCGCCGTGGCGACGGGAACGATGTCGAGGTGGTCCTGAGCCACACAGTTGAGCTCGTCGCACGTGATGACGAGCTGGGTTGCCTCCCTCCGGATCGGACCGTTCTTCGCGGCCGCGGCCAACTTCCGACAGCGCTCGCGCTTCTTGTGGTCGTCGATGATGATGTGACCGTTCTCGTCCGGCTTCCGCTCTTCGTCGGTCAGCGGAGTCAGCGGGGCGATCCCATCGTTGGGGTTGAGCTTCTCGAGCTTGTCGAGCCTGTTCTCGAGCTCGATGATCCGCTCGAGCATCGTGACGGTGAGCCCGTCGAGCCGAGCGAGTTCTCGTCGCAGGTGTGCATCCGACATGATCTGTCCTTCTTCCTTCGGTTTGGTCCGCGCGGCGGCGGAAAATGTCGGGGTCCGGTATCCCCTGTCCAGTTGGGTGTGCTCTATCCACACCCCGCGAGGGCCAGTGGCGCCCCACGGGGGCGCCTTCTGGCACCGCGCACGTGGCTGAGTGGAATTGAGAGTATAGTACACACCCTATATGGACCATGAATACACCGGTCCCCCGGTTCGTCGTTCTCCTGGTGTGAGAAGGAGCCGAAATTCCCTTCTTATTCCTTCCGGCCCCTCCCCCTTACTGGCGGAGCTAGCCTCCAGTCTAGTACCCCTTGTCAAATTGTCAAACCCCTCCCCGGCCCCGTTTCCCCAGGTCAGACGGCCTATAGGGCCATTTCAGGCTCGAAAAAATTTTCAAACTCACAGAGAACTCCCAGAATCCCCTATCCTGAATCGCCGTTCAGTAAAATAGGGTTTCCACCATGCGGAAGTAGTACCCCCAGGGGGTATGTTCGCGCTACCACACCGCCCTCGCCTATAGGGCCGTTTCGGCGTACAGATCTTTTTCCGCTATGCGAGTCGGGGGGCGTGGCCGGGTCGGCCGACCCCCTCCCCCGGTAGGGCAAGGCCCCCTGCCGGTAAAGCACCCCGAAACGGTCGATCCCGAAAAAAGTTTGAACTTTTTTTACCCCGTCTGACCTGGGAAAACGTCGAAAATGACCCCTAAGTTACCGTCGATGGTAGAAAAGTAACTTAGGATCTGCCTACGATAGCCTCAGCAACAACGACCACACCGGCCACGACGGCCACGGGGTCGCAGCCACATAAGAACATAGACGACCCGCACCAAGCGCCACGGCGTGCAAGGCGGTGATCGTGAGCAATGCTGATAATTGAACAGTGACTACACGTGATACGCCTCACATAGACGTATCTTCGCGTATCTGTCTCGCCTAGGTCATAGCCACCGTGGTGGAGATATGCCGCAGTACGGGCGGGACAGATGCAAGGGGATAGCTGTATGCGGGACACGATCACACACGCAGTAATCGCATATGTGACATAGCGCATATGAGTACAACGCATGTTGTGTATATAGCCTGCACACGCAGGCGGCACCACACCGACATCTGGTAATCGGACGGCCCGACCGTGCCCTGCCAACCGTCACAGTGGGCCGTGATGGAATTAACGTAGCCAGTCGAACGCACCTATCCACACAATGAGCACGTGCCCATATCGGACTAGACTGCATATGCCATAGGCGAGGGACGCTATAGGCGTAGGGCTGTCATAGGCCACCCTTGCCACGAAACCGGGAAAACACCGGCTCGACAACACCGGCCAGCTTGATATACGCTGGTTACAACAACCACAACCGAGAGGAAAGACATCATGTCCCAGATGCTCACCATCCGCGAGACCCGCCAGGCCCGAGAGTGGACGCTCGACATCGTCCGCGACGATATCGACGGTGTCACACGTGGATATATCGTCACCGCCCACAACGGCGCGAGGGCGGTCACCCTGTACCGGGCAGACGTGAGCCGCGCACTTTTCCGCAATCCGGCTGTCGCTTTCCATTACGCTCTGCGCTACCTGGCGACGGCATGTGAGGGGATCGTGACCACTGGCAACCTGCCTTGCTACGCACCGCTGGACGCTCGATATCCTGCCTAACGCACCACCACAGCCGCACCGGCAGACATCCGGGTTCGAGTCCCGGAGCGGCACGCTTGACAACAACACCGGCCAGCTTGATATACGCTGGTTACAACAACCACAACCGAGAGGAACACAATGTACGCCGTCCAGGAACTCGCAAACCGCGCCAAGGTCATGGCCGCCCTTGGACTCAAGGCCGAGGATGCCGTCAGTGAGGCAGCAAATGACACGATCCGTGCCACCAAGCTGGCCGCACGCAAAACGCACGCCAGGGGTGAGAACTATGGCCTGCTGGTCAAGGTAGCCGAGGACGCGCTGGTCGAGGACTCGGAAGTGCGCAACCTGCTCCTGGCCGCAGTGCGCCACTGCAAGAATCCCGACCACGCTTTCGGGCAGTGCAACCACTGAGCACCACAGCCGCACCGGCAGACGTCCGGGTTCGAGTCCCGGAGCGGCACGCTTGACAACAACGACAACCGAGAGGAAAACATCATGCCGGACATCACGCTCAAGAACGGCGACATCTCCGCCTACGGACTGGCCTGCGGATACGTGCAGATCGAACCCGTGGGAGACGAGCTCTACACGCCAAGCCCGGAGGGTGGCCACGGCCGCGAGTATGAACTGCGACTGTCCCAGCCGGCCGCGTGCAAGGTGTGGGATGTCAAGGTCATCCGACCCGACCAGCACGTCGACTCAGACGAGCGCGTGGCAGTCCACCACCAGGTGGACACGCTCGGCAGGGCGCGCAAGCTGTTCGCCGAACTGCGCAAGCTCTACTGAGTCCCACAGCCGCACTGGCAGACATCCGGGTTCGAGTCCCGGAGCGGCACGCCTGACAACACCGGCTACAGCGTGTAAGCTGGTATCAACAACCACAACCGAGAGGAAAGACAATGTTCCGAGACCTCGCAGACTTCAAGCGTCAGCACAGGGCCGCCGGTGGCCACTTCTTCGACAGGGGAGCTATGGCGTACTTCAACTCGCGGATCGAGTCCAGTCTGCTCAAGGGCGGGTACTTCATCACGTCGGAATCGCTCAAACCCGATAGCGTTCGGTTCTACAGCGTGCGGCAGGTGGACGAGTCCAATCACCGCAACGTCGAGACGCTGGGGCGTTTCGACTCAAGGGACGAGGCACGCCAGGCCGTGCGCGACATGCAGAAAAACAACTGAGCACCACAGCCGCACCGGCAGACATCCGGGTTCGAGTCCCGGAGCGGCACGCTTGACAACAACACCGGCCAGCTTGATATACGCTGGTTACAACAACCACAACCAAAAGGAAAGACAATGAGCGACAAGACACTCGCCCAACTCTCGGAGATCGCGACGAAGAACATTGCCAATGACATCTGCCATCTGATCGTGCAGCGGCTTGACGATCCTCGCCCCAGTGGAACTATGCGTGATTGGTTCTACGGCAAGGGCGGATTGGGCGTCACCACCCTGCAAGTCAACGGGATGGGAGTGTGGGCACCGACCGGCCGCACGGTGAGCACCAAGGCGAAAACATATGTCACGCTTGACGGCTCACGTCGGGACTATGCGGGGCTCAAGGTCATCCACGCTGACGAGCGCGTGCTGATCGTAGACGGCGAGTACGAGACCATCGCATATTACGCCGAGTACTGAGGTTGACAACACTGACCACAGTGTGTAGCATTGATACTACCAACCACAACATAGGAGAATGACATGAGCAAGAATCCCGCGAACCGCACAAACTACACAGACGAGGAATTGATCGCCGAGCTCAGGGGCTTGATCCCGGAGGGTGGAGAAGTACACACCCGCGTCGAGCACGTCTCGCAGTCGGGAATGAGTCGCAACATCGTCCCGATTGTGGCCACGCCGGACGGGTCGATCATCAACCTGAGTTGGCACTGCTGGAACCTCGGGATCGGCTCACGACCCCGCGGCCGGTACGCCGGGCAGTCGGTCACGATGGGCGGGTGTGGCATGGACATGACATTCGCGCTTGTCTACGACCTCGCCGCGAAGCTCTACGGCGACGGGTACAAGCTCAAGAATCGCAACTACTAAGCACCACAGCCAGACCGGCAGACACCGGGGTTCGAGTCCCCGGCTGGCACGCTTGATAACACTGACCACAGTGTGTAGCATTGATACTACCAACCACAACCGAGAGGAAAGACAAATGAGAACCGTCAGAGCAGACGAGGTTAAGGCCGGTGACATGGTCATCGATATCCGCGACGCGGTCGCACTCGAGCAGCTCGACCCGCCCGCTGAGGTGACAGAGAGCTACACCCCGTTTCACCTGCCGGCCCTCCGCCGGATGGTCATTGCCGGCAAGGTCTACCAGACTCACGCGCATATGCCGGTGACAATCGCCTGACAACGTGTATCGTTGATACTACCAACCACAACCGAAAGGAAAACATCATGTACGACTTCGAGAGCCAGCGCGAGATCGTCGGATACGCCCACAACGACAACGGAGTTCCGACTCACGCCGCTTCGATCATCCCCGACCCGGAGCCGGCGATCCTCATGGAGGGACTGGCCGAACAGTTCAGGAACGCGGGACTCAAGGCCAACGTCAGAATCGTCCGCGAGCCGTTCCTGGCACACCTGAACGACGAATACTACGAGCTGGAGCGCGGGACGCAGCTGGACGAGGCGTGGGATCGGTTCGCCGAAGAGTACGCCCCCGACGATGCCGTCGAGATCTTCACCCGCTACGCCGCCGCGTTCCATCCGCGCACCGTAATCCACACCGTGAACCTCCAGACCGGATGCTCGCAAGGCGATTGGGTGGAGCTGATCATGTGGCTGGAAGCCGACGTGATCGACGATCAGTGGACTCGCTTCCAAGCGCGAGACATGCCGCTGATCGTCCGCCAGGCCAGGGCCACCGAGCAGGCGTACAACTGCCTCAAGGGGCACTGCGAAGAGTTCGAGCAGGCCGCAACCGGCGAAGCCTACGGGATCGCACTGCATGAGATCACGATGTCCTATGTCGACGGGCTGGAGCTGGAGGAGCGCGTGGAAGTCATCTTCGAGCTCGGATCACCCGAAGATGAGCGCTGGGGCCTCCTCGGCCGTGAGTACGCCGCCGAGGAGGCCAAGGCACTACTGCCCAAATGATGGGTAGCCGCAACGGCATACGTCCGGGTTCGAGTCCCGGAGCGGCACGCTTGACAACAACGACAACATCCGCTGGGATGGAATCACAACCACAACCGAAAGGAAAGACAATGAGCGACACCGAACGCACCACCGAGACCATCGTCGACGGTATCCTCGCGGCCATGAAGTCCGACCCCTACGAGATGGGTCAGTTCATCCGAGGTATCCTCACCGAGTCACTGCCGCTGGTGATCACGGAGGAGTGGGACTCAGACCTGGGGCCGGACTTCGCCGTCGAGGTGATCGACCGAGTCAAGGGCTGGTATGAGCCGGACGAGGACGATGCTGAGCTGATCGCGGAAGAGCACGAGATCGAGTACGAGTATATCGACGATCAGTACAAGCTCGCCGAAAACGAGCCGCTGGACGTGTGGCTGCGGTTCGCTGACGAGTCCGACGAGACGCCCGAGTACGAGGCGAACACGTTCCGTCGATACGACGGCGACTACGTCATCGAGTGGTATCACACCGATGTCGGAGAGGTCACCGCCGAGACGTTCGGCACCTACGAGGAGGCCGAGAGCTGGTACGAGGAGAACGGATACCGGGCATTCTGAGCACCACAGCCAGACCGGACGGCAGGGGCTACGCCCCTGCCTGACGGCACGGACGAAGTCCGCGCCTACAGACACCGGGGTTCGAGTCCCCGGCTGGCACGCACAATGCAACCACAACGAAAGGCAAGACAATGAAGACCAAAGACCTGATCAAGGCACTGCTCGACTTCCCCATCGACTCGGAGGTGCATGTCGCCGGATACGACGGAGCCACCGGCGAGCGCAATTGGGACGGCGGGGTCGAGACTGTCCGCTACGAGTTCCCCGGCCAGGTGTTCATCGAGTTCAACGAGCTGTTCATGGGCGTCTACGAGGACGAGAAGAGCGAAAAGCCGGCCGGGGGGCGAGTCTCCGCCGAGCACCTCCGACCCGGCGATCGCTTCGACGCTGAGCCGATCTTCGACTACTACGAGCGCGAGGGCGTGTCGTTCGACGAGATTGACCGATTCTATGCCGAGGCGGAACTGGAGGTGGTTGCTGGCATCTACCCCGCCGGAGGTGGATACGTCACCATTGCCACCGAATCGGGCGAAAGCTACACCGTGGACAACGATCTGAAGATCGAGGTGACCAACGCATGAACCGCGCAATCGGCAAGCTGATCGGGCTGATCCTCTGCCTGGCCATCATCGGGGCTGGCGTGGTCGGGGCATACCTGGCCACGGTCGCGCTGGCCGCGCCCGGCGCCCACGACATCGTCGAGTGGCTGTTCCTGAGCCTCTGCGTCGTGACGGTCGGCATCGGCCTGACCGCGCTGACGATCTGGGTCGAGGTCGACGTCCACCTGGAGGATGACTCATGGCTGTCGTGACAGCTGACAGCATTCTCCACGCCGACGAGCTGGAGCCCGGCGACGAGATCTACCTCTGGGACGTGGCGTGGGATATGCGACACCACCTGCCCAACGTCTGGAATTGGTCGCGTGGCGACGAACGTCGCCGGGCGATCCGTGAACCTGCAAGAGTATCCAAGGTGATCGCCCTGGAGAATGACACCTACGTCCAATTCGAGAACTTCCCGGATTGGGTGATACCCAACGAAATCGAGATCCGAGTACGGACTCACGACGCAAAGGAATCAGCATGAAACTCACACCCGCAACCGCACCGCCGTCCGCGATCGACTGGACCGAGACGTTCGAGGAGCTGGCCGGAAAGCCGGGCCAGTGGATGATCGTTCACGATCACGGCATGGCCGAGAAGTCGGTTCGGCCCTGGTCATACAAGGTCAACCGCGGCAAGTACGCCACGGCGAACAAGGTGGCCGAGGCCCACGACGGCACTTTCGAGTCCACCGTCCACGAGAACGAGCTCTACCTCCGGTTCGTCAAGTTCTGACGGGCCAGCCGCGACGGCATACACCCCGGTTCGAGTCCGGGGGCGGCACGCTTTACAATAAGAAAATGATCGAGTACGCTCGAGACAACCAAACCATGACACCACCACCGAAAGGATCGGACCCATGATCACCTTCGCCGATGCCCTGGCATCCATCACCGAAGACCAGCCCCCGCTGACCATCCCGGTCGGCGTCACCGAGAAGGGCACGCTCAAGGCCCTCGACCTCGCCAAGGCCCCGCACATGTTCTACGCCGGGGCGACCGGCTCCGGCAAGTCCGTCGGCCTCAACTGCGCCATCGCCACGCTCATGTCCCGCAACGACCCGGCCAGTCTCCGGTTCACGATGATCGACCCGAAGCGGGTCGAGCTCGCCGGATACCGCCGCTCGAAGTTCGTCGACGCGGTCATTACCGACATGGACGAGGCCGCCGCCGCGCTCGAGGACGTCGTCGGACTCATGGAGTCCCGCTACCGGCTCCTCGAGGACGCCGGGGTGAAGAATCTCGACGCCTACAACCTCGTCGCCGATGAGCCGCTGGCCCATCACGTCCTCGTCGTCGACGAACTCGCCGACCTCATGGACACCCACCAGGCGACCGTCCTGCCGATGCTCGTCCGCCTCGGCCAGCTCGCTCGGGCCGCTGGCATCCACATGATGCTCGCCACCCAGCGACCGGCCGCCGACGTGACGCCGAAGAAGCTCGTCGCCAACATTCCCACCCGCCTCGCCTTCGCCACCCAGTCGGCGACGGAGTCGCGGATCATCCTCGGCTCGAAGGGCGCCGAGGATCTGAACGGCAACGGCGACCTGCTCGCCAGCCTGCCCGGTGAGAAGGGTCTCGTGCGCGCACAGGGCCCGTTCATCACCGACGACGACATCGCCGCCATCGTCGCCGTCCACGAGCTTCCCGACCTCGCCGAGGCGGTCTCCGCCCCGGTCGAGGCCGAGGAGGAGGCCCCCGTGGCGGAGTCCGGCACCACCGCGGCGGTCATCGCCGAGGTGACCGGCCAGCTCGAGGGTCGGATGCGCGACGCCATCTACGACGCCGAGGCCGAGCGGGACAAGGCGCGCCGGGAGCGCGACGAGCTCTCCGACGAGGTCATGCGCCTCAAGCTCGAGCTCGAGACCCTGCGGGTGCGCCGGGAGCGCGACGTCGACGACGTCCGGGAGAAGACGAAGCTCGCCCTCGAGGCGATGCGCGCCGAGGACCGGGCGAAGGTCCGCGAGTACGAGAAGCGCGCGGAGAAGGCGACCCGGCGGATGACCGCCGCCGAGGCGCGGGGGCACAAGTACACCTCGTCCGTCGTCGTCTCCGGGGCCGTCGCGGCCCTGCTCGTCTTCGGGCTCATCTCCATCGGACTGACCTGGGTCGCCGTGGCCGCGCCGTTCGTCGTCTCGGTCATCGCCGGACTCATGCTCACCGGATCGACCACCGCTGAGCCGCCCGTCACCACCAAGGAGGAACCCCGTGGTCAACATCTACGATCTCGTCAGTCAGGCTCAGGCCGCTGAGATGCTGGGGGTCACCCCCCAGCGGGTCGGCCAACTGCGCAAGCAACACCCGGACTTCCCCGCTCCCGTCTACGAGAGCGTGAGGATAGCCCTCTTCCGCCGAAGCGATATCAAACACTTCGGCATGGACAACGGATATATCAAACGATTCTAGGAGCAACCACATGAAAACGAACGCACAGAAAGCCGCGAAGATGATCGAGAAGGCGCTCAAGTCGAGAGTGGAGGTGCCCGAGGGGACGATCCTCGCCTGGGAGTTTCACGCAGAGGGTGAGATCTACCCCGTCGTCGCCATCTTCGCTCTCGGTCTGTGGCGCGTGGCTTCGCCGCTCACGACGGGCGGCACCGTGACCGAACGCCTCCTCAACACGCTCGACAGGCCCAACGTCTACGACGTGCGCGTGGCCAGCGAGTTCGAGGGGGTGGCGAAGTCATGAAGCCGAAGCCGCCCACCTGGCCCCTCTACCGGCTCACGGAGACCGAAGACCCCACCTGGCAGGAGATCGTCGTCAGGGGCGAGACCATGCACGGCCGCCAGCACGTGGTCCGAGCGGCCAAGCTCTCCCCTGGCGTGCTTAGCGAGGAGGAGGCCGAGCGTCAGCTCAACCTCGTTCGGCAGGCCGTCCTCGAGGAGATCACCAGCGCGATTGAAGGAGAAGAGAAGTCATGAAGCCGCCCACCTGGCCCCTCTACCGGCTCACGGAGACCGAGGACGTCAACGGCCTCGTCGCCGGGAAGCTCGTCGCTCGCGGCGTCACCGTAGAGGAAGGAGAGAACGATGACTGAGCTCGAGAAGTGGCTGGCCGAGCGGCGGCGCATCCACGCGGCGGCGTCGAAGGGGCCGTGGATGCAGAACGTGGACGACGGCATCATTCGCGGCTTCGACATCTACACCGACGCCCTCGGCGACGAGATCAGCGGCCGATGGGAGCGGCAGGATGCTGACATTCGCACCGACAGCGCGGATGACGCCGCCGCCATCGTCGACGCCCACACTCACCTCCCGGCGTTCTTCGCCGCGGTGGAGAGTGTGCTGGAACGGCACCAGCGGGAGATGGACCCCTTCGGGATCACGAGGTGCGAGAGTTGCCACTCGCACACCGGCGAGCAGGAGGAGTACCCGTGCGAGGAGCTCCGCGACATTGAGGAGGCGGTCCGCCGTGGATGAACCGCTGGACCTGTCCGCGATGGACCCGGAGTTCAACCTCACCGAGCACCTTGAGGCCGTTCACTACGAGGTCGAGTCTAAGCATCAGACGCTCGGCTCTCGGTGTCTGTGCGGTTTCGAGTCCCACAGGTACCGGGAACACACGAGGCACATCGTCACGGAAACGCTGATCGCGGCGGGATTGGAGGAGCGCGATGACTGAGGATGTTCTGATCGACGCCTTCGCGTCCTGGTACAGCCATCAGTACGAAGGGCAGGCCGAGGAGGCGCGGGAGTTCCTGCGTGAACTCAAGGCCGAGGCGTGGGACGAGGGCCGGGCGTCGGTCGGTGAGCAGATGCTCCAACCCCGCGATGAGTACGGCATGTTCCCGCCCGTCGCCAACCCCTACCGAGGAGGCCAGTGATGCCGACGACAACTGAGCGGTGCAAGTGCGTCTTCCACTGGCGAGACGACGGGAGCGGCCTCGGCGAGTATGTGCGCGAACCAGGGCTGACATGCTCAGCCCACGGTGAAGCGGACACGATCATGATGTTTGGCCGATACACCGACCGTCGTGGGCGGGAGTGGACGAGGCGTAACCGGCTCGGTGGCGATTGGTACCGAGCCGGGGTGGGAGTCCGGAACCGCACCCCGGCCGAGATGAAACTGCTCATCGTCCGCGAACAGCACCGTGACAAGTGCCGGACTTGCCGGTATGACGATGGGGAGCCCGAGGACTGGCCTTGCGCTGAACTCCGCGCCCTTGAGGCGGTGATCGGGGATGAGTGACGGGATCGAAGCACTGAAAGCCGCGTATGTGTCGCAGATGAAACGCGTCTACTACTCGTCCATTCGGGGGATCGCCACCCCGGAGGACTGCCAACAGTGGGAGGCGGACGCTGATCGGGGGATCGCGAAGATCAAAGCGGATGCGCTGAGAGAGGCGGCTAGGGACATGCGCGCTCAGGTCGAGCGAGCGACCGAGCACCAGCGATTTACGGAGCACGAGTTGGTCGAGAGCGGAGTCGAGCATGTTCTCAATGAGTACGCCGACCGGATCGAGGAGGAAGCCCGTGGCTGACTATCAGGGACCCGGAGTTCGATCTGGCCGAGCACGTCGAGATCGTGCATTACGAGGTCGAGTCGAAGCACCAGACGCTCGGCACGCAGTGCACGTGCGGATTCGAGTCTTTCGTGAAGCGCGACCATACGAAGCACATCGTCACGGAGACGCTGATCGCGGCGGGATTGGAGGCCAGTGATGCCGACGACAACTGACCGATGCACGTGTCCGACCGCACCGGCTGTCTGCGACGGGCCGCAACCGGACTGCCCCGTTCACGGCTATGCCGACGCGATCATGTCGGCGGGACGGTACGTGGATAGGCGGGGGCGGAGGTGGACCGAGACCGAGCCGCACGGCATGTGGTTCGACTGGGAAGCGATCATGAGGATCGACCACAGCCGGATGAGGCTACTCATTGTCCGCGACCTCCACCGGGAGATCGGGTGCTCACCGCGTGACTGCAAGTTCCACCCGGTGCCAGTGGTCGCGAAGGTGTGGGGTGACGGGTGGTTCGCATCCCGCCCCGGTTGCCGAAACGAAGAGATCTACCCCACCCTAGCGGAGGCGTTCGCCGCCGCGGAACGACTAGTGACAGGAGAGAACAGATGAGTGAGAACAAGTATACGGCGGCCGACTTCGCGGCCGCGGAGTTCGCTAAGCGCCCGAACGGGGACATGGCGGCGCGCTTGGACCCCGAGGACACTCTGCCCTGGCGTGTTGTGAATGGGCGGGGGCTGTGGTCCTGGTTCAACGACTACGACATGGCCGAAGAGGGTTGGGTGCCGGTCCCGGCGTCCCCGGCGAAACCCACGATCACGGAGGCAGATATTACCGACGCCCTCACCGGTGTTGACGCCGGGTTTGAGGGTGTTGTCCGGGACACGCTGGTCGCCTGCCTAGAAGCGCTCGGCATCCCCATCGTCCCCGCCCCGAAGCCAACGAACGCGGATCGGCTGGCGGAGGTGCTGGGAGGGTTCTACGGGGTTCTTTACAACGCGGGGATCAACTCAAACCTGAATCAGAGGATCACTCTAGCCAAACTCCTCGACGCCGCTGGCGTGACCGCGCCGGGAGGTGAGGAGTGATGGGTGAACCCTACTGGCCGATATGGGCGGTCGTCCCGTTCATGTTGAGCGGAGCGTTCTCCGCCTGGCTCGTCACCGTTTCCAGGCGGCCCTCACGGACTACCTGTCCGAACTGCGGCGGGTATGTGAGGGTGACTGAGTTCCGGGACCACTGGAAGGAGTGTGCGCTGTGAGCAGTGAACCCTACGTGCCGAGCGAGGTCGTGGTGAAGCGCGCCTACGTTGACGCGCACCTCAGAGACGACCGCGGCGGCATCCCCGAGGAGGTATCCGAACCCGAGTTCGACCGGTTCATCGCGAAGGTCCGGGCGGACGCGCTGAGAGAAGCGGCAGAATCTCTGCCTGCACCAGTCGGACTCAAATGCAACGCGGCATGCCACGATGCCGACCGTATCCATCTGCGCATCCGCGCCAACCGGATCGAGGAGGAAGCATGACCACTGACAACCCGATCAAGCAGTGGATCGAAGAACGACGGGCAATCCACGAGGCGGCAACAGAAGGACCATGGGTGGCTGAGTACAGCGGCGAGACGGGAGACTGCGTGATACCGCACGACGCGCAAAGCACTCGTGAAGCCGTGGCCGTGACTCGGCTGTTCCACCGAACCGCCGACGCGAATGCTATCGCGGACGCGCACACCAACCTCCCTCGCGCCCTGGACGCATTGAACGCGGTGCTCGAACTGCATGAACCGATCAGCGGGTTCGAAGGCGATCCGAGTCACTGGGAATGCAAAGTGTGCTCAGATGATCGTGGGCCGAAGCCGTGGCCTTGCCCGACTGTTCAAGCAATCGAAGGAGCAATCAAATGGAAATCAAACTAATGCACGGCAACAGCCTCGAACACATGCGACAAATGCCCAGCAACTCAATAGACCTCATAATCACATCGCCACCATACGCAGACGCAAGAAAAACAACATACGGAGGCGTACCAGTAAACGAATACGTCGAATGGTTCCTCCCGTTCTCACAAGAAATGCTCCGAGTGCTAAAACCGACAGGTTCATTCGTGCTCAACATTAAAGAAAAAGTAGTTAAAGGCGAACGTCATACATACGTCATGGAACTAGTCATTGCGCTACGCAAGCAGGGGTGGCTCTTCACCGAAGAATACATGTGGCACAAGACCACCACGACACCGGGGAAGTGGCCCAACCGCTTCCGAGACCTATGGGAACACCTCTACCACTTCACGAAAGAGAAGAAGTTCACCATGAACCAAGACGCGGTTAAAGTCCCCGTGGGCGATTGGAGCAAAGCACGCCTCAAGAACTTGTCTGAGACGGACAAGCGGCGAGATAACTCACGAAGCGGCTCAAGCTACGGCAAAAACGTGTCGAACTGGGTCGGAAGGGAAACTGTCTACCCGGGCAACGTTCTCCACGGAGCATCCGAGACACAAAACACAGGGCACCCAGCCGCGTTCCCAGTATGGCTTCCGGAATGGTTCATAAAACTTTTCACCAACCCAGGCGACACCGTATATGACCCGTTCCTAGGTTCCGGTTCAACAGCGGTCGCGGCACTGCAAAATGGGCGTAACGCTTGCGGGTCAGAACTGCACGAGGACTACTTGGACATAGCCCGCACCCGCTGTGAAGGCGGAGCAATCAGTGAGTGACCAGGACAACCTGCGGGACCGCATTGAGGAAATCATTTGGAAGCGGACCACGCTACCCACAGAGATCACGACGCTCGCCGCCCGGGCAATCATCGACGAGTTCGGGCTGACCGTGGAGGAGCGGCTGACTGAGTTCGGCATTGACGATCCGGGATATGAGACCCGCGTCGTCGGAGAATGGAAGGAGGAAGGGCAATGCTCGAAATGATCGCCGCGATCATCGTCGCCTTCATGGTCGGCGGCCTCGGCGTCGTGACCGCGATGACCGAGATCCGTCGGCTCCGCGCTCGCCGCGAGGCGGCGAAGCCGACACCCGAGTCGACCGCCGAGGCGATTGACCGCCTCGAACGGGAGCTCGAGGTGGGCCGCTACTCACCGGAGGCGAAGGCCGCCGAGCGGGAGCAACTCGCCGAGGAGACCCGGAGGCTCGCCTACGACGTCGACTCACGCTACATTGACGGCGTGCCGAGGGTGAGGCTCGAGGCGACACGCCGCCCCCTCGGTCTCCACCGCACGTATATCGACAACGACGGCAACGTCACAGAGATTCGCTCCTGGGGAGCGTGAAAGGAGAGATGATGCTCAACGCCATCATCGGCAAGATCAAGGTCTGGTGGGCTCACCACCGCGACGCGGGGGCCGGGCAGTACCCGTTCCACTGCTACTACTGCAACATCACCCTCCGGGCTCCGGAGGACGAGGTGCTCGAGTACGTTAGCGCCCATCTGCGCCACCCGAGCCACCGGACCGCTGAGGCGCAGAAGGTGTACCCCCTGCGTGCCTACTACACGCCGTCGGCGACGGACGTGGTTGTCTCCGACGGACCCGAGTCCATCATCCACGAATGGTACTCCAGCCTGCCGTCGAGGCTCGCCTCCCCGTCTCCCTCGGACCCGGACGGGTTCCCCCGGTTCCGCGATTCCGAGGGAGGGCCGACTGTCTGGGTCGACCCCGAGGCGGAGGAGACCTACCTCGAATCCCCCGACGGCGAGATCATCCACCTCCGCGACTACCGGAGTCGGCAGTGAACGAGGAGATGCAACGGGAGTTGCGTGTGGCCATCGCCGTCGCCAGGGCGCGCGGGATCGACTACGGCACGGCGACCCCGGCGAAGCGTTCGTCGTGTCACGCCATCGCCCAGGCGGCCATGCCCGGCGTCAACGCCCTCATCGCCGAGGCGGAGGCCGCCGTGCGCGCCGGGGTCGACCTCGAGGTCCGGAAGGCCGCGCGCAAGGCGTACGACGACGGCTTCGACGACGGGACGGCGAACTCGTACAACAACCGCTGGAAGGACGAGGAGGAGCCCCAATGGGACATGGACACACTCCTGGGATGACCGACGAGGCGCGCGAGCGCTGGCGCACCCGGCAGATCCGCCAGGATCTCCACCGCGATGCTCGGCGGGAGTGGGAGAAGACCCTGCCGGATATCCCCTGGGACTCCCGGCGCCGGGTGAAGGGGGAGGTCGTCGACGAGTCGGGGCCGCCCCCGGAGATCGTCGTCGACGTCGAGCCTGCCCGGCTCTGGGACGAGGCGAAGGACGGGAAGGTGCCGACCTCGGCGCGGTCCCTGGCGAAGGCGGCCGAGAAGGTCGGTTACGCCACCCAGTTCACCCATAGCCACCAGGAGCGCCGAGGCGGCGTGAACAACCGCCTCCTCGACCCGCCGGAGGCCGACGTGTGCGCGGTGCAGGGCGCGCGCGGCTCCGGGGAGCGGTTCATCGCCGACTGGGAGCTCGTCGCCCCGAAGGACGGGCAGGGCGAGGCGAAGTGGAAGGTCCGCGACGCCCTCGTCTGGTCCCCGGAAATGGAAACATACCCCCGCATCGTGAAAGTCAGTGAGCTCAGGAAGGAGTACCTGCGATGAGCACCCCCGAGCAGAAGATGATTCTGCGCAAGCTCGCCGACCTCGAGGAGAAGGTCGAGCGGCTCGAGAAGAAGAACCGGTCGGCGAAGGCCGCCCTCGAGGATCTGCGCACCTCGCTCGGTCTCGTCTCGAAGCGGATGAACGCCCTCGGCGACGAGAGCATCCGCCTGCGCGGGTGGATCTCGCAGATCGACCGCATCACCGCCCAGCTCGTCCGGCGGGGCCGCTGAGATGGCGTGGTCGACGTCGAACCGCCGCGAGGAGCTTCCGGCCGACTGGGCGGCCCGGCGGGAACGGGCCCGGCGCCGGGCCGGGGGTCGGTGCGAGTGGATCTCGGCGTCGGGCTACCGGTGCAAGCGGCCAGGCACCGATGCCGACCACGCTGGGGACCGGATGGACCACGACGACCTCCAGTGGCTGTGCCCGACCCACCACAAGCGCAAGACCGCGGGAGAGGCCCGGTCGGCGAAGTCGGCGAAGCGGCGCAAGGGGGCGCGGGTGCGCCGGGACGAGCGGCCGGGCGCGCTGTAGACTGAGGGTGCCCGTATGCGCATACCGAAGGAGGGCCACCATGGCTCGGTACTACCCCGGAGACCACGACGATACCGTCGTCCCGCCGCTCCCCCTGGGAGTCGGCCGGAACAACGACAGCGACCCGAAGGACACCCCCGTCGTCCTCGCCCACCAGGTGGAGGGAGGGGAGATCGGCGACACGGTGAACGTGTCGAAGAACCGCGCGACGTGGCTCATCGCCAACGGCTACGCGACCCGGCCGGAGGACTACGTCGACCAGTACGCGAACGAGCGCCGACCGGTCCCCCTCGCCTGAGCCGACCCCTGAGACCGAAGTTCCCGCCTGACCCAGGGGGTGATCCCATCTCGGCCTGGCCCCCAGCGACCTCCGCGCTGGGGGCTTCGTCGTGTCTACTCGACGTCGATCTCGAAGTAGTCCCACGCGATCCGGGCGACGGCCTCGCGCACGAGGTCGGCGCGGGTGACCTGCGAGCCGAGGAGCTCGGAGAGCTCGGTGGAATGGGTGTCGAGGAAGGCGACCATCTCCGGGGACATGGGGATGCCGACCTTCATCGGATACTTTCCCCGAAACGGGCGCATCTGCCCTGGTCGGCGGGGGAGCCAACCGGGCGCGTGAGTGGTACGAGATTTTCGACTTGACAAGTTTCGCGCCTCCATCATAGGGTTGGGACTACCAACCAAGCCTACAGCTGAAAGGACAGCCATGACCTCCATTGAAGAGAAGCTCGTCGAGGCGGCGAGAGCGCTCGGCGAGCTCAAGGAGAAGCTCGAGAGGGCCGCCGGGGTCGACGCGGCCGCCGATGACGGCAAGGAGGACCGACGCGGATACCTCAACAGGATCGGCAAGCTCGAACGGAGTCTCATCGAGAAGACCAGGACGATCACCCAGCTCGAGGAGGCCGTTGCTGGCAAGAACGACGTGATCGCCGGTCTCGAGACGGCCGTCCACGGGAAGAACGACAGGATCGGCGAGCTCGAGAAGAAGCTCGCCGAGAAGACCGAGGTGATCACCCAGCTCGAGGAGGCCGTCGGCCGCAAGAACGCGCGAGTCGCCGACCTCGTCGACGGGAACCGGAAGCTCACGGCCGAGAAGGCTAGGCTCCGGGAGGAGCTCGACGACCTCGACCGCATCATGCGCGGCCCCTTCTGACCATGCGCAAGAACGAAGGCCGCTGGGTCGACGTGCGACCGGAGAACTTCGTGCTCGACGCGACCGGGAAGATGTGGAAGGTGCTCACCTGGGACCACATCGCCGCGGTCATCCAAGACAAGGACGGCAAGAAGGTCCGTGTCCGTCCCGACCCGTACTCTGAGGTCACCTACTACACCCGAACGATCAACGACGCCGTCAAGGTGATCACCGAAGTCCTCGGCGGCACCGTGATCGAGGAGAGAGAAGTCCCATGAGGAAACAGATCGTCGCCGTCCTGGCAGACAACGAGACCGCCGCGCGCATCGCCGTGGCAGGCAACGCCGACTTCGTCGGCTCCGGGGAGGATGCGGCCGTCGTCGCCGTCACCCCCGCCACATTCGCGAACATCGACAAGCTCGAGTTCGACAAGGTCATCTTCGCATTCGGCGAGATGACACCGATCAAGAGGTGGATCGAGTCAACGGCGCTCAAGCGCGTCGAGACCCACGACCTGCCGAACCTCACCATTGTGGAAGGAGCACTACAGTGAGCAAATCAGACGCCGAGACGTTCTTCGGCCGCCCCGAGTTCGAGCGGGGGCGCTTCGGGTGGGCCGTCATCGCCCAGCCCGACGGGGGCACCGAACTCTACCGCCGCGCGACCACCGTCGCCGGGTACATGGAGGACAAGGAGGGTCTGATCACGTGGAAGTCGGCGATGGCCGCCTTCGGCTTCGCCCGGTCGAAGTCCCTGCTCTCCGCCCTCTCCGTGCTCGACTGGGCCGCCGACAAGCCCAAGGTCAAGGATCTCGTCGCCCGTGCCCAGTCCCTCGGCGGCGCCGACGAGGCCGCCGACCTCGGCACCGCGTTCCACCGGGTGATCGAGCGCTACGTGGCCGGTGAGACTATCGACTACGACACCCTCCCCGAGGGATTCGGCGACGCACTCGACGCCTTCGTCCAGTTCAAGAAGGACTTCGGCCTCACCGTCGAAGCCTCCGAGCTCACCGTCGT
>ERZ501033.14-NODE-14-length-47650-cov-6.032608_pt1 | contig 47650 bp, 65 predicted proteins | sample MGYA00248844_ERZ501033 | MGnify/ENA primary metagenome ERZ501033 (study PRJEB25958, sample SAMN03398539) | human skin metagenome | study: EMG produced TPA metagenomics assembly of the Human Skin Microbiome Metagenome (human skin metagenome) data set.
GACCTCCGTGACGTTCCGCGCCTTAATCATCGGAATCAACGACTTCAGCGCGCCCGCCAGGACCAGCACATCGAACGGATGCTGACTGGCAGTGGCACCGCCGATCAGACGCACCCGCGCCTCGATCATCGTGTACCGGTCCGTAGCAGACAGAACCAGGTGCTCGCCGACCGTCGTCATCCGCACCGTTTCAAGCACCGGCGTGTGCTGGTTCGGCTTCGCCGTGTGCGGGATCGTCCGCTTGATCGCCGCAACAAAATCGTTGGTGTCAACCTTGAACATCATCTTCACATCTCTCCCGAGTAGATGGTTTTTTGCGTGCCGATTAGCACAGTCCGACGCACCGAACCACAACGGCCCGGTGCGTCAGGCAGCGACAATCAGCCACCCTCTGTTGGTGGTCAGCCGAGTTTGGCGAGCGCGTCGGTTACTTCGCGCTTGGCGTCCTTGAGGGCGTCCCGTGCGACCTTACGGGCGAGCCAGTCCAGGTCGGCTTCCGTGATGGTGGGGCCGGTGGCGTGTCTGATGATGGCCGGACGTGCGGAGAGGCTGCGGATTCGGTAGGCGGCTTCCCTGTATGCCGATTCCGGATATTCTCGTGCCCTGCGCTTGACGTCGGGGCGGATCGTCTCGGCAAGCGCGGCGAGCGCCTGGGCGCGAGTGTAGGTGATGTGCTCGCCGTCTGCTGCTCCGAGCGTGTCGGCGGCGAGATCGAGGACGTAGCGCCGGTGTGCGTCCGTCATGGTGGACGGCTGGGTGGTCTGTCCGTGGAGCGGCTCGGGGTCCCCGTAGCTGCTGAGCGTGTATCGGAGGGTCGGACCGTCCTCGTAGTGCCGGAGGCTGACTCCTGCGTCGAGCGCGTAGAGTGCGGCGGTCCCTCGGTAGGTGCCGATGATCTGGACGGTGCCCGCCTCGATGCCGTTGAGATAGGCGTGCGGCGTGCTGGGGTTGTAGATGATGGCTGCCTGCGGGTCGCCGGTGTAGGGGTTGGCGAGGAGGGGCGGGTCGGCCCTGAGCGCGTCCTGCTGAGCGGCGATCCGGCGGGCGATGGTGGTGAGCGTGGTGGTCATGGCTGTACCTCTCTCGTGGTGGTTGTTGTGGTCAGTCGTCGCTGTGGTGGTCAAGGTAGGCGCGCTCGTCCTTGGTGAGCTGCCCGAGCCATTCGTACTGTGCGACTAGGGCGGCGGCCATGTCGTAGACGTCGGGCGCGGGCATCTCTCCGAAGGTGTCGGCGAGGTGAGCGATGGTGGCGCGGATGTTCCCCTCTCCTTCCATGGCGTCATAGCTTTCCGTACTCACGGCTTCCTTGATCGCCGTGGCGAGCTCGAAGTGGCTGTTGTAAGTGATAGCCTCTCCCGCGCTGTAGATGCCTTGGTAGGTGGCTCCGGACTGCGTGCCGATGATGGTGAAGGTCCAGTGCCGTCCGCCCCAGTTGCGGCCTGCGGGCGGCTTGGCGAGTAGTGTCGCGTAGACGTGGAAGTAGTTGAGTCTGGTCATGGCTGGGCTCCTTTGGCTGTGTGCTTGGCTTGTGCGTCTAGTGTTCCATACCGGCCCACGGGACCCGCGCCCCGTGAGCCAGTATCGGACCCTAGTCAGTAATCAGATGAACTTGAAGCCCTCACGGTATGACTGAGAGTTGCGCCCCGCGCGGAGGAACTGACCGAGGTTGACCCCCCTGTCGAGCATTTCCTGCTGATCGCCCTTGAGATGCTCGACGTTCATGGATGAGCCGAGTTCGTAGGGCTGCTCGAATCCGTCGCGGATTCCGTAGGCGTAGGCGAGGACGGCGTGAATGATAGTGGGCATGATGAGCCTTCCGTTGTTGTTTGGTTGGTGTGTCTAGTGTTCCATGCCGGCGGGCCGGATGGTCACCAGTGGCGCGCGACGGAATCGAACCGCCCCCGAAACTCGGGCACCATTCGCGCCTTGTTTGCTAGCCAGTTCATCTCTGGCCCGATAGATACAGACTCGCTATCGGTCGCTCCCGACGATCAACCCGTCGAGTGGTCCGCCGTTCACTACGCACGGTCGGTACACGCGCGCCCGCTACAAACTCGGGCGACCTCGGGTCCTCTTGCACACGTTAGGTGGGACCCCGAACCCGCGCCTGTCACTCGCGGGTGATTCGCTATTCAGTTATCAAAGACCAACCAGTCATCGGCGGTTCGGGCCGGTAGTGCTTCGCCTGCCCCGTCGTGCTGACATGACCTACTCAACCAGTGTTCGCGCCGACGCGCAACCCCGAACGCCGGCAACGGCCCGTCAGGCGACCCGCTGCGCGCCGCCTGACCTGGGCAAACGCCCCAGAAAAAAAGTTCCGAAAAAACTTCCGTCCGACCGTGACCAAAAGTTACAAAACCCCGCCGAAACCCGCGTCCGACAACCGCCCGCGCCCCGTCTGACCAGGACAAACACACCGCACACGCCGTGCAACGCACGCACCGCAGGCAAGGTCCACCGCAACGGCACCGCGGAGGCACGCCGGCCAGCCGGAAAGACACCAGCGCTCCGTGTGTGTTCTGAGGACAAAGAGGCCGCCCCGGCCCGACCGCCCAGCGCCACCCCTATTGCTCGCAGGAGCCCTATGTAGCGCGTAGGAATCCGACCACATGAGGCGCGCCATGCGACCACCGGCCATCACACCCGGCGTGCCGGACAGACAACTCCGCGCGACAACCGCAGCGCGGCGACCGCGCGCCAAGGACGCGGAGGCAGTGCAGGGGCCGGGCAGAAGCGGGGCGCGGAGGCCGGGAGGCCGCAGGAGGGCGCAGCAATGGCAGGGAGGGCCGAGGGATGGGGTGGAGTGCAGGGCGGCGGGGTCGATGAGTCCATCCGCGGCGAGCGAGCACCCGAGGACGATCGCCCCGGGCAAGTCGGGGGTCGGGAGGTCGAGTGCCCGGAGACGGTCGAAGGCGTGCCGGTCGAGCGTCCCGCCGGCCGAGGCGATGAGACGGACCGCGTGCTCGGTGGCGAGGCCGGCGTCAATGAGAGTGACCCGCGGCGCGAGCGGGAACCGGCATCCAGCCGAGGCTAGGAGGCCGCAGGCGGCTCTGTGAGGGCATAGGAGTGCGCGAGGGCGTACAGGGCCGGAGGCCGAGCCGCAGGCCGCCCTAGGTGCCTTGGCGTGCGTCCCAAGGGCACGAGGGGTGGCCCATGACCCCCTCCGGCGGTCCGGCAGGACCGGCCGTTGACAGCGGCTCAGATCGCGCCGGGGTTTTGAAGTCTACGGACAACACTAGATTCCGCTAGACTGCCGTAGACTCGCAGGGGCTGACGCCCCTGTTCGACGGCGGTGAATAGTGACGGACCTCACCTAGTTTATAACGATTTGATAACAAGGGGGTGGTTCAGCCAACCAACTTGAAAAAGTTGGGAGACATACATAAGTGAGGGGGTGAGGGGGTGTGAGTGAGCGAAGCGAACGAACAACCCCGAACCCCCGAACGCTAAACAACAACCTCCTTCACTACGGGGAAGAACTTAGAAGATAGTAGTTCTTAGAGAGTCGCCAACGGCGACAAGGGTTGAAGAGTATAAGAGCTATAGAGTTAAAGAGCTTGTAGAGTAGAGCGATTCGGATGAGCCGAATCGCAACAACTACTAGAAGTAGTAAGAAGTAGATACTACTCTTGAAGGTAGTGAAGGTCGAAGATACTCCGTAGATTCCGCTTCGCTCCATCTACTACGTATCTTCTCCCGTAACAAGCGGAAGTTCTTGTTTCGCCGTTGAAGGATCGGCTGCCGCCGATCCCCTGTGGCTCGAAGATACTCCGCAGCCTCCGGCTCGCTACGCTCGCCTACGGCTACTACGTATCTTCTCGCGTGGCATGCGGTTGTTGTTCTGCCGTTGCTGGAGCGCTTCCGCGCTCCCTTAGTTTTCCGGCCGTTGTTTTCTGCGACCGCCGTTGCACGAGACCAGCCTGCCGGCTGGTCGTCCAGATCACCCTCGGTGTTGAGCCGGGCGTTGAGCCGTAGCGGTTCCTCTCTAGCCGCTGTTGCTGCTCCGCCTTTGGCTCCGCCGAGGGTTTTGTTTTCCACCGGGAACACCGGCGACCGGAGTGTCGCGTCGGATTGCCCGGTGGTCTTTTTCCGATGGGTTGTTCGCTACCGCCCTCGGATGGTGCCTCCGCCGCTGTTGTGGCGGGGGTTTTGCGGTTCTAGCTCAATTGGAAGAGTCGCGGTCTCCAAAACCGCTGGGTCCAGGTTCGAGTCCTGGGGGCCGTGCAAGTGTGTTGGCTACTGGAGGGGGAGCGGGATGAACGTTTACGAGGCGATCGGTATTGCTGAGGTGGCCGGTGGTGGGGCGACTGTTTTTGTCGTCCATGATGACCGGGCGGCGTTGGATCGGATGCTTGCAGTCTTGACCGCGGTCGCACTGGAATACAGTGACTTTCCGGCCGTAAGGCACGATGACCGACTGGAAGTCGGCGTAGGGGTGGTTAAGTTCGTTTCGACCCACGCTCTGTGTGAGATTCTTCCCGTGGACATGGAGATTGTGGCATTCGGTGGGGCGCGTGTTCCGTCGCATGTGCGTGAAGAGAATTTTGTGGTTGACTACTGATGGCTGTTCTTGCAGACACCATCGAGGTGTACCAGAATGAGGGGCGGCGGGATTTTAGTCTCCGCATCGACGGAGAGGAGTTCCCGCTGTACGTCACGTATGTTTCCGCGACGGCGACGGACCCGAACGACGCCGAGCATCCGGGCGTGACTATCACGATCCCAGCGAGGAACGTGAGTTTCATCAGAAGGCGGCCGTAGTGGCGTGGGATTCTAGTGACCGTCGTCGGCGGCTGCCTGCTGATTGGGAGTCGTTGCGTCGTGCGGCGCTGGCGCGCGACGGTGGCGAGTGCCAGTGGGTTGATGGCGGTGTGCTGTGTCTGCGTCCCGCGACGGATGTTGACCACGTTCAGCCTTCTGGCCCGGATGTGTTGACGAATCTCCAGTCGTTGTGCGCCGAGCACCATGCGCGGAAGTCGGGTCGTGAGGGTAATGCTGCGATGCGTGCGAAGCGCAGGCAGATCAGTGAGCGGTTGAGGAAGCCGCCGGAGAGGCATCCTGGGATGCCGTAGAAGGGTGGTGGTCAAATCGGGAACCCGCGGACCAATTCCGCTCCGTTCTGAGGAAGTGAAGGGCCATCATCGTGGGCCTGGCGGTTCTGCTGGTATCACGAAAGGTGTTGCTCGGCGGGTGTCGAAGCCGAAGCCGAACCCGGAGTGGTGCGATTTCGCCAAGTATGTGTTTGAGGCGTTCGGGAAGTCGGGGACGGCGGATTGGGCGCAGAACACCGATTGGGCGGCTGCGTGGCTTCTTGCGGAGAACGTGAACGACTATCTGCGCGCGTCGCGCCGTTCGGCGATGGCGATGAGTGAGATCAGGCAGATGATGGGTGACTTGATGTATACCGAGTCGTCTCGTCGCCGGGTTGGTATCGAGCTGGAAGAGAATATCAAGCCGGCTGAGGATAAGGGTAAGCAGGGCGTGGATAGTGCCCGCGAGCGTTTGCAGAAGAAAGTTAACTGACGAGGGGTTGCGGTTCCCTTTCTTTTTCGGGAGGGGGTGATTCGCTATCCAAGGCGTTGTTGATTACAAGTTTCCGTCCGGGTATAAGCACGTTGTTGTTGGCAACACGTGGAAGGTGACCGAGGATGGCAATTGGTATCTGCCGGAGAGGACGCTAGGGTGGGAGTTTATCGAGTTCGCTTCCCGGTATTACCTGAATAAGAACGGCGAGCCGTTTGTTCTTACGGATGAGCAGCTTCGGATTGCCTTGTGGCTTTATGCGCTGAATGATGATGGCTCGTTTCAGATACGCGAGTATTACCTTCAGCGATTGAAGGGACACGGAAAAGACCCGCTTGCTATTGCTATTGCGTTGTTTGAAGCTTTCGGCCGTTGCAGGTTTTCTCATTGGGATGGTGACGGGAATCCGGTCGCTAAGCCTCACCCGTCTCCGCGTGTGGTGATTGCCGCCGTTTCGGAGGATCAGGCGAAGGAGACGCTGCGTGTTGCGCGGTGGATGATTTCGAATGCGCTTAAGCATGATTTCGGTATCGACATCGGGCAGTTGTCGATCACCGGCCTTCAGGGTCGTGTGCAGATCGACGTGATTTCGGCGTCGTTCCGGTCGGCTGAGGGTAAGGTCATTTCGTTCGCCATTTACAACGAGGTGCATCACTGGGTGCCGGGCAATAATGGCACCGAGTTGTACGACACGCTTGAGGGCAACATCTCGAAGGGCGAGCACGGCCTGTCGAGGCGTATGCACATTACGAACGCCTACCTGCCAGGCGAGGATTCGGTTGCTGAGAGGACTCGGCAGGCGTTCGACATCCAGGAAGAGTTCAAGCGGAAGCACCCGGACATCCCGGAGTCTGCCGGCTTGTATGTCGACTCGCTGGAGGCCGACTATTCGTGCAACCTGGATTTGGAGACGCTTCGGGTGGTGATCCCGGAGATTCGCGGTGATTCGGTGTGGCTTGACCCGGAGTCGATTATTGCGTTCATTTTGAAGGCGTCGATCACGCCGGCGCGTTCGCGTCGCATGTATTTCAACCAGATCAACACGGCGGCAGACGCTTTGTTTGAGAAGGGTGATCTGACGGAGTGTGTGGATCGGACTCCGTTGCGTGATGGTGATGTTGTTGCTCTCGGGTTTGATGGTGGTCGTCGCCACGATGCGACGGCTCTGATTGCGTGCCGGGTTGCGGATCGTAAGATTTTCACGCTTGCCGTGTGGGAGAAGCCGCCTACGTCGGAGGATGAGCATTGGCGTCTTGAGACGGATGTTGTTGATTCTGCGGTGCAGGATGCGTTCCGTCGGTACGACGTGATCGCGTTTTACGCCGACGTTCACCAGTGGGAGTCGGAGATCAATGACTGGTCTGATCAGTTCCGCGACCGTCTGGTGGTGCGCGCTAGCGCCCATTCGTCTATCGGGTGGGATATGCGTAACGGTATTAAGCGGGTGACGCTGATGAACGAAAGTATCGTTGCGGCTGTTCAGCAGCGTTCGTTTCGAATTGATGGTCACCCGACTTTGCTGCGGCATCTGTTGAATGTTCGCCGTCGCACGAACAGGTTTGGCGTCTCGTTCGGTAAGGAGTCTAGGGATTCTCCGAAGAAGATTGACGCTTATGCAGCCACACTACTCGCCTACATGGCGGCGCTCGACGTGGCCGAGAAGGGGAAGATTCCCCAGCCGAAGAAGTCGCGCCGACTGTTGCGCAGAAGGTAGGTGATTACGTTTTGACGAGTTTCAACGAGTTGGTTGATCTTGCTTACGATACGCATCTGAAAGATAAGGCGAAACTGCAAGAGCTGGATGATTACGCTCGCGGGGATCAGTCTGAGCCTTACGGTGCGCGCGGTCATTCTGATGAGTTTCGTGCGCTTGCGAAGCGTTCGGTGTTCAACTGGATTAGTCTCGCGGTGAACATCCCTTGCCAGATGTCGATTATCGAGGGGTATCGGGTCAGGGATGATTCCGACCCTGCGGAGTGGGATGCGTTCATCGGCAACGGGATGGACCGCAGGCAGGTGGCTATCCATCGTGCGTCTGCTGTTTTCGGGCATTCGTTTGCCGAGGTTGAGATGCCGAACGGTGCGACCTACGGTGGTAACCCGCTGCCGAAGTTGAAGGCGCTGCCGACGAAGCGTATGGTCGTCCTGTACGACGACCCGTTCAACGACCGGTTCCCGGTGTTCGCCATGAGGATCGACGCGGTTCCGTCTGGGGATTCTCCGGCCGAGGCGACTGTCTGGTACGGGTCTGAGCGGATGCGTGTTTCGTGGCGGGGAATCAAGGGCGAGCGTTCGGTTCGGATTGTGTCTCGTGAGGCGCATGGTTTTCCGGTTGTGCCGATTGTCCGTTGGGTGATCGACATGGACCTGGAGGGTCGGACGACCGGCCTTGTTGCTCCGCTGATCGAACCGCAGGATGAGGTGAACCAGGCGAAGTACGACCTGGTTGTGACCCGCAACTTCTCGTCGTACAAGGTGCGGACTGCTTCGGGCCTGGAGGGTGAGCCGCTGATCGACCCGGTGACGGGTGAGCAGGTGGTTGATGCACACACCGGCGAGCCGGTGTTTGTTGCGCCCGAGATCGGGCCGGAGAAGTTCATCGTTTCCGAAGATGAGAAAACGAGCTTCGGTACTCTGGATGAGACGCCGCTGGACGGGTTCATCGCGTCGCTCAATCAGTCGGTTGAGCATTTCGCGGCGGTGTCGCAGATTCCTCCGCACGCCCTTCAGGGGCGTATGGCGAACCTGTCTGCTGAGGCGCTTGTGGCGGCTGAGGAGCAGTTGATGCGCCTGGTCGGTTCGATCCAGCGTTCGTGGGGCGAGTCGTGGGTGACGGCGTTCCAGCTTCTTGCTTATGCGATGGGCGACACCGAGGCGATCAATGACTATTCGGGTCAGGTTCGGTGGCGCGACATGCGCGCCCGGTCGTTCGGTGAGACTGCCGACGCTCTGGGGAAGATGGCGCAGATGCTCGGTGTTCCTCCGCGGAACCTGTGGAAGCAGATTCCTGGCCTGGACGCCGCGACGCTCCGCGAGTGGCACGATGCCGCGGATCGGTTGCCGCCGGTCGAGACGACCCAGCAGGGCACGGCGATCAACATGAGTCGCGCCCTAGCGGGAATGTCTGCGACTGCCGCCCGCGGTGATGGGGTGACGCCTAGCCGTCGTAGGGCGACCTGATGGCTGTTGCGGTTGATCCCGAGGTTCATCGGATTGAGCGGGCTTCCGCACTGGCTCAGCAGCGCGTCGCGCTGATCGCTATTGCGGCGATGTGGGCGATGTTCCGCTCGGTCAATCCGACTGACGCCACTGGCACGTACATGTCGTGGTACGAGCAGGCGCTCCGTATTTCGCGGGCTTCGGCGTATCTTCTTCGCAGGTTGGCGACGTCGACGTACCGGTTGACTCGTGCTCTTGATACGGGGTCGACGGTGTCGTTCGACGGTGACCTGGATGCGGTGGAGTTGGGTCGTCTGCGGCAGGAGTTTGTTGACGCGGTCGAGGATGCGCTCGACATCGGTGGTGTTGGTGCGCCGCTGCCGGACGACCCGGATGTTGATTATTTCAACGCGGTCGTGGCCGACATGCGGGTAGAGTTCACCGAGCTTGCTGAGAGTCTTGGCGATAAGGCGACCCGGTCTGCGGATGTTGTGCGCGACCTTGCCGGCGACGACCCGCTGGGCGAGGATTCGTTGCGCACTGCGACTGACCTGCTGGATGATCTGCTCGAACAGATTCTGTCTGATCCGTCGATGGATCATTCCGAAGTGATCGAGGTTGAGCACGATTTTTCTGAGGATGGTGAGCGTGACCGCGAGCTGTTCGAAGAGTTTTTCGAGGATGCCGACCGCGAGTTCGAAGAGTCGATCCGCAAACTCTATATCGAAGAGTTGGAGAACCGGGTTGCCGAGGTCGTCAAGAACGCCGACGAGTTGCGTGATCTCCAGGCGGAGATTCGCGACATCGCGGACGAGGCCGGCCTGAATGCGGCCGAGTGGCTGGAGCGCCTGGCGCGCAACCAGGGCCAAATCCTGGTGGATAAGGCTGCCGCTAAGGACAACCAGTTGCTGTATGCGGCGCGCAAAACCGGGTCGAATCCGTGCGCGTTCTGCGCGATGCTCGCCGGCCGCGGTTATATCTATGTCGGTTCGACCGCTGGCGGCACTGCTAACAGGCGGTCCCGCGGGGGCCGTGAACAATCTTCTGACCTGTTCGATACGGACGGTGTCAGGGCGTACCACCGGAACTGCCAGTGCTCTGTGGTTTATCGCTGGCAGGAGGATGCTCAGGCTGATTCGGTTGCGGATTGGTTTTCGGAGCTGTGGAAAGAAGCGGGAAGTCTCAATGAGTTCCGCAATCTTCTGGACGACATCCGCCGGCAGCAAGGCGGGTCGCTCAATCTCTACTTCTAACCCCAGGAGGGTTCCATTATGTCTCAGTCCCTGGAGGACACCAACGGCCAGCCGGGAGCTCAGGCCGACGACACTAAGCCGGAAGCGACGGGAGAGGGTTCTCCCGAAACGCAGACCACCGACGAGGGTGTGGCGCAGGACGCCGAAAAGACTTCGTCGGTCGATGAACTTCCCGAATGGGCGCAGCAGGAGATCAGGAATCTTCGCCGCGAGGCCGGTAATTACCGGACACAGTATAACGCGGTGAAGGATGCCGCGGTCAAGACTGAGGAAGAGTTCAACACGCTGAAGCAGCAGCTTGAGGCTAAGGAGCGGGAGTTTACTCGCGAGCGTATCGGCGCTGACCTTGGGCTTCCTGCTGAACTTCGGGGTCGCCTTCGGGGCGATACCGAGGATGAGATTCGGGCTGACGCGCAGGCTGTGGCCGCGCTCATCAAGCCTTCGGCACATCATCAGCCTCCGGCTAATCCCTCTGGCGGGCTGGACGCTAGTTCCGACCCGACACCTTCGCCTACGGCCGCAGCGGACCTGATTCGCAGTCGTAGGTACTGACACTTTTCACCTTTGAACCTCTCGGCCGGATGGCCGGGGGTTCTTTATTGACGGAGGGCCTACATGGCTATTTCTGGCAACGTTGATTCGGGCGCTGTCGCCCGGACTGGTATTGAACTTCTTGAGGACAAGGTTGTTGCTTCTGCGCTTGTGACTCGCGAGTCGTTTGAGCAGTTCCGCGGCAAGCCTGGCTATACTTTCGAGACGACCGTTCCCGGTGTTCTGCCTTACCGCGAGTACGCCTGGAACAACGATCGTTCCGAGCCGATCAAGACGGACGACTACACCGAGACTGTTGTTTCGGCCAAGATCGAGCCGAATCGCATCTACAATGCGATCGACTGGACCGACGAGCAGGAGTTTGAGTTCGGTGGCGCGTTTGGCCGTGCCGTGGATGCTCAGATGGATGCTGTTGCTCGCGGCCTTGAGGATCGTGCGCTTGCCGCGATCGCTACCGCGCCCTACGAGCGGGTGATCCGCGTGGACAACACGCCGACTGCGATCCAGGCGGCTGCGGATATTGGCCGCGACGTGTTTTTCAACGCGATCGTGGATGCGAAGTCCGCTCTTTCCAAGCTGCGCGCTCCGCGCACCAACCTGGTTGCGCTTGCGTCTGACGAGTTTGCTGACGAGCTGGAGAAGAACCACAAGCTGACCCTGAACCAGGGCCGCGGGGATACTGCTCTCGCTCAGGCGTCGATCGGCGCTTTTGCCGGCGTGCAGTTCGTCCGTTCGAACATCGTCCCTGCCGGGCAGGCGATCCTGTTCGACAAGACTGCGTTCGTTCTGTTCACCGGCGCTCCGCGCATTCCGCGTTCGGTTCCGTTCGGCGCGTCCGTCTCCCACAAGGGCTTCGGCCTGTCGTGGCTGATGGATTACAGCTCCGGCTACCTGGAGGACCGTTCGGTGTTCCAGGCGTGGGTCGGTTCGAACCACACGCTTGAGCACGCCCGCCAGTACGCTCCGCACATCGAATCGGATGACTCCTACTTCGTGCGTGGCATCAAGCTCGGCCTGGGCGACTCGGTGACCGACCGCAAGCCCGGCGATGGGGTTGGTGAGACTCCGGGGTCGGATGCTGGTTCGGTGCTGGCGCAGGTGTGGAACAACACCGTGCCTGGTGTTACTGCCGGCGAGGGCGTCTACTGGCCGGATCACCTCCGCCACCCGGCACCCGCCACCGACCCGGTTGACCCGACCCCCTGACCGACCATAGGAGGTAGCCATGCTACTCGCAACAGTTGAACAGCTGGCTGCCCGCGTCGGTGAGTCGATCGACACCCCGGAAGAGGTCGCTCTTGCTGAGGCTATGCTTCAGTATGCGTCCGACCAGGCTCTCCTTTACGGGAATCCTGGTTGGATTGCGGCGACCCTTCCGGGGGTCGTCCGGTCGGTTGTGATTGAGGCCGCTTCGCGCGGCTACCAGCATCCGGCCGGGTTCGAGACCGAGCGTGCCGACAGTGTGAACTTCACGGTTCACGAAGAGTGGCTGCGTTCGGCGGAGTTCACCGACCACCAGGTCGAGCTGGTTCGCAGGGCTTCCCGGAAGTCTGGTCGGGTGCGGTCGCTGACCGCGTCGCGGCCGAACGGTTTCCGGGCGCGTTCCGACAGCCGGGGTTGGCCGTCGTGGATGCGCGTCCCGCACATCCCGCAGGAAGATGTACTGGTTGAGGGGCGTCTTGATGCGTTTGCGTTCAACAGCATCGAGGAGGGTTGATGGCTCTTTCTCGAATTCTGGATCGCGGGCGTGAGCGGGCGTGGTTCTACCGGGCTGTCGAGGTGGCGGATTCTCGTGGGAACCGCGTGCTCCGGCCGCAGATGGTGAGCGACGAGAAGGGTCACCGGGTGACGGTGACCGAGGATCGGCAGTCGAAGGCCGAACTGGCGGGGCAGGTTGATTTCCGTGTTCTGCGGATGCACCTGCGTGACAGTGTTATGGGCTCGTCGTGGGATGCGGTTTGGTTCCGCGGCCGCTGGTGGGAGCCTGCGAACCCTGAATGGGATTCGATTGGTTTCCAGAACGCTGGCCACCAGGAGTTGCTGTTGCGGGAGTCGAACCAGGTTTCGATTCCCGGATTGGAGCCTCCCGCGAATGGCTAGGATTCACCTCCGCCCCGACACCGACCAGGTTGTTGCCCATATCGACGGGGTTCGCAGCCACGTCAACATGAAGGCGCACATGGTGGCGGCCGTGGCTAGGGCGATGCTCGAAGCGCGTCCGCGTGTCCGTACCGGCGCTTCGCAGATCATCGTCACCCAGGGCATTCTTGACTCTTATGTTGGGATCAGGGATACTCCAGACAGTCTCCGCGAGGGGAAGCCGGATGAGATAGCTGCGATCGTCTCGTACCAGCACAGCATCCTGTGGGATGCGGTCAATTCGTTCGCAGTCGGATAGGGGGCTTGATGCTGACTCATCCGATTCCCGAGTTCGGGCCAGCCGAGGATTTGCTTCTGCGCATTCTCCGCCAGTATTTCTACGGTGATCCGCTGGCGCTCTCGCGCCCTCCGGGTTCCGGCCCGACCGACCCCGAGATTGTTACGCTGCTGCCGCAGGACCAGGTGTTCCCGACCGTGCTGATTCGGCGCGATAAGCGTTCCGGGTCGCAGAACATCAGGGTTGAGAACCAGCGGCACATGCAGTCGATGGTGGCGACGTTCGAGACGTTCACGCAGGGGCTTGAGGCTGACCGGGAAGGGTCTATGCTTCAAGAGTCTGTGCGTCACGCGCTTCAGGGCGCTGTTGACCGGCAGGCCGGGTACCCGGACATCGGGTATTTGAACCACATGAGCTTGTGGTCTCAGCCTGCGCGCGTGTCTGATTATGCGACGAGCACCGGCGTGGTGCAGTACGCTTCTCTGCCGAATGGTGTGGTCCGCTACGAGTCGATCTACCAGTTCATCATTCGCCCAGTTGAGCGCGGGATGACCGACAATCAGTTCCTGCGATGACACCTGTTTCTTCTGCCCCGCGGCCTTGGCTGGCGGGGCTTTTCTTTTACAACCACGGAGGATAACTGTGGCATACAATACTCTGCTGCCGGGCACCGGATATTTCTACACCGCGCCCGACAAGACCGCTCCCCCGACTAATCCGCTGGAGCCTGGTGCTGAGTGGACCGATGTTGGAAACACCCCGGTCGAGAACATTCTGACGTTCGACTCGGAGGGTGGCGAGGAGACGATTCTGGCTACGCTCCAGAACGCTCGCCACCGGGTTGCTCGAACCGACCTGATTGAGTCGTTTGCTCTGGCGCTCCATGATTTTACTCGCGAGTCCTACGAGCTGTATTACGGCACGAACCTGGACGACACTTCGGAGGCCGGCTGGATCGGCCCGAATGGTGCCGCCCCGGTTGCGGCGAAGCGCGCGTTCCTCGGTGTTCTCATCGACGGCGACTCGTACTTCCCGATTTACGTTCCGTCGTCTGAGATTTTCCGTGCGGAGGGCCTGTCCCTGCCGGGTACGGAGAATCTTGCCGCGCTTCCGATCCGGGTGACCCCGCTGTCGGTCGAGGGTAAGCAGCCGTATTACATCAAGCCGATCACTCCGGTCGTTGCGGGTGGTGAGTGATGGTGGCACGGCGTAACGCGCAGAAGGTTGACCAGCTTGATGTGAGCAAGCTGGTTCATGTGCGGGCTGATGTGGAGGCGGGGCGTGGCGATCACGCCGGCCTGCACAACGAAGAGCGTGAGGCGATTGCTGCACTGAATGCGGTTGTTGCTGATCTGGTTCGTGAGGTTGCCGCTCTGAAGGCGGCGCAGTCCGAGCAGGGCTGACCTGATTCTTCGGTGGGGCGAGGTTCTTTTACCCTGTTTCTCCCTCGCTCCGCCGGGGCTTTTCGATGTAGCAAACAGGGTTCTTTTTCTGCAGACAACAGGGGGTAGTGAGAATGCGTTTTACGATTGATGAGCTGAACGCTAAGGCTGACGAGCAGTACGAGCCGGTGGAACTGGACCTGCCTTCGGGTGAGGTTGCCCGTTTCGAGAACCTGCTCCGTCTCGATGAGGCGAAGCAGAAGGCTGTGGGCGGGCTTCTCGATAAGGTTCGCGAGGGACGCCCGGAGAAGAAGGATGAGGATGACACTCCGGTGGACATCACGAAGATGCTCGCCGGTGTGAACGAGCAGATGTCGTTCCTCAAGGATTGGGTTGACGCGATGCTCAAACCGAGCCTCGCCGCTGAGGTTCACGAAGTGTTCCGCGGCGACATCGGGCTGTATCTGTTCGCGTTCAATTCGTGGATGGGTAAGGAGGGGCCGGCGGGGGAAGTTTCGCCCTCTGCCGAGTGATACACAAGTACGGGTCGGACATCGTCCTGGACTTGCGCCAATACTTCGGGTTTGACTACCTGGGGTGGGTGCGGGGCCGGGTCGATGCCCGACCCGAATACGTGTTTTGCATGGTAGAGGGGCTTCCCGCCGAGTCTCGCTACAAGACGTACAGCCTGCCTAATCCGAACAACGTTTCCGATGTCGAGGTTGAGTACCAGTCGTCTGTCGCCCACCAGAACGTGTTGCTTGCGCAGATGATTCTCGCATGGGCTGGTAAGGATGCTAAGGCGAACGACATCATGCCGCCGTGGGCGCAGACGCCCGATGAGTCTAAGCAGGAGTCCGGCGGCTCTCATTTGGAGCGGCTGAATGCTGCGTTTCTGCGCGGTCTCCCCGCGCAACCAACAGAATTGTAGGTGATCGGCTTTGGCGGTAGTTATCGGCCGCGCCAGCATCAAGGTCTACCCGGATACTAAGGGGTTTCGCCGGGCGACTATCCGCGAGCTGAAAGACGAGCTGCGTGGTATCGAACGCGATATGGCGCAGGACAAAGACGGCGGGCTGAAGGTTCGCACTTCTATCGACCTGGATGAGCGTGAGTCGGCCCGGAATATCCAGCGGTTCCTCAACAAGATCAAAGGTAGTACCATTCGGGTCGACCTGGATATTGACCCGAAGTTCGAGGGGCTGGCCGAGCAGATTGATGACTGGCGCAACCGGCCGGTCAAGATCGCCGTCGATGCCAGCGATGAGCGTCGGGTGTGGCGCGAGCGTGAGAAGTCGATGGACGAGTTCGAGCGCGAGACGCGGAAACTCCTCCTGGACACCGACTCCGTCTCGCAGAAGGTCGCGTCGGTCGCGGAGGCCGCTACCCGCGGCGCTGAGGACGTGTCGAATTCGGTCATCGCGGTCGAGCGTGACATCGAGAAAATTTTCCGGGAGCAGCTCGATCATCTCAGTGAGGTCGCGGACAAGCGCCGCGAGATCGAAGAGCAAGGCGAGTGGGCGAACTTCATCGACGTTGAAGGTGCCCGGAAGAACATGGAAACCGTTCGCAACACGTGGACGGTGTTCTTGCGCGACATGTCCCGCAAGGGCAAGGAAGTGGCGCTCAACTTCAACATGTCTAAGTTCCACCGCGAACTTGAGATGGCGGAGGACAGGCTGGAAAGCCTGGTGCGGGAATTCGATGACACTAGTCTAGACTTCCATCCGGTGCTGGATGAGACTTCGTTGCGGACGACGTGGGCGCGGATCAAGTGGCTGACCCGCGATAGGTTCGCCACGATCCACGTCCGGGTTTCGGAGTCGTCTGCGCGCGCGGCGCGCAGGGCTATGGAGGCGATCTATTCGGCGTCGGGTCTCCGCAATTCGGTGACGGCCTTGAAAGACCTGGCCGAGTGGATGGAGCGGCTTGACCGCAACGCGCCGGCGCTGGCGCTGGTGGCGTCCGGTATTGCCGGTGTTACTGGTGCGGTGGTCGGGCTGACTGGTTCGCTTGCTCATGTCATCAACGAGTTCGGCCGGATGGCGGGCGCTGCCCTGGCGTTGCCCGGCATTCTGGGTGGTTTCGCGTTCGGTATCGGCACGATGGTTGCGGCGCTCCAGGACTTCAACCGCGAGGTTCCGAAGATCAGGGATGATCTTGGGATGCTCCAGGATCGTATCTCTGACCGATTCTGGGATAAGGCGCGCGTGCCGCTGCTCGACGCTTGGAACACGGTTCTGCCGTCGCTTCAGCGGGGCCTGGACCGAACCGCTACGTCGCTGGGCACTTGGACGGCCCGCATGTCTGAGGCGCTTGCTGGCGCTTTTGACGAGGGCACGATGGACAAGATGTTCGGCAATCTTGCCAAGTCGATTGAGATCGCTTCGCTGTCGGCTGGGGATTTCGCGAACATCCTCGCGGTGTTGGGCCGGACGGGCAGCGAGTACCTGCCGCGACTCGCGCAGTGGGGCAACGATGTAGCCAAGTCGTTCTCTGATTGGCTGACCGAGGCGGAGAAAACTGGCCGCCTCAACGAGATCATGGACACCGGAATCCAGAAACTCAAAGAGTTCGGGGCGCTGGTCCGTGAGGCCGGCGAGTTCGTGTACCTCCTCGGCTCTGCGGCTGAGCGCGCAGGCTTTTCCGGCCTCGGCGAGATGGCCGACGGGCTTGAGCGCGTCAACGAGCAGATGAAAACGCTGGAGGGTCAGCGCTCGCTGGACGACTATTTCGAGGGCGCGGCGCGCATGGCCGAAGGCGCGAAGAGCGCTATTGGCTCTGTGGTGAGTGGTCTCGGAGATTTCTCCAGCACGTTCCGCCACATCAGCGGCGACATTCAGGCGATCCTTACCGACCTGGGTAATGCGTTCGAGGATATTCTTGGTAACTCGCGGTTCCAGTCGGGTGTGAAGGATCTGTTCGGCGGGCTGGCTGAGGGCATCGAGTCGATAACAGCGCAGTCTGGTCCGATCGGTGACATTCTGGGTGAGATCGCTTCCCTTGCTGGTTCTGTGGCTGAGAACATCGGGCGCGTGGGTGCTGTGTTCCTCGAAGCGTTCGGCCCGCAGATCGCTGCCGTTGTGGATAAGCTTGCGGCGAAAATAACTCCGCTCGGTGATGCGATTGCCAGCCTGATCGAGGTGCTGGATGAGACTGGCGTGGGTGACTGGCTGATTGATTTCATTGGCGACCTGGCTGGCCTGGCGATCGACACTATCACAATGTCGATTCACGCTCTGGCTATTGCCATTGAAGCACTCAATGCGGCGTTGGGTGACGACGCGGACAAAGACGCCCTGATGGATCGGATGACGAAGTTCTACGAGGATCTAGCGGCGAGTGATTCGGCGTTCTCGTTCATCGGTGATTGGTCGCTCGCTATCCGCGATTGGACTATCGATCTCGTCAATGCGCTGATCGAGTTCGGCAACATGTTCGTGGCTGGCGTTGACCAGGCGAGGGCGATGGTGGCGGGCGCTTGGGCGGCGTTCACCGGCTGGCTTTCGTCGCTGTTCTCGCCAGGGGCCGGCGGCAGTGAGGCCGGGACGTTCGACCTTGCGGGAATCCTGCCTGATTTCGACGGGTTCATCACGACCTTCCAGGAGAAAATCGCTTACGCTCAGACGTGGATCAGCGACCTGTGGGCGTCGTTCCGCGCATGGCTGTCCGGCTTGTTTTCCGGCGGTGGCGGTGGCGGCGGCGCTACTGGTTCGGTGTTCAATATCGACCTGGTGTTGAACGCCGTTGATAATGCTTCGGCGGTGATCCAGTCGGCCGCGGTTGCGGCAGTGTCGTTCGCCACTGGCGTCTACCAGGCCGGGCTGACTGCTATCAACCGCACCGGGGCTGTGATCGCTAACGCTCGTGCGGCGCTGATCGCATGGGCCACCGCCCGTTACCAGGCGGCGTTGACGGCGCTCAACCGGGTGTCGGCTGGCGTGTCTGCTGCGCGTGCGCAGATCACGGCGTGGGCGCGAGCGAAGTATCAGGCTGTGCTGACGGCTGTGAACCGGACGGCTGCGGGTATCTCTTCGGCGGTAGGCGCGATTGTGTCGCGTGTTGTTCGTGGCCGCTTCATGGCTACCGTCAGGATGAACCCCGTTGTTCAGGGGTTGTCGTCCGTGGTTAGTCGCATCCGCAACGCTGTGTCGTCGTTCACCGCGAACGTGCGGACGTCGTTCTCGGCAGATGGAAACATCTTGGATGGTCGTGGCGTGCAGACGTTCGCGGATGGTGGTATTGCCTCCGGGCTGGATAACCGTATCCGGTATCTGGCGGAGAATCATGTCGCTCAGATCAGCGGTCCGACGCTCCGTGTGTGGGCTGAGCCTGAGACTGGCGGCGAGGCGTACATTCCGTTGGCTGATTCGAAGCGTGAGCGGTCCACCGCGATCCTGGGCGAGGTTGCTCGCCGGTTTGGTTACCGGCTGGAGAAGTATGCGGACGGCAGTGCGGGTGGCAGTGTGACTGCCGCTGACGACAACATCAATCTGACTCTCAATTACATTCCGGGCGACCAGGCGCGAACGGTTACGTCGGATGTGATGTGGGGGCTGAAACACAGGAAGCGGGGTGGCCGCGCTCGTGTCGCTCGCTAAAGGCAGTTGGCGGCTGGATGGTATCACCGCCGCCGATTACACCGAGTTCTTGCCGATCGGGTTTGACCCTGACGCCGAGCCGATCGACTCGTCCGACCTGGAGAACCCAGGATATGATGGGCAGTATTCTGGCGTTGACTACTATCGCGGGCCGGTGTGGCGGCTCGAAGTGGCTGTTGTTGGGGCGACGGAGGGCGAGGCTTATACTCACCTCCGTCGCCTCAAGGCGGCGTGGCGTGCTGAGAAGTATGCGAAGCGTGCCGGGTCGCAGGCGATGTTGCACCACAACTGGACTGGTGTTGAGATGGTTGCTTTCGGGCGGCCTCGCCGCTTCCAGTCGTCGGACATCGCTGTCACGTCGAAGCACTGCTATTACATCGTGTCGCTGGAGTTCCAGCTGGTTGATCCGATTCTTTACGAGGCTGTGGAGAAGAGTGTCCGGCTGACGATTGTGCCTCCGGTGATTCGCGGCCTCCGCGAAGTCGACCTGAATGAGCCGCTGTCGACCGGGGGTGGCGGCACCCGTCTGGGTGCTATTGACGCTGTTGGTGGCACGGCACCGACGCCGTTCACGGTGAAGATCGCCGCGCCGAACGGTATGCGCAATCCCGGATTCCGCATCGACGGCAACTCGTACCAGTTCCCCGGCCTGGTGTTGACGAACGGGCAGTCGCTTGTCGTGGATTCTCGCGCGGGCACGGCCCGTGTCGGGTCTCGCAGCGTGCTGTCGCTGATGTCTCGTCGTGTCCGACTGAAGAGTGTCCGACTCCCTGTCGGCAGGGTTGATCTGGCGTTCTCTGGTGTTGATTCTTCGCAGACGGCTTACGCCGATTATCTCTGGCGTCCCGCCCACTACATCTAAGGAGCAAGCATGGCATTTGATTCTGTGCCGTGGTTCATCGGCGGTGAGGCTGAGCATTCGGCTGAGGCCGCCCGCAATCAGACGTGGATTGCCACGCAGGGTGCGACGGGTGTTGTTCAGCCGCGCGATCTGCGGGTGACCGCGACCTCCACCCCTTCGGGGCTGGTGAACATCGCGCCTGGTGGTGCGGTGATGGAGTCGACTTACGAGGGTGCTTCCCAGCAGTCGTACACGGTTCGTAATCCGGTGCAGACGACGGTGGAGGTTCCTGCAAATAACGCGACATCCGCGGCTCGCCGGTACGTGTGGGCGCGGGTGACTGACCCTCAGTACGAGGGCGACCCGCCGGCGGACCTGGCGCTGGGGCCGTACTGCGGTGTTGTAGTGACGACTACTGCGAGTCCGCCCGGCCGCCACCCGGCTGTGCTGTTGGCTGAGATCAGGCTGCCCGCGAACACCGCGACCGTGACTCAGTCGATGATTTACGATGCGCGTGAAGTGGCGAATCCTCGCCGGCGTGAGTTGACGATTCCGATCCCGACCATCAACCAGCACATCAGCGGGTGGTCGCACACACTGCGCCACAAGTTCGATGAGAATGGCATGCGGGGCGAGAAGTTCCCGGATCAGCCGAACGACATTGTTGTGCCGACGCCCGATTGGGCGACTTCGGTGATCTACGAGGGCCAGGTGACGAATGTTCGTTACACAGGCCAGTCGTCGTGGGGTGCGTTCTGGCTGAATTATGGCCCGGTTGCCGGTCAGCGTGAGAAGTATAGCACCCAGGATTTCGGTTGGGACGCGCTTGAATCCGGTGTCGTGTACGGCGGTAACTGGCTGATGTCCGAGCATCGGTATTTGCCGGCGGATTGTCGTGGCACGGATATGAACGTGACGGTTCGTGCGGCGATCAGCGCCGCTGCTGGCGCACAGCGTGCCGCGGTGTCTCTGAATGGTAGTTCTGGCATTCTGCTTCGTGCGACGTTCCTGGAGGATGCGGAGCCGATCAGTTACAACAACGTCGTTGGCGCTCATTGGGGCGCGCGGCCGGGAACGGTCTGGGGCGGCTGATATAGGAGGCTCACCGTGGAGGTGACGTTTACCGCTTTCGCGGCGATGGGCGATGGGACCGAGGTGCTTCTGCACCAGGAGGTTCCGCTTCGGGGTGCCGAGTTCTCTCGGGAGTTGAACGGGGTCGGACGGCTGTCCGGCTCCGTTCCCCCGGAGTTCCTGCACGAGCGCAACGCAGACGGCATCCCGGTGGTCGAAGAATGGACCACGATTGTTTACCCGCAGGTGAACGGGCGGATGTTCGACGGTTACATCCTGTCGGATGTGAACGATGGGGAGTCTGAGGCTGTCCTGGATTTTGTGTCGTTCATCGGCTATTGGGACGGCATGCCTTACGAGTCGGTGTTGGCGGAGAGCAACTACCCGGTTGCGAATGTGATCCGCGAACTGGCAGGGAATGTGGGTGCGAAACCGCACGGCAATCTTGGAATGACGGTGAGTGTCGAAGGGGTGTTGCCGAACGTGGGCATCCCGGATTTTTCGAAGTTGCCGCCGCGGCCAAAAGCTCCGGTGAAGCCCAGGCCGTTCACCGCGAAACAGCCGCAAGCGCCAAAATACCCGACGCTAACAGGGGACAACTCGGGTCGCAAGCGCCTAGTGAGCAATTACGCCACCGAGAAGCGTGATTACGAGAAGGCGCTGGCTTCGTGGAGGAAAAACCGTGACGCCGCCGCGAAAGCGGAGAAGGCATATAAGGACGGGCTGAAGGCGGTCGAGGATTGGGAGAAGGAGCGGGACCGCGAAATCGAGTCGTCCCGTTACGAGATCAACTTCTGGTCGACCCACGATATTCTCCGCGAGTTCCAAAGCCTTTCCGACGAGTGCGAGTTCTCGTATCGGGTCGATCATTGGTGGGAGGGCGAGCGGCCGAAGCATGTTCTTCGCGTGTGGCCGGGTGCTGGCCGCCGGCGGCATGGCATCGATTTCATCGAGGGCGAGAACGTGTATTCGGTGCCGCGGATCAGTCGCGGTGGCGAGAAGAAGGCCGACCATATTCGGGTGCTCGGATCGGGCGAGGGTGCGTCTACGCGCACACACGGCTACGGGGTGCTCGGGTCTAAGAAGCGTGGCCTGGGTCGCATCGTGACAATCACCGACAAGACTGCGTCAACAACGGCTCGGATGAACGCTATTGCCCGGAAGCGTTGGGGGTATGTTTCTCAGCCTGTCGACATCGAGACGTTCACGGTTGTCGACCACGATCTTGCCCCGCTCGACCAGTTCGATGTGGGTGACGAGATTCTTTTCCAGCCGCTGCTGCGGCGTGGCGACAAGCCGACCGTGTACGTGACGGTCATCGCCGTTGATATTGATGCCGAGAAAGGTGTTGCCGAAGTGACTGTTGTGCCGTCAGGGGGTGTGTTCGGGTGAGCAATCCGAAAGACGATTTCATCGAGCACCTGTACCAGCTTGAACGCAAAGTTGATGCGATTTCGAACCACCCGCAGCTGGGTAACTCGTCGGTTCACGGTCAGCGGATCGACTTCTACGACCGGGACAACAACCGGCTGGGGAGTCTCGGCGGGGACAACGGGCTGGGCTTTGATTACGAGGATGGCCCGGAGCCGCCACGGCCGGCACCTCCGGTGGTGACTGCTGACGCTGGTGTGATCGCCGTGGAGTGGGCTGGCCAGTGGGCTGACGGTCAGGCACCGTCTGTGTCGGACCCGGATGTGTCGCGGACTCGCGACCTGGAGGGCGTGGAGATTCACGTTTCCCGCGACCCGCTGTTCGAGCCGGATGTTGTTTCGATGCAGGGGATGTTCACGTCGCCCGATGGTGGGTCTTACGCTGTCGGTCCGGTGCATGAGTTTGGTGAGTATTTTGTTCGCCTGCGTGCGCGCTCCCGGTCTGGGAAGGTTAGCGCCCCGTCTGAGATGGTTGCTGTCGAGGTTGCGGCTGCGCTGATCGACCTTCAGCTTGCTGAGATGCAGGTGCGGACGATCGAGGCGCAGGAGAGTGCGGATGGGAAGAGCCGCATTTTCCGTGGCCCGACCGTGCCGGACCCGGCGCTGGGTCCGTTCAATCCTGGCGATACGTGGTTCAACACCGCTGACTCTAACATGCCGTCGCAGTGGGATGGTGAGCAGTGGGTGTCGGTTGCTGACGAGCGCGTGGACGCGCTGGAGCAGGCGCAGACCGACCTCCAGGAGCAGGTTGAGAACATCAGTGTCACCGCTGGCGGCAACACGATCACCCGCTCCGCAGCCCAGCCTGGTGACGCGCAAGGGATCGAGGGTGACACCTGGTTTGTTATGCTCGACGGGAAAGTCGTGGAGCAGTGGCATCACGATGGCACCGGGTGGTTGACCTCGGAGTTGGCGTCGAGTGTCATCGCGGATTTGCACGCGGGGAAGATCACTTCCGGCTACATCGACTCGGCCCGTATCAAGGCGGGGTCGCTTGTTGCTGACACGGTTCTGGTGCCCGGCAGTGCCGGGTCGACTGTGATTCGCGACGGCGCTGTTACGACCGAGAAGATCGCGGTTGGTGCGATCACTGCCGAGTCCGGTATTATTGGTTCGCTTGATGTCGGTAAGGTTGTGGCCGGCGAGCTGGACGGGATGTTCATCAAGGCTGGTGCGATTACGGCGGAGAAGATCGAGTCTGGTGCGGTGACGGCTACCGCGTTGTCTGCGGATGCGATCAACGGTAAGACGATTACCGGTGCTACTGTGCAGACGAGTTCCACGTACCCTCGGGTGGCGATGGACACGCAGGGCTTCCATGCGTGGGATGCGAGCGGTTCTAATACGTTCAACATCGACCAGGCCTCGGGTAAGGTGAACATCACCGGCGACCTGACTCAGCGAAACCCTTACGGGTATCTTCGGGTCGGGCCGGACATTTACAGCAACCTGAAGGAGTCGCCCGGTATTTCATTCCGCAGGAACGGCACGAAATACAGCGGCGATGCCGGAATGTACTTGACGGGTGGCGGGTATGATGGCCCTGAGCAGCTTCAACTGCAGTCGCCCAGCACACGGTTTACGGACGGTTCCTTCCGGGGGTCACTTCTTGAGCTGCGCGCTGGTTCTGATGGTTTTGCGCTGCGGCGCATCACGGCGTCGGGTAACGTCGGTGTCTGGACTTCGGGCCAATCCGGTCTTGGGGTGCAGGTGGCAGGTGCCGGCGACCCTATCGAGTTGCTGTCCTACAACTCCACCATGACTCTCGGCTCACTCACGTCAGCCGGGGCGTGGAACAGCAAGCTGGACCTGCTGGCGAACGGTGACCTGAGCTTGTGGGCACCGGGCTGGCGGTGGTCGAACTACTACTCGGGCACCGCCGCCGCGAACGTCCACATGACGTCGACAGGCTGGTTCCAGCGGTCGTCGTCGTCCCGGAAGCTCAAACTGGTTGAGGAGCCTATCGAACGGCTCCACGAGTCCGAAGGCGATTACGACGACCGGCTGTTGTCGCTCCAGGCGAAAACGTGGGTCGATAAGACTGCGGCCGAGCGGCTGGCCGAGTATCAGACTGCGGTGGCGACGGGGGCCGAGCCTGACGCCGATCTGTCGAGCATCGAACCGCTCCGCCGCATCCCAGGCATGATCGCCGAGGACGTGGCCGACGCAGGCCTCACCGAGTTCGTGGAATACGACGAGCAGGGTGGGGTTGTTGGCATCATGTACGACCGGCTGGGTGTTGCCCTGATTCCGGTTGTTGCCCGACTCCGTGAACGGATCGTGGCGCTGGAAGCCGCGCTGGCGGCCTAGAAATCCCACCCCGCAACAACTACTCGAACAATCCCCGGCAGGTCCCTCTGTGGGGCCTGCCGGGCGTCCTGGAGGTATATATGAGTGAGAACAAGCAGGCAATCCTGGCGCGGCTGTATGAGCAGTACCTCCAGGAGAATATCAATCTGCGTGAGCGGGTTGCCGCACTGGAGGTGCGGATTGCCGAACTGGAGGCCGATGATGAGACCAGTGAGAGTGCCGATGGAGAAGTCAAGTAGTCGTCACGTCGAGCGGATAGCACCAATACCCCCGGTTCGTGAGCGAGCCGCGAGGACGGTCAGCTACCTGCTGATTTTCTCTGCCGGCATCTGGGGGCTGTTCGGGACGCTCCCACAAAGCCTCGCCGATGCCACGAACACCTGGCACCTGGCGGTATGGTTCATGTTTATGAGCACGTCGATAGTTGCTGCGGTGTCATCACTTCTCGGCAGGTATTTGTGGGAGTTCGCTATTCTGCCGTTCCTGATCGGCGGTGCGGCGATCTATTCGCTGGCGATGCTGGCTGTCGTCATCACCGGCGAGAATCCCGGCTCGGGGATTGGGTTGTTTTTGGTTACTGCACTGGCGGCGAAACTGCTCGGCAGGTTCTTCTCGCTGAGCCAACTGGTCCGCAACCCGTTCGTGCTTCTGCGGCGGTCTCGACGCAAGCGGGGGGGCGGTGGTGGATGAGCGTGTCTATTCTTATCACAGTCGCCGCCGCCCTGCTCGGGTCTGGCGGCCTGGGGGCGATTGTTGCGGCCGTGGTGAACGCGCAGAAGAACAACGCCGATTCCGAGAATGAGGCGCGGGCGCTGTTCACGGCGGAGTTCAACGCGGTTGTTGCTCAGCAGAATGTTGCGCTGGAACGGATGGAACGGGAACTGAAGGATGTGAAGGCGGAGGTTCAGTCTATTCGGCGTGAGCATGCTGAGGCCGAGATGTTTATCGACCGGCTGATTTCCGGCATTTCGAACGGGACGATTCCGCCGATTCCCGAGCGTCGGTTCTAACGCCGCAGCAGGTTGTCCTTCTGGCGCTCGAAGTCGGCGTCGGTGATGATTCCGTCGCGCCGGAGCCTGTCGAGTTTTTGAAGCTCGTCTGCGACACTGCCGGCAGGTGCCCGTCGGCGGGGCCTGCCGGTGGCGTTCATCGCCTTGTTGCCAAGGTTTTTGAGAAACCGGAACAGCATGACGACGGCGACGATGATCGCCAGGATTATCAGTATGTGAACTCCGTCTGGCCGCATTGACCTGACCTCCTTGTATGTTTGTATTCCGATTCTACCACAACTAAGACCCGCTGTTGCGGGTTCTTCCTACGCCTGTTTGGAGGCTCTGATGATTGATACTCGTGTTTCTGGTAAGACCGGGCTGACCGCTGCTGCCGGTGTCGGCTCTGGTGTTGCTATCGCCCCGCTGATTGTGTGGCTTGCCGCCCTGGCCGGTGTTGATATGCCGAGCGAGGTTGCGACCATCATCGGTGGCCTGCTGGCGGCCGTGGCCGCTATTGCTGTCGCTTATTTCGTTCCCGCCCGGTCTGGTTCGAATGTTGATTACGCACCCGACCCCGATGCGTATGAGGTTATCGAGGGCGAGCAGCCTGGCGGGGATTACGAGCCGGAGGAGGCGGCCTGATATGGCGACCATTCTTTCCCGGTCTGCGTGGACTAGCACCGCGGCGAAAGGTCCGGCGTTCAATTTCTCGCGGTTGCGTGGCATCGTCGTCCACTATCCCGCCGCGGGCAAGTCGATTGGTGAGATTTCGAAGTCGGCCGTGGCGGCGAAGCTTCGCGGCTGGCGGAACTACCATGTGAACGGCCGCGGATGGTCGGACATCGGCTACCAGTACGGCATCGACCAGGCGGGGCGTATTTGGTCTCTTCGCGGCGACAGGGTCGGGGCGCACACATCTGGACACAACAGCACCACGATCGGCGTGTTGTTCGTTGTTGGCGATAACGAGCCTCTGACCGATAAGGCGAAGCAGGCGTTCCGCGATCTGCGGGCGCACCTGAGGCGGAAGCGGAACACCGCAAACGTCTGGGGTCACACTCAGATGTCGGGCGCTTCCACCCGGTGCCCCGGCCCTTATATCATGGGGTCGCTCCGCGACGGCTCCCTGCTGTCGGGTAAGGCGTCTGCGGCTGAGCCGCCGGCAAAGAAGCCCAGCAAGACCAGCCAGCAGTACACGCGGGTTGACTACGGCGACACGCTCCGGCTGTACACGCACGGTGAGCCGGTGAAAGACGTGCAGCGTGCTGTGGGCGTCCACCCGGACGGGTTCTACGGTCCGAACACCAAGAATGCGGTGCAGGTGCTTCAGCGGAAGCATGGCCTGCCTGCTGATGGGATTGTCGGCCCGGACACGTGGGCCGTGGTGAAGAAGGCGAGCCCGGCGAAGCCACCCAAGAAGTCCGACTCGTTCCCGCTGCCAAAAGGCCACTGGTTCTCGACCGAGTCGAGCGACCGCCGGAACCATTCCGGCTACTGGTCGAATGATCGCGCCGCGATCAAGAAGATTCAGAAGAAGGTCGGCGTGACTGCTGACGGGCTGTTCGGGAAGAACACCCGGCGGGCCGTGGAGTCGTTCCAGCGGAAGCACGGACTGCGCGCCGATGGTGCCGTTGGTGCCGACACTTGGCGCAAGATGTTCGGCTGAAAGGGCTGGCCATGACTAGCATTTCTTACATCATCGGAATGGTCGAGACTGCCGAGTCGGTTAACGGGGCGTCGTTGCTCCCGTCGTCCGGCCGAGTCGGGTTTACCCCGATCGACCCTGATACTGACACGATCATCTCGGATAAGACGGTGTTTGCGCCAATTGGGCGTGACGGTTCTATAACGAGCGGCGGGAAGCCGGGCGTGTGGCTTGCGGCCGGCCGGTACGCGGTCACGTTCGAACTGCGGGCCGGGAATGTGCCTGGCTTCGTAGCGGATTTCGAGCCTGGCCGGGGTGTTGGCGATCCGATCAACCTGGCCGATAAGCGGGATGGCTCGCACCTGGTGGATACCAGCGTGGTTGTTACGCGCGAGATGATCGACGCTGTGATGTCGGGTGCGGCCCTGGTTGAGAGCCTGCCCGGGAATGTCGAGGGCGAGGTGTCCCGGCAGGTTTCTGCTGTCGTGGAGTCGGGTGCGCTGAACGGCCGGCCTGGTGAACCCGGCTTACAGGGTGAACCCGGACCGCAAGGTGAACCAGGTCGGCCGGGTGAGCCAGGCCCGATAGGGCCGCCTGGCCCACAGGGGCTGCCTGGTCTACAAGGCGAGCCCGGCCCGCAGGGTGAGCCTGGCCGGGATGTGGAGCCCGGCGCGCTCACCGCCGAGGTTCGCGCCGAGATCGACCGGGCGCTCGACACCGCGAGCCTCGTCACCACCGAGGCACTCGCCGCCGCCGGCTACGTCGACGAGCCGAAGGCCGAGCAGATCGCGCTCGACAACGCGCTGCTCAACGAGGGCGAGGTTGTGCGCGAGATCCAGGTGATCGACGGCGCGTATGTGTTCCTCACCTCGACGGGCCGGGAGATCACCGCTCCGGTGCCCGAGGGGGCCGCGGTCTACGACTCGGGCGACATCGACATCACCTCGCAGGTCTCCGTCGGTTGTGCCGCCGCGTGGATGCGTCGGGTCGGCGACCGTGTCACCGCTGTGCTCCACGATGTGAATTTCAACGAGGGTGGGCAGGTGTTCTGGCCCGGCGACGGGTTCAAGATCGCGTCGTTAACCGACGCCTATGGGGGCACGCGGTATCGCATCATCTCCTCGGTGATGCGTGACTCAGACGGGGTTGCCGAGGTGCTCGACATCCCCGGCATGTGGGCCGGCGGTTTCTTCTGGAACGCCCACGCCGGCAAGCAGGCCGAGCTTGACGCGGCTTCCCTGCCCTCGCAGGTTGACGAGCTCCGCTACGAGTGGTTCACAGACGACCTGCCGCCAGTCACGCTGGCGGCTGAGGGCGCGCGATGATCGGCCGGTGCCCGGTCGGCTTCACCGTGAACTTCCACGAGACCACTCAGGATTTCACGCAGTGGACCGCCGATATGGACGCCCTGCAGCGCCTCGGGGGCACGGCGATCCGCGCCGGCGTATCCCCGTGGCTTACCGGCCCTGAGCATCTCGCCCACGTCCGCCGCTGCCTGCTCGACGCCCGCGCTCGCGGTTTGCAGGTCATGCTGACCTGCTCGCAGCTTGTCGGCAATGATCCGACGCTCAACACGCCTGCGCTGATCGCGGAGGCCGTCGAGCACGTCGGGAAGGTCTCGGACGAGGTCGGGGGTCTCGTGGACTGGTGGCAGGTCGGGAACGAGCACGACGCGCGGGACTGGCGGGACTGGTCGCGGCCGCTGTGGGACACAGCGGAGGGCACGGCGGAGGAGATGTGGCAGCGCGAGGCCGACCGGGTGCTCATGGATCGTGAATACCTTGAGGGCCTCCGCGATGTCATCGCCGCGTGCTCGGCGCGGATCAAGCGCGATCACCCGGACCTCCCGGTGCTCACCGCGGTCACGGGTGTCGGCGCGAACACGGACCGCGAGTACATCTGGCGCCGGTTTTTCGATGTCATCGCTCCCGTGGTCGACGCGATCGCGATCAACCTGTATCCGATCGTGTGGTGGCAGATGTACCGGGAGATGCCGGCGCGTCTGCGCCGCACGGCCCTGCGCTACCGCCTCCCGATACTCATCACCGAAATCGGCCTGCCCTCGATGACCGTCGAGGACGAGGCCGAGATTGGGGAGTGGGTGGCCGCGCAGGTCGACCGGGCGTCCCGCTCCTCCGACGTTCGCGGGGTGTGGCTCTACGAGCTACGCGACCAGGCGCCGACCACGGACCCCGAGTACCAGTCCAACGCCGAGCTCCGGTTCGGCACTGTCTACAACGACGGCACTGAGAAACCGGGCGCGGGCGCTGTCCGCGCGATGATCCGCGCCGTCACCACTTGAAAGGCGGGATGGCGATGCCGCGTCCGGGCGAGAACCCGGCGGAGTCCGCGGACGACCATCTCCGTGCGGCGGTCCAGCATTTGTCGGCCCAGCCCTGATTTTGGGCAACAAAAAAGGCCCCCTCCAGGGGCCTCGTGAGAGAACGAATCTCCCATGAGGCTATCCCTGGAGGGGGCCTTTTTTGTGTTTGTTCAGCCGAGCCTGTAACTGGCAAGGCGTCGTGCGAAAGCCTGTCGGGTCAGTCGCCGGAACGCGGCGGCCGTCTGCTGGATGCGGGCAACCTGTTCCAGGTCGTCGTCGGAGAACGCCATCGCCAGCATGTCCGCCAGGAGGATTCCTCGCCGAATGGCCCGCGCGTCCCGTTTACGCAACACTGCCACCGCCCACGTAGGCGATTGCTTCGTCGACTTTCTGCGGGTGGTAGCCGCTGAATTCGTCGTACAGCGAACCGTCGTCGCTGATGATGCTGACGATCGGTGCCGCCCGGTGTCCGGCCTCCATGAGTTCTTCGACCGCTTCCCGCGGGAGGTCGATGATGCTGTGTTCAGTATATTCGACTCCGGCTTGGCCGAACTTCCGCTTGACCGCGTCGCACTGCACGCACGACGGCTTCGAGTACACGATGATCTCCGTCAAACTTCCACCTCCATGAGTGTCATTGCTGTTTTGTGGTCTCGCGGGCGGACAAAGAAGATGCCCGACCCGCTGGGCTGGTCGTCCCATTCGCGGTCCACGACGAACCCGCCGGGGGTGACCGCGTACATCCCCGCCGGCGCGCTCCCCGCCATGCGGGGATTGAGCAACCGGAGGCGCAGATGCGGGTGGTTGCGGTCAACTTCGAACGTCCACACGCCGAGGCCGAGGCTGTTGATGATCCCTTCGGCATTCGATTCGATCAGGTGGCGGAGCCGCGGGTCGTGCAGGATGTGTTCGGACGAGTCGGACAGGACCAGCACCGACCCGGTGTTACCGGGCGCTGCGGCGATAGCGTCAGGCGTCAGTCTGCCGATCTGGTTGAGCGAATGGACCGCCGCGAAGTCGATGTCGTCCGCTTCGACCGTAATCAGCCGCACGAACTCACCTTCGGCTTTCTTGTATTCCAGCTCGGTCGATCCGTCTATCGTTTCGTCAACAGCGAAACCGATTTCAGCCATCGCTCCGATCATCGCATCCCGGATTTTGCTGTTGGTTTCCTCCGCGAGCGCGTCGGTTGTTTTAGTGATGAGTCGCACTAATTCCACCTCCCTTCTGGCACTAGGTGGACGGTGTTCACTGGTTCCGCCCCGAACATTTCGCGAATGTCGGGAAGGTCCGGCAGCACTTCTTCTTCAAGGTAGTCGAACCACCGCCGCTGCAGTTCGACCGGGTCGATGATGCCCCGCTCGATAGCGAGGGCTACGTCACGAAGATTCCTAGCATCACTATCACTCAACCCCACCACCTCCTTCTGCGTCGCCCAACGGGACATCTGCGGGTCTTGTTTTGAAGTTGAGGTCGTGCATGAGCGCGCCGGTGGCTTCACTGAGACGCCACTTCTCCGTCCCGTCCCTCGGTACGATGCCAAGCGCGTACCGCTTGTAGATCGCCAGCCGGTACGACTCACTCAGCCTGTCGTAAGACGCTTTCACGTCAACCCGCTTCTCGGCGTCGTCAATCGTCCCCACCTCCCCCCACAGCAAGTCCCCCAGGATGTGGACCACGGTTGGCCGGTCGTACACGTACCCGCCCGAGAAATACATGTAGTCACGGCGTTCATTATTGACGGCCTGCCTGGTGTGCTTTTTGATGACCGTGTAGAACTGCGGCCCGTCGTCGCCTATAGCGTCGAGGTCGCCTTTCAGGTCGCGACGCCACAGTTCCGCAAACACCGCTTGCGCGATGTCCTCGTGTTCGATCATGCCGAATTTGCGGCACGCCCGTTCCGCTTCCGCGGTGATGGCCTCCAGGACTGTCGCCGCGTTATCGTTGTTGATGATTGCCATTCGGTCTCCTTAGATGACGGCGAGGCTTCGCGGCTGCCCGTTCGTGCCGGGGACCAGGTAGACCGCCCCCGGATTCCCAACCTGCCCTGTCTTGTTCCGCCACCAGTCCGACCGCTGTTCAAGCGACGGCACCTGGACGAAAAACCTGTCCGACTCCGTATCGACCGAGAAGTGGTGGCGGTGACCTGCCAGCAGGTAGGAGGCGTCGTGCCCCGACTGGCGGGAGAACGACTGGCCTTTCCACCAGTCGAAATGCTTGCCCGTCCGCCACTGGTGGCCGTGAGCCAGAAGAAACCTGACGCCGGCCACTTCGAGGGCGATGCCCAGCTCGCTTTCCTCCGGGTAGCGGAAATCCAGCCCGTCGAGACGATCGGCGAGCGTGAACGCTTCCTCAACAGCCCGCAGGCTGTCAACGGCGAACGAGTCGTGGGGCTTCGCTTCGACCGGAGACCGGTGGGTCTGGTCGTGGTTGCCTGGAACGGAGGCGACGACAACATTCGGGCAGACCTCCCGGAACGCGAGGACAGCCCTGGTCATCAGGCTCCGCAGCAGGCGAAGCTGATCGGTGAGCACCAGGTCCGAATCCCCTATCACCTTCCCACCCTGAGACACCACACCTTCGATACAGTCACCCAGAAAAGCGATGAGCACCGTGTCGGTAGGTTCCATCCGGTATCGCTCCACAGCGTTGTCCACAGACCGGATGAACCGACGAACAATACCGTCCGTACCGTCGCCGGAATCCTTCCCGAGTTGAAGGTCTCCCACCGCAAAAACGGTGGGCGCATCAACCCGTTCACGCTCACTGCTCGCCGCATCGGCGGCGGTGTCGAGGATCGCCGCCACCAGTTCGTCAACGTCGACTGCCTCGACCCGCCGCCGGACAGTCAGCCGGTACGAGAACAGCCGCCGCACCCCGTCAGGGGTTTGCGCGTCCCACGTTTTGACGACCGGAGGTCCCACCAGTTCGAACACCTCGGGGTCGAAGCCGGCCTCGCTGAGAATCGAATCAAACGAGTCGGGCGGCGCGTTGAATCGGGGTGTTTCGATTACGCCTCGTTCCCCGTCGTATTCGGTCGTGTACCCCTGCTCGCTGTCTGTTTTCCGCTTGATTTCTTCGACAAGTTTCTCTACGTCGATCTTCGTGGTCAAACGTCCTCCGCAGCTTTCTGCATCCGGTCGAGCGCATTTTCAATCCTCCGCTGGAACTCTTCAACCTCAGCCTGGTCGCGGCGGGCGGTCCGAATTTGGTGGACGATCGCCACCCACGCCGCTACGGACGTGACCAGCGCGGCCACCGAACCGACACCCAGGAGGATCAGCCCGACAATGGGAATGCCTGCCAGGTAGAACACCCACCCCGCGATCAGCGGGGCGGGCTGGAGCAGGAGCGCTGCTGCCGTGAGGGTGTTCATGCTGTTTCCTTTCTGATGTCATGGCGACGCCGGTAATTGCGGACGTGGTTGCGGGTGCATTCCAGGCCGCCTGCGGTGAGGATCGCCGCCGCCTGGGGCGACGTGAACCTGTCCGGCGACTCCAGGATGGTGACAACCAGGTCGCGCTCACCGCTGGTGTTGTCGAGGCTGCTCAGCGCCTCTTCGATCGGGTCTGCCGCCATCCGGCCGATATGTTCGCGCAGAACGTCGGGATCAATATTCACGCGGCCCCTCCAATCCAATATCGCTGATAACCTCCGCGAGTTTCCTCGCAAGGTCGGCCTTAGTCCCGTCGTTCGCCACTACGATCCCAGAGTAGCGGCGCATGTCCTGCTCGGTCTCGTCGCCGTCCGATTTGACGCCGGGGCGAGTGATATGGATAGTGACATCGCATACCTGCGCTTCCAGCGGGAACCGGATGTCCGGCACGATCACACCCCGGTGACCTGCCGCGCTTTCTGCGAGGCGTTCAAGCCAGAACGTCGGACTAGCCTTACGGACACCCTCGCCGATGGTACGGAGCGCATGCCGGTACTGGTCATGCTTCGCCTTCGCCTCCGCCTCACCGCCGGCCGCAGTGTACGTCGACAGCCGGACACCTTTCGAGTCGAACGGGTCGAGTGTGGTGACGATCTCCCGAATCGGGTCCGCCAGGTGGATGACCGGCAGGTTGAGTGCCGCCGACAGCATCCGCCCGGCAGTCGTCTTGCCGCTGCCCTTGAACCCGGTGATACCGATGACCGCAGCTTCCAACTCGGTCACGCGATCACCTCAATTTCGGACTCCATAACGGCGAATCCCATATCCAGTCCGCTGCCCTTGGGGATGAACGAATACGGGTAGGTCTGGTTCAATTCTGCCGCCTCACCTTCCAGGCCCGGCTCAGGCGGGTCGTCCCGCTTCGCTACCCCGCGAGTACCCGCCAGGTATTTACCGACAGTCACTTTCAGAACGTGCGTCGAAACCTCGTCGGTTGTTGCTGGTGCAGTCATTCTTCATCCTCTCCTTCGGTTGTTGCATTTCCGATTCTAACAGCACTCATCACTTTTTGCCACAACGCCTGCTGCCCATACTGGTTCATGTAGTCGTTCACGTCGCACCCTTCGAACCGGACGATTCTTGCCCAATCGATGTCGGCCAGAATTTTCTGCGACAACCTGGACCCCGCCCCATCGTCATCACCATCTTCACAGACGATGATGTTCTCGAACCCGTGGATCGCCAGCGCGAACGGCTTGCTCCACGACGAGGCGCTTTCCAGCCCGACCGCGTACAGCCCGCACTGCGTGAGGCTCATGCAGTCGAGCGCGCCTTCGGTCACGCACAGCGTGTCCTGCGCGGTGAGGATCGCCGTCGTGTTGAACAGCCGCGGCGAGTGGCCTGGGAGCGACTTGTATTTGGCAGGGTCGGTCGATCCGGGCGGGCGGCGGTATCTGATGGTGACAGGCCCGGACGGCGTGATGTTCGGCAGGCTGATCCAGCCGGCTTTGTCACCGAAGTCTGGGTCGTCGTCGGGCACTAGCCCGACCATGAACCTTGTGAGCGTCGCGTCGGTCAGACCGCGCTCCGCGGTCAAGTATTGATACACGGCGTGGTCTCGATTCGCCATGAGGTGCTGGTGTGCCCTCACCGCGGCTCCAGCCAACGTTTTCTTCCGCCCACTGCTGGGCACCACTGAAGTCAAGGCCCTCCATTTCTTCGATCAGGTTCCACGAGTCCCCGGACCACAGGCACGAGTGGCATTTGAATGCGTTGAACTCGGAGTGGTACGAAGCGGACGGGTTTCGATCTTCGTGGAAAAGGCAGCCGACTTTCTCCCACCGGCCGCTGCTGTCCGCGACCGGGTCGCCGGTGTAGTGCTCGATCAACTGGTCGATGCTCGGCTTGTCGTCATTCGCTGACATTTTCGTCCCGGCCGTTGAGTGCTTCCACGATAGTGTCGGGGTCGGCGTCCGTTGCGTCGACCATGAAAGCCGACCCTTGCGCGTTAGGGGCAGTGTCCACAATCCCGATAGCGATGTCGAGTCCGGCGATGATGCTGTCGATCACGTACTGCTCGTCGCGGAACTGCTCCCGCACGCTGTTGAATGAGTCGCGGATCAGCGCGACCGAATGCAGTGCCTCGCGTCCGCTCACCGAATCACCTCCCCTTCCCGCGGGAATATGACCGCCGCAAGGTCGGGCGGCTCATACCCTTCCGGTTTGAGAATCTTTCCATCCTCCCGTCGGATCAGTTGCCCGTTGACGAACTTCGTGTCGTTCGACCGGCACACTTCACGGAGTGCCTCATCCAGGTCGATGCCGTAGGTGATTGCGGTCCCCGCGATGACGTACACCATATCGGCCAGCGCGTCGGCCAGCTCGATGAAATGGTGATCGCTCAGCGGCTCGCCGGTCACCCGAGCCAACTCGAAATCGTTAACGGCAATGACGTGCTCCAGGTATTCTTCCGACAGTAGGTTGCGCCTCAGCTCGGTGGTTTCCTGCGACGGGATCGCAGGGTAGTCGTTCACTTCCTGCCCGCCGGCCTCCATGAACCGGCGGACGCTGGCTGTTAGTTCTTCGATCATTCGGCGGCCCCTTCCTGTCCGGAGATGCTCTGCGTAACAGTGATTTCGAAACGTCCGTCAACCCATGCCGCTTCCCCGAATCTTGCGATGGTGAACTCGCCGTCAACCCCGGCGATGAACCCGTTGTCAACTTCGGCGATGTCGGCTAGCTGGTCTGCAAGCTCGCGGACTGTTCGCGCGTGGAGCCTGTAGGTTGTCTGTTTAGTGATTGTGTTGTTCACTGTTCGCCTTCTCTCGCTTGTCGCAGCCGCTCGGCCGTAGCCTGCCGCTGCTCGTCCGTCATGCGCGATACCCGCTTCACGCCTGAAACCGGATTCCATTCGGATGCGGGCACTTCGAACATAAAGAACTGCGTCCCGTCGTGTTCACCCGACCCGACCTGCTTTACCCTCGGATTCCTTTGCAAGCGTGTGATAAAACGACGCTGCGCGGTCCATATGCGGACGGTGTCGTCCGCGTCCGAAGCGTTGATGACCGTTTCTCGCCCTTCTGTAATCATAGTCACGCTGTCCTCTCTTCTTTCCACGCCTGGTATGCGATAGGGAAGATGTGGCGAATAATCTCGGCCACCTGCCCTGCCACCTGCTGCACCTCCCACTGGGCGTGCTCGTCGAGCCGCTGGTCGAGGAAGTGGAGCCAGGACCGCAGATTGGCAGTGACCCATAGTTGACTGTAGGTCGACGCTGGGAGGACGTTGCGCGCGACCTCATTGGCAACCCCCTTCACAAGGAGGGCCTGATAGACGGCGAACCCGGTGATTCCGGCGTCATAATGACCCGTAGTCACGACTTCCTGCTGGGCGTCGTTCCCCGGCTCGCGCCGGTAGTCCAGCGCCTTGCCGGTCTGGACCAAGGGTCGGTCCGTGTGGGGAAGGTAGAAGCGCGGCCGGAACTCGGCGTACCGGCCCGAGAACACCGAGAACGACATCGACTTGTGCCGCACGATCTGATCCCGGACGAACAGCGGCACGTCGAGCGCGACCGTCAAGGCGCAGTGCTCGAACGGGCTGTAGTGCCCGTCGCGCCACAGGGCCTTGACGAGCCCCTCGACCTTGGGGCGGTCGTTGTCGAGCCCCTTGGTCGAGGTGCGGGCGGCCTGTGCGATCTTCTTGTCCGAGCCCATGTGGTCGATGTAGGTGGCGCTGAGCACGCCGGTCATTTCAGGACTCACGGACACTCTCCTTCTGATTGAAATCTTCGAACAGTTCCCCGCCCGGACCGTACACCCTTCCGCGGATGGGGGTGATAGTCACCGCGTACATGTCGCGGTCAGACACGGTCGCCCCCGGCTGCGGTTCGATCCGAGCCTCGTCCAGCACCCAGCGGGTGCCGTCGCGCTGTTCAATGACGAGCGCGGCGGTAGTTTCAGGTCTCACGAACATTCCCCCCTCTGGCTGATGCTGGCTATTGTCATTCATTCCAGTCACTGTTGTCGAATCTAGTTCAGACAGTGGGTGCTCCGGCCTGCCGGTCGATGCGGTGCTGGATAAGCGGCAGGTAATCGGCCTCCAATTCAATACCGACCGGATCGAATCCTTCGATAAGTGCCGCTTCGATGGTGGTGCCCGATCCGGCGAACGGGTCGAGCACGGTCCCGCCGGGCGGAGTCACCATTCGGATCAGCCATCGCATGATAGCGAGGGGCTTCACGGTGGGGTGCCGCACCCCGTCCACGTTCGGACGCTCCGACTTGGGGGCCTTCGCCGTGTAGAAGAACCGGGACGCGCCGCCGGAGTCCGGGGTGCCGTCAATAACGGTTGACTGCTCCGACCGCGCATAGTCCCCGTACACGGCGTTGGTGCCCGACCCGTGCTGTGTCATCCCCACACGGCCCTTCAGCTCCCCGCTTTGCTCATCGACCCATGCGGCGGCGTGCTGGTCGAGTAGCACGTTCGCAGGCCAACGACCCCCAGCGTCAGGCTCATACGCAGTGACCTTTGCGAACTTACCTAGCGACGCCGTGGTGTTTGCATGGGGAAGGTCATGCCCGCGCCCGTATTTGGTCCGGTCGCCCTCAGCGCGCCCGATCCGCGTGGCGTCAATGTTGATTGCCCCGGTCCCGTACGCGAGGACGTTCTTGGCAACGGTTTTCTCGGCGAGGGGCTTGCGGGCGAGAACGATAGGCTCGAACGCGCTACTGCCTCCCGCGGCCTGGGGTACGTGCGGCATGCTTGCGGTAGCACTCTCGGTTGCAGAAAGCGCGAGGGTTGCGCGCAACCTGAGAACGGTAGCGGCGAACAGGCTGTCCACAGCCGAAGCAGTCGAGGACGAGGTGAGTCGAGGGGTCGGGCTGTCCGGGATGCTCGTGACCGTGAGCGACGCGATCGAGGACCACAAGGTTCGCAGGTCGGTTGTCAGACTTGACTCCGTTGACGTGATGGACGTGCTCGTCAGGTCGCAAAGCTCGCCCCAGCACGCCCTCCATGACGTGACGGTGCTCCAGCACGTCTCGCCCTCCGACTCGAACGCTGACGTATCCGTCGCTGCGGACGAACCGGCCGCCGCGCCAGTTGGGGTTGTCCTCGCCTGCTCGCCCTCGTGCGGGGTTGCTGCACTCTCGGGAGCAGTATCGGCCCTCGCCTCTTGCGAGTCGGCTGGGGTAGGTGCGGAACTCCTTGTCGCACCGTTCGCAGGTGGTCTGCACTCGTCCTCCAGTCGTGTGATATGTGAACCTATCTCGTCTAGGAGATCAGTAACGCCATACGGTTTCACGGCGATGCACACTGGTTCATGGCCTGGCTTCAACGCAGTCCCCCAGCCCTGCCAGCGTTCGGCGTCGGGCGTGGCGGGGGCGGTGATGTCGGCAGAATCGGGCATCCCCGCGACACTCATGTTCAGGGACGCTCCCCCAGGTTTGTTCCCGGCTGGCTGTGCCACCTTCCCGATCACTTCCCGCTTCGCCCCTGCGAGCTTGTCGATCGCCTTGGACACGTTATGCGACTTGGGAAATCCACTGCCGAAGATCCATGCGAGGCTATCCCGCATCTCGAATCCGGCGTCCTCGATAGCGACGGCGAGGCGGTGCCAGGTTCTCGTGCCGCCGAACGCGGCGATGTGTCCGCCGGGCTTGAGCACCCGGTAGCACGCTTCGGCCCATTCCAGTGACGGTGGGAGGTCGTCCCATTTCTTGCCCATGAATCCGAGGCCGTAGGGCGGGTCGGTGACGATAGCGTCAACGGACTCGGGTGGCATGGCGTTCATCGTTTCGATGCAGTCGCCGTGGTGAATCGTGGTCATAGTGGCCTCCTGTTGTTTGCGTCGTTGCGGTTTACTCTTGCTCGCTGTGGCCGGGCACTACTCGCCGCCCGATGACCGCCCTCGCGGGCGGGTTCTCCAGGTAGTCGACGCAGCGGCGGAAGAACTCGATGTCATCCCTCGCATGGCCGAGAATCTTATTGCACGGCCCGCACGCGATAGCTCTCACCTCTCCGCTGGCATGATCGTGCTCAACCGCAAGGCGCCTCGCCACGCCTTTCGCTCGTCTACACAGCGGGCATACTCCGCCCTGGTGGGCGAGGATCGCCCAATACTCGTCGGTGGTGATCCCGTATGTCGCTTCGATGCGTTTCGCCCACGCCCGGTCCCGACGCTCCCCCCGAACCAGCCGGTGGTGCGTCGCGCAGCGCGGACCGGGATGCGGGGCGGGGCGCTTAGTGGTGACACCTTCCGCCGCGCAGTCGATGCACCGCCTGGCTGGTTTCGCCATCAGATGAACACCGTCCGCGTGACCGCCCCTTTCACGTAGTCGACCGCGGTGATGCAGGACCACCCTGACCACATGAAAGCAACGGAAATCCACCATGACCAGCCGAAAAAGGTCGAGCCGGCCAGCGCGCCGAATGCGACAATCATCAGAACCAGCGCGGTGATGTGGACGTGGTCGATCCGCCGCGACAATTCGTGGTTCACCTCGTCCCGGCGCACAGTATCCTCCAGATGCCGTCTATCCAGTTTCTGGCACATGGCCCGGTAATCAACTTCTGTCATTGGTTCACCCTTCAAAACTCATGCGGGCAAGATCGGCCGTCAACTCGACACCGAAATTGCCGCCCGGATCACTTTTGCCCGACCTGTTTTTTACGACCGACACCTTCAACCCCTGCGCCCGGTGGAGCGTCAGGATCGTCGCCGGCAGTTTCGACACCTTACCACGCAGACCGGACAGCGGGATCGGCCTCCCGCCAGTCTCGTGCTCGCCGCTGACATGGTGCAGCGCGATCACCGCCGCGCCAGTATCCCTGGCGAGGTCCATGAGGAAGAACGACGCCTCCCCCAAGCCACGCCATTCGTCATCTACGCCAACATCGACGTTCGACAAGTTGTCTGCGACAATCACCTCCGGCCATTCGCCATACACGTGCGCGTAGGCCGTCAACTCGTCCATCATATAGTCGACGTCAAGCGTCGACTTGAACGAGTAGTTGATATGCGCTGTCGCCTGGCGCACGCGGGCGTCCAGCATCTCCATGCCGCCCTCCCGCATAAGCCGCTCAACCTCACCCATCTCGTAGCCGGTGGACATAGCCGCCGACCGGGTGAACATCGTCTGGGCGTCACTGTCAGCCGAGAAGTAGAACGTTCTCGCCACCGTCCCGTTGCCGTCGCCGCGGGTGACGATGTTTTGCGCGAGAGCCGAGTTGTGCGTCAGCACAAGACCGCGACCGCACAGGTAGAGCGAGTCGTCAGCCTCAACCTGGATGCACTTCACTGGAACCGACTCGATCTGTTCCACCGATTCGATGTATCGCCGCCTGCTTGTAGAACGAGCAGACCCGCCAAGCCTCTCGGACTTTCGCGGTAGGGTCAGAATCTCGTCGTCGGTAGACCACGACACCGTGTACGCAACGGAAGATTCCGAGCTGCGGCCAGCGCATGCCTTAGCTCGCCGGCTTGCCTTATAGCCCAGCGACCGAACGAGCGCAACCAGGTCGTCGGACAGCTCCCGGCTCGTGAACGTGATGCTCACGCTACGACTGCCGGGCTTCGGCGTGCCGTCCGAATCGGCCATCCCTTGAAGCAAGCTCAATCGCTGCCCACGGGATGCTCGCATATACATCTCTGGTATGTGCTTCCGCCCGAGGACACCCAGCGAACGGAACTCGGCAATCAGCTCCTTCCTTCCGTCGCCCACCATCGTGCTGAAACCACCCCGAGATAGTTTAATGGTGGGCGACTCTTTCCCTCCGATCATCAGGTCGGCATTAAGGCCGCTTTGGCAGACTCTGGACAGAAAATGCGCGGCATCCTTCCACCACACCGTCACGTTCGGCAGTCTCGTGGTCCCGTCGCCCAGCCAGTACCCGAGGATGTACGGGTCGACCGGGAGGTCGACGTCCGCCCCGCCGATACCGACGAGAGGGATTGAGTAGTTGAGCCTCCGCCCCGAGTCCAGACGATACGAAGACGCCATATCCTCGGTCGTGAGTTGCGTCATGCTTGATTTACGGCCACTCCTGTAGTTGCGATCCTCGACTACCCACTCGTGGTCGGCATCTGCTACCACCTCCTCGCCGTCATCGAACCGAATGCGATAAACCTCCCGGTCACGCATGATCCCTGTGGCTGCTATCACCGTGGTCGGCCGTCCGTCCGACCCGTACACTTCATCCCCAACCGTCACATCCCCCATTTCCTTCCACCCGCAGGTGGTCAGGATCGGGGTGTCGATGGCCAGCGCCTTCCCCCCGCCAGGCGCGGCGGCGATCAGCGACAGCGAACCGCGCCGAAAATGGATGCCGTTATAGTCGAACGACACGAACGGCTGGGGAATCGGGACGCCCTGATCGGCCGTCTTCTTACGGCCCTGACTCAGATTGAGCAATGGTTCTCACCTCCTTTTCTAGCCTCGGACCTCCCCGCGGCGAATCTTCCTCACATGCCCGTGAGTCACCCCGACAAGCGGGGCGATCTGTCTGCTCGGCAGCGGACTGGACATAATGAACTCGACCTGCTCGTCGGTCAGCCTGCTATTCGGATTCCTTGACCCCGGCAGGGTTCTCCCATGCCTGATCGTGTCCTCGGCGTTCTCGGCGGAGGTTCCGTAGCGCAGGTTTTCCAGTCGGTTGTTCAACTTGTCCCCGTCGAGATGCCGGACAACCGCGCCGGGCGGGCGCGGCCCCACAAACGCTTCGAGCACCAGCGAGTGAACCGTCCTGGGCCGAATGCATCGGCCGTCGGCGGTCTCGCACGATAGATTGACCTTGACGTATCCGCCAGGGTTGGTGACTTGCCTCAGGACTCTTGGCTCGTCCGCGCGCTTGCACCCGCGCACTGCTCTGATCCAGCTGCGAACCATTCCGGAGTCGGACACCTCATACATGCCTCCGGTTCCTGGCACCGCCATCCATCTGTCAGTCACACAGGACTCCACTCACGACGCAGGGCGGGCCGAAGCCCGCCCTGCGCACGAAAGCGCTCGCGCTTAGTTGTCGAACTTAGTGAACGAGTGAGTGCCAGCGGTGAGGCCGGGGTGGTTCGGGTCGTCGGTCTTCTCCGGCATGTGCTTAGTGATCTCGTAGGCGCGCGGGTCGCCCCAGAACGCGTAGGGCTTGCCGGTCTTCTTCGAGGTTCCGGTGACGCGCTTAGCGTGCATCCCCAGGCCGGCAAGGTACGGCGCCCCGGCCTCACCACCGCCGCCGAACGTGTTGGCGGCACCTGCGGGCTGTGCCGCCTGCTGAGCCGGAACACCCCACGGGTTACTATCGGCGGGCGGAACCTGCTGGGCGGGCTGCTGGACCGCCCACGGATTCTCCTGCTGGGCCTGGGCGTCCGGCTGCGGGGTCGGATTCTGGGGTGCCGCCACCGGGGTCGCACCCAGCCCCTTCCCGGCGTTGAACGCCGCCTTGAACGCCGCGTCACCGGACGCGATGACAGCGCCCAGCCCGTTACTCGCTACCGCTTCGACCATCGACTGCATCTGAATCGGGTCGTCGGCCTTGAGAACCAGCCACGCGGCATCGTATTCGGTGCCAGCCTTGTACGTGACGGTCAGTGCCTTGTCGTTATCAGCCAAAATACTCTCCCTGTTGTGTGTTGTGCTACTTGTCGTGCTGTTCTGCGTCGGACTGCCGACGCGAGCCTACACCCCCATAGGCTCACCTCTTTCCGCGTAAAGAGCAACCTTCTCAGGGTCGCCTTTGATTCGACAGAACTCTGCGACCGGGCACGTCCGGCAGTGGCCGCCCGGAGACGGCACGTACAGCCCCGCCAACTCCATGATGTTGAATGACTCGAACATCTCGTCCAGAATCGGCCGGGTCCACGAGTGCAGCGGCTCGAAGTGTTCGATCTTGTCGCCGGTTTCTTTCGTCATAGCGAACGACCCGGATTCGGATTCGATGCCGTGCAGTTCTTTGAGTGCCTGGGCGTAGACGGCGAGCTGGAATGGTGTTTCGGGTCGCTTAGTCCCGGTTTTTAAATCTCTGGGCCAAAAAATCTCATCCGGGCCTTCGACCACCTGGTCGATGAAGCCTTTGACTTCGACGCCGCCGAACATCAGGGTGAACTCGACTTCGACTGCCGGTTTCCCGTCGATCATAGCGACCTGCCACTGCTGGCTGTTCGCCAGCGCCCACTCGATGTACCGTTCGACGTGCCCTTGCCCGCGTTCACGCCGCTCCTCGATGTCCTGACTGCCGGGCTTTTTCGAGCCGGTCAACCATTCTGCGTCGTGGCCGGCACGGGCGGTCTCTTCATCGATCATCCGGTCGTACACCTGGACGTACATCTGTCGCGCCTGCTCGACGGTTCCCTGCCGGTCCCACAGTTCCCACTGTTCGATCACTTCGTGGACGGCGCTGCCCATTGCGAACCATGCCGCGGGCCGCTGGGGGGCTTTGGCGACACGGCTGAGCCGGTATTGTTCGCCGCACGACATGTATGTCGAAAACTGGCTGACTGATCTGCGTTTCGGCGCGATCTGCGCCAAGTCAATCTGTAAGGTCACTCCGCTCCTCCGTATCCGGGTCGTCAAACACGCCCGCATCAAGCATCGGCGCACCCGCCGAACTATCCATCTCTAGGGATTGGCCTAGTAGTTCTTCCGCCGGCGTGATGTTGCCCTGAATGAAGCCTCGCGTGCTCCCTAGTCGGAACAGCGCGGTGTCTTTCGCCCATGACGGGTAGATGATTGCCCGCCGCGACTCCCCTGATGGTTTGAGTTTCGCCAGGACGCTCAGGATAGCCGTGTCGAACACCGCCACCCTGTCAGCTCGCTCGATAGGGCTGTCGTACAACGGCTGGGCATCCAGGCGCAATTTCCACGCCTCATCCGCCTCAACACCGATGTCGGCAACCTCTACGATCACATCTTCACCCATTTCGACTATCAGAACGTCGTCCCGGATGGTAACGGATACCTGGGTGTCTTTCCTGCCCGCTCCGGGTACTCCGCGGATCGCTTTCGACACTTCTTCGGCCTCGCTGACCGTCAGGGCGACCGCCTCGCCGTGTCCGTCGTCTCCAGGCTCGGAATCTTCGACCATAGCGAACTGTCCGATGCCGGTGGTGTGTAGACCGCTGTCGTGGATTACCAGGACGTAGGGGTAGGGTTTGTTGCCGATTTTTGCTGCCGCAACCGCGTTGTCGAACATGCCGGCGGCACGCCGTGGCGTCAGGTACACAAATCACTCCCCGATTCCTAGTTCTCGCTCTAAACGCTCGATGTTGCGTTCGCGCTGTCGCAGTGCTTCCTCGAACTCTGCCATGCGCTGTAGACGCTCATCCTCGATGCGGTCTGGGTTGGTTCTCCGGTCGTCGGCGTCAACAATCTTCGACCCGAGCGCCGCGATAGCAAGAATCGGCCAGAACACCCCGAATACTATCGCCATGAATGACGCCCCCATCGCGGAGAAATCTTCTTGGCGGACGAAGAACCTTGCCAGCGCAAACCACGATAGAACGTACCCCGCCGCGTAGGCACCGATCAGCACATGCTCCACGATCACGAGTCGCCAGCCGCCGCTGCAATAATCGCCGCCACCGTGAGAGCCTTCTTGTTGATGTTCATGCCGCCTCCATTTCAAACACCCGCAGAAACGCCGGATAGTTGCAATCACGGCAGAACTCCCTGCCGCGCTTATCGTGATGATCCCGCTCGGTAAGTTCCATGTTGATGCCGCACCGGTAGCAGGGATGGTAGATCAGCCCGTCCGCCGGGTAGTAGCCGCCGTTGGGTGGAAAGTGCTGGGTGAACCAGTCTGTCGCGTCGTGAACGTCAGCACCGGACGGCAGGTAGGTTACGGGCGCGGTCATGCGACAACCTCGAAACCGTACCGCGCAACATGCCGGCCCATCCAGGTCGGGTCGATGCGCTTAGCGGAAAGATGCCATTCCCCGTCGAGTCCCCGGACGTAGAGTGACGACCACTGCTCGTCTATCGGCACCCGAACGACCGCACCGGCCTGGTCGGGCAGCGGGTCAGGCTTCCGCGTCAGCTCGAACTGCTCCCGCACCGCGTTCGCAATTCTCACCGCCAGCCGATACAGCGGGCCGGGGTCGAGCGCCTCCTGCTTGGTGACGGATTCAGCATTTCTGAGGCCGGACTGGATTGACGCAATCAGCGCCGTGTAGTCGTCCTCGCCCATGTATTCGCGTTTGTGTTCACTCATTCGTCTCTCCATTCCGGTTTGAGGCTCACCACCGAGCCGTCGTAAGGGTCGTTTTCTGTTTTGATCCGCGGGCGATGCAAACCCAACATCTTGAGCCGCCTCCTGCGCGCCTGGCGGCACGCCGCATACGACCTGCCCAATTCAAGGGCAATCTCAATCAGCGGCCGGTCAGACATGAGAGCCTGAAACTCCCATTCGGCCCACGGCATGCCGCTTCGATCCCCACCCGCAGTAGCCACCTGATACCGACGCTGCCTGGCCTTGCTGTGCTCGACATAGTTGTCCGGGTTCCCGGCGGCCCACCCGTGCCAGTTGTTGTTGTTCTCGTCCCGCAGATCAGTCAGCGGGGCCTCAGTCACCCGTCCACCTCCGGGAGGTAGAGGACGGTAGCGGGACCGTCGTAGAAGATCGCGCCCTTCTGCATATCCGGATCGTTATAGATGCCGGGGTAGATCGGGTCAGCGCAGAGCCAGCCGCCCGTGGACATGAACCCGGCTCGGTGGTGCACCTTCTGCCACGCCTGCCCTTTGTCGCTGAGGACCACGGCCCCGAACGGCAGTGCGTCCATCTCATCGCTTGTCGTGATGGTGCGGGGCTGCGGTCTCGCGCGCTCGGCCTCGATCCTCAGTCGAGCAGTCGCGTCCTCCGGCGTGTGCCCGTCCCACTCGGGCGGCAGATCGACTTCCGGCACCTTGAACAGGCCCCAATGCTTGGACTCGTAATGGTTGCTCACCTGCCCCGCGGGGAGGGTCGCGGTGACGATAAACCATCCGCCGCCGAAACACTCCTCGCCGTCAGCGTGCCGCCATGACTTCACGACGGGGATGCCTTGTGCGAGCCAACCGTGAGCGGCGTGCGCGTTGTAGAGCATCCGGTAGAAGTACAGCTCGTCGAACGTGTGGTGGCCGTCTGACGTGCTCCCGTCAGTCATCACTTCTCCCCTTCGGTCATGCGCACGCCCCGCTCGTGGAGCGCCTTAGCAACCTCGGTGATGGTGTGATGCTCCGCGATCAGCTCCCCGCCGTCCGTGCCTAGCACGTCTGCGAGGTCCTGCCACGGCTCACGCTTCGGTGCCCGGTGGAGGATGCGGGCATTGGCCCGCATCCGCCCCGACTGCTCCGCCACCCAGGCTTCGACTCGATCAGACCGGCGGGACGGGTGCCAGTAGATCAGCACGTCCCCCTCTTTGCACTCGTCCGCGACCTCCGCGTTCTCCCATTCCTCGTGCAGGGCGTCGAGGGTGATTGGCTGGGCGGCGGCCTGCTCGCTCAGGCTCTTGACCTGCTCCTCAAGCTCTTGGATTCGACGGTTTTGCCGGCCGATGGTCACGGTGTCCACCTCGGTCTGGTGCCGCTTCAGCCGCTCCACTCTGCTGTCATTCTCGTCGGCCTCACGGACCGGCACCCAGCCGCGGTCGGCCATGCCCTCGTCGCTTAGCCAGATGTCATCCTCCGTGCACCACGGTCCAAGGTCGTCATCGAACCGGGCGGCGATCCTGCCGTCCGCCGGGTGGCGGGCGAACTCGGCGCTGGCGAAGTCCTCTGCGGTGTAAGTGGTCATAGTGGTCTCCTTCGAGTCGGTGCGGTCAGTCATCGGTGGTCTCCGCCCCAGACGGTGACCTCGGCTGTTAAAGTATAGCGAGAACTGGCATGGTCGAAGCCCTGCCTGAGCGCGATGGATTCGATGTTACCGTCGCCATGGGCCTCGAACACCTCCCCCAGGCTGGCGATCAGATCGTTGAGCGTGTAGGCAGGGACAAAGTAAGTGGTGCACTTCTTCATGGTGTTAACTCTTTCTCTTCGTGCAGATCGCGCGCCGCACGCCACAAGTCTTTCAAAACTTCTTTCGACACTTTACGCAGCGCATCATTATGCGAATGGCCGGCCGTCCAATCCGGCCTAGTGACCTCTGTGTGCGCCCGGCGCTCATCATACACCTTCCGATACGGGGAAGAAGGCTGTTTAATGATCGACGTAGACACCAGGTAGGCGCGCATCTTCGCTTCGGTAGACCAGTTCGACTTCACGCCTTTGCGGCGCTTCGCCCCCTCGCCGTTCACAACATGCAGACCACAGTACGCCCACAGTTCGGACACCGACCGTGGCCGGTCCGCCGCAACATTCCAGTAAGGGTCTCCGATAGCGGCGAGCAGACGCGCCGCCTGCTTCTCCCCCACTCCCTTCGCACCTTTCACCCACTCGCTTAGCGGGTGCGCCTTCATCGCTTTCTGGAGGTTCTTCGTCGCCTGCTTCTCCAGCTCGACAAACGACTCGCAGATCGCGTTGAGCGCAGCCACCTGCGGGTGGCTCTCATCCAGGCCGACACCACGGATGACACCATCCTCGTCCGGGTCGGTGCGAGTCAGCTGGCGGACCCGGTTCTCCATCCCGATGCGCGTTTTCTCCACGTCGTGCAACGCCCATGCGACAGACGCGAGCGTCGGGTCGTCCAGGATCGGCCCCGTCATGCCGCCACCGCCTCGGCAACCAGCGAATCGGCGAGGTCGGCGACAGTTTCAACTCCGGCACGCTCGATAGCGTCAGACAGTCGCAGGTACTCGTCGCGCTTCGCGGTGAGTTCGCTGGCCTGCCGGTCCCGTTCTTTTGCGAGTGTGCGC